>Ga0214473_10002198_pt1 | contig 24290 bp, 19 predicted proteins | sample RVTome_7_FD_203509 | JGI IMG/M metagenome (GOLD analysis project Ga0214473, IMG submission 203509) | Soil microbial communities from uranium-contaminated site in the Upper Colorado River Basin, Wyoming, United States - RVT98D197 | ecosystem: Environmental > Terrestrial > Soil > Contaminated >... | reverse complement strand
CTGGTTTTCATCTTCATCGCAATATCGGCCTCGCTCGCCGTTTTTGTCATCCATCGCTTCGCCTCCCGGGCGCTGCGCCGGGGGCCTGCGTGGGGCTGCGGCTTTGCCGGGACGGATGCCTCCACGCAGTATTCGGCCGGCAGCTTTGTGCAGCCGATCCGACGCGTCTTTGGGACGCTGATGTTCCAGGCGCGCGAGGAAGTCGACATGCCCGCGCCAGGCGACACAAGGCCGGCCCGCCTGACCGTGCGGATGCGTGACCTGGTCTGGGACGGGCTCTACGCGCCCATCGCCGGGGCCATCGGCTATGCCGCCGACCGGCTCAACGTGCTGCAGTTCCTCACTATTCGACGCTACCTCAGCATCGTCTTTGCCGCCCTCATCACACTGCTATTGGTGCTCGCGCTGTGGCCCTGATCGCAAACCTCTTCGTCCAGGGCCTGCAGATGGCGCTGATGCTGCTGCTGGCACCGCTGCTGACCGGCCTCGTGCGCAAGGTCAAGGCGCGCCTGCTGCGGCGCCAGGGGGCCTCGGTCTTCCAACCCTATCGCGATCTCATCCGGCTGATGCGGAAGGAAGTCGTGCTGGCCGAGAACGCTTCCTGGCTGTTCCGCGCCACACCCTACCTGATCTTTGCGGCCACCTGGGTCGCCGCCGCGCTGGTCCCGACCTTTGCGCTGGGCCTGATGTTCACCTGGAGTGCCGACCTCATCGCCATCACCGCGCTGGTCGGCAGCGCGCGGTTCTTTTTGGCGCTTGCCGGGATGGACGTCGGCACCAGCTTCGGCGGCATCGGTTCGAGCCGCGAGGTGATGATCGCCTCGCTGGCAGAGCCCGCCATGCTGCTCATCGTCTTTTCGCTGGCGCTGATCGCCGGATCGACCCAGCTCTCGACCGTTGCCGCGGTGATGGCTTCGCCCGATGTGGGCCTGCGTGTTTCGCTCGGCATGGCGCTCGTCGCGCTGATCATGGTGGCGATCGCCGAGAACGCGCGCGTTCCGATCGACAATCCGGCAACCCATCTCGAGCTCACCATGGTGCATGAGGCCATGGTGCTCGAGTATTCAGGCCGGCACCTGGCGCTGATCGAATTTGCGGCTTCACTCAAGCTTCTGCTCTACGTCTCGCTGATCGGCTGCGTCTTCGTGCCATGGGGACTGGCGCCGCTCGATGCCGGGCCGCTCGCCCATCTCCTCGGCCTCGCCGCCTATCTGGGGAAAGTCGCCGTCGGCGGCGTGCTGCTGGCCGTCTTCGAAACCGCAACGGCAAAGATGCGCGTCTTCCGCGTCCCTGCATTCCTGGGCGCCGCCCTGATGCTCGGACTCCTGGGTACGCTCCTGCTGTTTGTCTCACGGAGCCTCTGATGGGCGATTTCGTCTTCGACACAGCCCATCTTCTCGCCGGCAGCCTGGTGCTGGTCAGCTTCATGATGCTCTATCAGGACCGCCTCTACGCGCTCCTCAACATGTTCGCGCTGCATGCGCTGGTGCTGGCGCTATCGGTCGCCTGGCAGGCCTATGTGCAGGATGCGCCGCACCTTTATGTCACGGCGATTATCGCGCTGGTCTTCAAGGCGATCGTCATTCCGGTCGCACTGCACCGCATCATCCACCGGCTCGGGATCCACCGCGAGATCGAGACCGCGGTCGGCGTCGGCCTCACCATGCTCGCGGGCATCGGGCTGGTGGCACTGTCGATGGCGGTCATGCTGCAGGTGACGCCGGAAGCCGATCCGCTGGCGCGCGAGGACCTGGCCTTTGCGCTTTCGGTGTTGCTCCTCGGCCTTCTGATGATGGTGAGCCGGCGCAATGCCGTCAGCCAGGTCGTCGGCTTCATGTCGCTGGAGAACGGGCTGGTGCTTGCCGCCACCGGCGCCCGCGGCATGCCGCTGGTGGTCGAGATCAGCGTCACCTTCTCGATCCTGATCGCCTTCATCGTGATCGGCATCTTCCTGTTCCGCATCCGCGAACGGTTCGACACCGTCGATGTCGGGGCGCTCGACGATTTCCGCGGGGACCAGCGGTGAACCTACTCCCCTTCAATGCGGTGGCCGCCGTCCTGATGATCCCGGTCAGTGCCGCGGGTCTGCTGGCGCTGCTGCCCGGCTACCGGCTCACTGCCCGCCTCAATGTTATTGCCAGCGCTCTCACCATGCTCGCCGCACTGTCGCTGTTCGTCACCGAGCGGCCGCAGCCGGGGTCCTATTTCTTCATCGACGATCTCAACATCGTCTTCATCGTCCTCAACACTTTCGTCGGCTTCACCACCAGCGTCTTCAGCGCCAGCTACATCGCGCACGAACTCGATACCGGCCGGCTGACCACGACCAACATCCGTTTCTACCACGCCATGTACCAGATCATGATGTTCGGGATGAACCTGGCATTCGTCTCCAACAACATCGGCCTGATGTGGGTTGCGGTGGAACTGGCGACGCTCACCACCGTGCTCATGGTCGGTATCTACCGCACGCACGAGGCGCTGGAAGCGGCCTGGAAATATTTCATCCTGGGCAGTGTCGGCATCGCCTTTGCGCTGTTCGGCACCATCCTGGTCTACATGGTCGCGCAGCCGGTCGTGGGCGAAGGCCTGGACGCGATGGTGTGGACGCTCCTGGTCGCGCAGGCCGCCAAGTTCGATCCGGCGCTGCTCAACGTCGCCTTCGTCTTCCTCCTGCTCGGCTACGGCACCAAGGTCGGCCTCGCCCCGCTGCACGCGTGGCTGCCCGATGCGCATGCGGAGGGCCCGACGCCGATTTCGGCGGTGCTTTCGGGCCTCCTGCTCAACGTCGCGCTCTACGCCGTGCTCCGCTTCAAGATCCTGCTCGCGGCAAGCCCCGAGGCGATCGCGCCCGGTCCACTGATGATGACGATGGGGCTGGTTTCGCTGATCTTTGCAGCCTTCATGCTGTACCGCCGGCGCGACATCAAACGGCTGTTCGCCTATTCCTCGATCGAACACATGGGCATCATCGTCTTTGCCTTCGGGCTGGGCGGTCCGCTCGCCAACTTTGCCGGGCTGCTGCACATGGTCATGCACAGCCTCACCAAATCGGCGATCTTTTATGCCGTCGGCCATATCGCCCAGATCAAGGGGACCCAGAAGATCGCCGAGATCCGCGGCCTCACCGAGACCCATCCGGGGCTTGGCTGGGCGCTGATCATCGGCGTCGTCGCCATCGTCGGGGTGCCCCCGTTCGGCATCTTCATGAGCGAATTCCTGATCGTTTCCTCGACCTTTGCGCGCCAGCCGCTGCTGGCGATCCCGCTGGTCTTCGGGCTTTTGGTGGCCTTTGGAGCCCTGATGCTGCGGCTCACCGGCATTGCGTTCGGCGAACCGACCGGCAGCCGGGCACCGGCTGAGGCTTCCTACCTGCCGATGTACGCCCATCTGGCACTGGTCCTGGGCGCCGGCATCTACTTGCCGCCGGTGCTGGTGGCCTGGTTCCAGCACATCGCGACTCTGCTTGGATGATGGGAGCCAACCGATGCCCGCGCTGAGCACATTGATCGCTGAAGGCACGCCGGTCGTGCAGCACGGCCCGTGGCCGCGCGTCCTCGTCGACGCCAAAACCTGGGCTCGCGCCGCTACCGATCTGGCTCAGGGCCGCCTGACCCTTCTCGGCCTGTGGGGCGAACGAGACATCGTGCACATGGCGCTGCTCGATGCCGAATCCGCGACTGCCGGCATCGTCAGCCTGCCCTGCCCCAAGGGCACCTATCCCGCCGTCAGCCAGCATCACGCTCCGGCGCTCCGGCTCGAGCGCACCATCCAGGATCTGTTCGGCCTCAAAGCCAAAGGCCTGCCCGATGCTCGCCCCTGGCTCGATCACGGCAAATGGGGCGTCCGCTTCCCGCTGCGGGAGAACCCGGCTGCGCCGGATCATACCCCCTACGCCTTTCTGCCATCGGAAGGCGAAAGCCTGCACCAGATCGCAGTCGGTCCCGTGCATGCCGGGATCATCGAACCGGGGCATTTCCGCTTCACCGCCAACGGCGAGGCGGTGGTGCGGCTCGAAGAGCGCCTCGGCTATGTGCACAAGGGCATCGAGTCGCTGCTGGCAGGCGCCACGCTCGATCGCGCCGCACAACTGGCCGGCCGCGTCTCCGGCGACAGCACCGTCGCCTACCAGTTCGCCTTTGCCCGCGCTGTCGAGGCGGCGCTCGGGACGGCCGTGCCGCCACGTGCCGCCTTCCTGCGCGGGCTGATGGCCGAACTCGAGCGGCTCGCCAATCACCTGGGCGACATCGGCGCCATCTGCAACGACGCCTCGTTTTCGCTGCTGCACGCCCATTGCGGCATGCTGCGCGAACAGGTGCTGCGCGCCGCCGACGCGGCCTTCGGCCACCGCCTGATGCGCGACCGTATCGTTCCGGGCGGCGTCGCCGCTGACCTCGGCGCCGAGGGACTTGCGGCGATCCGCGCCCTCACAGCCGGGATCGGCCGCAAGTTCCCCGAATTGATCGAAGTCTACGACAATACCGCCTCGCTGCAGGACCGGACCGTCTCGACCGGCCTGCTCAAGCCCGCGCTCGCCACCCAGTACGGCGCCGGCGGCTATGTCGGCCGTGCCTCTGGACGAACATTCGACACCCGGCGTGCCTTCCCCTATGCGCCGTACGACAAGCTGAGCTTCGAGGTACCGGTCCTCAGCGAAGGCGACGTCAATGCCCGCGTCTGGATCCGCATCCGCGAAGTCGAGCAGAGCCTTTCGCTGGTCGGGCAGATCCTCGATGGCCTGCCGGACGGGCCGATCCGCGCCGAGCTTGGCACCATCGCCGCGCCAAGCGAAGGCGTCGCGCTGGTCGAAGGCTTTCGCGGCGACGTTCTGGTCTGGCTCCGCCTCGGCGCCGATGGCACCGTGGAGCGCTGCCATTTGCGCGATCCGTCCTGGTTCCAGTGGCCGCTGCTGGAAGCGGTGATCGAGGGGAACATCGTCGCCGATTTCCCGCTCTGCAACAAATCGTTCAACTGCTCCTATTCCGGTCACGATCTCTAGGACGGGCCAGCATGCGCAAGCTCATATTCGAAGGTCTGATCCGCCGCCCGGTCACCGAGCGCCCGCCGTCGCCGGGAGCCGCCGCGGCTGACGAACTCGCCGCGGCCCTGGGCCGTGCGGCGCGCCGGCGGCTGGGGCGGAGCCTTTCGATCCGCGCCGTCGACGCGGGGTCCTGCAATGGCTGCGAACTCGAACTGCACGCGCTCAACAACGCCTTCTACGACGTCGAACGCTTCGGCATCCGCTTCGTCGCCTCGCCGCGCCACGCCGATGTGCTGTTCGTGACCGGCCCGGTGACCAGGAACATGGCCGAGGCCCTCGAACGCACCTATGAGGCGACGCCAGATCCTAAATGGGTGGTGGCCATCGGCGACTGCGCCCTCGATGGCGGCTGCTTTGCAGGCAGCTACGCGGTCACCGGCGGCGTTTCGTCCGTCGTGCCGGTCGATCTGCATATCCCCGGCTGCCCACCATCGCCGACGGCCATCCTGCAGGGCCTGCTGGCTTTGCTCGAGCAGTCGAGCACAGCACACGGCAGCACGCCCTAATCCAAGCGGTCCAGCGCCTGACGCTGGTGGATCATCTCGAGGTAAACCCGGTAGTCCCTGTCGAATTGTTCCCGGGCGTCCGGGTCGGGGCGCCGTTCGCGGCCGCCCTGCTGCATGGCGGTGGCGGCCTCGCCCAGCGAGTGGTAGAGCCCTGCCGCGGTCGCTGCAACCATGGCGACCCCAAGCAGCGTCGCATCCTGGGCTGTTGGTTCGATCACCGCGCTGCCGGTGACATCGGCGTAGAGCTCCATCAGCAGCGGATTGCGCGTATGGCCGCCGGCCACCAGCAGCGTCCCGGTCGCATAGCCCTCCCCCTTGAGCGTATCGAGGATGTGTCGCAGGCCCAGCGCGATGGCAATCGCGGCGCGCCAGTAGAGCCGGCAGAGGCTGTCGAAATCGCTGTCGAGCGTGAGGCCGGAGATCACCCCGAGCGCCTGCGGGTCGCCGAGCGGCGATCGGTTGCCGTGAAAGTCGGGCAACACATGCAGGCGGCTCGCCAACGCCAGCCCCTCGCTGTCGCGCAGGGCCATGATCCGGCCGATGACGGCCCTGTGCAGCGCAGGCGTCGGCTCGCCGCCGGCGCTGTGCCAGCGCAGGATGTGGTCGAGGAGTGCGCCGGTCGCCGATTGTCCGGCCTCGTTGAGCCAGGCATCGGGCAGCAGGACGCCGAAATATGGCCCCCAGACCCCGGCAATCGGCCGCGGCTCGGGCGACAGCGCCATGATGGCGCTGGAGGTCCCGGCGATCAGGCAGAGATGCCGGTCGATGCGCGAGACGTCGTCGGCGAGGCCGCCGAGCACCCCCAGCGCCCCTGCATGGGCATCGATCATGCCGGCACCGACGCGGCACCGCCAGGTCAACCCCAGTGCCGCCGCGGCATCGGGTGCCAAGGGGCCGAGATCGGTACCGATGGCCGTCGCCGTCTCGGGCAGGCTGCCCCGCTCGATCATGTCCGCAAGCCCCAGCCCGGCAAGGAAATCAGGCTGCCAGCCTGGCTCGGCATGGTTGAGATAGGCCCACTTGCTGGTCAGCGTGCACTGCGAACGGGCCAGCGACCCGGAGGCCTTCCAGGTGAGGAAATCGGCGAGATCGAAGAAGTGGCCGGCATCCGCCCAGGTCCGCGGCAGGTGCCGCTTGAGCCAGAGCAGCTTTGGCACCTGCATCTCGGGCGACATGGCACCCCCGAAATAGTCGAGCACCCGATGCCCCGAAGCGGTGCATTCGGCAGCCTCGTCCAGCGCCCGGTGATCGAACCAGGCGATGGTGTCCCAACCGGCCTCGCCGGCGAGCGAAACGCCGAGCGGCGCTCCCTTGCGGTCGCGGACCACCAGCGAGCAGGTGGCGTCGAAGCTGATGCCGATCACCTCCTCCGGTCTGGCGCCGGCAGCCTTCATTGCCGAGCGCACCGCCTTGCAGACCGCCTCCCAGATCTCTTCGGACGAATACTCGGCGTGGTTGGCGTCCGTCCTGTGCATCTGGATCGGATGCTCGGACCTGGCGAGCAGGGCGCCGGTCGCATCGGCGATCCCCGCCCTTGCGCTGGTGGTGCCGACGTCGACCGCGGCCAGTAGCGCGCCGTTGCTCGCCCCGGCTCTCGCCTGGTGCAGCGCGACCAGGCCGGGGAGCGCCCGCATGTCGTCGAAAAGCGCATCGGGCTGCAGCGCTTCGATCTCGGCCCGCAGCCGGCTGGGGCCGATATGGCTGCCTCCGGCATAGGCGAAGACGCGCATGCCGGCGTTTCTCGCGGCGGCGATGCCGGCAGGACTGTCCTCGATGACGAGGCAATTCCCGGGCGCCACGCCCATCGCTTCGGCGGCATGCAGGAAGAGATCGGGATCCGGCTTCCCCCGCGCCACCATGCTGGCCGAAAATATCCCGGGCGCGAAGCGGTCGATGAGGCCGGTCACCTCGAGGCTGAGCCGGATGCGTTCGGGCTGGCTGGATGAGGCGACGCAGAACGGCACGCTCAGCCGGTCGAGCATTTCGGCGACCCGGTGCGTCGGCTTCAGCTCCGCGCGAAAAACCTCGTAAAGCTCGATCCGCATGCGCTCGAGCGCGTCGACGGTGAGATGGAGGCCATGCTCGGCGTTCAGGTGCGCGGTGATCGAAGCAAGGCTGCGGCCGAGGAAATCGCGGAAGCCGATGGCCGAGTCGATCTCGACGCCCTCGGCGGCGATGGTCTTCAATAGCACCCGCATGGCCAAGGGCTCGCTGTCGACCAGCACGCCGTCGCAATCGAAGATGATGAGCTCGATGGGCCCCATCAGCTCATCCAGTTGCCGCCGTCGACGTTGAGCGTCTGTGCCACGATATAGTCTGCGTCGTCGGAGGCGAGGAACACCGCGGCGCCAGCGAGGTCGCCCGGCCGCCCCATGCGCCCATAGGGCACGGCCTCGCCGACCAGCCGCTTCTTCTCGCCGATCGGCCGGTGCTCATACTTGGCGAACAGCGCATCGACCTGGTCCCACATCGGCGTGTCGATCACACCCGGCGCGATGCCGTTGACGTTGATCCGGTGCTCGATCAGCCCCAGCCCTGCCGATTGGGTAAGGCTGATGACCGCCGCCTTGGATGCGCAATAGACCCCGACCAGCGCCTCGCCGCGCCGCCCTGCCTGGCTCGAGATGTTGATGATCTTGCCGCCGCGCCCCCCGATGACCATCTGACGCGCCACAGCCTGCAGGGTGAACAGCAAGCCCTTCACGTTGATGGCGAAGACCTGGTCGTAGCTTTCCTCGGTGATCTCGAGGACGGGGGCCATATCGAAGGTCGCGGCGTTGTTGACGAGGATATCGATGCCGCCTGCGCGCCCCACCGTGCTCGTGACCAGATTGGCGATCGCCTCGCGATCGGTCACGTCGAAGGGCACACCGAAGCTGCCGTTGCCGATCTCCTCGGCCAGCCGCTGCGCCTCGTTGCCCAGCCGGTCGGTGACCACGACGCGCGCGCCCTCCTGGGCATAGCGCCGGCAGATGGCCGCGCCGATGCCCCGCGCGCCACCAGTGACGATGGCGACTTTGTCCTTGAGCTTCATTCAGACCCCTCCCGATCCTGCAACAAGGAGGAGGGATGGGTCGTCCGCTGTCAAGGCTGTCGCTCGACTGCGCAGCGGTCGGCTGCGGCTCAGAGCCGGTCCGCCAGATACCGGGTGAGCGTCTCGCGCGTCCCCAGCGACCAGAGCGTCGCGAGCGCATGGGTGAACGCGGCCACATACGTAGAATTGCCGGCCACCTCGCCGAAGATGTCGGTCATTTCCAGCCACGCGCCCGGACTATCCTTGGCTCGCCTGGCCTGCACCTGCAGCCGGTCCCAGTTCGGGTCGTTGGGCGCAATAGCTGCGCCGCTGTCGGTTTCGCCGTAGCAGTAGCGGGCCCAGAGGGCTGAGACGAGGGCCAGCCCGGCCACCGAGCCGCCCTGGCGCAGCCGGTCGGCAGCCGATGGCAGGATGAACTTAGGCTGCCGGTTGGAGCCATCGAGACAGAGCCGGGTGATGGTGTCGCCGATCTTGGGATTGGCGAAACGGCGCTCGATCAGCCGGTAGTAATCCTGGAGGTTGGTATCGGGCACCGGCGGCACGATCGGGATGATCTCGTCCTGCTCGACCTTTTGGAGGAAGGCGCGCACCAAGTCATTCTCCATGGCCTCGTGGACGAAATGGATGTCCATGAGCGCCGCCGGATAGGCGATGGTCGCGTGCCCGCCGTTGAGGATGCGGATCTTCATCAGTTCGAACGGGGCGACGTCGTGAACGAATTGCACCCCGACGTCCTCGAGTTCGGGGCGGCCCGAGGGGAAGTCGTCCTCCAGCACCCATTGCTTGAAGCTCTCGCAGAAGACCGGCCAGTTGTCGGCGATGCCGAACTGATCGGCGAGCAGCTGCCGCTCGCGGTCCGAGGTGGCCGGAGTGATGCGATCGACCATGCCGTTGGGAAAGGCGACATTGGCCCCGACCCACGCCGCCAGCTCGGGGTAGATCAGCTGCGCGAGGCCCACTACGGCTTTCTTGGTGACGTGGCCGTTGCCGGGGATATTGTCGCAGCTCATCACCGTGAACGGCGGAATGCCTATGTCGCGGCGGCGCTTCAAACCGGCGAGGATGAGCCCGAACACCGTCTGCGGCGCAGTGAAGCGCTCCGCGTCGCGTTTGATGTCGGGGTGGTGCGGATCGAAGCGCTGGCTCGCCGGATCGATGTAATAGCCGCCCTCGGTGATGGTCAGCGAGACGATGCGGATCGACGGATCGGCCAGCCGGTTGATGATGGCGGAGGTGTCGCCGGGCCTCAGATAATCGATCATCGCGCCGGTCACCCGCGCGGCGCTCGCATCGGCCTCCTGCTCGACCACAGTGGTCAGCAAGTCCTGGCTCTGGAGCTTCTGCCGCATTGTATCGTCGGCCTCCCGCACCCCGGCGCCGATGATCGCCCAATCGTGGTCGCGTCCCAGGTTGAACAGGTCGTCGAGATAGACCGCCTGATGCGCGCGGTGGAAGTTCCCGACGCCGAAATGCAGGATGCCGCCGGTGAGGCGCGAACGCGAATAGGCCGGGACGGCGACGTTCCTGCCGATTTCGGCGAGGGCACTGGCGGAGAGCGTAACGGGCATAAGCGGTCTTTCCGGCTGTGGAGCATGCTCAGGAAAAGTCGCTAGCGCTCTTCCGGTTCGAACCTGCGACCAACAAACTCTACTTCAGGGCCTGACCCTGGAGATCGAAGCGATAGAGGCGCGCGGGATCGGGCGTCAGCCAGACCTCGTCGCCGTGGGAAAAATCGTTCTCGCCGCCGGTGCGGACGGTCATCAGCCCGACGCCATCGACGTGTACGTGCAGGAACGTGTCCGATCCCAGATGCTCGGCAACGCCGACGCGGCCCTTCCAGGTACCCTTGTCGCGGGCGATCGACAGATGCTCCGGCCGCACCCCGACCGAGGCCGCGCCAAAGGCGCGGGCCGCCTCGCCCTCGACAAAATTCATCTTGGGCGAACCGATGAAGCCGGCGACGAACTTGTTGGCCGGGGTCTTATAGAGTTCCATCGGCGTGCCGTATTGCTCGACCCGGCCGGCATTGAGCACCACGATCTTGTCGGCCATGGTCATGGCCTCGACCTGGTCGTGGGTGACGTAGACCATTGTGGTCTTTAGCTGCTGGTGCAGCTCGGTGATCTCGAGCCGCATGTTGACGCGCAGCGCTGCATCCAAATTGCTGAGCGGTTCGTCGAAGAGGAACGCTTTGGGCTCGCGCACGATGGCCCGGCCGATGGCGACGCGCTGGCGCTGGCCGCCCGAGAGCTGGCGCGGCTTGCGGTCGAGGTAGTCGGTGAGGTTGAGGACCCGCGCCGCATCGGCCACCTTCTGTTCGGCCACCGATTTCTCGACACTGGCCATCTTCAACGGAAAGGCGATGTTCTGCCGCACGCTCATATGCGGGTAGAGGGCATAGGACTGGAACACCATGGCGAGCTGGCGCTGCGCCGGCCCCTTGCTGGTGACGTCCTCGCCATCGAGGCGGATGAGGCCGGAGCTGGTGTCCTCGAGCCCGGCGATCAGCCGGAGCAGCGTGGACTTGCCGCAACCGGAGGGCCCCACGAAGACGACGAAGGCGCCGTCCTCGATGGTCAGGCTCACATCGGGGATCACCGCATGGGTGCCGAAGGATTTGTTGACGTGTTCGAGCGTGATCGAGCCCATGGAATATCCCCTATTTCACGGCGCCGAAGGTCAGGCCGCGGACGAGCTGCTTCTGGCTCAGCCAGCCCAGCACCAGGATGGGCGCGATGGCGAGCGTCGAAGCGGCGGAAAGCTTGGCCCAGAACAGGCCCTGCGGCGACGAGAAGGACGAGATGAACGCCGTCAGCGGCGCCGCCTTGCTGGCGGTGAGGTTGATGGTCCAGAACGCCTCGTTCCAGGCGAGGATGATGTTGAGTAGGAGCGTCGAGGCGATGCCGGGCACCGCCATCGGCACCAGCACGTAGACCAGCTCCTTCCAGAGCACGGCGCCGTCCATGCGCGCCGCCTCGAGGATATCGACCGGGATCTCGCGGAAGTAGGTGTAGAGCATCCAGATGACGATCGGCAGGTTGATCAGCGTCAACACCATGGTCAGCCCCCACACCGTGTCGAGCAGCCCGAAGTCGCGGAACAGCAGGTACATCGGCACCAGCACGCCCACCGCCGGCATCATCTTGGTGGAGAGCATCCACATCAGGACGTCCTTGGTCTTGGGCGTCGGGGTGAAGGCCATGGCCCAGGCGGCGGGGATGGCGATGAGCAGCGCGATCAGCGTCGAGCCCACCGAGATCCACACCGAATTGAAGAAGTGGCGGAAATAGTCCGACCGCGCCTGCACCTCGATGTAGTTCTCGAACGTCCAGCTGGGGATGATCACCGGCGGCGAGGCGATCGCCTGCGCCTCGGGCTTGAAGCTGGTGAGGATGGTCCACAGGATCGGGAAGAACAGCACGAACGCCACCATCCAGGCGAGTGCGGTGAAAGCCAGCTTGCGTTGCATCGTGACTGCACGGGCCATCAGGTGTTCCTCCGTTGACGCGCGGCTTGCCTTGCAGCCCCGCTCTTTCCACTCCCACGTTGATGGTCGAGCAGGTACCGCATCTCACGCATCCAGGTTCTTCCCCACGGCGCGCATCAGGAATATCGCGACGATGTTTGCCAGGATCACCGCGATCACGCCCCCCGCCGAGGCCCCGCCGACGTCGAAGGAGAGGAGCGCCGTGCGATACACGAGGAAGGCGAGGTTGGTCGAATTGTAACCGGGCCCGCCATTGGTGGTGACCAGCACTTCGGCGAAGATGCCGAGGAGGAAGATGGTCTGGATCAGGATCACCACGGTGATGGCCCGGGCCAGGTGCGGCAGGATGATATAGATGAAGCGGTTGAGCGCGTTGGCGCCATCCATCTCGGCGGCTTCCTTCTGCTCTTCGGAAAGCGATTGCAGCGCCGTCAGCAGAATCAGCGTCGCGAACGGCAGCCATTGCCAGGCGACGATCAGGATGATCGAGAACAGCGGCACCTGGGCGAACCAATCCACGGGGGTCTGGCCGAAGAACTCGGCGATGCGGGCGAAAATGCCGTAGCCGGGATGCATCAGCATGTTCTTCCAGATCAGCGCGGCGACCGGCGGCATGATGAAGAAGGGCGAGATCACGAGGATGCGGATAATGCTCTGGCCGAAGATCGGCTGGTCGAGCAGCAGCGCCAAGAGGATGCCGCCGATGACGGTGATGAGGAGCACGCCGCCCACCAGGAGCAGCGTATTGGTGATCGACTGGATGAAGGCGGGGTCGGTGAGGAAATACTCGTAGTTGAACAGCCCCGCAAAGCTCTGCATGCCCGGATTGAGCAGGTTGTAGTTCTGGAACGAGAACCACAGCGTCAGCGCCAGGGGAACGATCATCCAGATCAGCAGCAGGACGACCGACGGGGCCATCATGAAGCGCGCCAGCGCGCGCGAATGCTGGGTAGCCATGGCGTTGTCTCCCCGATACCGCCGTTGCGTCATTGTACAGAATTAGGTGCGTGCGGACCCCCACCCCTGTCCCCTCCCCCCTACTGGGGAGGGAGACCCCCACACCGACGCCGGTGCTTTCGTCTCCTCCCCTTGCTTGAGGGGGAGGGGACAGGGGTGGGGGTCGGCATACTCAGTGCCTCCAGAGAAGGCGGGTCGCCGGCGCTAGAGGGTGCCGGCGACCCCAGTCTAGGGAGGCCTACTTTATGTAACCGCCTTTGGTCATTTCGCGGGTCGTGGCGTCCTGCGCCTGCTTGAGGGCGTCATCGACGCTCATTTGCCCGGCGAGCGCCGCCGAGAACAGCTGGCCGACCGTGGTGCCGATGCCCTGGAACTCGGGGATGGCGACGAACTGCACGCCGGTATAGGGCACGGGCTTGACCGTCGGGTTATTCGGGTCAGCCGCGTTGATCGAATCCAGCGTGGCCTTGGCGAAAGGCGCGGCCGCCTGGTACTCGGGGTTCTCGTAGAGCGAGGTGCGGGTGCCCGGCGGGACATTGGCCCAGCCTTCCTTGGAGGCGACGAGGGCGAGGTAGTCCTTGCTGGTTGCCCAGGCGATGAACTTCTCGGCCGCCGCCGCCTTCTGCGAACCGGCGGGAATGGCCAGGCTCCAGGCCCAGAGCCAGTTGCCGCGCTTGCCCAGCCCGGTATCGGGCGCCAGGGCGAAGCCGACCTTGTCGGCGACGGTGGAGTCCGCCGGGTTGGTGACGAAGGAAGCCGCCACGGTGGCATCGATCCACATGCCGCACTTGCCCTGCTGGAACAGCGCCAGATTCTCGTTGAAGCCGTTGGAGGACGCACCGGCCGGGCCGGCATCCTTCATCAGGTCGACATAGAACTGCAGCGTATTCTTCCATTCGGGCTGGTCGAACTGGGGCCTCCAGCTCTCGTCGAACCAGCGGGCGCCGAAAGCGTTCGCCGTCGCGGTGAGGAAGGCCATGTTCTCGCCCCAGCCGGCCTTGCCGCGGAGGCAGATGCCGTTGATGTCGTTGGCGCGGTCGGTCATCTCGCGGGCGGCGTCGGCAATGAACTCCCAGGTCGGCGCGTCGGGCATGGTGAGCCCGGCCTTTTCCATCAGGTCGGTGCGGTACATCACCATCGAGCTCTCGCCGTAGAACGGGGCAGCATAGAGCTTGCCGTCGATAGAGAGCCCGCCGCGGATAGCCGGCAGCAGGTCGTCGACGTCATAGTCGGCGCCCAGGTTCTCCAGCGCCACCAGCCAGCCCTGCTTGGCCCAGATCGGCACTTCATAGGTGCCGATGGTCAGAACGTCGTACTGGCCGCCCTTGGTGGCGATGTCGGTGGTGACGCGCTGGCGCAGCACGTTCTCTTCGAGCGTCACCCATTCCAGCTGGATGTCGGGGTTCTTGGCGGTGAAATCGTCGGTCAGTTTCTGCATGCGGATCATGTCGCCATTGTTCACGGTGGCGATGGTGATGGTCTCGGCAGAGGCGGAAGTGGCGAGCGCAGCGAGCAGCGCACCCGCGAAAAGCGGTGTCAGTCTCATCGATATCCTCCCAAATCCAAGACGAGCATTTGTCTTGGTCGTGGGCAATTACTCACCAATTTCGACGGCAAGTCAAGCGGGCTCCAACGCTGGTCGTTGAGGCACGTACATCAGCGCTCGCGCAAGATGTTGCTAAATACCAAGCGATATATGGGGTTAGGCTGGAGCCAGCAGGCCTTCGGCCGTCCGCTCGTCAGTGATCAAGCCGTTGACCAACCGGCGGCTGAGCGCTGCCCTGATACCGAGCAATTTCTTATCACCTTTGGCGATTGCCACGACCAGGGATGTTTCGCGCGACGGCATCGGGGCACTGGCGACGCGGTCGTTGGTGAGCCCCTCGATCATGCGACCCTGCGCGTCGAAGGCCCAACCGAGGATCTCTGCTATGGCGCCCGCCTTCTGCAGCGCCTTGAGTTCGGTCTCGGTGATGAAGCCGTCCAGATAGAGCGGTGCCTGTGGCCCGAGATCGCCGACGCCGACAAAGGCGATATCGGCCTCGGCGGCGAGGGCCAGCGTGTCGCGGATCATCGGCTGGCCGCGCAGCAACTCGCGCTCGCGGGCCGAAGAGGCGATGACCGGCAGCGGCATGGGGTAGCTCCGCGCCTTTACCGAATCGGCAATGTTGAAGATGACGTTGTAGTAGGCCGCCGAGCCGTCGGGCGCGATGCTGCCGGCGAGCGACACGATCTTGTGTTGCGGGCACTCCATCGGGGTGAGCTGCTCGATCGCCGCCTTGAGCGTGCGGCCGGTGCCGATCGCCATGACGATCGGTTCGGGCGATCTCAGCCGCCGCTCGATCTCGGCAGCGGCCGCCTGGGCGAGGCCAAGAATGGTCGAATCCGAAGCTGGATCGGTGGGCACCACCTCGACCAGGTCGAGCGCGTAGCGGGCGCGCAACTGTTCGGCCAACTCCATGCAGCGGCCGATGGGGTGGTCGAGCCGGACCTTGATCAGGCCCTCGGAGATCGAGAGCGACACCAGGCGCTGCGCCGTTTGCCGCGAGACACCCAGCTTCTGGGCGATCTGCTCCTGATTGTTGCCGGCGACATAGTAGAGCCAGCCGGCGCGTGCCGCATCGTCGAGGCGGTTGCCGGATGTATCCTGCCGTACGGCCATGGTGTGCTCGCCTATGTAGTTTGAGCAGATATTCGTGCAATGGGCTTTTGCTCGCAAGCAAAAAGATCGGCAGGATCGGCGCGCAAGTGGGCGTTCTTCAGCCGCCCCACCCAAAGTGGCGCCTCATACCACCGGCGGGTCACTCCCACCAGCCCGTCACCCTGAGGCCTTTCCGATTCCAGGCGGCTTCTGGGACGGTGATGGTTGGACCGTTGGGCGGAGCGGCTGTCCGCGACTCCACTTTCCACTTGCAGTCGACAAATTAGATGATAACGTTTCAACTTACTTGCATGACGACCACAACGGTCCATCAAGGGAGGAGAAACCGAATGACGACCACGAGTGGAATTGCGTCCGGAATCCGGCGTCGCAGCCTGATGGCTGCTGTCAGCATTGCGGCACTGCTGAGCTTTGCCCCTGCCGCGCTGGCGCAGGATCTGTCGGGCGAACTGGTGATCCTGCAATGGCAGGGCGGCACCGACGCAGAGATGTGGAAGAAGGTCGAGGACGCGTTCATCGCCAGTCATCCCGGCGTGACCATCCGCGAACTCAATATCACCGCCCAGGGCGACGCCCGCGGCGGCATCCGCACGGCGATCCTTGGCGGCGAGGTCGTCGACATCATCATCAATACCTGGCCGGCCTTCCGCGCCGAACTGGCCGACGCCGGCGTACTCAGGCCCATCGATGAACAGTGGGCAAGCTTTGGCTGGGACCAGAAGCTGAGCCAATCCTGGAAGGATCTGGGCGCCATCGGCGGCGTCACCTACGGGCTCACCTACACCTACGGCGACCGTTCGGGCATCTGGTACAAGACCAGCCACATGGAAAAGGCCGGCATCGAGCCGCCCAAGACCTGGGAAGAGTTCCTCGCCAGCTTCGACAAGCTCAAGGCAGCCGGCTATGCAACTCCGGTGGCGGTGGGCGCCAAGTACTGGTCGCATGCGGAATGGTTCGAATCGCTGCTCCTGCGCACCGCCGGCGTCGAGACGGCGGCAAAGCTCGCCGCCCACGAGATCCCGTGGACCGATGAGGCCGTCAAGACCACGCTCAAGAAGTTCGCCGAGATGCTCGCAGCCGGTTGCTGCGGCGATCCGGCGACGATGTTCGCCAACGACTGGGACGGCGCCGCCGACCTGGTCTTCAAGGCCGAAACAGCCAACTACCTGCTGATCGGCATGTGGAACAACGCCCGGGCAAGGAACGATTACGGCCTTACCGAAGGCGTGGACTACGGGCTGTTCCAGTTCCCGACCCTGGGCATGGGCCACGATGACACGTCCAGCGTCGACACCAAGGAACTCAACGCCACCGCCAACGGCGCCAATCCTGCCGTGGCCGACGCCTTCCTCGACTACATCGTCGGCGCCGAGGCGGCCAACATCATGGCCGGCTACGGTTACGCCTCGCCGAGCAGCGCGGCCGACTCCTCGCTCCTCGGACCGGTGCAGCAGACGGCCACCGCCGCGGTGGCCCAGTCCAAGGTGCAGTTCGTGCTCGGCGACCTCTTGCCGGGTGATCTGGTCGATGAGTACCGGGTGCAGCTGCAGAAGTTCCTGCAGGACCCGTCCGACGCCAATATCGACGCCGTCACCGCGGCGATCGAAGCCAAGGCCGCGGAATCGTATTGATGTCCAACCCCGCCACTAGTTCTGGCGTGGCGGATGTCGGCAGGGCGTCCTCCCTGGCGGGTGGTGGCCGGCGCAAGCTGGCCGCCACCCGGGGGTGGCGCTTCAGCAACGCGCCGGTCGCCTTTTTCCTGTTGATCCCGGTGCTGGTGCTGTTTGGCATTGCCGTGGTCTTCCCGTTGATCGAGACGATCCGGTTGAGCTTTTTCGACATCAAGGGGCTGGGTAAGCCCAAATATGTCGAGCTTGGCAACTACGTGAAGCTGTTCGCGGACCCTGCCTTCCGCAACACCCTGACCACGACGCTGACCTTTACCCTCGCCACCACCGTGGTCTCGGTCGGTATCGGCTGGGTACTGGCGATGCTGTGCTCGTTCGCGCCGCGCCTGACCACGGCGTTCCGGGTGATGATCTTTTCCGCCTTCGGCATTTCCGAGGCTGTTGCCGGCTACATGTGGATCGGCATCTTCCGTCCCGACGCCGGCGGCCTGCTCAATACCGTCATCAGCATGTTCGGCTTCCCCGGCTTTGCCCATCCCTGGCTGGGCGACACCAACACCGCGCTGGGGGCGTTGATTTTCGCCGCCTCCTGGGGCGGGGTCGGCCTGCCGCTGATGCTGTGCTTCGCCTCGGTGCAGGCGATCCCCAAAACCGTGCTCGAAGCCGCCTACATGGACGGCGCAAAGCCGATGTCGATCATGCGGCACATCATGATGCCGCTGTCGCTGCCCGGCGTGCGCGTCGCCATCTTCATCAACCTTTTAGGCGCGCTGCGCGCCTTCGACATCATCTATGTGCTGACCGGCGGCGGCCCGGTGCGCTCGACCGAAACGGTGGGCTATTTCATGTACCGGGAGTCAATGACCCAGTTCAAACTGGGCTATGGCGCCGCGGCCACCGTGGTGCTGCTGCTGGCCGTCCTCGTCATTTCCATCCCCGCCATCATCCAGCGCACGGCAGGTGCCAAATGATCGGCCGCATCCCGCGCTGGACCGTCGTGGTCGTCGGCATCGTCGCCTTCATCTGGGTCATTCCGATCATCGGTATCGTCGTCACCTCGATCCGGCCGCCGCAGGACGTGGCGCTGGGCTGGTGGCGGCTGGAAAACCTCAATTTCACCCTCGACGCCTGGTTCCGCGTCTGGGACGAGTACCCACTCGCCAACGCCTTCTGGGTCACGGCCGAACTCGCCGGCATCGCTACGCTCGCCACCATGCTGCTCACACCGGCGGCGGCCTATGCCTTCCACTTCCTCAAGTTCCCGTTCCGGCGGGTGCTGCTGATCATCATCATCAACGCATTCGTCCTGCCCCAGCAGGTGGTGATCATCCCGCTGTTCCAGCTCTGGCGCGACCTGGGCCTTATCGACAACATCCTCGCAGTGCTGATCCCCTATGTCGGCCTCTCCTTCGCCTGGTCGATCTTCCTCGTCAAAAATTTCCTCGAGGATTTTCCCAAGGAGCTGATCGAGGCCGCCAAGATCGACGGCTGCGGGCCGCTCTCGACGTTCTGGCACGTGGTGCTGCCCAATACGCTGGCGCCGGTCTCTGCCGTCGGCATCCTGCAATTCCTCTGGACCTGGAACGCGCTGCTCCTGCCCATGCTCTATCTGCGGACCAACATCCCGCTGCCGGTCCTGTTGACCCGGGTTTCCGGCACCTATGAGGTCAACTGGGACCTGCGCTCGGTTGCCGCAATCGTCACCACAATCGTGCCGCTCATCGTCTTTCTCGTCTTCCAACGTCAATTCGCCGTCGGCGCCCAGACGCGCACCGGCGCCAAGGAATAGTCATGCCCCCGACCAACAAGCCGCTGCGCTACCGCCAGATCCACCTCGATTTCCACACCTCCGAGCATATCCCGGGAATCGGCGCGGCGTTCGATGCCGACGATTTCGTCGCGACGCTGAAAGCGGCGCACGTCAACTCGATCACCATCTTCGCCAAGTGCCATCACGGCTGGTCCTACTATCCCACCAAGGTGGGGGCGCCGCACCCGCAGCTGGCGCGACCCGACCTCATGGGCGAGATGGTCAAGGCGCTGAGCGCCGCCGATATCGAGGCGCCGATCTACATCTCGGTGATGTGGGACGAGCGCAATGCCCGCCTCCACCCCGAATGGAAGGTCGTGGGCACCGGAGACGCGAACCGCTTTGCCCCGGGCCAACTGACAGCGGCCTGGCACACGCTCTGCCTCAACCACAAGGCCTATCGGGACGAACTGCTCGAGCAGGCGCGCGAGGTGGCGCGCAACTACGAGACGCCGGGCATCTTCTTTGACATCGTCCTCACCCCCGACTGCGTCTGCTCGGAATGCCTTGCAACCATGGAGGAGCAGGGCCTCGATCCCGAAAATGCTGCCGACCGGCTGCAGAAGGACGAGTGGGTCAACGAGCGTTTTCGCACCGAGATGAGCGACGCGCTGCGCGCCGAGTTCCCCGGCCTGCGCATCTTCTACAATTGCGGGCACATCCATAAGCAGGGACCCAAGCGCTTCGCTTCCTACACGCACCTGGAGCTGGAAAGCCTGCCCACCGGCGGCTGGGGCTACGACCATTTCCCCTCCAGCGCGCGCTATGCGGCGACGCTGGGCCTCGACTTTCTCGCCCATACGGGCAAGTTCCACACCAGCTGGGGCGAGTTCGGCGGCTTCAAGCATCCCGATGCGCTCGAATACGAGGCGGCGCAGATGGTGGCGATGGGCTCCAAATGCCTGGTCGGCGATCAGTTGCACCCAAACGGCGCAATCAATCCAGACACCTACAGCTCGATCGCGCCGGCCTATGCGCGGATCGAAAAGCTCGAGCCGTTCCTCGAAGGCGCCAGGCAGGTATCCGAAATCGCCATCATGGCGGCCGAGTTCTTCCACCCGGTCGGGGCACGCAACAATTTGAGCGACGACGGCGCCGCACAGGTGTTGCAGGAATTGAAGCGCCCCTTCGACGTGATCGACCCGAGCGCGGCATTCGAAACCTATCGGCTGATCATCCTGCCAGATGAGATTCCGGTCGAGGGGGAACTCGCCGACCGCCTCCGCGCCTATGTCGCGAAGGGTGGCAAGCTGCTGCTTTCGGGGCAGTCTGCGCTCCAGGCGGACGGCAGCTTTGCCGTTCCCGCCGGCATCCGGCGAGCGGGCGTGCCCGTCGCCTTCGACCCATCTTACATGCGGGCGGGTGCCGATCTCGACGCAGGCATGACCAAGACACCCTTCGTTGCGTACGGGCCGGCCGAAACGATCGAATCGGTCGGCGCCACGGTGCTGGCCGAGATCGTCCGACCCTATTTCAACCGGAGCTATCTGCACTTCTCGTCGCATCAGCACACGCCCGACGATCCGGATGCGGCCCCGCTCGGCGCGGCGGTGACCCTCAACGACGGCGTCGCCTACATCGCCTATCCGATCTTTCGGATGTATCACGCCATGGGGCAGCCGCTCTACAAGTACGTCGTGCGCGGCCTGCTCGACCGGCTGGTGCCGGAGCCGGCGCTTGTCACTGACCTGCCCTCGTCCGGCCGGGCGACGCTCACCCATCAGGCCGAGCACAAGCGGCACATCCTGCATCTGCTCTACGGCCCGCCGCAGGTGCGCGGCAAGGCCGTACCTAACGGCGATGGCAGCGTGCGGGTCATGGAAATGATCGAGGATCTGCCGGCCATCGGACCGGTGAGCGCGCGCGTGCGGCTGCCGCAGACGCCCAGCAGGGTCTACGACGCGCTGACCGGCGAGGATGTCCAATGGACCAAGGGACACGGCCATCAGGTAGAGGTGACGCTGCCGCGGCTCCATATCCACTCGGCCATCGTCTTCGAGGGGACCGCATAGGGAGGCGCCGGAAACAACGGCAATGCGCGTCTATCGTGCCGCAGTGGCGGGATCGTCCGCCAACTGTCTATACAAGTGCGATCGACCGGCGGCCAATCGTGGCCTGCCGGCCGTTCGCAGGAACTTCCGATCCATGTCAGAGGACAAAACCAGCATTGGTCGAGGCAAACAGCGAGAGGCGACGATCGTCGACGTCGCGGATGCGGCCGGCGTCGCCGTCGGTACTGTCTCGCGCTACCTCAACGGCCATCCGATCCGGCGCGGCAACCGCGACCAGATCGAGCAGGCGATCGAGCGGCTGGGCTACCGGCGCAACGCCGTGGCCGCGGCGATGAAGACCGATCTCACCAACACCATTGGCTTCATGGTGCCGGGGCTGAGCGAGTTCCATGCGGCCGTGCTCGAAAGGCTCAGCTACAAGATGCGCAAGGCCGGCAAGGCACTCCTCACCCTTTGCCACAATTCCGATCCGCGCTCGGTGTGCGACGTGCTGGATTTCTTTGCCACCCACCGCGTCGATGCCCTGGTGATGGACGGGCAGGACGATGTTGGTGACCGCATCAAGACCCTCCTCGATCACGACACGCCGGTGGTCTTTTACGACAACGACGTGCGGGGCCTGCCGGTCGACCGGGTGTTCGTCGAAAACCGCGTGGCCAGCCGGCGCGCCGTCGGCCATCTCATCGATCTGGGCCATGAACGGATCGGGGTGCTTACGGGCGATCTGCACAATTTCACCGGCCGCGAACGTCTCGAGGGTTACAAGATGGCCCTGGCTGAGCGCGGCCTGCCGTTGCGACCGAGCCACGTGATCGACGCGCATTGGAACTATGACGGCGGCCACAACGGCATGCGGGCGCTGCTCGAACTGCCCGAGCCGCCCACCGCCGTCTTCAGCTGCAACTACAACATGACGCATGGCGCGCTGGCTCTGCTCAAGGAGCACAGGCTGAAGCTTCCGGACGATCTGTCGCTGGTCAGCTTCGACGACGTACCCCTGTTCGCGCTGCACGATGTCGGCATTACCGCGGTCAGCCAGCCGGTCGACAAGATCGCCGACACCATTGCCGGCATCCTGCAGCGGCAGCTCGCCAATCCGGCGGGCAATGCCCCGCACACGACCACGACGCTGCAATGCGACATCATATTGCGAGGCTCGACGCGCCGGCTGCTGACGCCGGCGACGCTGGGCGCAACCGGGAGCTAGGAGACCAAATGGCGAGTGTCGAACTGCAGGGGATCAGCAAGTCCTATGGCGCGGTGGAAGTCATCCACGACCTCGACCTTTCGATCGAAGACGGCGCCTTCACCGTCTTTGTCGGCCCATCGGGCTGCGGGAAATCGACCCTCCTGCGCATGATCGCCGGGCTCGAGCCGATCACCGGGGGCGAAGTGCAGATCGACGGCCGCCGCGTCAACGAGGCCGATCCGATCGAGCGCGGCGTCGCCATGGTGTTCCAGAACTACGCCCTCTATCCGCACATGACGGTCGAGCAGAACATCGGCTTCTCGCTGCGCATGGCGCGGCTTGACCGCGCCGAAATTGCCAAGCGCGTCGGCATCGCCGCGCAGACGCTGCAGATCGAGCCGCTGTTGAAGCGCAAGCCGGCGCAGCTGTCGGGCGGCCAGCGGCAGCGCGTCGCCATCGGCCGGGCGATCGTCCGCGATCCTGAAGTCTTCCTCTTCGACGAGCCGCTCTCCAATCTTGATGCCGAACTTCGCGTCTCGATGCGCGTCGAGATCGCCAAGCTGCACCAGCAGCTCGGCTCGACCATGATCTACGTCACCCACGACCAGACCGAGGCGATGACGCTCGCCGACAAGATCGTGGTGCTTCGAGACGGCAAGGTCGAGCAGGCCGGAACGCCCGAGGAACTCTACCAAGATCCGGCCAATCTTTTCGTCGCCGGCTTCATCGGCTCGCCGCGGATGAATTTTTTCCGTGCCAAAGCGGCCGACGGCCACATCCGGCTCGAGGCGGGCGCGACGATGCCCGGCATGGGCGCCAGCGGCGAACTCCAGGTCGGCGTGCGGCCCGAGCATTTCCTCATTGGCCAGGGCGGCGACGCCGCGCTGGCGCTGCGTGTCGAAGTGGTCGAGAACCTTGGCGGCACGCGATACCTCTACTGCACCGCCAAGTCGGGCGAGAGCCTGGTAGTCGAGGCCCGCGAGCAGCACGGGATCAAGGCCGGCGATGAGGTCAGCGTCGGCATCCGGCCGGATCGGGCGCTGTTGTTTTCGACCGCCGGCCAGCGCCTCAGGCCCGCCCACTGATGAACCCGCTCGAACTCTGGTACGAGAGCCCGGCCACAGTGTGGACCGAGGCCCTGCCGCTCGGCAATGGCCGGCTCGGCGCCATGGTCTTTGGTGGCGTCGCGCGGGAAGAACTGCAACTCAACGAATCGACCTTCTGGTCGGGCGGCCCCTATTCGCCGGTCAACCCGGATGCGAGGGCCCATGTCCAAGACGTCCGCGCGCTGGTCTTTGCCGGCCACTATGCCGAGGCGGAGGCGCTGACCAACCAGTACCTGATGGCCAGGCCGCTGCGGCAGATGTCGTTTCAACCCGTCGGCAACCTCTGGCTCGATTTCGGGCATGAAGCGACGCCCGGCAGCTACCGGCGCGCGCTCGACCTCGACAGCGCGGTAACCACTACCACCTATGAGGCGGGCGGCACGAAATTCCGCCGCGAAATCTTCTCCTCGCCGGCCGACGACATCATCGTCATGCGGCTGAGCGCCGATGGCGGCGCCGCCATCTCGTTTACTGCCTCGCTCACCTCGCCGCAGCGCGGCCGGCAGAGCGAACTGCCGCCCGGCATACTCGGCTTCGCCGGCACCAACAGGGAGGAACAGGGCATTCCCGGCGCCCTGAAATTTGCTTTCCGGGCGCTGGTGCTCAATTCGGGCGGCAGCTTGAGCGCAGTCCCGGGCCGCGTGACGATAACCGATGCCGACGAGGCGCTGATTCTGATCGACGCGGGGACCAGCTTCCGCCGCTTCGACGACGTCAGCGGCGATCCGATCGGGCCGATGGAAGAGCGCCTTGCCGCCGCCGCGCAAAAGTCGTTCGACGTGCTGCTGGCTGCGCATCTGCTGGAGCATCGCCGCCTGTTCCGGCGCCTCAGCATCGATCTGGGCAGCACGTCGGCCG
>Ga0214473_10002197_pt1 | contig 24302 bp, 34 predicted proteins | sample RVTome_7_FD_203509 | JGI IMG/M metagenome (GOLD analysis project Ga0214473, IMG submission 203509) | Soil microbial communities from uranium-contaminated site in the Upper Colorado River Basin, Wyoming, United States - RVT98D197 | ecosystem: Environmental > Terrestrial > Soil > Contaminated >... | reverse complement strand
CAGTAGCCCGAACCGTACTCGTTGTTCTGCCGTTACCTGCGGCACGTCAAGCTGCCGCACTGTGGTACAGGCGGTACAGCCCACTTTCAGGCCGTGGTCGGTCTTTCCAACCTCCCCTTCGCACTCCCATAAGTGCATGGTATCTGACGGGAAATTGCCGTGTATCGGGTTCAGCAACACCGCCAGCAGCGGGTCGGTATAGGCATGTATCCAGCCTGGGCCGCACAGTTCGCCCTCGCCGCTCACAGTGTGCGTTACGCCCTCTCCCCACTGGCAGCCGCCGTAGGTTCGGCCCTTCTCATCGGTCAGCTTGTAGAGCTTCATCGCCGCAGCCACCTCTCCGCCTCTGTCTGCGTATAGGAGTCGCGGTCGGCGTGCTCCTCGCCCATCATAGCCGCCTCCACGCGCTCATTATCGCGCTCGATGGCAGCGATAGCTATCATGTCACTACGTTCGTATGCCATTGCCTTCTCTAATGCCTGAGCCGCAAGCCTGGCGTAGCGGGCGAATTGCTCTCTGCCCCACTTGGAGCGGGAGGAGGCGTATATGTCTTGCTGGTACGCATACGCCTCGGCGTCCCGCCGGTATTTTGCCGCCCTACTTATCGCCATCATCCCATCCTCTCCGCCTCAGCAAGTCTTCTTCTGCGACGCCATTCTCGCGCTCCCCATCGTATCGCAGGTCGTTATCGGGGTCCCGCAGCGCCTCTGCCCGCGCGTTCAGTTCGGCGTTGCGGCGATACGCCTCTCTGTACGCCGCAGCCCTGCGACGGTCTTCGGTGTGTAAGCCGGCCAGCAGCACTACCTTGCCACGAAACAGCGGCAAGTCCCAGTTGTCCAGCGCTCGCAATCGCTCCTCTCCGGTATCATCCAGGGTCATCGCACTCTCTCATCGCCAGTCGGCGTGTCTCGTGCTCGAATCCACTGAGCCGCCCTATCTCCACCAGCAACTCCCGCCTCTCGGCCAGCAGGTCGTCCACGATGGTCGGGGCGGCGGCGATGAAGGCAGCGTTGGCACAGTTATTACTCCCAGTGTATAGTTCCGCTATCTCCTCGATATACACCACATCCTCATCCTCGGCAACAAAGCCACTGCGTTGCTGGTCATCACGGCCACATGCTATACCGACCGCCGCCTCGTTGCTCTTTTCTCCCACACTGCCCCAGGCCCACGGCGGAGTCGTTATCCCCGCCCGCAACCGCCCAATCTCAAGTACCCTGTCGTCGCTCAGGTGCATTCTGCCCTCCCGTCTATATCATTAAGGCAAGCAAACGCCCCGAAATAGGCGAGCGCGGCCTTATTGTAGGCTGCCGCTGCGTACTCGGGGCTAGGGAAGCGGCCCAGATAGTGAATGACACCCCGATTCATAATTTGTGCTTGCCATAGCCCCTCATGGCGGCAGACGCCTTTGTACCCGCTCGTGTTGTCTGCGCGCCTACGCTGGTTGTGCTGGTTCTCCGCAACCGTGCAGGGGCGAAGGTTAGTTCGCCAGTTATGGAGGCCATCGTGATCTCTATGGTCTACGTGCAATCCCTCCGGCGCGCTAATAATGAGCCTGTGCATTGCTACCGCTCGCAAGCCGTTTGCTCTCAATCCTGCCCGCATAGCATACCAGCCACACATCCTTGGGTCATAATGCGCATACCACTTCCATTGCGAGAGCCACTCGAAATCGCAGTCATCCACCAACGCCACTTTTCCCTTGGTCAGCGGTATTTCCTTCATGACAAAGCCCCCATATCCTGGTGTCGCTGACGCGATGTGCGAACATAGCGCGAGAGCATTGACACCCGATAGGGGGGCTTTACCAACAACTTATTCGGTTGTGCGCCCGTGCCTGGGGTACTCAAAAGAAAACTCCCGCCGCTATGTTCGCAATCTCATACTACCACAGCCCCAAGTACGTTGTCAAGCCTTTTTGCTGGTTGACAAAACACGAGTTTTTATTGCCCGTGCCGTGATGGGTGCGGCACGGGCAGGGACTGGCAAGCCAGGCGGGAGAGAGGGTCGCCCGGCAGTCTAGGAGAAGATGCGCCACGCCTCAACAAACGACTGCGCCCAGCGCGGCGATACTGGTGACTCTACTACGTTGCCATAGGTGGCTGTCTCTTCTATAACTGTGCCTTCACCGCTTGCAATGCCCACGTGTGAAGGCGTTTCAGGCCCCTCATTCATCCAGAATAACAAGTCGCCAGCCTCGTACTCGTGCCGCATTGTAAGCAATTGCCGTGCCTGAGCCTTGCAGTACACGCGCTGAAACCAGGTGCCCAGGCCGATGTCGGGGCCACCAGCGGCCAGGATAACCGCCCGCGTAAAACCGGAACAGTCGAGCGGCCCCGTCGGGGTGAACACCTTCGCGCCCCAGAGGTACGGATGTTTGCCGATTTCGGCTCGGGCTGCGGCCACGATCCGCGAGGCTAGATTATCACCTGGCTCTTGGTCGTGGCCGCTGCGAAAAACTGAGTCTGGTTCCCCGCTTTATTCCACTCGAGCTTGCCGTTCTCGGTGAACTGGAAGCCGTTGCCGTGAGCATCGTACATCAGGGCGCTCATCGGCAGCCCTATCTCCGGGTGTTGTTTCGCGTAGTCCGCGAAGCCTAGCTCGTAAGCCCAATTTGCCACTGTCCCTCTCCTCTCCGGTCGCTTGAATCCGCTGTAATCGAATGTCCTCATCAGGTCGCGGAACTCCACATTGTCCTTGACCTCGAAGCCCTTGTCTTTCCAATCCTGAGTGCAGCCATAGGCGAATGTCGTGTAGGCCCATGCCCCCAGGTTCTCCGTCAGCCAGCGCATCTCCTCGGCGAAGTCTGGCGCGCTCACGCCCTGCTGCTGCCAGCCGATGTTCCTGCCGATGCCGTCGCGCCCCGTCTCGCCGATCAGCACTGGAAGCGGGCACGCGGCAATGAACGCCTTGTATCGCGCCACTTCTGGCTCGAGCGGCATCGCCCTTTCGAGTGAGTACAGGTGCAATGACAGGCCCGTGATGTTCGGGTCGCGGGCCAGCTCCTCGACAACCCACATCGGCGGCAGGTTATGCGTGGACATCGAGAGTGCCCAGTAGTCGAGGCCAAAGCTTCCCGTGGCAGCCGCAAACTCCTTTTCAGTCCTGATGGCTCGTAGCCATTGCTCGCGGTTTGCGCCCTCGACAATATATTCATTCGGCCCAAGCCAAGCATCGAATGGGCCGGATGTTGTTGCCTTAATCAAGCCCGCGATCAGCGGCGATGGGTCGCGGCCCTCGGTTATCAGCGCCTTCTCCACATCGCCCCGCCAGAACTGCCGCGCGATGATGTAGGCCCCAGGCGCGATGCGTTTGTGCTCAGCCCAATAACCGCCGGTGCTGGCCCATGCTTTCACAACACGCGGGCAGTCCTCAGTGAGCAAACTGGCGACATCGGAGAGCGCGAGGACAAAAACGCCAGGCGTGGTGGCCATCAGCCACCCGCCTTCCCGCCGATAGTGACATCGCCCAGCGTGGTGCCCCCGACCAGTGTGCCCGTGCCCGTCGTTGTGCTCACTGTCGTCCAGAACCCAGTGGTGCGGGCGTGTGTCATACACCAGTATCCCCAATGCACCAGACGTCTCCCTAGCCAGTCCAACAACCGTCGCCAGATAACGGGGCCTGGGTAATCATACCGCATGTCCTGCTGGGATAGTCCATAGGGCATCATATCATACACGTACAGCTTGTTTGCGCTCATTCCTCACCCCCAGGGATCACTCGCCAGGATGCGCCACATTGCGAGCATACCACCTGGTGCCTGCCTATCGCCCACATATCCCCATCGTGCAGGCACTCGTGATGGTTGTACCTCTCAGCGGCGTATTTGCCCCGATGTGTCTCTCCGCAGCGGCAAGGATACACGCGCTCACCGGCCTCAATAACGACCGTGTCCGCGTTACTCCCTACTCTCTCAGTCATTCTCTCTCCTCTCTTATGTGATTATATGGTATCGGGCCTCAACCCGACCGAAATCCCATATACCTATTGGGTTATCCCACATAACCCAATGCCTGCCACTACGTTGCCCCAGGTGTGCCCCGTTCGCGCTGCGCCGTAGCTTCCATCCTCTTATGGTGAGTCATCGCCACCTGTATCGCCTGTTGCTCCAGGCCCATCCGATCAGTCGCCGCGCAACTCCCCACCCAAGTAGTATCCAGAAACACGTCCGCACAACACGAGCCATCCACGAAGTCCTCCGGCACTATTGTATACGGCCCGACCTGATAAGGGAAGCCCATCTATCTACACGGCCAGCGGCCCCCGGCCAAATTCAACCGCGTCCTCAATCCATTCCAGTTCCGCGCATTGTCCTTAGGGCAGAAGTTGCTTGTCGCTGTCTTGTACTCGACCTGAAAGACTGCCTTGTTGTGCCGCGTGAACACCCCCAGGTCATAATAATCGCACTCGCGGTACTGCCAGCATTCCTCGTTCAGCGTCCAGTCAAACCACGGCTCCAGGTCCACCGCCTGTTCGATGTCGCCCTTCAGCCCGATAGACAGCCCCAGGCTATGTGCGGTGTCCGCTATCCAGCGATTGTAAGCCAGTTGATCGGCATACGTCAACGGGAACCCGCTGCGATTGGCGTAGCCGTCAATCTCGTCCGGCTCAATCGCATCGAAGCCTTTGTCCTTGCACATAAGCATCCGGTCCCGCATTATCGGCCCCAGGATGTCAATCCGCCGGATGTCCAGCCACCAGGAGCCGTCCCAGTTCCCATCGGCTCGCCCAATTACAGAAGCAGGGAAGCGCCAGGCGTCGGGCCGATAATCCTCGTACACGCCAATGTCCAGATAGCAGACGACTTTCTTGCCCTGCGCGTGAAGCGCGGCCACGGTGCTCGCCGGGTTGAACCAGCCGTCTATGTCATACATCACTGGCGGCGGGGTCTTGAGCGCCGTGCCGTCGGGCGCGACCAGCCCCATGTCCTTCGCGTTGCCCAGGCGCAACGGGTGATCAATCATCCACTGCCAGGGCGTGTTCAGGGCCGGTTGCCAGACTTCTGTTACGGCCCCGACTGGCGAGATGGGCAGCAGGATAGCCAGGGCCACCACCACGATGATCGCAAGTCCTATCAGTCGGTTCATCTCAAGCTCCTATTGCGGGGGCTGTGATTCCCTCTGCACGTCCCGCGTGGTCTTCTGCCCGCCATATAGACCGATGGCTCCCAGCCCTGAAAACAGCCCGTAGATGACAACGACGCGCCATGACATATCGGGCACAACGACCGGCCCGATGAGCACGTTCCAGGCCAGGCCCAAGAGGATCGCGGCGAGTGGCAACACACGCGTCCACTTCGTATCCTCAAGTCCCAGCAGCCGCTTCACGACCTCCACCAGTGCCGCCGTGATAGCGGCCCCGCCCAGGCCGACAAGCCCGGCTACAGCATTAGGGTCTTCCATGTCTATCTCCTCACGTAAGCCGTGCGACGGCCAGCGCCGCAATGAGCGCGGCCACCGGCAGCCCCAGTTCGCCAATGACGGCGAACACGATTGCCACCACCAGCACGATGATGGCGATGATTTGTCCGAGTCCCGTTGGAATTGCCATTGTTTTGCACCTCTCTATTTCTTGATACTGTCTATGATCCGTGCGCCAAATAGCGTTGCCAGGCAGCCGCCGATAATGCTCACCAGCCACATTGGGGGGCCAGCATACCTATTGCCGAGGAGCAGATCATCGCAGACGTCGACTAGCACTAGACCCACGAGTAGGATGAGGAGCACCCAGAACGCATACCGCCGGATATTGTTGTAGATGTCCTGCGTGCATTCCTCATCGCCCGTCATTCCGGTCCCTACACCGTCGTCGCCAGGCGAGGTATTTAGCGAGCGGCCAGAACGCCAGGTTGTCGAGCAGTATGCCGACCGCCAAGCCCCAGCCGAAACCAGCTACCCAATCCATGTTACACCTCCCGCATGTCGCTATGGTATGATGCTGACGATCACCCACTGGCATCGAGGTTGCCTATCTGTTATAATCCGATCAAGCCATTGAAAGGAGAAAGCTAGAGAATGACTAAGCCTGACATAGAACGACATGCCCTTTGTGCCTGTGGTTGCGGTCAACGCGTCTTGACTGTTAGGAGTAAATACCGTCGTGGTCATGCTAATCGCTTCCATCGCAATCCGGGCAGGGCCACGACGCCACCAGCAACTCGGTTTTGGCGCTATGTCAATAAAGCCGCCCCGAATGGTTGTTGGGAATGGACTGGCGGTCGCAAGCGACGTGGCTATGGTTCGTTTTGGCGCGGCGGGCGTTTCGGCCCTGGGATTCCGGCCCATCGCTATTCTTGGGAGCTGCATTATGGCCCGATTCCTGAGGGGCTTTTTGTCTGCCATCATTGTGATAATCCGCCTTGCGTGCGACCTGACCATCTCTTCTTGGGCACCGTGGCTGATAACCTGCTGGATGCCCGCAACAAGGGTCGCTGGTCGCCTGAGAAATGCAACCACTATAAAGGCGAGACTGCCCCGAACGCCAAATTGACCGAATCCGTAGTCCAAGAGATACGCCAACAATGGGCGAATGGTGGTTGCACCATCGGTGAATTGGCCATGGGCCATGACGTTCGCCCTAATGCTATTTGGCGTCTGCTTCATTACGTCACCTGGAAACATGTCAACTAGAGAACTGCTACAATCAACCATTGATTCGCGCTCGGTAGCCAGTCCACCAGCACGGTATTGCCGAGCACCGGAGCCAATGCCTGCGGGTCTTGCCCCTCGTATATCTGGTCGCCGACGAGCACGCCGTATATCGTGCCCGCTACCGACGTTATCACGCCGAAGGCCGTCGTGAATTGCTCGTTCTCGCCTGCCATCTTACACCTCGTGGCACTTGCGCTTGCTATTCGGTGCGACGGCCATGCCCGATGCATTGGCATACGTATAGATGAGGCCGTAGTCATCCCATTGGTATATCAGCGTCCAGTTGCCCGGTGTTGTGCGCTCGTATAGCCGCATCGTCAGGGTGTGATAATTCCAGATCAGCGAGTGCATCTTGCTCTTGAATTGCGTGATGCCCTGGCTATAAATCCCGACCCATCCTTCGTTGACCGGCGGCCCGTCCCAGTCCTTCGTCCAGGCCCCGCCGACAGGCTTGTACCAATGCTCTACGCGCTCACGCGGCCAGTCGAAGGCCCACCGCTGAATCCAGAGCGCCGTCGCCACTGCCGCCGCATGCTGCTGGCTCAGGGCCACGAACCCCAGGTTCGGGGTGTCGCCCTCGTCAAACTCTGCTACAAACACGCCTGCCCCTGTTCGCACAACGACTTCAGGGTCGGCTCCCGCTGCCAGGTCTTGGCCCTGAACTCCATAAACTAGGTTATCGTCATTGCGATTCGTCAGTAGGCAGAAATGGTCGGTGTTAGCGAACGTCGTCAAGTCAAAGTCCGCTATCCAGCTACCGGCAGCGCCCGTGGCGCTTCGGAAGACGTGTTTGCCATCGGACGCCACGAGCGCCCCCGCCAGTGGGTCTACTGCAATACCGCCGCCATAACCCCGACTGCCGAAGTCTGTGAAGTAGTCCAGGACCGCCGCCCAGGTTCCCGCCACGGGGTCAAAACGGCGAACACGGGAATAAGGGTCACCGTTATAGGCGTTGTGATGCGTGTAGATGTAACTGCCGAACTCCGCCGAGTCTATGATAGCCTCAGCCTGACGATAAGGGGACGGGAACGCCGCCCCAGTGCCGCTATAACTGACAACCTGCGCCAGTGTCCCGGCCGCGCGATTCACGCGATAGATGCGGGTCGTGCCCCAACTAGCGTCCTCATAGGTACAAACGTAAAGCTCGCTGTCTATCTGACTCCAGAAGATGTGCGTGATGTACTCATAATCATTCGGCACCGTCCAGACGAGCACCGGGGTTCCGCCCGTATATTTCCACAGTTCGGTGCGCGTATATCCGGGGCCAGGCGTGCCGGGGGAGAACCATAATTCCTCAGCCCGCAATACCGCCACAAGCTCCGTGCTTCCCGGCAGCACATGGCAGAACGCTACGTCGCCGACGGCCAGACTGTCCGTACCTGGCAACGCCCGACACTCGTATATCTGATCACGCCAGACGCCCGCGAAGTGAGTTGAGTCGATAATAGTTTTCACGACGACCAGCTTGCGAGCCTCGTCAATCAGTTTCATGGCATTAGGTTCGCTCTCAGGAATCGGTCAGGATGGGGGAAAATGAATCGCCCCTCGCAGTCAATCCCATTTTGGTCGAAACTAAACGTTGCGCCGTCCAGGATGTAGTTGTCATTGATGCCCATAAACCGATTGTCCACGATCTTCACTAGGTCGTTGTGCTCCCACCATAACTGCGCCTTCGCCCGTACAATGATGCTCCCCAGCTTCCGGTTGCGCGCCCACCACTTCTTAGCATTGATAGGGTTCGCGTCGTGATTCGCGCTGGTCTGGACGGTCGTCGCGTTGCTATGGACTTGGCGGCCATAGAACGGCTCGCGGTGCGGCGGCCAGGTCGCCGTGAACCCGCCCGCCGGGTATTCGGTATTCTCGAAGCCCAATTGCTCGGCGCTCGTGACGTCGGCATAGCTCTCCGTGCGCTTCAGGAAGCGGATGTCCTGCCCCGTGTGCATCGTGTAGCGGGGAGCATCATTGCCCCAGTCCCAGTCCTGCACCTCGATCCGCGCGTCGCTGCGCCGCTGGTAGACGGCCAGCCCCGTCTCGTCGGCCAGCGCCTTTACCGCTTGCTGCGCCGACTGGCGGAAGATGTTGCGGTTGCGCGGCACGTTGTTCGGCGTTGCCACGACGTTATGGGTCGCCGCCGCCAGCCCGCACTTCTGCTGATAGACATCCTCGATGATCTGGGCGACCGTCTTATTCATAACCACGCCGTCAATCGGCACTCCGGCGTCCGAGTAGCAGGCGTTGATCTCCATATCATCCGCAGTAGCCCGCCATCTATCGCGCACAGGCACCACCAAGCTACATGCGCCACTCTCATCTTCCTCGATGTCCTTCTCCGCGCATTTGCCGTCAAACATGATGTCCCAGTTCGTCCAGCGCCCGTCGCCGTCGCCCGCCCGCGCCTCGATGATACAGCGCCGATTCAGGAAGCGCATATCCGTGTACAACTGGTGAAGCTCGCTCATGTCCTCGTCCAGCCCGAAGTTGTCCAGCACAAGTTCAGCCGCGTCAACGATGTTGTCTTTGTCCCAATTCCAACGCCCCGACACCAGCGCGAGCAGATATGAAAAGCGCGTGCCGTCGTAAGTGAACGGTGCTGCCCAGTCGGGGTCTACCACACTTTCAGCGGTGCCCTGGACATTCACGTAGTCAACATGCCACTCAGTCCAGGCCCCGATACTGCCCTGTACCGCCGTGCTGTTGCCGATAACGATGGCGTCCGCGTAACGTCCGTTGACAGCGACCACGAAAGGCCCGACCTCGAAAGTTCCATCGTCATTTGCGTCTATATCAATCGTGTAGGTCTGTGCCGAGGCGTCATAGCGCACGCGGTAGCGGTTGACGCTCGCATCAGCCCCATTGCTCCAAACGATGTTATCTGCCGTGAACCCATCGGGGCAATGAACGTCCAGGCCATCGGCAGTGTTCGCCTTAATAGCGAAGACCGCCTCAGCGTCGCGGAATGAACGGCCACATATCCGTATGAATGAGCCATAGGGCGTGATGGGGTTGGCCGCGCAGCGAATCTCGAACACCCAGTCGGTCTCGCGTGAGAGGGGAAACGCGAGATTATGGCGGCTCTGACACCAGGAGGGCGCTATGCCGGGGGATGATGTGCCGACTTCGAGGGCACCCGCAACCTGTTGCAGTTTGCCCCACGAAGGATTGAACATGAACCACAGGGCTGCATCTGGTAGCCCTGCGCCGTTGAACTGGTCCTCGAAGAGGCCGGAGAACACCGGGTAGTCAAGCTCAACCGCCGCCCGAACTTCTCCCGTGATAGTGGGCGACTTGTAGATTTCTGTCTCTTCGAGTGTGGTCGGTATTGCCATCTATATCACCTGTATGCCGATTGGTGGGGCAATGGCCGTTACCGGCGGCGCTATGAACGAGATTATGGGCGCCGGGAGGCTGATGGTCAGTATCAGGGCATCCGGCGACTTGTACACGCCGCCAAAGCTGATCGTGCCCGTGGGCAGTAGCAACGGTATCCCCAGTGCGTCCGGGGTGAGCGTTATCGCCGTCCCGATGGCCGCGATGGGGAGCACAAGCGGGATAGGGAGCGCATCCGGGCTGACGCTTATCGCTCCGAACGTTAGGACGGGAGCAGGTATGCCCAGCGGCACCGCGATAGCGGCGGGAGTCAGCGTAACCGCCCCGAACATAACCACCCCGGCTGGCAGCACGGTCGCTATCACCACAGGATCGGGTGCCAGGGCCTTCGCTCTCGCTATCGTCGGGGTAGGGAGCGTCAGGGTAATAGCGATGGGGTCGGGCGCGATGTTAATGGCGCCGAAGGATAGCGATGCGGCGGGCATCGTTACCGGCACGGCCAGCGCGTCGGGAACGAGCGCCTTGACGCCCGTGGTCATCGCGGGCGCTGGTGTCGCTACCCCTACGGCCACCGGGTCGGGTGTCCTGCTTATTGCTCCGAGCGTGATAGCCGGGGCAGGCATGGCAATCGGGATCGCCACTGGGTCGGGTGTTATTGCAGTTGCCCCGCCGCCCACACTGAGCGTAGGCACCGGCAAGACCAGCGGCACAGCCAGCGGATCCGGGGTGATGCTCAGCCCGCCCAGGGTCATGGTCGGTGCTGGTGTGGCTACCGGCACAGGCAACGGCGCAGGGGCCAGCGATAGGCTTAGGCCCAACGTTGCGGCGGGAGTGGCAATCGGGATGGCGATAGGATCGGGGGCCAGGGCGAGCGTTCCTAATCCCACCGCGCCGTCAGGGAGCGCAATGGGCACGACCATCGGATCAGGCGCAACCGTCTTGGCCCCCATCCCCATCGCTGGGACTGGCACACTTAGCGGGATGGCCACAGGATCAGGCGCGAGCACCGTCGCACCGAGGCTTACCGATGGCGTGGGCAAAGCCAGGGCCACGGCTATCGGGTCAGGTGAGACTGCTTTGACGCCGAAGCTAATAGCCGCTGCGGGCGTGGCTATCGGGATAGCCATTGGCGCAGGTGCAATCCCCAGGCTCAGGGCCAGAGACGGCGCTGGCGTTGCCACGGGAATGGCAATCGGGTCAGGGGCTTTCGTGATAGCTCCGAAGCCCAGGACAGGCACGGGCAGCGCAACCGAAATCGCAAGCGGCTCAGGCGCGATCGTCTTCTCCCCGAAGGCAAGCGCCGGGGCAGGCAATCCCAGCGGTATAGCTATCGGATCAGGTGTTAGCTCCGTCGGGGGTGAACTCTGACTTACCACCGGGTCAGGCAATACCAATGGCACAGCCACGGGGGTCGGCGCGATGCTGAGCGTGCCCATCCCCATCGTTGGCGCTGGTGTAGCAATAGGAACGGCCACAGCCGCGGGAGTGAGCGTGAGCGGGAGCGTAAGCGTAGGCGCGGGGGTAGCAATCGGGACAGCGACCGGGCTGGGCGTGATACCTATGGCCCCCATCGTTACAGTCGGGGCAGGCAGGCCCAGGGGAATGGCCACAGGATCAGGCGCTATCGCGAGCGCACCGAGCGCTACTGATGGCACAGGTAGCGCGACGGGTATCGCGATAGGAGCGGGTGAGACTCCCAGGACTAGGCCCAGACTAGCCGCTGGCAGCACTATCGGGACGGTTATGGGGTCGGGCGCAACCGTCTTGGCCTCGAATGAGAGAGCGGGTGCGGGTATCGCCAGGGGCACCGCGACGGGCGTGGGTGCGATAGTTATCGCCCCGAAACTGAGCGCCGGAGCGGGGGTGGTGATAGGCACAGGGACAGGCGACGGCGTTATGGCAAGCGTGCTCCACCCGATGCTAGGGGCTGGTGTTGCCAGCGGCACCGCTATCGGGTCGGGGGTTAGGGTCTTGACCCCAAAGCTCAGGACGGGGGCAGGCAGGACGATTGGCAGGGCTATCGGGCTTGGCGCAAGTGCGTAGGTCAGGCTCAGCGTCGGCGTAGGCGTGGCTATCGGAATTGCGAGCACGCTAGGGGCGATGGCCTTTGCCCCCTTCGTCACAGTGGGGGTAGGCGTGGCTATCGGAATTGCTAGAGGCGAAGGGGTTAGGCTGGTAGTCGTGCTCGCAATGGCAAAATCCGCCTCTATCATCGCGCACATTAGGCTCTTGTCGGGGTTGGCGTCTGTGGCATAGCCATAGCGCAGCTTCAGGTTATTGAAGTTGCCCGCGCCCGCCACTACCGTCCAGGGGCCTCCTGTCGGCGGGAGCGCGTAGTGCTTGCGCTTGTAGATGCCTGCCGTTGTGCCCGCGAGTCCTGTGCCGTCATAGATGTTGTTCAGCGTGCCGTTGTCGTTGAGCTTGACAATCTCATCGGAGAGGCCCGTGCCTGCCGCGAAGTGCTCAGTGATAACCTCGACTGCCTGGGGCGCTGTGGTCGGCGTGCTAATGCCAGGCGCGGGACCGAAGGTGACGGACACGTAATCAGTAGCGTTGGGCGGGGCGACAATGCGGATGTGGTCGTTGGTGTCTGGCGTTACATCGTCCAGCGGCACGTCGTCAACCAATTGATAGGCCGTCGTCGTGGCGTTAGTGATGTCTGTGGTGGTATCGCCACGCCGGAAGTCAGCCGCGCCTGCGACATTGTGGTCGGGCGCGCCATCCGAGACGGGGACGAAGTGCTGGCCCTTGCCGTTGCCGAAGGGGTAGTCGAGGGCGGTGTTGGAGAAGATGGCATCGTCGAAGTACATCTCGAAGGTCGGGGTGCCGCTGCTAGGGCCTACAATGTGCTCAGCCATCGTGCTGGCGTCTTGTGCCCTGGTAACTTGGCCGAGAGCCGTTCCATCAACCCTGCCATCAATCGTCCAGGGGTTTGCTGAAAGATTCATTTTCAGGTCTAAGACATACCAAACGCCAGTTGTTACGGATACGCCTGTTGCTCCCCAAGTTCCGTTATCATAGCAGTAGAGCTTGCTATCAGCCTGCTTAAACCAGATACCGAAGCCACCAGCGCCGGCCTGCCCAAACACACTAGCATCAGCATTGGGCAGCGTGGTAAACCTAACGGCGATACGTTCCACATTGATGGCCTGATTGCCCAAATCGAATCGCCCATAGGCAGTTCCGCCAGCGGCAGCACACTTGAGCGAGCGGACACCATTGCGAACTGTCGCGGTGTCGAATGTTGCACCGAACAGTTCTACGTGTATTCTGCTATTTGCTGCAACAGGGTCGGCACGCCCGCACTCAAACCCGCAGCACAGAACAGGAGTCGCCATCTAAAACCCCACGCAGGATTCGCCTATCTGCATTTGGTTGCGCCCCTGAAACTGCACAGAGCGCGCTGTCTTCGTATCGGGGTTGGTTATAGTAACGCTCCAAGGGCTATTCGGTGCCTGCGACCAGTACCAATACAGACACGCTCGCCCAATCCCCTCAGTGTAAAGCTCACCAACCTCCAGTAGTGTTGCACGGATAACCACGCGTAGGTTAGCCTGTCGCCCGATGCGATTACCAGCGTAAGCGGAAATCTCCCGTGGCCCTGATGTTGGCTGATAGGTATACGTGTAGGATTCGCCTGGCATTAGGTCTCCCTGCGCCATCCATTCGAGCGTCTCGTCCGACCCCAGAACACCATCGTATAGATTACACTCATAGCCACAGCCCGTCAGCCCCTCCGAGACAATCTGCATCGGCGAGTATGAACGGGCGCTGGCAGGCACAGCCAGTACCAGTGCGAGCAGCAGGGCCAGAAGCACTCGTTTCATTCCACTCTCCTACGCAGGCCATCTTGCTTGGATCGTGATGTCCCCCAGCGACAGGCCCACACCCATATCGTCGTTCACGTCAGTTATCCAGTTGTACACCAGGCCAGCGGGCAGGTTGCGCTCCACCGTCTGGCCCGCGTCCACCGTGAAGCTGAAGTCAACAGCAGGCGAGAGCTTGGCGAAGCGCAGCCAGCAAGGGAAAGCAGAGTTATTGATAACCCGCCCCTTCGTCATCCGGCGGTTGGCATCGTTGTAGTCAATCTCGACGCGCACCTGGTCGCCGTTGAACGCGGCTATGGTGTTCGTGATGGTTGCCATATCGCCCGCCTTTAGGTCGTTTGCAGAATCCCCTCTGCGTTCGGCGTGTACGTGACATCTCCGCCGTTGCCCCAGAACGGGAAGCCCCCAGTGTCTATCCAGGCTACCGGAATGCTGTCGGCGTCATTGGTGACGTGCTTGTACAGGATCAAGCCCTGTACCTGGCGCGTGCCGACGCCCAGGGCCGTCCACGTGACGGGATCAGCGCTGAACTCGCCACGGAGCCCGCCAGCATCCTCAGATACGACCTGAGTCGCCAGCGCCTTGCGGACATAGTTGGCCCCGTCGCACTCATCAAGCGTGGTGAAGGCGTTCATCAGGGCCTTATCCTTCTCCGTGTCGGCGGTAGTGTTGGTCATCACCAACGCTACGCGCATGTCGTTCCCCGCCTCGTCGAAATCGAGGTCGCCCTTGAGCATCAGTTCCTTGGCATTCGTGTAAACAAAACTGGCCATTTCAACCTCCTCAGGTTATGCTTATGATTTCCCGTTTCTGTCGGTAGACGCCCGCCATCCCCGCGTGCTTGTCATCGGTTTCTTCTGTACTATCTTGCCACGCCGATTATGAATATCGCCAAGTTGCTTCCACTATTTCCTCCCATCCTGACACTGAGGTTGAGCAGGTCTCCCTCACTCACGTCTAAATCCCCTGGATCGGCTACCCCGACTTTTGCGGCGGCGGCGATTGTAACTATCCCAAAGGCGTCAGTAAACGAGCCGCCGCCATTGATAGACCGCCGTACCTGGAACGTTGTGTTAATACCGGGGCCCGTTTTCATTGTGGCCTTGAGCCGCCTCAATGTCATGTTGAATGGCACAACCATGTAGAAGTCCGCAATGTCATCTGCAATGGCAGCAGGCAGCGTGCCTGCCCGGCCTATCACGATGGCATGTTCTTCCTCACCGAATAAGGCAATCCGCTGCCAAGTCAAATCGCGCCCTCAATCTTGCCAGACGAACAACTCGTCTGTGTCCGTCGCGTAATATGTCAGCCCTTGTCTTCCGATAGAACCGCGCTCGGTGAGTGGCCCCATCTGGTATTCTGGATGTAGCCAAAGCCACGCCTGCGAAGGCGTTTCAATGATAAAGAACGTCCCTGGCGGCGCGCTTATTGGCCGCTCCCGTAAGCTCTTTCCCGTCAGCCAATTGCGGTGCGGAAACATCGCGTCTGGCACGCTCCCGTGATAGCGCGGCCCCCGCTCACCATGAAGTTGGCTGTCAGTAAAGCCGTAGCCCGTCATCAGAAAACCTCTCGCCACATCTCGACTTCTGCCCGCACAAAGGCTATCGCGCTGTCGCTTCCGCCTGGTATGTCGTCCACGTCCAGCCAAATCCTATCACCCGCCTTGAATGACGGCTGCAAACAGAGCACCCCGCCTTCTAGCGGTGCGCGACCGTTGGCGTCGGCTGAGTTCACGTTGAACTTGGGCTTCGTGGTGAAGTAATCGCGGCTCTGCGTGGCGTTGCGAAGTTGTACCTCGGTATATGTGCCCGCGCCCGTGCCCGCCTCGAGGATAATGCCCCGCACCTTATGGCCACCACGAGCGCCCATGATCTCCCCGTCAAAGGGCGCATCGCAGAAGAACTTGCCGTCGGCGACGGTTATAGGGTCTTGCTTGCACTGAAAGTTCAGAGCACTTACATAACGCAACTTAGCGGTCATCTCTTACTCCATCACGGCGCGTGTAGCCAAGTCCAGGCGGTGACAAGCGCGTCTCTCGACATGCCGCCCGCTGGTATCGCGCTCACAATCCCGTGTATCCTGTCGCCCTCGGCAAAGTCCAGGTCGGTTCCCAGCACAGCGTTTTGTAGGGAATGGTCTGGCGGCGCGGCGTTGAGAAAATCGCCCGGCGTGCTCAGGTAGTTGATGGCCCGGTCGCCATTGTAGAGTTGTATTCGCGTCTGCCCCGCGCCCGCGCCCAGGTCGCGGATGTGGCCCTGCACAGAGATAATGCGCCCCGCCGCTGGTGGCTCCTCCCAGGTGTAAGGATTCATCGCCGCCAGGATGCCATCGAAGTCGAAATACAGCGGGTACAGATAGGTTACAGTCTCGACTTGCACGAAGGACACTGCGAAGGCGCTGTAAGCTATATTGCCTTTGTTATCGTATCCAACGTGCGTCACCCGTGGTCGCTCCATCTTGGCATTGATGGTGAGGTATTGGCAGCCGCGAATCGGCTCGAACGTGATGCTATGGACACCGCGATTGGCCCGCAAGCGGTCCAGTTCGCCCATCACGTCCTGATACGACAGGTTGCTGCCGAACGTGCAATTGATGACGACATAATGCCGCCGCTCACGTGAAGTCGGCCTGTCGTCGGCGGTGAAGCCATTGACGGACTCATAAGGCACGACCTCTATCTGGTGGGGAGCGCGGATCATCGCCCGGCCATCAATCGCAAGATACATCTACCGCCCCTGCCTGATTCTTGCGAAGCGTAGTTCCTGCTGCACCTTATGCCACACATCCACCGGCTGGCTGACGCCCTGGATATTCCACTGGTCGTTGAAGGTGCGGCTGATTGAGGGTGCTTGCGCCGCCAAGCGGTTGTTCGGGATGATGTTCGTCCCACTGGGCAGGACGGCCAGCTCGGGCCCGCGCTCGCCGACGAGGGCTAACCCACCCCGGCTAATGCCGCCCTCTGCAAACCGCTCGCCCCCGCCGCCAAAGCCACCCTGGGGGGCCAGCGGGGTAGGTGCTGGCCGCGTCGCGGCTATCTCATTTTGCAAGCGCAGGGTCTCCTCCATCTGTTCACGCTGGCGTTGGGCATAGGATAGTGCCTGATCATCTAACCCCAGGGCCAGCGTCTTGCTGTTCAGGATCGCGTCAAGCGTCGTCTGCTGGTCGCCCAGGCTGATATTCTGCTCGCGGATTTTTGTGGCGATGGCGGACTCCGAGGCACTCCGACCCTTCGCGAGGTCGTCCAGTTCCTTCACAATATCTTCTTGCGCGTTAATGGCGTCCTCTTGCAAGCCGATGGCATTGGCGATTTGCGTCTGCGCGTCTCGCAATATCACCGCCTTCGCTGCGGCCTCGTCCATCCCCTTTATGGCTTCCGCAAAGGTGGTCTCCTTGCTCGCCCCCGTGATGCCCTCGAAATGTTGTTGTAATGCCCGCTGTTGTGGCCCGAAGGCGATCTCCATTTGCAGGCGCTTGATTTCAATGAGCTTGTTGATGCGGTCCGATTCAGTCTGGGTATCATCGCCTTTCGACTTCGCAGCAGCAGCTTCCGCTGCTCGATTCGCGGCCTGCCGCGCCTGTTGTGCCTCGAACTCGGCCCGCTTGACGGCCACGGGGATGCCCGTCGCTAACTCCTCTTGCTGGGCCGCAAGCATGTCGAAGCCCGCGCCCATATCTGACGCAGCGTTCTTCACATCTTTCGCCGCTTGCTGCCCGGCATCCCCGACGCCCAACTCTGCCAGCCGCGCCTTTTTCGCTGCTATTTCGAGGTCGAATATCTCATCCTCGGCAGCGCCCATCCCAGGCAACCGCACACTGGCAAAGCCACGCATGGCGTCTTCCGCCGCGTTCAATTGCTTTGCTACCAGCCCGGCCTCGTCTTTGAGCGCCGATAGATTATCCTTCATGCCCGCGAGGCTGTCTTTCGCGGCATCTGCCGCTTGCTTTGCGGCATCTAGCGCGCCCTTGGCTTTGTCGCCCATTGCGGTGGCGGCATCGCCCGCCGCCTGGAACTCGCGCTGTGGCGTTATGACCTTGATAAACTGGCTCGCATCCACCTTCGCTGGCCCACCCCTGAACATCCCTGATAGAGCATCGCTGAGGGAGAATGACTTCTGCTTCGCCTTGTCCACATTGGCGTTGAACAGATCGAGTTCCTTGTTCGCCTCATCTGCAAACCAGCCGGGCCGAGGAGGTGGCATAAACTCATTGATGTCGAATCTGCCGAGTCGCCCGAAGGTCTGGAGATTCAGCATCCCGAACACGGCGTTGATACCGTCAATGAACCCATTCACCAGGTCGATCGCGTCGTTCAGCCGCCCTTTGATACCATTCACGATGTCATTCCAGATCTTGAGCACAAAGTCCCGGATGCCATACCAGGCATCTTCTAGGCGCAAAGCCTGGACGACGGTCTTGGTAACGCGGTATAGCACCGTGCCCAAGTTCTTCACCGTGTCCACAATGAACTCCCAGACGATTTCCGGCACCTTGCCTATCTCATCCCAAGCTCCCTGCCAGTCGCCCGCTATTAGCTTGAGCACCGTGCCGATGACTGTGGAGACAAGGGCGATAGCCGTCCCCACGATGTTTCCTATCTGTTCCCAGACTGTCTTGACGATGATCAAGATGTCATTGCCGTGGTCGGTCCAGAACTGGGAGATAGCGCCGAGGACGCCTTGCACAACAGGAAGGATGGCATTGAGCGCGTTCTGAATCATCGTAACGACGCCAGCGATTGCAGGCTCTATGAGCGGCGCGATGTCGGCCCAGGCATTGATCAGCGCGTCCCGTATGGCGGCCAAGATGGGGAGCGCGATGTCGGCCATTGTATTGAATGCGCCCTCAGCCACAGCCGCCACGTCCCGCAGCGTCGTCATAACCACGCCTGCGGGATCGGCGACGGCCTTCAGTGCATCGGAGACGGTCTTCAGTATGCCTTCGAGTCCCGACATTGCCCCACTGACAGCGCCAGTATTGGCGCTAACCGACTGCCAGACAGATTGTAGCGCCGCCCATTCCGCTTGAAAGAGCTTCACGACGGGGCTGATACGGAATAGCACGTCCCCGACTTGCTGCAAGATAGCCAGCACGCTCGGCGCTGCGCCGCCTGCGAAGTCGGCGAAGGTCTTAACGACGGCAGAGATGGCCGTGCCGAGCGTGCCCAGCACCGGCCCGACGGCTGCGGTGATGCTATCCCAGAATGGTTGTAGCGTTTGCTGGACACTAGACACAGCATCCTGAGTGGCCTTGAATGCCTTGGGCAACGCCACAGCGAGGGCACTCGTAAGGCCCGCGACGGCGGGCAGGAACGCTTGTCCTATCTGCGCCTCTATGTCTGCCCAGGATGCGTTGAGGATGCGAGTAGCATTGGCAAGACCGGTGGACGTGGCGGCAAAATCGCCCTGTGCCGTCTTCGTCTGCTCTAGGATTAGGGCATAGCGCGCCTGTACCTTCGCCGCCTGACTCACATTGTCGGTCGTCTTGGCAAGACCCAATTGGACGGCCTTCTCAGAGACAGCTTGCTCAGATAACAGGACACCCAGGGTGCGTAACGGCTCGACTTCGCCCACCAGTCCTGAGCGCAGTTTCTCCAGGGCCAGAGTGGGGTCTATATTATTGAAGGACGCGAGGTCGGAGGCCAGTTGCACGAGGCCCGTGGACATATTAGCAGCGGCCTGCTGGTTGAGGCCCGCCGATAGAAACAAGTTGCCGAAACTGGCTGCCGCCTCGATTGCCTGCTGTTTCGACTGGCCCATCGCGGTTGCTGCTGTGTCGCCGAACTTGAGCACGGCGTCGGCGGCCCGCCCGAACACGACCTGCGATTTGTTTACCGTTTCATTGAGGTTGCTCGCCGCGCTGATGGTGCCCTGGACGAAGGAGGTTACTTTCTGGACAGCGAAGGCGGCAACAACAGCAATACCGATGCCCTTCATTGACGAGACAATCGAGGACGATGCAGCATTAGCCGTGCGCGCCGCGCCCTGCACGCTGTCGCCGATCTTGTTCGTCTCGGCCTGTATCTTCTTGGCGTCGGTGATATACGCCTGCGCCCCGGCTATCTTCGCTCTGAGTCCTACGTCTTCCATCAGCCTTGTTTCCTAGACACTTGCTCTGCCGCCCTATTCTGGGCGTCCTCGATGTTGTTGGTGACTATGTAATGCAACCTCATTTGCGCGACGCATCGCGCCCGCTCCTCGACCGGCAACTCACGGAATGCCATCGGCGTGTAGTTGCAATACACAGCCGCCTCGCGTTCCTCGTATTCGGGCACGCACCCATCTATGAGGACGCCGTATGTAATGCCCGTCCTAACGGGATGTTTTATCCCGTAGCTTTCTATCGGCACGCCTTCCCTCTCGATTCCGAAAGGATTCGGCAGCTTCCGCCACCGCAACCTCCGGCGTGGCGATACCATTGGTCACCGCTTGCAGGATATTCACGTGATCTGCGGTGGTCTTGCACGCCCAGAACTCTACCCAGAAACGGTATCGCTTGAACTTCTCCTCCGGTATCTCCATGCCGACTGCGCCTAGCTCCTCGGCCCATGCCTGCCCATTCGGGCCATCAAAGCCCTTGGGGAGCGTTGCCACTTCAGTACCCAACCCCATCATCACACTATTGACCATCTCCCCGCGCAGGGCATTGTACTCATCAACCGCTTGCCGATAATCGGGATGGTCGGGATTGTCTTCTTCGCGGCCTTTCGCCTCGATAAATGACTTGGGCACCTTGGGCGCGGATGGCATGTTGTGCCGGAGCATGTGATCCAGGATCATCGGATTCACCTGCTTGATGCGAAGCTCCACGCCGCTTGAAAGGGTTATGGTCCCGTTGCTTGTTTCGTCTGCCATCTTTTCCTTCCTTTTTGTAGCCGACACCAGCAAGCGTTCCGCCTAATGGTGTCGGCTTGGATTCAGGCAGTTCTAGCTGCCTTTGATAAGCACGCCGTCGGTGGCATTGTCAGCTAGACCGCCGCCGAGGATCACGTTCGGGTCGCCGCAGTTCGCCAGGGCGTTAATCCTGTCGTTCGCGGGGATACTTCCCGTAGCCTCCGGTAGCACGTACCACTGATAGCCGCCGTCAATCGTCCTCAGAATGCGGCCCGCCGGGGTCGCCGTGTCGTGGGCGAGGTAGCCCACCTGATTCGTAACGAAGTTGATGGCCCGCACCTGTCCAGCGCCCGACCCTGAGAAGGTCTTCTGCGTCCAGGTCGTGCCGGAATCACGGGTGTACCACAACTGGCCGCCCGCCGTCCCGATCCACCATTCCGTCTCCGAGCGCATCCACACGCAGTTAAGCGCGACGGCAGGTGCCGGGCCTGTTACAACCGCGAAGGTCGTGCCGTCAGTCGAGTAGACAACGGCGTTGGCCGCGCCCACTGCGACGATATGCGTCTCGTCGAAAGCGTGGATGTCGTTAAGGTTCTGTACCGTGGCCGAACCTGCATCGAGCACAGTTGGCGCATTGTTGGGGTTGTCGAGCGCCCAGATGTAGCCGCCCACGCCGCCGATCCAGGCATAGCCAGGTTTTAGCGCGAAGATACAGCGCGGGCCAGCGGCGTAGGCCGCCGACTCTTGCCACGTCTCCGTGCCGAGTAGGATGTCCTCTTTCAGCGCGTAGTGGTGCGAGGTGCTATCCTCGGATACCACCACGATGTAGAGACCCAGACAAGCAAACTCGTCCGGCTCCTCGTTGGCGGCCAGCGACGTGATAGGCGTCGCCCCGCAGGTCGAGCCAGCGTCATCGGAGTAGACTACCTGCGAGCCGAGGCCAGGGCTTCCGCCCGCTGCCTTGATCAGCGCATACAGCTTGTTGCAACCATCGGAAGCCGTGCCGCACTCACCGCCGCAGCTCTTGCTGTCGCAGTAGGTTACGTCGAGGACTTCTTGGATGACGTTGGCCGCGCAGATTTCAGCGAGCGTCAAGCGCACGATCTCATACATATCGCTGCCCTGGGTGTTGATGGTTTCATTGACAGCGGCCCGCTCATCCGAGGACAAAGCGCCGAGGTCATCGGTCGAGTAGTTGGAAATGCGAAACTTGTCGAGCGCGACGATCTTCCGCCAGCCGGAAGTGAACAACTGAGGGTCTTCGCACTCGCCGATGTGAATCTGCAAGTCGTTCTCGCAGCCGCGTCGCGCCATCCGCAACATCTCAGAGAGGTCGCGGGCGTAGCGCGCGGTCATTGGAATCGTCGGCTTGCCTTTGGTTCCAGGGATGCTCGCCACCTCCTGGAACTGGTCGTACTGGTCGTCAGCGGGAATCTCGATGGCTGTGGACTCCCCGAAGTCCCAGGAAACAGCTCCGGCCTTCCACACGCCCATATAGGCGGGTGCGACGGTCGGCCCTGCGCCTCCTTCTTGGAGCCAGACCCGCGTGAGTCCCGTTCGGACTATCGCTCTAGGTGTTGGCATTTATGTGCCTCCTCTATGTTCCTCGTAATACGCGCTTTGTAAGGTCTGCATGTCCGTTCTTAGAGCCGCCTTCAGCGCCGCTTCCAGGCTGCCATGCGCTTTCAGTGCGTCCTTGAGCGTGAACAGGCCCCGCGCGTGTAGTTGGTTGTGAAGTCTCACTCGTGCCTCTAGCGGCCACCCCAAATCAGCCAGCCGACTGTCCAGGTCAGGCGGCCCGATGGGAATGCCCGCCGAGTACCTATCGCCAGGGCAGCCCTCCGGCACGCGAACGCGCCAGGTACGGCCCGATTCGTCTGTGTAATCCACGTCAATCAATAGTTCACCCCTCGCCCTATTCTCATGCGATTCACATAGCGCCAGGCGTCCAATGCCCCGCGCTGTGTCCCCCAGGGGCACGCCAGGTCGTACTCCCGTACTTGGTAGCGCCCCGTTTCGCTGATCATCGCTCTGTCCTCAGTCCATAGCGTGCGAAATGCCTCGACGTTACTGCAAGAGCAGATCGGGCGGTCAAGCAGGCAAATCGAGAACCGCGCGATGACCTGCTCCCACATCGAGTCCATCTCGACCATCGGGCGCTTGACTCGCGGCGACTGGTAGCCGCTGCGATAGTATAGCCGCACGCGCTCTGGCCTGCGGTCTACGGCGAGTGCCGCCAAGTTGAACTGCTCGTTATCTACATCCCAATCAGCGGGCTGGTAGTTGAATATCCCCAGCCTCGGGTCCCGCGATTGCAGGCAGGCCCATTGCGTGCCCCAGGCGCAGGACGCACAGGATGCTGAGCCGCAACTGCAATCGTTGGGCATCCGTTCCCATTGCAATTGTGCCTGCTGAGATGGGTCATTGTAGACGCGGTATACGTCAACCGATGCGACAAAGTTGGCATCTGTGAGGCCGTTCACCTCGTTCGGGTCCAAAGCCTCCCATAGCGCCGGGTCAACGAGCAGATGGCGGTCAATCACGATGGTGACATTGCCGCCTGTAATAGTAACCGAACGTAGCGGGCGAATCTCCCACTCGTCTTCCCCGTCATGCCCGGCAAAGAACATCCGAATCTCGTTTATATCGGTTACGGTTGTGGCGACGATCAGCGTGCAAATCTCGTCATAACCGTCGCCGTCAGGGTCGCTCCACTGGCCCGCGCCGATGACGGGCGTGGCGATCAAGTCCCGTGTCTCCACGCCGCCGCTTATGAGATGGCCAAATGCCGCCTGTATGCCCACATAGCGGCCTGCCGGGGTCATCAGGCTGCTGCTTCCCAGGTCAATCACGTCCCAGGCGCGCGCTGTCAGCGCCACTTCGCCAGCCACCCACTGCGGGATGAGATAATATCCCAGGGCCTCGGTGATTCTGGCCTCCGCCTCGGCAATGGCCTGCGCGACTTCCTCGCGCCCAATGGCGTCGCTGGCTTGCCAGGCGTATTGCGTCCAGATGCTCTTGCAATGAGAGATGGGGGCCAGGTTCGCCACCGTCACCTGGTTGAAGTGGCGCGGCTCTAGCCCGACGATAGCCGCCCATCGATCGAGGGGAAGCAGTGTCCGCGTTGATGCTCTAGCCATCGAAGTCGTCCCAGTGGGCCATTCGCCAGGCAATGCGGCTGAGATACATCATAACCCGCACGGCCAGCAGCATCGCCAGGATACCGCCTGCTATCAGGAACCCGACCAGTAGTATGTCCATCACTTCACCGCCTTTGCAACCCCTATCGCCATCGCCGAGAGCGCAAACGGTAGCGCCAGTATGACGGCAACCCAGGGCGACCACAGATACAGTCCCACCAGGCCAGTACCAACCCACACGCTCCCGCAATCCAGACAGCGCAAGAGTCGCCCCATCTCCGTATCCGGCCAGGCGACAGGTTCGCCGTCCTCGTCGTGCGACACTCGCAGTCGCCCCCGCAACCTTGTAAACACTCCATACGGCCCCCGTCCATAATGCAACAAGTCCGCTATCCGCCAGGTCGCCAGTCCGAGCACAATCAACTCAGACAGTGACAAGGCGATTCTCCGCTTGTCTGACGGCCAGCGGCTCGTCCAGCTTGCCGTTCGGCTCAGGCTTGGTTTCCTCGAATAACTTCAGGTAGGGCA
>Ga0214473_10002196_pt1 | contig 24303 bp, 19 predicted proteins | sample RVTome_7_FD_203509 | JGI IMG/M metagenome (GOLD analysis project Ga0214473, IMG submission 203509) | Soil microbial communities from uranium-contaminated site in the Upper Colorado River Basin, Wyoming, United States - RVT98D197 | ecosystem: Environmental > Terrestrial > Soil > Contaminated >... | reverse complement strand
GCGTTGACGGCCTACCGGTTGCTCGATGTGGCGCAGGCGCACGCCACGCGGCGTCTTGCCGCGCCGCTGGTCGGTCGTGAGCCCGAGCTGATGAGGCTGCGCGATGCCGCGCATCGGGCGCTGAACGAGCGCCGTCCGGCGCTGCTCACCGTGCTGGGTCCGGCCGGGATCGGCAAGTCACGACTGATCGCGGAGTTCACGGCGCGGTTGGGCGACCGAGTCGAGGTGGCGGTGGGTCGTTGCGTCCCGTACGGGCGCGACGTCGGCGTGTGGCCGGTGGCCCAGCTCGTGCGGAAGCTTGCCGGGATCCCCGATGACGGCGCCGCACGTGCGGCCCGCCGACGCCTCGGCGAGTTCGTCGCCGGGGAACCGGACGCCGCGGTGCTCGCCGAACAGCTCGGCGCGCTGATGGGCCTCGCGGACGTGAGTCCTGCGCCCGACGAGATGTCATGGGCGATCCGGCGATCGCTCGAGATCGCCGCACGCCGCCGTCCCCTCGTCGTGGTCCTCGAGGACCTGCAGTGGGCCGACGATTCGCTGCTGGAGCTGATCGGCTACGTGTCGTCGACGGCCTCGGACGCGCCCGTCGCGTTCGTGTGCAGCGCGCGACCCGAGCTGTTGGAGCACCATCCGACGTGGGGGAGCGCGGGCGCCGACGTTCAGGCGATCCGGCTCGAGCCGCTCGACGGGCGCGAGATCGACGACCTGCTCGTGCGTCTGCTGGGGATGAGCGCGCTCGACGTGACGGCACGCGAGCGAATCGCGTCGGCTGCCGAGGGCAATCCGCTGTTCCTGCAGGAGATCGTCTCGATCCTGATCGACGACGGCCACCTCCACGAGCGCGACGGGCGGTGGGAGCCGGTCAGCGACCTGGCGACCGTGCCGCTGCCGCCGACCGTGAAGGCATTGCTCGAGGCGAGGGTCGACCGGCTTCCCCTCCCCGAGCGCGAGGTGCTCGAGGCGGCGGCGATCGTGGGCCGGGAGTTCGGCGACGAAGACCTGGAGGCGCTGCGCCCGGACGCGTCCGCCGCCCCGATGTCGGCGGCGCTCGACGGGCTCTGCCGGCGCGACCTCCTGCAGCTGCAGCGGTTCTCCCGGCCGGGGAGCCGCTGGTACGCGTTCCGGCACATCCTCGTGCGCGATGTCGTGTACCAGGCGATCCCCCGGGAGGTCCGTGCCCGGGACCACGAGCGCTATGGCCGCGAGCTCGCCGACCGCGCCGGCGGGCGGCTCGCCGAGATGCAGGAGATCGTCGGTTACCACCTCGAGACCGCGTTCGGCCTCCGTCGAGGGCTCTCGGTGGATGCGCGGGAGCGATCGGCCCTCGGCCATCTCGCGGCCGCCCACCTCGCCGCCGCCGGGCGGCGGGCGTTCGGCCGCGACGACGAAGCCGCCGCCGCGAGCCTGTTCGGCAGGGCGTTCGCATGCGAGACCCCCGAGGATCCTCAGCGAGGCGAGCTGGCTCGGCTTCGTGGCGCGGCCCTGTTCGACCTGGGGCGTTTCGCCGAGGCGGAGGAGGCGCTCCGAGACGGGATCGAGGCCGTGTCCCGCGGCGGCGACGAGGCTGTGCGATGGCGGCTGGAGGTGGAGCGCACGCACACCGAGACGTACCTGCGTCCGGGTGAGGTCAGCGCCGCCGCCGCTCGCGCGTTCGCGGAGTCGGCGGTGGCGGCGCTCACGGAGCTGGGTGACATCGCCGGCCTGGCACGGGCCAACCGCCTGCTGGGCGAGACGTTGCTTCTGCAGGGACGTCTCGAGGAGGCGAACGAGGCGTTCCTCCGCGGCTGGGAGCTCGCCGAGGAGGCGGGTGACGAGCGCGAGATCGCGCTGCTGCCGCAGCTCTCCGGACTCCACGGACCCACGCCGCTGCCGGTGTTCATCCGCCAGTGCGAGCGGTTGCTGGCGGAGACCCCTCGTCCACGTCCGGAGACCCTGATGCGGCTCGGCTTCGCCCAGGCGCTCGTCGGTCTCGGCGACGAGGCCCGCCATCGCATGGACGAGGGGTTGGCCTACGCGCGAGACGTCGGGGGCGCCTTCCGCGTGGCCGATGCCGAGATGCACGCCGGCGCGGCCATGCTCTACCTGGACGACCCTCGGCCGGCCGCCGACCATCTCGAGCGCGCGGTGGAAGGACTGGAGGCGATCGGCGAGCGCGGGGTGCTCTCGACGGCGGTCGCGCTGCTCGGCGAGGCATGGCTCCGGCTGGGCCGGCTCGACGACGCGGAGTCGGCCGCGGAGCAGAGCCGGACGACGGCGGCCGATGACGACCAGGCGTCGCAGATGGCCTGGCGGCAGGTGCGGGCGAAGGCGCTCGCGGTCCGTGGCGAACTGCCGGCCGCCCGCGGGCTGATCGCGGAGGCCGTGGAGATCGCCGACGGCACCGACTTCCTCACGATGGCCGCGTTCGCGCACCTCGACGCCTCGGAGATCGCGGACCTGGCGGGCGATGCCGATGACGCTCGCCGCCAGCGCTCGCGCGCCCTCGAGCTCCTCGACCGCAAGGGAGCCTCGGAACGGATCGCCGAGCGGACCACGACGATCCCCGTCACGCGCTAGGAACGGCCCCGGCGTAGGCTCTGGGTGTGAGGCGCCGCCGCCGTTCCGTCTCGCTCGTCATCCTGTGCGTGCTCGCGGTGGAACCGACCGCGGCCTCCGCCGCGTTCCGCGGCGACAACGGACGGATCGCGTTCTGGGGATATCGCAAGGGCAGCTACGAGGTGGTGTCGGTCGATCCGGACGGCTCCGACCAGGTGAACCTGACGAAGGACCCGGCGTTCGACTCGGACGCGGCATGGTCGCCGGACGGCAGCAAGATCGCCTTCATGAGCAGGCGTGACTTCGACGACGAGATCTGGGTGATGGACGCCGATGGCTCGGACCCGATCCAGCTCACGAAGAACCCGCGCGCGATCGACACCGATCCGGCGTGGTCGCCCGACGGGACCCGGATCGCGTTCGTGAGCACGCGCGATCCCGGTGCCACCGAGATCTACGTGATGAACGCGGATGGGTCCGAGCAGACGCGGCTGACGTTCACGAAGCTCGCCTTCGATACCGCGCCGGCGTGGTCCCCCGACGGGCGCACGATCGCCTTCGTCAGCGATCGCGACGGAGATGCCGACGTCTACGTGATGGACGCGAACGGCACGCACCCGACGAAGCTGACGTCGAACACCGCCGAGGACATGGAGCCCGCGTGGTCACCGGGCGGGACACGGATCGTGTTCCAGAGCGACCGCGGCGGCAACGTCGACATCTGGCGGATGCGAGCGGACGGGAAGTTCCCGCAACGGCTCACCACCGACCCGAAGCGAGACTCCTCTCCCGTGTGGTCGCCGGACGGCACCATGATCGCGTTCACCAGCTCGCGTGACGGGCAGGCGGAGATCTGGTTGATGAACGCCGACGGGAGCGGGGAGGTCGACCTGCCGTTCGGCGACCTGAACGGTGTCTACGGGGCGGTGAACGACTGGCAGCCGTTGTGCACGCAGACCGGGACGGACGGACCCGACGTGCTCACCGGGACGCCCGGTCCCGATCTGCTCTGCGGCCTCGGGGGGGACGACGTCATCGACGGGATCGGTGGCGACGACGTGATCGTGGGCGGCGACGGCAGCGACACGCTCGCAGGCGGCAACGGGGACGACGTGCTCAGCGGCGGGCCCGGCGACGACGAGCTTTCGGGCGGTCCCGGCGGCGACCGGCTGAGCTCGTGGGACGGCGTGAAGCAGAACGACACGAGCAACGGCGGCACCGGTGTCGACACCTGTCTGCGGGACGCCCGCGACGTGCGCACGAACTGCCCGTAGCGCGCCGGTCGGAACGGCCTCGTGGCAACTCCCGGCGGGTAGGGTGATGCGCCGTGCCCGCAGAACGTCCGAACGAGCGCCTGACCGATCGGATCGGGGTCCTTCGACCCCTGCAGGTCCGCGACTTCCGGCTGCTGTGGGTGGGGCTCACCGTCTCGTTGGTCGGCGACGGCATGTACCTGGTCGCGGTCGCATGGCAGGTCTACGAGGACCTCGACGCGTCGCCGGCCGCGTTCGCAGCGGTGGGCGTCGCGTGGACGCTCCCCCTTGTCCTGTTCCTGCTGGTCGCGGGGGCGCTCTCGGACCGGATGGACCGGCGCCGGCTCATGATCGCGGGGGACCTCCTTCGGCTGGTGGCGATCGCATCGATCGGGGCGCTCTCGATCACGGACCGGCTCACGCTGCCCCTGTTGGTCGCGCTCGTGTTCCCGTACGGGGCCGGGACCGCCCTGTTCGGTCCCGCGTATCACTCGATCGTGCCGATGATCGTGCCCCAGGACCTCCTGGTGGAGGCGAACTCGGTTCGCCAGATCGTCCGCCCGATCGCGCTCACGATCGTCGGGCCCTTCCTGGGCGGACTTCTGATCCAGGCGCTCGGCACGGGGTGGGCGTTCCTGGCCGACGCCGGCACCTTCGCCGTGTCGGCGATCGCGGTGTGGCTGATCCGCACCCGCGCGGTACCGGCCGCCGAGCACACGCACGCCGGCATGCTCGACGACATCCGCGAGGGGATGCGCTACGTGCGCGGCGAGCGTTGGATCCTGTTCGCGTTGCTCGCCGGCACCGTCAGCCTGCTGTGCGTGTGGGGCCCATGGGAGACGCTCGTGCCCTTCGTCGTGAACGAGGAACTGGGCGGCAGCGGCCTCGACCTCGCGTTCGTGTTCGGTGCCGGCGGCGTCGGGTCGGTGGTGGTCGGCATCCTGATGGCGCAGCGCGGCGGGTTGCCCCGGCGACCTACCATGGTGATGTACGTCGGTTGGGCGGTGGGCATGGGGATGACGGCGGGCTTCGGCCTCGTCACCGCCGTGTGGCAGGGGATGGCCGTCGCGTTCGTCGCCGAGGGGTCGATCGCGTTGCTGGGGGTGATCTGGATCACGCTGCTGCAGCGGCTGGTCCCGAGCGATCTGCTCGGTCGTGTGTCGTCGCTCGACTGGCTGATCTCGCTCGCCGGCGCCCCCGTGTCGTTCCTCATCGTGGGGCCCGCGGCCGGTTGGATCGGTGCCGACGCGGTGCTGATCGGCGCCGGTGTGTTCGGGGCCGCCTCGACCGTCGTCTTCATGTTCCTGCCCGGTGCGCTCGATCCCGACCGCGATCCCCGCGTTGCCGAGGTTCCGGCGGTCCGGCCGTAGACTCGGCACCCATGGAGTACACGCACCTCGGCCACCTCGGGCTGGTGGTCAGCCGTCTGGTCCTAGGGACGATGAACTTCGGGCCGCACACGCCCGAGCCCGATTCCCACACGATCATGGACACGGCCGTCGCCTACGGCATCAACCTGTTCGATACCGCCAACGTGTTCGGTCGCCATCTCGGCGCGGGCGCCACCGAGGAGATCATCGGCCGCTGGTTCGCGAAGGGCTCCGGGCGCCGCGACAAGGTCGTGCTCGCCACCAAGGTGTACGGCACGATGGGGGACTGGCCGAACGAATCGCGTCTGTCGAAGCTCTCGATCGTGCGGCAGTGCGAGGAGTCGCTGCGCCGGCTGCAGACCGATCGGATCGACCTGTATCAGATGCACCACATCGACCGGAACGCCTGGTGGGACGAGATCTGGGAGGCGATGGAGCAGCTCAAGCGGCAGGGCAAGATCTTCTACGTCGGCTCCTCCAACTTCGCCGGCTGGCACATCGCGCGCGCGAACGAGATCGCGGCGTGGCGCCATTCGCTGGGTCTCGCGAGCGAGCAGTCGATCTACAACCTCAGCGAGCGAACGATCGAGCTCGAGGTGATCCCGGCGGTGCTCGAGTACGGCATGGGTCTCATCCCCTACAGCCCGCTCGGCGGCGGCCTGCTGGCCGGCGCGCTCGGCAAGGTCACGGAGGGTCGCCGCTCGCAGGACTACTTGGTCGGCGGGGTCGAGCACAGGCGCGGGACGCTCGAGCGCTGGGAGGCGCTGTGCAAGGAACTCGGGGAGCGCCCCGCCGACGTCGCGCTCGCGTGGCTGCTCCACCAGCCGGCCGTCACCGCGCCGATCATCGGTCCCCGCACCGAGGAGCAGCTGCTCGGATCGCTCCGCGCGCTCGAGATCCGGCTGTCCGACGAGGTGCTCGGCAAGCTCGACGAGATCTTCCCCGGGCCCGGCGGGGCGGCGCCGGAGGCGTACGCGTGGTAGGTGCGATGGGCACGCCACCCACCACCGTCCTGGTCCCGCCGTCCCCACCCGGGCGCCGGCGGGTCCCGGTCGTCGTTCTGGAGCTCCTGGGCTACACGGGCGCTGCCGCGGCGCTGAGCGCCACCGGCGTCGTCTTCGAGACGCCGAGCGTCACCGAGCAGGTCGTGATCGGGGCGATCGTCGCCCTGGCCCTGATCGTCGCGGGGTGGCTCGTTGGCAGCCGAAGCGATGAGCTCCACCGCATGCGCGGCGTGTTCTGGTTCGTTGCGGTGCTGTCGTGGCTGACCGTCGTCGCCGTGTTGGTGGGGCCCGACGGACTCGACCTGGAGGGGAAGTGGATCGTGGTCGTCGGCGCGGCGGCCGCGGCGGCGCTCGCCGTTCCCCTGTGGGTGCGCGAGCATCGGAGTCTGCAGCTGGTGGCGGCCTTCGTCTCCGTGACCGTGATGCTGGCGGCGCTCGTCTACACGACCGAGACGATCTCCTTCTTCGGGTTCGAGCAAGAGGCTCCCGTGCTCAGGTGGAGCGCGCTCGTGCTGGCCCTGATCGGAGTGGCCGGCCTGGTGCTCGGCGTCCGGGAGATGGTGCGGCCGCGCCGGACCGCGATGGTGCTGGGCGCGCTGGCGTTCCTGGCGGGTCTTCCGGTGGTGTTCGCGGACGTGACGGATCTGGCGACCGGCGACGCCTCAGACCTCCCGACGTGGGTCGCCCTTGCGGCCGGCGCCGTCGTCCTCGTGATCGGGAGCCGGACCGCGGTCGTTGCCGTGACGGGGCTCGGCATCGTGCAGATCGGGGGGTCGGTGGTGCAGATCGTCAACGCGAACATCCACGAGACGGCCCCTGCGATCGTCATGCTGATCGTGGGCCTGGTGATGCTCGGCGGGGTCGTGGTCCTCGCGCGGACCGCCCAGGAAGGCGGCGGCACCCCCGTGGTCGCGGCGGAGGATCGACCGCCACCGCCACCGCCCCCGCCCCCGTCGCCGGACCCGGGCTAGCGTTCGACGTCCGCGCCCATCGCGCGCTCGATCTCGCGCGCGGCCTCGACCACCGCCGGCGCATACCGCTTCGCGTGGAGGCCGCCGAGGCGGGCTTCGGGACCCGAGATCGAGACCGCCGCGACCAGCAGCCCGTCTGCACCGAACACGGGCGCGCTGACCGACGCGACGCCGGCCTCTCGCTCGCCGTGGCTGTCGGCCCACCCGCGCCGACGCGTCGTTGCGAGCTTCTGCGCCAGCGGCTCGACGTCGAGGCCCTCCGGGGCCGGTCCCCACGTGAGGAACGCACGGCCGGCCGAGCCCCTCTCGAGCGGCAGCGACGCGCCGACTCCCACGATGGTTCGGAGCTCGTGGCCGGACTCGACCGCGTCGATGCACAGGCGCTGGTCGGCGTTGCGGACGTAGAGCTGCGCGCTCTCGCCGGTGGTGGCGGCGAGCCGCTCGAGCGCCGGGCGCGCCAGGTCGCGCAGGGGGAGCTCGCGCATCGCCGTGGTGGCGAGGCCGAGCAGCCGTGGGCCGAGCGCGTAGCCGAGCCCGCCGACCTGGAAGACGAACCCGTGGTCCTCGAGGGCACGGAGCAGCCGGTGCGCCGTGGGGCGCGTGAGCCCCGTCTGCTCCGCGATCGCGGTGAACGTCCGCGCCCCGCCCTCGATCGCGTCGAGGATCGCGATCGACCGGTCGAGCACGCCGACGCCGGTGGCGCGCCGGTCGGCGCGATGCTCGGTCGCTTCGCCGAGGCGGCGTTGCCCGATGCGCCCGCGGTCGCGGACTCCGAGGGCCCAGCGCGTCTCGGTCTCGAACTTCTCCGGCACGTGCTACCATCCCTGTTCCAATGTTTGGAACTCAGTTCCAATATATGGAACACAGTGTGCAGGGTCAACCGCCCCCGAGGAGCGCAAGGGCATGACACCGAGACCGAGGACACTCGCCGAGAAGGTCTGGTCCACCCACCTCGTCCGGCAGGCCAACGGGGAGCCCGACCTCCTCTACGTCGACCTCCACCTCGTCCACGAGGTCACGAGCCCGCAGGCGTTCGACGGGCTCAGGATGCACGGGCGCCCGGTTCGTCGGCCCGATCTCACCGTGGGCACGATGGACCACAACGTCCCGACGACCAGCGGGCCTGTGACCGACGAGATCTCGAAGCGCCAGATGGACGCCCTGCAGCGCAACGCCGACGAGTTCGGCATCACCCTGTACCCATGGGGCGGGGCCGGCCAGGGCATCGTCCACGTGATCGGCCCCGAGATGGGATACACGCAGCCCGGCATGACGATCGTCTGTGGTGACTCGCACACCTCGACCCACGGGGCGTTCGGGGCGCTCGCGCTCGGGATCGGCACCTCGGAGGTCGAGCACGTGCTCGCCACCCAAACGCTTCCGCAGTCGAAGCCCAAGTGGATGGCCGTCACCGTCCACGGCGATCTGCCCGCCAACTGCAGCGCGAAGGACATCATCCTCGCGATCATCAACCGCATCGGCACCGGCGGCGGGGTCGGCCACGTGATCGAGTACCGGGGCGAAGCGATCCGCGCTCTGTCGATGGAAGGGCGCATGACGGTCTGCAACATGTCGATCGAAGGCGGCGCCCGCGCCGGCATGGTCGCGCCCGACGACACCACCTTCGCCTACGTCGAGGGTCGCCCGTTCGCGCCGAAGGACGCGCGGTGGGAACAGGCGCTCGACCACTGGCGGACGCTGCCGACCGACGACGGCGCGGCGTTCGATGCAGAGGTCACGATCGACGCAGCCACCCTCGAGCCGTACGTGAGCTGGGGGACGAACCCGGCGCATTCGACCACGATCGGCGGCGTCGTCCCCGACCCGGCGGACAACGAGTCGGCGCAGCGTGCGCTCCGCTACATGGACCTTGAGCCGGGGACCGCGATCCGCGACATCCGGCCCGATACCGTCTTCATCGGCTCGTGCACGAACTCGCGGATCGAGGACCTGCGGATCGCGGCCGAGGTCGTCCGCGGCCGCCGGATCAAGGACGGTCTGCGCGCGCTCGTCGTCCCCGGCTCGGTCGCCGTGAAGATCCAGGCCGAGCGGGAGGGCCTCGACCGGGTGTTCTCCGAGGCCGGGTTCGAATGGCGCGGCGCCGGGTGCTCGATGTGTCTGGGGATGAACCCGGACATCCTGCAGCCGGGCGATCGCTGCGCCTCCACCAGCAACCGCAACTTCGAGGGTCGGCAGGGCAAGGGCGGGCGCACACACCTCGTGAGCCCGCGGGTCGCCGCGGCCACCGCGATCGCCGGCCACTTCACGACTCCGGAGGACCTGTAGTCATGGAACCGGTCACGCGCATCGAAGGCACCGCGGTCCCGCTCGACCGCGCCGACGTCGATACCGACCAGATCATCCCGGCGCAGTACCTCAAGCGGATCGAGCGGACGGGCTTCGGCGAGTTCCTGTTCGACGAGTGGCGCAAGGATCCCGACTTCGTCCTGAACGACCCGCGCTACCGAGGAGCCTCGATCCTGATCGCGGGGGCCAACTTCGGCAGCGGGTCGAGCCGCGAGCACGCGCCGTGGGCGCTCGAGGACTACGGGTTCCGCGCGGTGATCGCCCCGAGCTTCGCGGACATCTTCCGCAACAACTCGCTGAAGATCGGGTTGCTCCCGGTGGAGCTGCTCGACGAGTCGGTGCGCGCGCTGATGGACGCCGTGATCGACGATCCCACCACCCGGCTCGAGATCGATCTCGACGCGCTCACCGTGAGGGCGCCCGGGATCGACGAGGTCTTCGACATGGAGCCGTTCACGCGCCGGCGGCTGATGGAGGGTCTCGACGACATCGGGCTCACGCTCCGGCACACCGACGCGATCGACGCCTACGAGGCGCGGCGTCAGGCCTGGCTGCCGACCGCCTGATCCAGGAACGCGACCACCCGCTCCACCGTTCCCTTCGGGTCGACGTTCCAGCACTCGGTATGGTCGGCCTCGGGACACCGAACGAGCTCCACCGTGTCGGGCCGAAGCTCCGCGAGCTGCTCGCTGGTCGCGATCGGAATGGTGAGGTCGTCCTCGCCGTGGAACACCAGGGTGGGGACGTCGAAGATCGACGGATCCTCGAGGTAATCGAGCTCGTCCCAGTGCACGTCGTAGCGCACGTCGGCGATCCATTTCGCGGCCCACGTGAGCGTGGGCGGGAGGTTGATCGGTCCGACCAAGGGTTCCCGTGCGGCGTTGTCGTCCACCGTGGCCGAGAAGTCGAGCATCGGGGCGTCGAACACGAGCGCGCTCGCCGACGACGCGAGCTCCGAGCGCTGGAGGAAGGCAGCGATCACCCCGCCGCCCATCGAGTCCCCGAGCAGCGCGACGTCGGCCGCGCCGTGGTCGAGCGCGTAGCGCACGGCCGCCTCCAGATCCTCCCACTCGGTGAGCCCGTACCTGAGCAAACCGCTGGGGTCCTCGGGCGCGCCGGCGTCGTTGCGGTACGTGATCGTGAGCGTGGGGTATCCGGCGGAGTCGAGGGCGGTCAGGTAGCGAACGTTGTCCAGACGGGTCATCGAGTTCCCGTGGACCAGGATCACCCACGTGTCGTCCGGTCCGTTCACGAACCACGCCGGGTACGCGCCCAGTGGTCCCTCGACGACCACGTCCTCGTAGCCATGCCGGAGCATGACGTGGTCGATGTCCGGATACGCGCGCGCATCGAGCTGCGCCAGGTCTCCGGTCGAAGGTGGCTCGCCCATGACGAGGTCGAAGGTTCCAGTGACACCCACCCGCGCGTATCCTCCTTCCCAGCGGAGGCCGAAGGTGCCGACGGGGTAGAAGGTGGCCGGGCCCTCGCTCTCGGTGGGTCGAAGCACGATCGCCGGGATGTCGCCGTTCGACTCATCGAGGACCGCCACGACCTCCAGGTCTGGGTCGAAGTCGGTCGAAGCGCGGCGGGCCTCGCCGGACAGGGCGCGGTCGTGGATCACACCCGCGAAGTACCACCCGCCGCCGAGATGGAACACGAGGAGCAGCAGAACCCCCCAGACCAGCGTCCGACGCAGCCACCGTGGCATCAGTCCGAGCCTCTCGGCTCCATCAGACCCGCTCGCTCGAGGGCATCGTCGCGGGTCTCGTTCGTGAGCGCCATCAGCGCGTCGGAGTGGCGCACAGTGACGTGCTCGGGGTGGGCCAACCGCTTCGCCTTCGTGGGCGTGGCCGCCAGATCCTTCGAGAAACGCGTCCGCATCTCGTCGAGCGACGGATGCGGCCGCGTCGCGTGGCCGCCGCTCATCACGGTCCCGAGCAGCGGCTCCCACCCGTCGGGACCGGCCTCGGTCGCGAGACCGAGGACGTCGCCCTCGTCACCGGGGCCGCGCCACACCTGCTTGCGTCCGGGTGCCGTGACCTTGGCCGAGGAGAGCTTCATCGTGGCCCCCGCGTCGTACTCGACGAGCTTGTACACGGTGTCGAGGTACGGCGCGTCCGCAGAGACTCCCATCTGCGTGCCGATCCCGAACGCGTCGACGGGGGCACCCATCCGCACGAGGTCGGCGACCTCGTGCTCGTCGAGCCCGCCGCTCGCGAAGATTCTTGCCTGGGGGAGGCCTGCGGCGTCGAGCAGCTCGCGCGCTTCGCGCGCGAGCTGATCGAGGTTCCCGCTGTCCAGGCGGACGCCGATGTGATCGGCGAGCCCCAGGGTCTTCACCGTTTCGATCGCGTTGCGCACACCGTTCGGCGTGTCGTAGGTATCGACCAGGAAGGTCGTACGCTTCGGGTGATCCTCGGCGAACGCGCGGAAGGCCTCCTCCTCCGACGGGAAGGCCTCGATGAACGCGTGGGCCATCGTGCCCGCCACCTCGAGCCCGAGGCGGCGTGCGGCCTCGACGTTGGACGTCGCCACGAACCCGACGATCGCGCTCCCGCGTGCGACCGCGTCGGCCGCGTCGAGCCCGTGCGTCCGCCGGAACGCGAAGTCGACGAGGTCGCGGCCCTCGGCCGCCAGCACGTAGCGGGCGGCCTTCGAGGCGACCGTCGTGTGCAGCGTGATCTGGTTCAACAGGTAGGTCTCGACGAGCTGCGCGACCGCGATCGGGGCGGTCACCTCGAGGATCGGCTCCTCACCGTGGACGATCCGCCCCTCGGGGACGGCTCGCACCTCGCCGTCGAACCGGACGTTCGCGAAGTCCTCGAGGGCTCGGTCGTCGAACCCGATCGCGCCCAGATAGCCGAGCTCCTCCGCGTCGAACCCGAAGTCCTCCAGGAAGTCCACGCAGGACGCCAGCCCGGCCGCCACCAGGAACCCACGACGCGACGGGAGCTGCCGGACGTAGAGGCTGAAGGTCGCGGGCGCGTCCATGCCGCGACGCAGGTAGCTGGCCGCCATGTTCAGCTCGTAGAGGTCCGTCAGCAGGGCGCCGCGCATCAGCGCGAGCCTACTCCGGCGTGCCACGACACACCTTTCGGCGCCGATCGGACGGGAAGTCCCGGGAAGTTCCGGCCGTTCGTCGCCGCGATGCGTAGGTGCGCCGGGGAGCATGGCGGTAGCTGCGAAGAGGAGGCTCATCGCATGCGGTTCCTCGACCGTGAAGGCTTCGCTCGATTGATCGGCGTCCTCGCCGGGCGTGGGTACGAGGTGATCGGACCCACGGTCCGCGATGGCGCCATCGTCCTCGACCACATCGACGGGGTGGATGATCTGCCTCGAGGGGTGCGCGAGGTCCAGGGACCCGGCGCCTACCGGCTCGAGTACACCGACGACGACTCCCTGTTCGCGTGGGCCCACGGCCCCGACTCCGGCCGTCGGTTCCTGTCGCCGCCGCGCGAGGTGATCCGCACCGCCGTGCGGCATGACGATGGCCGCATCGAACCGCACGCGGAGCGGATCCCCGATGTCCGGTTCGCGTTCATCGGCCTCCGAGCATGTGATCTCGCCGCGATCGAAGTGCAGGATCGCGTGTTCCTGATCGCCGAGCCTTCGTACCGTGCGCGGCGTGAGAACGCCCTTTTCATCGGGGTGAACTGCGAGTTCCCGGGCGCGACCTGCTTCTGCGCCTCGATGGGGGCCGGGCCGCGCTGCACCGCCGGGTTCGATCTGGCGCTGACGGAGCTGGACGACGGATACACCGCGGTCATCGGCACCTCGGAGGGCGCAGAGCTGCTCGACGCGGTCCACGCGACCGCGGCGACCGAGGAACAGATCGAGCGCTCCCATGCGGTCACCGACCGAGCGAGGGCCGCGATGGTCCGCGAGCTGGACGTGAGCGACCTGCCCGGGCTCCTGTACCGCAACCGCACGCACCCGCGCTGGGACGAGGTCGCCGCTCGGTGCCTCGCGTGCACGAACTGCACGATGGTGTGCCCGACGTGCTTCTGTCACGACGCCGTCGAGACCGTGTCGCTCGATGGGACCCGGTCGACTCGTGAGCGTCAGTGGGCGAGCTGCTTCAGCGAGGAGTTCTCGCACATGGCCGCGGGGGAGGTTCGGTCGACCATCCGGAGCCGGTACCGCCAATGGCTGACCCACAAGTTCGCCTCGTGGATCGATCAGTTCGGCACGAGCGGTTGCGTGGGGTGTGGCCGGTGCATCACGTGGTGCCCGGTCGGCATCGACGTGACCGAGGAGATCGCGGTGATCCGCGCCACCGACGGTGAGGTTCGACTGGCCGCGGAGGTGTCGGCATGAGTCAGATCACCGTCGCCGAACGTGTACTGGCCGCCGGCGTCGCGTCGCTGCCGGCTCGCATCCGCAAGGTGAAGCTGGACGCGTACGAGACCTACACGTTCTGGATCGACATCGTCGACGAGCAGGAGAGGAGGGCCTTCCGGTTCGAGCCGGGTCAGATCAACATGCTCGGCGTCTTCGGGGTCGGTGAGGTTCCGATCAGCATCAGCTCCGACCCGGATCGGCCACACCACCTCGCGCACACGGTGCGAGCCTGCGGACGCGTGACCAACGCGCTCAAGGCCCTCGGCCCCGGCGACGAGGTCACCGTGCGGGGTCCGTTCGGGCGCCCGTGGCCCTTGCGCAACGCGCGCGGAGGCGATCTGCTGGTGGTGGCGGGCGGTCTCGGCCTGGCGCCGGTGCGGCCCGCGTTGCTGCGCGCGATCCGACATCGAGGGATGTTCCGCCGTGTGATCGTGCTCGCCGGGGCGCGCAGTCCCGAACACATGCTCTTCCGGGACGAGCTGGACGCGTGGGAGCATGTCTTCCGCGAGCGCGGCGTCGAGATCATGCAGACGGTCGACATCCCCGACGACACCTGGCCGTATGGCGAGGGTGTGGTCACGACCCTGTTCCCGCAGGCGCACCTCGACCCCCGCGCCACCACGGTCTTCACCTGCGGTCCCGAGATCATGATGTGGTTCGCGGTGCGGGAGCTGCTGAGGATGGGCACCCCTCCCGCGCACATCTGGGTGTCGCTCGAGCGGAATATGCACTGCGGCGTGGGGATCTGCGGGCACTGTCAGCTCGGCCGTTGGTTCCTGTGCACGGACGGACCGGTGTTCCGTTGGGACACCGTGTCGGACCTGCTGGAGGTCGATGAGTTGTGAGCGCCGCGAAACCGAGGGTTGCCGTGTTCAAGTTGGCGTCGTGTGACGGGTGCCAGCTTCAACTGCTCGACGCCGAGGAGGCGCTGCTCGAGCTCGCCGGTGCGATCGAGATCGCGAACTTCGCGGAGGCGTCCTCGCGGATGCTCGCCGGACCGTACGACGTGACGCTGATCGAAGGGTCGGTGTCGACGCCCGAGCAGGTCGAGCAGGTGAGGCAGATCCGTGCCGACACGAGGTTCCTGATCACGATCGGCGCGTGCGCGACCTCGGGCGGGATCCAGGCGCTGCGCAACGGCCACGACGTCGACGGATACATCCGCACCGTCTATGCGAACCCCGAGTTCATCGACACGCTTGCGAGGTCGACCCCGGTCGCCGACCACGTGAAGGTCGATCTCGAGCTCACCGGATGCCCGGTCGACCGCGGGCAGCTGCTTGCCTCGCTCGCCTGGCTGCTGCAGGGCGCGGTTCCGCACCCGCCGACCACGCCGGTGTGCATCGAGTGCAAGCGCCGCGGCTACGTGTGCGTCGTGGTCGCGAAGGGCGAGCCGTGCCTCGGTCCGGTCACGAGGACCGGGTGCGGGGCGCTGTGTCCTGGGATGGGCCGCGGGTGCTACGGCTGCTTCGGCCCCTGCCAACCACCGAACGCGGACGCGCTGGTCCGCCGGTTCATCGAGCTCGGCATGAAGCCCTCCCGCGTCGCCGACACCTTCCGGTTCATCACGGGGTACGCGCCCGCGTTCCGTGAGGCCGCGGAACGGATCGAGCGGGACCTGGAGGAGGTGGGCGCGTGACTCACCGGTCGGTCGACGTCCCCGTCGTGGCCCGCGTGGAGGGCGAGGGCGCGCTGCACGTGCGCATCGATGACGATGTCATCACCCGCCTTGAGCTCGAGATCTACGAGCCGCCGCGGTTCTTCGAAGCGTTCCTGGAAGGGCGGCACTTCACCGAGGTGCCCGACATCGTGCCGCGGATCTGCGGCATCTGCCCGGTCGCGTACCAGATGAGCGCGGTCCACGGGCTCGAGCGGCTGTTCGAGGTCGAGGTCCCGCCCGGGACGCGCGAGCTGAGGCGGCTGCTGTTCGCGGCCGAATGGATCGAGAGCCACATGCTCCACGTCCACCTTCTGGCGCTCCCCGACTATCTCGGGTTCGACGACGCGATCCAGCTCGCGCTCGGCGGCTTCAAGCCCCAGGTCGAGCGCGGCCTGAAGCTGAAGCGCCTGGGCAACGACCTGATGGAGGCGATCGGCGGACGCGAGATCCACCCTGTCAGCCCACGGGTCGGCGGCTTCTCGAAGGCGGTGTCGGCGCGACGGTTGCGCGAGTTCCTGCCGCGGATCGATGATGGGATCGCCGATATCCTCGACGTGGCCGACATGGTCGGCGGCATCGAGATGCCCGAGCTGCCGCGCGAGGCCGAGCTGGTCGCGCTCACCCATCCGGACGAGTACGCGATCAACGAGGGCTCGATGGTCTCCTCGACCGGGAGGGAATGGACGTTCGAGGAGTACGAGGACGTCACCGAGGAGCTTCACGTCTCCCACTCGAACGCGTTGCACTCGGTATTCCGCGACTCGCAGACCCCGTACTTCATGGGACCTTTGGCGCGCATCATGTTGAACGGCTCGCAGCTCACGCCGGTCGCGGCCGAGGCCGCCGTCAAGGCGGGGCTCCGCCTGCCCACGTTCGATCCGTTCAAGGGGATGGCGGCGCGGGTCGCCGAGACGGCGCTCGCCCTCGAAGAGTGCAAACGGCTGATCACGGACTACGAACCGCCCGAACCGCCCCAGGCTGCGGTCGTGCCGCGCGCCGGCCGCGCCACGTGGGCGACCGAGGCGCCGCGCGGCACCCTCTACCACCGCTACGACGTCGACGCCGAGGGCACGATCGTCGCGGCGAAGATCGTGCCGCCCACCTCGCAGAACCTCCGGCACATGGAGAAGGACCTGTGGGACTTCCTGCCCGGGGTCCTCGACCGGCCCGACGAGGAGCTCACGCGTCTGGCCGAGATGGTCGTGCGCAACTACGATCCATGCATCAGCTGCGCCACGCATTTCCTGCGATCGGACATCGAGCGCTCGTGAGTGTGCGGGTCCGCGTGATCGGGTGCGGTAATCCGGATGCCGGTGATGACGCCTTGGGCCTGGCCGCAACGCGGGAGCTCCGATCGCGCCTCGGCACTCAGGTGCGAGGCGTGGACATCGTCGAGGCCGGTCCCGCGTTGGCGGTGCTCGACCTTCTCGACGACGCCGAGATGGTGTTCGTCGTCGACGCGGTGCGAACGCCAGGTGGACGTCGCGCCCCCGGAACTATCGTGTGGGCGGAGGCGGGGCCGGACGGGCTCCCGACGGATCTCCGCTCGTCGTTGTCGTCGCATGGGATCGGGGTAGCCGAGGCGGTGGGACTTGCGGCTGCTCTCGAGCGCGCTCCGCGGATCCTGTTCCTCGGGGTGGAGGTCGCCGATGTGACCGCGGGCCACGGGCTGTCGCCCGCCGTCGCTCGCGCCCTCCAGGACCTCCTTGAGTGCCTCGAAACCGAAGTGCGTTCACTCCTGACAGAGGTCCTGCCCCCCTAGGGTCGCGTGGCCCAGGCGCGCCCGGAAGAGCTTGTGAAATCCTTCACAAGAGGGAGGCCCGCTCGTGGCCGTCGACGTGTACCCGGTCGCCGCCGAGCATGGAGAGCTGGTCCTCGCCGGACGTTGTTCACGCCGGGACTTCCTCAGATACTGCTCGTTCATCACCGCGGTCCTCGCGCTCCCGCCGAGGTACGCGACGCGCGTCGCCCGAGCGCTCGAGGTAGCCTCCGCCACAAGGCCGACGGTCATCTGGCTCGAGCTGCAGGACTGCGCGGGCGACACGGAGTCCTTCCTGCGTTCGAGCCACCCGACCCCCGGTGAGTTCATCTTCGACCTGATCGACCTCGCGTATCACGAGACCTTGATGGCGCCCGCGGGGTCGGCGGCCGACGTGAGTCTCCGCGACGCCATCGATCGGGCGAAGGGCTCGTACCTCCTGGTGATCGAGGGTTCGATCCCGCTGGGGGACGGTGGCGCCTACTGCGCGATCGGCGGCAGGTCGGCCGAGGCCATCGTGCGGGAGGTGGCCGCGGACGCGGCGGCGGTGATCGCCGTCGGCACGTGCGCGGCGTATGGAGGCCTCCCCGCGGCCGCGCCCAACCCCACGAGCGCGGTCGGCGTGGCGGAGGTCGTCACCGACAAGCCCGTGATGAATCTGCCGGGGTGCCCGGTGAACGCGGTCAACCTCGCTGCGGCTCTGGTCCACTTCCTCACCTTCGATGAGCTGCCCGCGATGGACGAGATCGGACGTCCGTTGTTCGCATACGGCGCCCTGCTGCACGACAACTGCCCCCGGCGCTCGCACTTCGATTCGGGTCGGTTCGTCCGGGAGTGGGGTGACGAGGGCCACCGGCAGGGGTGGTGCCTCTACGAGATGGGATGCAAGGGCCCGAACGCCTTCAGCAACTGCCCGCTGGTCGGTTGGAACGACAACACGTCGTGGCCGATCGCTGCCGGGCACCCGTGCATCGCATGCACGGAGCCGGGTTTCTGGGATGAGTCGTCCCCGATGTACCGATGGATGGGGGAGGAGCTCCTCCCGTCGAGCGGGGAACGCGAACGGAGCGACGAGGCGATCGGCGTCGCGCTCGGCGTCGGCGGCGCCGCCGTGGCGGCCGGCGCCGGCGCCGCGGTGCTCGCGCATCAGCGGAAGCGGGCGCACGCGGCGACCGGCGCCCCCGATGACTCGAGCGAGGACGGTGCGTCATGACCAGGCTCGTGATCGATCCCGTGACGCGCATCGAGGGCCACCTGCGGATCGAAGCGGAGGTGAGCGGCGGCGAGGTTCGAGACGCGTGGGCCTCCGGGACGATGTTCCGGGGGATCGAGCTCATCCTCGAGGGTCGCGACCCGCGTGAGGCATGGCTGTACACGCAGCGGATCTGCAGCGTCTGCACGATGGTGCACGCGCTCGCGTCGGTGCGGGCGGTCGAGGATGCGCTGGGTATCCAACCGCCGCCGCTCGCCGTGATCACCCGGAACCTGATCGCGGCGTTCCAGTACCTGCACGACCATGTCGTGACGTTCTTCCACCTGCGCGCGATCGCCGACTGGGTCGACATCACGGCCGCCCTCGAGGCGGACGTCGACAAGGCGGTCGCGGTGGCGCAGGCCATGTCCGACTGGCCGGGGAACTCACACGCATGGTTCCGGACCGTGCAGGAGAAGCTCCGTGCGTTCGTGGCGACCGGGTTGCTCGGACCGCTCGCGAACGGGTACTGGGGTCACCCCGGCTACACCCTCAGTCCCGAGATCGACCTGATGCTCGCGGCGCACTACCTCGAAGCCCTCGACTGGCAACGGGAGGTCGTGAAGGCGCACGCGGTGCTCGGCGGGAAGAACCCGGTCCTGCAAGGGTTCCTGGTCGGCGGGATGTCGCTGCCCGTGGATCCGAACAGCTCGGTGGCCCTGAACGCCGACAAGCTCGCGCTCCTGCGTGAGATCGCCACGAACGCCCAACGCTTCGTCGAGAACGTCTACCTGGCCGACCACTTCGCGGTCTCGGTCGAGTTCAAGGACTGGCAGGGGATCGGTGAGCGGACAGGGAACTTCCTCGCCTGCGGCGACTTCCCGGTTGATCCCACCGGTGATGCCGCGAGCTTCGCGTTCCCCGGGGGTGTCATCGTCGGTCGGGATCTGTCGGACATACGGCCATTCGATCCGTCGAAGGTGACGGAGGAGGTCGCGCGATCCTGGTACGAGAACGGCGGGGGTCCTCAGCATCCGTCCCAGAGCGGGACCGTTCCTGCATACACGGGGCCGACCCCGCCGTACGAGCAGCTCGACGTCGACGCGGCGTACTCGTGGGTGAAGGCGCCCCGGTACGACGGGATGCCGATGGAGGTCGGCCCCCTGGCTCGGGTGCTCGTCGCGTATGCGTCCGGTGTCCCACGGGTGCGAGAGCTCACGGACCACCTGCTGAGAGACGTGGGTCTCGGAACGGACGCGATGTTCTCGACGCTCGGCAGGCGGATCGCGCGGTGGATCGAGACGAAGTACCTGACCGAGCTGATCTTCACCTGGCTGGACCAGCTCGAGGCCGCCATGGCGGCGGGGGACACCACGATCCACGCGGGGAGCTGGGATCCGGCCGACTGGCCGGCCGAGGCGCAGGGCGCCGGCTTCCACGAGGCCCCCCGCGGGGCGCTCGGGCACTGGGTCTCGATCCGCGACGGCGCGATCGCCAATTACCAGTGCGTCGTCCCCACGACCTGGAACGCGTCACCTCGTGACGAGAACGGAACGCCCGGCCCGCTCGAGGCGGCACTCGTCGGGACACCGGTGCTCGATCCGGAGCGACCGCTCGAGATCCTGAGGGTCCTGCACACGTTCGATCCCTGCATGGCCTGCGCGGTTCACGTCGTGGACGCGAAGGGCATGCCGGTCGGAAGCGTGGTCGAGCTCGACTGAGAGAGGTGGGGTATGGATCGCCGTCGCTTCCTGAAGTCGGCGACGGTCACGGCGGCGGCCGCCGGGATCGCGGTCCTTCCCGGCTCGGCGTCGGCCGAGATCGAGCCGGAAGAGCTGGCGAACGAGCATGCGGACGATCCAGCACTGCTGATCGATCTGTCCCGATGCACCGGGTGTGGCGCCTGCGTCACGGCGTGCAAGCTGCAGAACCACCTGCCGTGGCGGTCGGATCAGCCTGCCGTCGGGCCCGAGGCCCAGCTGGCGTCCGCGAACTGGACCTCGGTGAGGGCGGTGGATCCCCCGGGTGCCGCGGACACGCGGTACGTCAAGCGGCAATGCCTGCACTGCCTCGACCCTGCCTGCGTCTCCGCGTGTCCGGTCCGGGCGCTCAGGAAGGACCCGGCCGGCCCCGTCACCTACGACGAGAACCGCTGCATCGGGTGCCGCTACTGCCTGATGGCGTGCCCGTTCGGCGTGCCCACCTTCGAGTGGGACCAGACGATCTCCGCGGTCAGCAAGTGCAACCTGTGCGCCGAGCGCACGTCGCGCGGCGAGGCCACCGCGTGCGCCGCCGCCTGCCCGACGGGGGCGATCCGGTATGGCCGGCGGGCCGATGTGCTCCAGGAAGCCACGAGCCGGATCGACGCTGAGCCGGATCGGTACGAGCACCACGTGTACGGAGAGACCGAGGCGGGAGGGACCTCCGTGCTGTACGTCTCGGACGTGTCGTTCGCCGGGCTCGGGTTCCCGCAGGGGCTCCCCGACCGGCCACTACCGGACTACACGTGGCAGGTGAGCCGGCTGATCCCGCCCTTCGCCGTCGGACTGGGAGCGGTGCTCATCGCGCTCTACGGGCGACGGAAGAAGCTCGAGACCGGCGCCGAGGAGGGGGAACGGTGAGCGCCCACGCCGTGACCCCCGACGAACGCGTCCCGTGGACCTTCCGGATGACATGGGTCCGCGTGGGCCTGCTCGGGCTCACCGGCCTGGCCGGCGGCGTGATCGTGTTCCGGCTCTTCTATGGCTTGGGGGCCTCCACCAACCTGAGCGACGGGTGGCCATGGGGGCTCTGGGTGTGGTGGGACGTCCTGACCGGGGTGGCGCTCGCGGGTGGCGGCTACTCGACCGCGCTGCTGGTGCACTTCCTGGGCCGCGAGCGGTGGCGCGACGTCGAGCGCGCGGCATTCCTTACATCTTTGATCGGCTATCTGATGGTCTGTGCCGGTCTCGTCCTCGATCTCGGCCGCTGGTTCAACGCGCCCACGGCGTTCTTTTTCTGGCGGGGGAACCCGCACTCGGTGATGCTCGAGCTGATCTGGTGCGTGAGCGGCTACACGGTGGTGCAGCTCGTGGAGTTCGGGTCCATCTTCGGGGAACGGGTACGTGCCCCCCGCCTCACCCGGGTCCTGTCGCGGATCTATGTCCCGGTGTTGATCGTGGGGATCATCCTTCCCTTCCTGCACCAGTCGGCGCTGGGCTCGCTCTACGTCATCGCGAACGGACGGCTCAACCCGCTGTGGTGGTCGATGCTGCTGCCGCTGTTCTTCCTGATGTCGTCGTTCTTTGTGGGCCCTGCGACGGTGACGGTGGAGAGCTCGCTGTCGGCACGGGCGCACGGTCGCCGCCCGCCCCTGCCGATCCTGCGCGAGATGGTGGTGGTCGCGGGTTGGCTCATGGTCGTCTACCTCGCGCTGAAGGTCGGGACCCTCGCCGTCGCGGGGAACCTCGGCGCCGCGTTCGACGGCTCCGGCGCGAGCGCGCTCTTCTGGGCGGAGGTGGGCCTCGGCGTCGCCGTTCCCGCGCTGATCTTCCTGCACCCGCGGCTCCGCGGCTCGGCGCCATGGCTCGTGACCGGGTCCGCGCTCACGGTCGCGGGGGTGGCCCTGAACCGCGCGAACGTGGTGTTCGTCGCCATGGCGGACGCCGCCCGAGGCGCGTCCTACGTCCCATACTGGATGGAGGTCGCCTTGACGATCGGCCTCATCTCCGCCGGCGTCCTGCTGTATCTGGTCGTCACGGAGAACTTCCCGATCGTCCCTCGCGAGGCGCCGGCGGAGCCGCTGCGGGAGGACGTCCTGGTGCTCGGCGTCGGCAACCTCCTCATGTCCGACGAGGGTGTAGGCGTCCGCGCGGCCGAACTCCTGCGCGACCGGGTGCCGGATGGCGTCCTGGTGATCGAGGCGGGGTCCCTCGGACCGGAGCTGCTCCCCGACGTCGAGGCAGCGTCGCACCTGCTCGTCCTCGACTGCGTCGATGCAGGACGTGCCCCCGGCACCGTGGTCCGGATCGAGGGCGCGCGTCTGCCTCCACGCGGGAGTCCTCCACCTTCCGCGCACGAATTCTCCCTCGCAGACCTCCTCGCGCTGGCGTCGATCCACGCGTCGGCCCCCGACGACGTCGTTCTCCTCGGAGTGCAGCCCGCCAGGATCGCGCCCGGCCTCGAGCTGTCCGCCGAGGTCGAGCGAGCGCTGTCGCGCATCGCGGAGTCGGGTCTCGCCGAGCTCGAGCGCTGGCTCGGCGCCGGGGGTTCCATCCACGCGTCCTAAGGCCAGTCCCGGGACCACCCGGGACGATGGACCAGAACACGCACCGGTGCTCTCGCGAAGCTGTAGGTAGGCGTCCGGGTGGGCATCCATTCCGTCCGAGGCGTTCACGACGAGACGTCTACGAAGGGTAGGTGCGTATGTCCGCCAGATCGCGTCTCGCGAAGAAGTGGCGAAGCGCCAAGAGCCCCTCCCGGTTCGAAGCCGATCTCGACCCAGGGTTCGCACAGGAGGTCATCGCGCAGGTCGAGGGCGGTGAGCGGCTCCTGGGATGCCTGCAGTGCGGGACCTGCGCCGGGGCCTGCCCGCTCAGCATGTTCATGGATCGCACACCTCGCCGATTGATCGAAAAGATCCGGGCCGGTGCCCGTGACGAGGTGCTCGGCAGCTCCGCCATCTGGGTGTGCGCCTCCTGCTACGCGTGCACCGTCGAGTGCCCCAAGCAGATCCCCATCACCGAGGTGATACACGGACTCCGGCGCATGGCGTTCGAGGCTGGTACCTACCCGAAGTGGTTCACGAACCCGGTCCTGGTGCGCGAACTGGTCACGATGGCCGAGAGCAAGGGACGCAGCACCGAGTCGAGGATCGCGATGCGGTCGTACCTCCGGACCGACCCCGCTCAGCTACTCACGCACGCGTTCGTCGGGATGAAGCTGATGCGTCGCGGGCGGATGGGTCTCAGGTCCGACTCGATGCGCGAGCCGGAACAGGTGAAGAAGTTGCTCGAGGCGGTGGACTCATGACGTACGCCTACTACCCCGGGTGCTCGATCGTCGGCACGGGCCGTCCGTTCGAGGAGTCGCTCGTCGCGGTCCTCGAGCGGTTCGATCTCGGTCTCGACGAGCTGAACGATTGGAACTGCTGCGGAGCGAGCGCCGCGCACTCCGTCGATGTGAACCGGTCCGTCGCGCTCTCAGCCCGCAACCTGGCGCTCGCCGAGAGCACAGCCTCGGGCCCCGACCCCGTGGATCTTGTGACCCCATGTGTCGGCTGCTATCGGGCGATGCTCTCGGCACAGGACTCGCTCGACCGTCCGCAGGTGGCGCAGCGCGTGGACCATGCACTGCACACGATCGGGCTGCGCTATGACCGGCGCGTTCGCGTCCGCCACGTGCTCGAACTGCTCACGAACGAGATCGGCCCCGACCGGATCCGCTCGGCGGTCGTCCGTCCGCTCGATGGACTGCGTGTCGCCTGCTACTACGGGTGCCTGCTCGTGCGACCCGAGGCGGTCTTCGACGACCCGCATGATCCGACGGCGATCGACGTGCTCATGCAGGCGATCGGTGCCGAGCCCATCGACTGGCCGATGAAGACGCGATGCTGCGGCGGGTCCTGCTATGGAGCCGACCCGTTCAGTGGAACGACCCCGCAGGGCACGCTCGCGCTCAGCCACGCCATCTTGCGTGAGGCAGAGCGGCGCGGCGCCGATGCGGTCGCGACCGCCTGTCCGCTCTGTCAGTTCAACTTGGAGGGTTTCCAGGGGCGGATGACGCGGGAGTTCGGGACCGACCACGACCTCACGGTCGGTTACGTCACCCAGTTCCTGGGGCTTGCTCTGGGGATCGACGAACGGCGGTTGGGGATCCAGCGGATGCTCCGATGGGAGCTCCCCGCCGCGAAGCCCGAGCCGGAGCCCGAGAC
>Ga0214473_10002195_pt1 | contig 24311 bp, 26 predicted proteins | sample RVTome_7_FD_203509 | JGI IMG/M metagenome (GOLD analysis project Ga0214473, IMG submission 203509) | Soil microbial communities from uranium-contaminated site in the Upper Colorado River Basin, Wyoming, United States - RVT98D197 | ecosystem: Environmental > Terrestrial > Soil > Contaminated >... | reverse complement strand
GCGGCGGACTCCGGCGCCGGGGTCGGGGGCCTGGAGGACACCCTGGCCGCGCTGGCGGAGGGGCGGATCGGCACGCTCGCCGTGCGGCTCGACCTGGAGCGGCCGGGCGGGGGGTGCGACACATGCCGGCGCCTCACTGCCGACGCAGCGTCGGCCGCGTGCCCCTCGTGCGGCGGCCCGATGCGAGCGCTGGCCGATGTCGTCGAGGTCGCGATCGCCACGGCTTACGGGCAGGGTTGCCGCATCGAGACGGTGGCGCAGGACGACAGCCTCGTCGATCTCGACGGCATCGGAGCGCTGCTCAGGTTCTGAGTCCGGGCCTATGAGCGATCAGGGACAGGCGGTCGGCCTCGACGTCGGCGGGACGAAGATCTTGGCCGTACGGGCGGCGCGCGACGGCCGGATCCTGGCGCGCGCCGAGGTCCCGACGCCCGCCGACGATCAGGTGACGACGCTCGCCGCGATGGTCGATGCGGCACGCGAGCTCATGACCACGGAGGTGCTCGCGGTCGGTGTCGGCGCCGCGGGGATGGTCGACGTCGTGAACGGGATCCTGCGGTTCGCGCCGAACCTCGCGTGGCGCGACCTGGCGATCGCCGAGCACATGCGCTCGGCGCTCGGCGTGCCGTGCCAGCTCGACAACGACGCGAACGTGGCGGTGTACGGCGAGTTCCGGTTCGGGGCCGGTCGTGGCTATCGTCACGTGCTCCTCGTCACCGTCGGAACCGGGATCGGGGGCGGCATCATCATCGACGGTCGTCTCTTCCGCGGCGCGAACGGTTACGCGGCCGAGATCGGCCACGTCGTCGTCGAGCCCGATGGCCCGCCGTGCGGTTGCGGGAACCGTGGCTGCTGGGAGCAGGTCGCGTCCGGGAGCGCGATCGGGCGCCTCGGACGCGAGGCGGCGCGAGAGCGGCCCACGTCGCGGCTCGTGGGTCTCGCGGGGGGCGATCCCGAGGCGGTGACCGGCACCGTCGTCACGCAGGCCGCTCGCGAGGGCGACCGCGTTGCCCTCGCCATCCTCGGTGTGGTCGGAGCCCGGCTCGGGGTGGGGATCGCGGGCCTCGTGAACGTGCTCGACCCACAGGTGGTCGTCGTCGGCGGGGGAGCGATCGCGGCCGGCGACCTGCTGCTCGAGCCCGCTCGCGCGGCCTTCCACGACGCGGTCGAGGCGCCGGATCGGCGCCCGTCGGTGCCCATCGTGGCAGCGCAGCTCGGCAACGACGCTGGGGCAGTCGGGGCGGCGGCGCTCGCGCTCGAGGAGCTCGGGCGGTTGCCGTGAGCCTCGGCCGGATCCGTCGAAGCGGGGAGCGCTCGTGAAGGTCGGCCTCGTGCTGCCCCTGTTCTCGGGGGATCCCGCGAAGGTCCTCGCCTTCGCGCGGCACGCTGAGGACCTGGGCTACGACGGGGTCTTCGCCTTCGACCACTTCTTCCCGCCGGGCGCGGCCGGCGACCGTCCCTCGCTCGAGGCGTTCTCGACGCTGGCCGCGGTCGCCGCCGTCACCGAGCGCATCACCCTCGGCACGCTCGTGACGCGGGCGTCGCTGCGACCGGCGGGTCTCCTCGCCAAGCTCGCGACCTCGCTCGACGACCTGAGCGGAGGGCGGATGGTGCTGGGCGTGGGCACCGGGGACCCGATCGACAAACCCGAGCACGACGCGTATGGCCTGCCGTACCTCGAGAAGGAGGAGCGCCGTCCCCACGTCGTCGAGACGGTGCGCGCCGTGAAAGGGCTGCTGCGGGGGGCGCCGTGGCCGGGCGGCGAGTGGGTGCCGGCGATGCGCGGGCCGCTCCTGCCGCCACCCCGCACGCTCGGCGGCCCACCCGTGTGGATCGGCGGGTTCGCCGACGCCGTGGTGCGGCTCGCGGCCGCCGAGGCCGACGCCTGGAACGGCTGGGGCATGTCGATCCCCGAGTTCGCGAAGAAGGCGGACCTGCTGCGCCGCTCGGCGGCCGAGCACGACCGTACGGTCCAGGCCACCTGGGCCGGTATCGTCGTCGTGGGCCGCGACGAGGACGAGGCCGGCGCGATGCTGAACGACCGATACCGCAAGAACATGCTCGAGACGAACGTGTGGGCGGGCAGCGCCCACTCGCTCATCTGGTGGCTCGAGGGGCTCGGCACAGCGGGGGCGAGCTGGGCGGTACTCGTGCCTGCCGGAGCGCCCGACCGCGTCGAGATGATCGCCGGCGAGGTCTTCCCCCACTTGCGGGATCGCGGGTGATCCCCTCGCACCGGCTGAAGCGGGCGAAGCGGGCGCTCCGACGCGAGGTCCTCGCGCTGCGCGACGCCCTTCCCCAGGCGGACCGTGTCGAGCGGAGCCGCCGGATCGCCGATCGACTCCTCGTCCTGCCCGAGCTCGCCGAGGTGCGCACCGTGATGGCCTTCTCCTCGTTCGGGTCCGAGGTCGACACCGCTCCGATCCTCGAGCGCCTCGCCGAGCGCGGCGCGCGCCTCGCGCTCCCGCGGATCCAGGACGGCGAGATCGTCCCCGTCACCTACCGCCCGGGTGAGCCGGTGACCGAGGCCGCGTTCGGCGCGCTCGAGCCATCGGCAGGCGAGGTGCTCGCCTCGACCGAGGTCGACGTCGTCGTGACGCCCGGCGTCGCGTTCGACCGTGGAGGCTTCCGGGTGGGCTACGGCGGCGGCTACTACGACCGGTTCTTCCGAGGCGCGCGCGTCGAGATGTTCCGCGTGGCCGTCGGGTTCGCGGTCCAGGTCGTCGAGGAGGTCCCGCACGGGCTCGCGGACCTGCCGATGGACGCTGTCGTCACCGAGGACGAGGTGACCCGGTGTCCGCGAGCCTGACCTGGCCCGCCACTCGCGCACGGCCGACCTCGCGGCTCGGTCTCCCTGGCGTCGAGCCGCGCCTGGGCGGTCCTTCGCACGTCGACCGAGGGCGGCCTGCTATGCTCCGGCCCTGGAATCACACGCGTGTGATTCGGAGGAGGGAAGGTGGAGTACGTGCACACGTGTGCCCCGCCCAGGGGCGAGGGCACCAAGCCGCAATCGATGTGGGTCTGTGCGTCGTGCGGGTCGGTGTGGGAGGCGGCGCCCGAAGGCCCAGGCATCTTCGATTTCGAGCGCGACGAGGCCGTCACCCGCGCCGTGTGGATCCTCGTCGAGGGCCCCGCGCTCCTCGCCGGCTGAGCCTCGGCCTCAGAACAGACCGACCGTGCGCCCCTGCTCGTCGATGTCCACGTTCATGAACGCCGGCGTGCGGCCGAGGCCAGGCATCCGCTGCATGTCCCCGCACAGCACCACGACGAAGCCGGCGCCGGCGCTCGGCACGACGCCGCGGACCGGCAGCCGCCAGTCGTTCGGCCGGTTCAGCAGCAGCGGGTCGTGCGTGAGCGACAGGTGGGTCTTCGCCATGCAGACCGGGTAGGTCCCGAAGCCGAGTTGCTCCATCCGCGCGATGTCCTTGTCCGCCTGCGGGAGGTAGTCGACGCCGTCGGCGCCGTAGACCCGCGTCGCGATCGCCTCGACCTGCTCGCGGATCGGCGCGCCGGGGGGCGTGAGGAGCCGGAAGGTGTTCGGCTTCTCGGCGGCCGCGACGACCGCCTCGGCGAGCTCGATCGCGCCGTCGCCGCCCTTCATGAAGCCGTCGGTTACGACGGTCTGCTCGGCGCCGACCTTCGCAGCGAGCTCGTCGACGAGCGCGATCTCCTCGTCCGTGTCCGAGGGGAACCGGTTGATCGCCACGACGCACGGGAGCCCGTAGGCCTTCACGATCTCGACGTGCGCGGCGAGGTTGTCCGAGCCGAGTCGCACGGCGTCCAGGTTCTGCTCGTTCAGCCGCTCGAACGCGACGCCGCCGTGGAACTTCATCGCGCGCACCGACGTCACCAGCACGACGGCGCTCGGCGTGAAGCCGCCGAAGCGGCACACGATGTCGCAGAACTTCTGGAAGCCGAGGTCCGAAGCGAAGCCGCCCTCCGTGACGACGTAGTCGGCGACCTTGAGGGCGATCCGATCCTGGATGATTGAACTGTTCGCGTGCGCGACGTTGCCGAAGGGACCGGCGTGGATCATCACCGGCTGGCCCTCGAGCGTCTGCACGAGGTTCGGCTTGATCGCGTCCTTCATGATCACCGCCATCGCGCCGGCGACCTTCAGGTCCTCGGCGGTCACCGGGCTGCCGTCGTACGTGCTGCCGACGACGACCCGTCCGAGCCGCTGCCGCAGGTCCTGGATGTCTTCGCACAGCGCGAGGATCGCCATGATCTCGGAGGCGGCCGTGATGACGAACCCGTTCTCGCGCGGGATCCCGTGCGCCTTGCCGCCGAGCCCGATGACCGTGTATCGGAGCTCTCGCGCGTCCACGTCCATCGTGCGAGGCCAGGTGATCGTGGCCGGATCGATCCCGAGCGGGTTCCCGAAGTACAGCGAGGCGTCCAGGGCCGACGCCAGCATGTTGTGGGCTTCGGTCACGGCGTGGAAGTCGCCGTTGAAGTGCAGGTTGATGTCCTCCATCGGCACGACCTGCACGTAGCCGCCGCCGGTGCCGCCGCCCTTGATGCCGAACACCGGGCCCATCGAGGGCTCGCGCAGGGCCAGGATGACGCTCTTGCCCAGCTTGCCGAGACCCTGCGTCAGGGATACCGAGGTGGTCGTCTTGCCCTCGCCGGCCTTCGTCGGCGTGATGGCGGTGGTGATGATCAGCTTACCGTCGGGGCGATCCTTCAGGCGGTCGTAGGCGCTGAGTCCGATCTTGGCGCGGTACCTGCCGTAGGGCTCGATCTCGTCGTCGACGAACCCGGCCCTGGCGGCGATCTCGTGGATCGGGAGCAGCGTGGCTTCCTGGGCGATCTCGAGTCCGCTCTTCATCGTGACCTCCGATTGACCCGCGGTTCAAGAGCTCGGAAGAAGGATACGACGGTCTCGTCGGCCGAACCATGACCCCAGGTCATCAGACGCGCCATGGACCGTGTCGCGCCGAGCCCGTACCCTCGGAGTCAGTGTCAGGCGACTCCGACCGTATCCGGCGCAACGTGACGCGACGGCGCATGCTCGCCGTGCGCGACGGCGTGCGCTCCGAGCGACCGGACGACCTGGCCACCGAGGAGCCGATGGAGATCCGCGTCGAGGGTCCGGACGGGAGCACGGTCTCGGTGGCGGTCACCATGCGCACGCCAGGCAGCGACTTCGAGCTCGCCGCGGGCTTCCTGTTCACGGAAGGGCTGATCGAGGGGCGCGAGGACCTCCGCAGGGTGAGCTACTGCGAGGACCTGCCCGCCGACGAGCAGCACTACAACGTCGTGACTGTGAGCCTGACCAAGCCGTTCGATCCCGACGTGCTGCGCCGGCACTTCTTCGCGAACTCCTCCTGCGGGATCTGCGGGAAAGCGACGCTCGAGCAGGTCGAGGTGCGCTGCGACCGCGTCGCCGCGGGACCCGTCGTGAAGGCCGAGGTGCTCTCGTGGCTGCCCGAGGGCCTGCGTACCGCTCAGAAGGTGTTCGAGCGCACCGGTGGGCTGCACGCGGCCGGCCTGTTCATGCCCGACGGCACGCTGCTCACGGTTCGCGAGGACGTCGGTCGCCACAACGCCGTCGACAAGGTCATCGGCGAGGAGGTTCTGGTCGGCGGTCCACCGCTCGCCGACCGCCTGCTCCAAGTCTCGGGCCGCCTGTCGTTCGAGCTCGTGCAGAAGGCCGGCCGCGCGGGGATCCCGATCGTGAGCGCGGTCAGCGCGCCTTCGAGTCTCGCCGTGGAGGCGGCCGATCATCTCGGGATGACGCTCGTCGCGTTCGTGCGCGATCGCCGCTTCAACGTCTACACGCACCCCGATCGCGTCGCGACCTAGCCGTTCGGCCGATCGACGTGCAGCTCGAGGGCGACCACGCGAACCAGGACGCTGCCCGAAGGAGCAGATCAGGCCGCGATCGACCGCACCACACGCTCCCCCCTCGTAACCTGGGGTCAGTCTCGTCAGCGTGGTCGAGGCGCGGCCGGGATGGGGTGGCCATAGAATCGTGGCTCACCGGACGTCGGAGGAAGGAGCGAGCGTCGATGCCGAACGGGCTCACCCGGCTCACCGAGCCGATGGTCCGCGAGAACGGCGTGCTGCGAACGGCCATGTGGGACGAGGCCCTCGATCGGGCCGCCGCGGGCCTGCGCGCCGCGACCGAGCGGAACAGCGGCAACGGGGTCGGCCTGTTCAGCTGCTCGAAGGCGACGAACGAGATGAACTTCGTGTCGCAGAAGTTCATGCGGCAGGTCCTTCGCAGCAACAACGTCGATAGCTGCAACCGCACCTGACACGCTCCCAGTGTCGTCGGTCTGGCGACGGTGTTCGGAGCAGGAGGCGGGACCAGTTCGTACGAGGAGGTCGAGAACACCGACCTCGTCGTGCTGTGGGGGTCGAATGCGCGGGAGACGCATCCGATCTTCTTCCACCACGTCCTGAAGGGCATCCGGAACGGGGCGCGCCTGATCGTGGTGGACCCGCGCAGGACGACCTCGGCACAGTGGGCCGACCTGTGGCTCGGGATCGACGTCGGCTCGGACATCGCGCTCTCGAACACGATCGCGCGCGAGATCCTGGTGGCCGGCCTCGCGAACACCGCGTTCATCGAGCACGCGACGACCGGCTTCGAGGAGTACCGCGCGTCGGTGCAGGAGTGGACGCTCGAGCGCGGCGAGCAGGTGACCGGCGTGCCGGCCGAGGTCATCCGCGAGGTCGCCCACGCCTACGCGAAGGCCGACCGCGCGATCCTCTGCTGGACCCTCGGCATCACCGAGCATCACAATGCCGTCGACAACGTGCTCTCGCTCATCAACCTGGCGCTGCTCTGCGGACACGTCGGGCGCTACGGCAGCGGCCTGAACCCGCTCCGCGGACAGAACAACGTGCAGGGCGGCGGCGACATGGGCGCGATCCCGAACAAGCTGCCGGGCTTCCAGGACATCGAGAAGGACGCCGAGGCTCGAGCGCGGTTCGAGGCCGCCTGGGGCGTCCCCATCACGCCGAAGTACGGGTGGAACCTCACGCAGATGTTCGACGCGATGGAGCGTGGCGAGCTCACCGCGCTCTACGTGATCGGCGAGAACCCGGCCTCGTCCGAGGCCGACGGCACGCGCGCGAAGCATCTGCTCTCGACGCGCGACTGCCTCATCGTCCAGGACATCTTCATGACGAAGACGGCGGAGATGGCCGACGTGGTCCTACCGGCCTCGGTCGCCGCCATCGAGTCCGAGGGCACGGTCACGAACTCGGAGCGCCGGGTGCAGCGCGTGCGCAAGGCGCTCGAGCCGCCCGGCGACGCCAAGGACGACATCTGGATCCTGGCCCAGCTCGCGAAGCGCCTCGGGGTCGACTGGGGCGAGGTCACCGCCGCGTCGGCGTGGGAGGAGCTGCGGACGCTCTCGCCGATGCACCGCGGGATGAGCTACGAGCGGCTCGAGGCCCTCGGCGGCATCCAGTGGCCGTGTCCGAGCGAGGACCACCCCGGCACGAAGTTCCTCCACGCACGCCTGTGGGCCGAGGACCCCGCGGAGCAGGGATCGAGGGCGCCGCTCAGCGTGGTGCCGTTCGAGCCCCCCGTGGACGAGCTCACCGAGGAGTTCCCGCTCCGCCTCACGACCGGCCGGCGCCTCGACTCGTACAACACCGGCGTGCAGACGGGGTTGTACGCGTCGCCGCTCCGCCGGAGCGAGACGATCGACATCTCGCCCGAGGACGCCGCGCGCCTCGGCATCGTCGAGGGCGAGACCGTCCTCGTATCCTCCCGTCGCGGATCGGTGGAGGCGCCGGTGTGGGTCGACGACGGGCTGCGGCCGGGACTCGTCTTCATGACGTTGCACTTCCCCGACCAGGTCGAGACGAATGTGCTCACGATCGACGCGACCGACCCGAAGTCCGGCACCGCCGAGTTCAAGGCGAGCGCCGTGCGCATCGAGAAGCTGAGCCGGCCGGCGGTCGCCGGCGGGAGCGGGTGACGGGAGCTCCGTGGATCTCCGCCTGATGTCCGCCGTGCCGACCGCCGAGGAGCGTGCTGCCGTCGACCGCGTGCTCGGGCCGCCCGAGACCGGGTGGACGGGCGGCGAGCGCGCGATCGAGCTCGAGGGCCACGTCGCCCGCGGCGGCCGCGAGGCTCGCGATCGGCGTCACCTGTTGCTGCCCGCGCTCCACGCGCTTCAGGCGCAGGCCGGGTGGATCAGCGAGGGCGGGCTCGGCTACGTCTGTCGGCGCCTCACGGTTCCGCCCGCCGAGGCCTACGGCGTCGCGACCTTCTACGCGATGTTCTCGACGACGCCGCGCCCGAAGAGCGTCCTGCACGTGTGCGACGACATCGCCTGCCGTACCCGAGGGGCCAAGGACATCTGTGCCGAGCTGGAGCGCTCGATCGGCCCGGCGGGCCAGGACCACGACGGGCGGATGTGGCTGCGGAGCCCGTGCCTCGGCGTGTGCGAGCGCGCGCCGGCGGCGCTGCTCCAGTCGGCGGGCGAGGACGCGCGCGACGTCGCGCTCGCGCCGCTCGGACAGGAGCACGTCGCGGGGTTCCTCGCGGGGGGCGCGTGGGCTCACCACGCCGGGCATGGGCCGTCCGCACCCCAGTCGACGGATCCGCACGGCCGCGAGGGGCTCCGGCTGCTGCGGCGGGTCGGCGTGGCGGACCCACGCTCGCTCGACGACTACCGCGCACACGGCGGATACGATGCGCTCCGTCGCGCGGTCGACCTCGGCCCCGAAGGCGTGATCCGCGAGCTGAAGGACTCGAAGTTGCTCGGGCGCGGCGGCGCCGCGTTCCCGACCGGCCTGAAGTGGGAGCTCGTCGCGAGGCAGCCGGTCCGCCCGCATACCTTCGTCTGCAACGCGGACGAGTCCGAGCCCGGCACGTTCAAGGACCGCGTGGTGATGGAGGCCGACCCGTTCGCGGTCGTCGAAGCGCTCACGATCGCGGGGTACGCCACCGGCTCGGACATCGGTTACGTGTATCTGCGCGGCGAGTACCCGCACGCGTTCGAGGCGCTCACGCGCGCCGTCGAAGCCGCCCGCACGCGGGGCTTCCTCGGACCCGACGTGATGGGCGAGGGCTTCGCCTTCGACGTGGAGATCCGCCGCGGCGCCGGCGCGTACATCTGCGGCGAGGAGACCGCGCTGTTCAACTCGATCGAGGGCAAGCGCGGCGAGCCGCGGAACAAGCCTCCGTTCCCGGTCGAGCGCGGTCTCTTCGGCCGGCCGACCGGCATCAACAACGTCGAGACGCTCGTGAACGTGCTCGAGGTGCTGCGCATCGGTGGGCCCGCCTACGCGGAGCTCGGCACGCCGGACTCGACCGGCACGCGCCTGTTCTGCCTCTCGGGGAACGTCGAGCGCCCCGGCGTGTACGAGGTCGCGTGCGGCACCACGCTGCGGGAGCTGCTCGAGCTCGCGGGCGGTGTGCACGACGGCAAGGGGGTGAAGGCGATCCTGCTGGGCGGCGCGGCGGGCGCGTTCGTGGGACCCGAGGACCTGGACCTGCCGCTCTCGTTCGAGGGCGCGCGCGAGGCCGGGGTGACCCTCGGCTCGGGCGTCGTGATGGTCTTCGACGAGGACGCCGACCTGGTCGACACGGTGCTGCGGATCGCCGCGTTCTTCCGCGACGAGTCGTGCGGGCAGTGCGTGCCCTGCCGCGTCGGCACCGTGCGGCAGGAGGAGGCGCTCCATCGGCTCGTCTCGGACAGGACGATCGGCTCGTCGGCCGACGAGCTCGCGCTGCTCGGCGAGATCGCGCAGGTCATGCGCGATGCGTCGATCTGCGGGCTCGGGCAGACCGCTGCGAGTGCGGTACAGTCGGCGATCTCGCGGCTGGGGGTGTTCGCGTGAGCCAGGTCATCCCGCTCGCCCCGCCGAGGCGCCTCGTCGATCTCGAGGTCGACGGCAGGACCGTGCGCGTGCCCGAGGGGTCGACGATCCTCGACGCCTGCCGCGCCGAGGGCATCGACACGCCGACGCTCTGCTACGCAGACAACCTCACGCCCGTGAACGCGTGCCGCGTCTGCGTCGTCGAGGTTGAGGGCTCGCGCGTCCTGGTGCCGGCGTGCTCGCGCAAGGCCGAGCCGGGGATGAAGGTGAGCACCGACACCGAGCGCGTGCGGCATTCGCGCAAGCTCGTCCTCGAGTTTCTCGCCTCGAGCGTCGACCTCAGCCTCGCGAGCAACGACGTGCATCGCTGGCAGGAGGAGTACGCGTCGCACCCGGAGCGCTTCGGCGCGGTCATGGAGCCGCTCGCGGCGGGTGAGCGCGACGCACGCGGACCCGGCCACCACCATGCGCCCGACCCCGCCGCGGCCGAGGCCGTGCACCAGCCCGTGAAGCTCGACAACGAGCTGTACATGCGCGACTACTCGCGCTGCGTGCTCTGCTACAAGTGCGTCGAGGCGTGTGGCGAGGACGCGCAGGGCACCTTCGCGATCGCCGTGGCAGGCCGCGGGTTCGACGCCCGCATCTCGACGGAGTTCGCCGTGCCGCTTCCCGATTCGGCCTGCGTCTATTGCGGCAACTGCATCGGCGTGTGCCCCACAGGTGCGCTCATGTTCAAGAGCGAGCACGACCTGCGGCAGGCGGGGGAGTGGGACGAGGCCCGCCAGACCGTGACGACAACGATCTGCCCGTACTGCGGCGTCGGCTGCAACCTCGAGCTCCACGTGCAGGACAACGCGATCGTGAAGGTGACCTCGCCCGACGACCACGATGTCACGTCCGGGCACCTGTGCATCAAGGGGCGATTCGGGTTCGAGTTCGCGCAGGCGCGTGCTCCCGAGCCGGAGCACTGACCACGAGCACGACCGGTGACGTCACGGCGATCGTCCTCGCGGGCGGCAGGTCCTCGCGCTTCGGCCGCGACAAGCTCGCCGAGCCGGTGGGCGAGGCCCCGATGCTCCACCACGCGGTCCTGCGTGCCGCCGAGGTCGCGAGCTCGGTCGTCGTGGTCCTCGCGCCCGGCGCGCCGGAGCCGCCGATGCCGCCGGGCGTAGTCGTCGGCTTCACGCGCGACGCCGTCGAGGGGCAGGGCCCGCTCGAGGCTGTCCACGCGGGCCTCCTCGCGACCGGCAGCGACCTCGCGTTACTCGTCGCGGGCGACATGCCCGAGCTCGTCACGCCGGTCCTGGTCGAGATGCTCCACGTCGCCCGCGAGGCGTCGGTCGAGGCCGTGGCCCTGCAGGACGGCGACCGCTTCCGCCCGCTGCCGAGCGTCGTCCGCGCGGCGCCCGCGCTCGACGCGACCGAGGCTCTGCTCCTCGGTGGCTGGCGTCGGCTCCGAGACCTGCTCGGCGCGCTGCGGATCGCCGTCGTCGACGAAGCGACGTGGCAGGCGCTCGACCCGGAGCGCCGGACGCTGTTCGACGTCGACGAGCTGGGTGATCTCGAGCGCTGAGCGCGTGCGACAGGCCTCGCGATAGGCTCGGAGCGTGCCGCACCCGTTGATCCGCGTCGGGGACGTCGAGGTCGTGCCGCTCTGTGACGGATGGGCGCCGCTTCCGCTCGCGGACGAGGCACCCGGACACGAGGTCGACTGGGGGGTCGAGCGTGCGGCCTTCCCGTGGGCGTTCGAGGGGGAGGGCGACTGGCGTTGGCACGTCCATGCGTTCCTGCTGCGGACCGCGTCCGGCCTCGCGCTCGTCGACGCGGGCATCGGCCATCTCGGGCGTCCGCCGTACGACGTGGTCGGGCGCATCGAGCACGAGCTCGCCGAGGTCGGCGCCGACCCCGAGGACGTTCGGCACGTCGTCCACACGCACCTGCATGCCGATCACGCCGGCGGCGCTTGTCGCCCGGACGGCGAGGCGCGGTTCCCGAACGCCGTGCACCACGTGCACCCTGCGGACTGGACGTTCTTCTCGCACTCGGACGATGCCGAGGACTTCAGCGGGTGGGACTCGATGACGATCCTCGAGGACGCCGGGATGCTGGACCTCTCGCCCGAGGACCGGGAGGTCGTCCCCGGGCTGCGCGTCGTCCACGCGCCGGGTCACACCCCTGGCCACCGCAGCGCGATCCTGTCCGACGGGCCGTTCACGATGCTGTTCACGGGCGACCTGCTCCACCTCCCGATCCAGGTCGTGCACCCCGAGTGGGAGTCGAACCACGACGAGGATCCCGAGGAGGGCTCGGCGTCCCGCGCCAGGCTCCTGTCGCGTGCGCGCGAGGAACGCTGGGGAGTGGGCGTCAGTCACTTCGAGCGACCATTCGGTGGCGTGCTGCCCGACGGCGACGGTCAGCGCTGGGGCTCGGCCTGAGCCGCTCCGGGGTTCAGCGCTCGACCGCTTGGCGGGCCTCTCGGGTGCCACCAGCAGGGGTTTCGGGGTAGATTCCGGAGCGAAGAGCGGGGCCGCCCGGCCTTCCCGCGCATCACACCCTTCCGCGAAAGGACCAGCTATGCCGCGTCGTGTCCTGATCATGGGAGCCGCGGGTCGCGACTTCCACAACTTCAACGTCGCGTTCCGAGGGGATCAGCGCTACGAGGTCGTGGCGTTCACCGCCACGCAGATCCCGTTCATCAACGACCGCACGTACCCTGCGTCGCTCGCCGGCGAGCGCTACCCGAGCGGCATCCAGATCCACGACGAGAGCGAGCTCACGCGGCTCATCAAGGAGCTCGATGTCGAGGACGTGGTCTTCAGCTACTCCGACGTCAGCCACGAGTATGTGATGCACAAGGGGAGCGAGGCCCTTGCGGCCGGTGCGAACTTCGTGCTCCTCGGGCCGAACGAGACGATGCTCGAGGCCACCGTTCCGGTCGTCTCGGTCTGCGCGGTGCGGACGGGCGCGGGCAAGAGCCAGACGACGCGCGCGATCGCCCAGACCCTGAAGGCCGCGGGCAAGCGCGTCGTCGCCGTCCGGCACCCGATGCCGTACGGTGACCTCGAGGCGCAGCGGGTCCAGCGCTATGCGACGCTCGAGGACCTGGACCGCTACGACACCACCATCGAGGAGCGCGAGGAGTACGAGCCGCACATCACGACCGGGACGATCATCTACGCCGGCGTGGACTACGGCGACATCCTCGCGCAGGCGCAGGCCGAATGCGACGTCCTCATCTGGGACGGCGGGAACAACGACCTGCCCTTCTACAAGCCCACCGTGCACGTCGTCGTGGCCGACCCGTTGCGCGCCGGTCACGAGACGAGCTACCACCCCGGCGAGGCGAACCTGCGGATGGCCGACGTCATCGTGATCAACAAGATGGACTCGGCGTCGATCGAGCAGGTGAACGCGCTCATGAAGACGATCCACGAGCTGAACCCGGGCGCGACGCTGGTGAAGGCGAACAGCCGTGTGACGGTCGACGACCCGAACGCGATCGCCGGCAAGCGCGTGCTCGTCGTCGAGGACGGCCCGACACTCACGCACGGCGAGATGAAGTTCGGTGCCGGTGTCGTCGCGGCTCGCGCGCACGGGGCGGCCGACATCGTCGACCCGCGCCCGTGGGCGCTCGGGACGATCGACGAGACGTTCCGCAAGTACGACGTCGGCCCGGTGCTGCCGGCGATGGGTTACTCGGACGGCCAGCTCGAGGAGATGGAGAGGATCATCGACGCGGCCGAGGCCGACGTGGTCGTCATCGGCACGCCGATCGACCTGCGGCGCGTCATCGAGATCCGGAAGCCCGCCGTGCGCGTGCAGTACGACCTCGAGATCCTGCCCGACTCCCCGTCGCTCACCGACGTGCTCGCCCCGGTGCTCCGCTAGCCTTCGGCCAAGAGGTCTTCTCCGACATGGAGCGTGTGGTCATCGCACTCGGCGGGAACGCCCTGCTCCGCAGGGGGCAGGAGGACTCGTACGAGAACATGTTCGCCTCGGCGCGCGGCGCCGCGGAGAAGATCGCTGACATCGCGGCGGCCGGGTGGGAGGTCGTGGTTACGCACGGCAACGGCCCGCAGGTCGGGCGGATCCTGCTCCAGCAGGAGGCCGCCCGTGGGTGGGTCCATCCGATGCCCCTCGATGTTTGCGGTGCCGAGAGCCAGGGCCAGATCGGATACCTGCTGCAGGTGACGATCGGCGACGTCTTCTACGAGCGAGGCATGGAGCGGCCGGTCGCGACGGTGCTCACCCTCACGCGCGTGCGGCCCGACGATCCCGCCTTCCAGGATCCCACGAAGCCGATCGGCCCCTTCTACGAGGAGGCCGAGGCGAGCAAGCTCGCGGCCGAGCGCGGCTACGTGATGAAGCCCGACGCGCACGGTGGCTGGCGCCGCGTAGTGCCCTCGCCCGATCCGTACTCGATCGTCGAGGCCTCGGTGATCCGTGAGATGGTCGCCGACGGCGTCATCGTGATCGCCTCGGGCGGCGGCGGCGTTCCGGTCGTCGACGACGGCCCGCGGCTCACCCCGAAGGAGGGCGTCGTGGACAAGGACCTCGCGGCGGCGATCCTCGCGCGCGACGTCGAGGCGCCGACGCTCCTCATCCTCACGGACGTCGAGCATGTCCAGCGCGGGTTCGGCACCGACCACGCCGAGCCCATCGGGCGCATGACCGTGACCGAGGCCCGCGCGCTCCTCGCCGCTGGCGAGTTCGGCGAGGGCTCGATGGGCCCGAAGATCGAGGCCGCCGTGAGGTTCATCGAGGCCGGCGGTCGCCGCGCGATCATCGGCGATCTGGAACGGGCGCCGACCGCCCTGGGCGGCGCGACCGGCACCACGATCGTCGGCGCGTAGTTCCGCCCGGCCGCCCGTGGGCATACGCTCAGCTCGTGCGGGTGCGTGTCGTCGTCTACAACGTGCGGGGGTTCCGGGACGGACTGGAGAACGTCGTTCGCGTCGTCCGGCACTTCGAGCCCGACCTGGTCCTGCTGAACGAGACCGGCTCGCGGCGCTCCCTACGGCGGTTCGGCAAGGCGCTCGGGATGGAGGTCGCCCGCGACCCATGGTCGCCGCTCCGGCGGCGGATCAAGAGCGCCGTGCTCGTGCGGCAGCCGTGGCGGATCGTCGAGCACCGGCTCCACCGGTTCGCCGACGTGCGCAAGGCGATGTACCCGCGCGGGACGCTCATCGCGCATATCGGTCGCGCGGGGCGCCGGCTGTGGGTGCACGTGATCCACCTGGGGCTCCACCCGCTGGAGCGGCTGCACGCGGCGCAGGAGCTCGCCGACCTCGCGCGAGGGCTCGACGGGCCGGTCCTGATCGGTGGCGACTGCAACGAGATGCCCGACGGGCGCGCGATGACGTTCCTCGGCGAGCGGTTCTGGGACGCATGGCTCCTCGGCGGCGACGCTGCGGGGGAGACGTTCCCCGCGGCGGACCCGACCGCGCGGATCGACTACCTGTTCGTCTCGGAGGAGCTGAAGGTGGAGCGCGCGCTCGTGCCCTCGGTCATGCCCGAGGCACGCACCGCGAGCGACCACCTGCCGGTCGTGGCCGAGCTCACGCTCGCCGATCCGGTCGATCGAACCACCGGGTAGGCTGGACGCGTCCGCGACACGAGGAGAACGAACGATGCTGAACCAGGAGCTCGAAGCCGCGCTCAACGAGCAGCTCGGGGGCGAGCTGTACTCGAGCCATCTCTACCTGTCGATGTCCGCCTACTGCGAGTCCGTGAACATGCCGGGCGCCGCCCACTGGTTCCGCATGCAGGCCGACGAGGAGCGCACGCACGCGCTGAAGTTCTTCGACCACATCGTGGATCGTGGCGGTCGGGTGACCCTCGGCGTCATCGAGGCTCCGCCGACCGGGTTCGCATCGCTCCTGGACGCCTTCGAGCAGGCGCTCCAGGCCGAGCGCAACGTGAGTGCGGCGATCGACCGCCTGGCCTCGATGGCCGTCGCCCAGGGCGACCACGCGGCTGGGGCCTTCCTCCAGTGGTTCGTGACCGAGCAGGTCGAGGAGGAGAAGCAGGCCGACGAGGTGGTCCAGACGCTCCGCGCGGTCGGCGACGACCCGACGACGCTCTTCATCCTCGATCGCGAGCTGGCCCAGCGGCAGCCGGAGGCGGCGGAGGCCTAGAGCGAGCGCAGCAGCTCGAGCACGCGCGCCTGCACCATCGGCGCGTCGTGATCGAGGCTGATCACGTGGTACGAGCTCGGGCACTCGACGAGCTCCTTGCGCGCGGACCCGAGCGCCTCGAACACCCGCCGCGGGTTCGAGCGCGGGATCACGTGGTCGTGCCCCGGCCGGAACACGAGCGCCGGCGCGGTCACCCTCGGCAGGTCGCGCCGGGCGAGGCGCTGAACCTCGGCCATCGCGGCGACCGCGCGGACGGGCAGCTCGGGGTACGCGAGCTCGATCACGCCGGGCCTCGCGATGTCGTCCCCGACCGCCTTGGCTGTCCGCTTCACGTGGCGCGCGACCGGCAGGATCAGCAACCGGGCATCGAACAGGTATGGGCTGAGGAGCGCGATGGCGTCCACGGCCTCCGGGCTGCGGGCGGCGAGGCGCACGGCGAGCGCGGCTCCGAAGGACTGAGCGCATACCACCACGCGTGAACATCGGCCGCGGAGCGCGGCGAACGCCTCCTCGACGGCAGTGGACCACTCGGTCCACGGACGGCTCGCGAAGTCCTGGAGGTTCGTGCCGTGGCCCGGCAGGCGGACGCCGACGACCGAGAGCCCGTGCTCCGCGAACCACTCACCCATCGGACGCAGGGACGCGGGGGAGCCGGAGAAGCCATGGACCATGAGGATGCCGTCGTCCCCGCCGTCGAAGCGGAACGGCTCGGCTCCGGGGACGATCGCCTCGGTCACCGAGCGGTCAGCGGGCCGCTCGGCGGGCCGGGTTCACGAACAGCTGGGCGACGATGTACAGGAAGAAGATCCCGACGATGCCGACCAGGACCCCGAGCACCCCGGCGAAGAACCACTCCAGGAAGCCCCACGCAGCGAGCATGACCCCACTCTATCGGACGACGATGCTCGCGGGTGGCCTCGGGTCAGTTCTCGCGCAGGCTGGTCAGCTCGGAGTGGCGACGACGAGCACCTCGGCCTCGACCCACGAGACCCCGACGCCCAGGTAGCGGGCCGCGGCCATCGACAGGTCGATCACCCGCTCGTAGTTCCCATAGGGGCCGCGGTCGTTCACGAGCACGATGGCGCATCGGTCTCCGTAGCGGACCCGCAGGTAGGAACCCATGGGCAGCCACCGGTTCGCGGCGGTGAACAGGGTCGGGTCGAAGATCGCGCCCATCGCGGTCGGCTGGCCGCCGAACTCCCAGCCGTACCAGGACGCGTAGCCGCCGAAGCGTTCGCCCGTGGCCACGAGGCCCTGCGGCGTCTCGCACGTCTGCCCACCGGTCGGCTCGAGGAGCGCGAGGTACGGTGCCTGGTCCTCGCCCCAGGTGAGCGTCTTCAGGTCCTCCCAGCTCTGGGCCCGGGCCGCGGCCTCGGTGAGCGCGAGGAGCTGCTGCTCGAACCACTCGTCCTCGACCCGAGCCTCCTCGGCGACCGCCTCGGCCTGCCGGAGCTTGGTTTGCAGGTCCGCGAGGCGGTCCCGGAGCTCGTCAAGTCGGGGTGCCATCGCACGAAGCTCGGACTCGGCGAGCGCGCGGAGCGAGATCGAGACCACCCGTGCCTGTGAGACGTCGCCGAGGACGCGCTCGTCCAACGTCACGGTCCGCGAGACGTACTCGGAGATCGAGGCGAGGTCTGCGAACGTCTCCGCACCGAGGAGCGCCTCCACGGCGGCGCCCGGTCCGAGCTCGTACGCCGTGGTGATCCGCTCGTCGAGGGCGTCCTCGGCCTCGGTCACCGCGGCGTCGGCCGCGTCGGCCTCCCGGGCAGCCCGGACGTACGCGATCGCCGCCCTGCCGATCCCGCGCTCGAGCCGCGCGTAGGCGCGAAGCAGGGCCTCGGCCTCCAGGTGGAGCTCGACGAGGCGCTCGACCCGCGGGTCGGCCACCAGGTCGGGATCGTCCAGCTCGAGCTCGCGCCGGAAGGCGTCGGCATCGTGCGCCGCGGCCGGCATCGCGGGCAGGAGCAGGATGGCCGCGAGCACGCTCGCGACCCCGATGACGAGGGCGTTCGTTCGCATGCCTAGAATCGTGACTCGACCCGAACGCGCCGACGCTTGAGTGTGTCGGCCATCCGAGCACGAGGAGCGATGTGAAGCGTATCGGCATCCTGACGGGCGGGGGCGACTGCCCGGGCCTGAACGCGGCGATCCGAGCCGTCGTGCGCAAGGCGATCGGCGTGCACGGGTTCACCGTCCTCGGGTTCGAGGACGGCTGGCGTGGCGTCGCTGACGGGGTCTTCCGGGAGCTCACGGCCGAGTCCGTCCAGGGCATCCTTCACCGCGGCGGCACGATCCTCGGCTCCTCGGGCGCGAACCCGTACCTGGAGGGGCGGCAGGACGTGGTCCGGTCGGCGTTCGGGGACCTCGGTCTCGAGGGCATCGTCGCGATCGGCGGGGACGGCACGCTCGGCACGGCCGCACGCCTGGCCGCCGAGGGTTTCCCGGTCGTCGGGATCCCGAAGACGATCGACAACGATCTCGCGGGGACCGACGCGTGCATCGGCTTCGCGACCGCGGTGCAGGTCGCGACCGACGCGATCGACCGCCTCCACACCACCGCCGAGAGCCACAACCGCCTCATGCTCGTCGAGGTCATGGGCCGCAGCTCGGGATGGATCGCGATCGAGGCCGGCCTCGCGGGCGGCGCCGACGCGATCTTGATCCCTGAGCGCCCCTTCGACCTCGACGAGGTCGGCACGCACCTGCGACGCCGGCACCTGCACGGGCACTCGTTCTCGATCGTCGTGGTGGCCGAGGGCGCCGGCCCGCTCGAGGGCACGATGCCGATGCCCGAGTATCCGCTCGACGAGCGCGGGTTCGTCCGGTACGGCGGGATCGCGCACCACATCCGTCCCGAGCTCGAGCGGCGTACGGGGTACGAGACCCGGGTGACGGTGCTCGGGCATGTGCAGCGGGGTGGGAGCCCCGTCGCCCAGGATCGGGTCCTCGCGTCTCGGCTGGGTCATGCTGCGGCCGACCTCGCGGCGGCCGGTCGGTGGGGGCGTATGGTGGCGACACAGGGCGGCGACCTCACGGATGTCCCGCTCGCCGAGGCCACGAAGACCCGCGCTGTGCCCGAGGAGCTCTACCGCGTCGCCGAGGTGTTCTTCGACCACTGAGCGGAGGTTCGCAACGATGAGGATCGGCATCCTGACCGGCGGGGGCGACGTCCCCGGCCTGAACGCCTGCATCAAGGCCGTGACGCTCCGCGCCGAGGAGGAGGGCCACGACGTGGTCGGCATCCGCCGCGGGTGGGGTGGCCTGCTCGAGTGCGACCCCGACGACCCCGAGTCGGTCGCCGCGAACATCGTCGATCTCGACGCCGCCGCGGTGCGGACGATCGACCGGACCGGAGGCACCGTCCTGCACACGTCGCGGACGAACCCCGCGAGGGTGAAGGCGGCCGACGAGCCGTCCTTCCTGCGCGAGGGTCGGGAGGGCGAGGAGGTCCGCGACCACACCGCGCACGTGCTGAAGGTGCTCGATCGGCTGAAGATCGACGCCATGGTGCCGATCGGGGGCGACGACACGCTGTCGTTCGCGCTCCGCCTGCACGACGAGGGCGTCCCGGTCGTCGCGATCCCGAAGACGATGGACAACGACGTCCACGGGACGGACTACTGCATCGGGTTCTCGACCGCCATCACGCGGACGGTCATCTTCATCCACCAGCTCCGCACGAGCGCCGGCTCGCACGAGCGCCTCGCGGTCGTCGAGGTCTTCGGTCGCTACAGCGGCGAGACGTCGCTCGTCTCCGCCTATCTGTCCGGCGTCGAGCGGGCCATCATCAGCGAGGTGCCGTTCGACGTCGAGAAGCTCGCGCAGCTGCTGATGGACGACAAGCGCTCGAACCCGAGCCGCTACGCGATGCTCACGATGTCCGAGGGCGCCTCGATGATCGGCGGCGCGATGGTCCAGGGGGGCAGCGCCGACGCGTACGGCCACCAGAAGCTCGGCGGGATCGGCGAGATCACGGGCGAAGCCCTGAAGGAGCTCACCGGCGAGGGCATCATCTACCAGCAGATCGGGTACCTGATGCGCTCGGGCAGCCCGGACTCGCTCGATCTCATGGTGGCGATCAACTACGCCGTCATGGCCGCCGACCTCGTGGTCGCCGGCGAGACCGGTCGCCTGGTGGCGCTCCGCAACGGCAACTACGTGAACGTGCCGATCAGCGTGGTCCGCCAGGGCGTGAAGCGGGTGGATGTCGGCGCCCTCTACGACGTCGACCAGTACCGACCGAAGATCCGCCACGTCGACGGCAAGCCGATGTTCCTGTACTGAACCGCCGTCCATCGGCGGCTGCCTATACTGACCGGACCGTGAGCGCCTTCCGCGTCGACCTGCGTTCGGACACCGTCACGAGGCCCTCCGAGGCCATGCGTCGCGCGATGGCCGAGGCCGAGGTCGGCGACGACTGGTTCGGCGACGACCCCACCGTGAACCGTCTCCAGGAGCGCGCCGCCGAGGTCGTCGGCAAGGAGGCCGCCCTCTACGTCCCGACCGGCACGATGGCCAACCAGATCGGCCTTCGCCTGCACTTCCGCGGCACCGGCCACTTCCTCGTCGCCGAGGCCTCGGCGCACGTCGCGACGACCGAGGTGATGAGCTCCGCCGCGCTCTCGGGCATGGCGTTCAAGGGTGTCCGCGGCGACCGGCGCGGCCAGATCACGCCTGAGCAGGTCGAGGCGATCCTCGCGCCCGATCCCGATGACGTGGACGTCGTGGACCTCGTCGCCATCGAGGACACCCATGGGCACGCCGGCGGCCGGGTCATGGCGATGGAGGATCTCCGGGGTATCGCCAAGGTCGCGCGCGAGCACGGCCTGCCGGTGCACCTGGACGGCGCTCGGCTCTTCAACGCGAGCGTCGCGAGCGGCGTCCCGGTCCCCGAGATCGCTGACGAGGCTGACACGCTGATGTTCTGCGTCTCGAAAGGGCTCGGCGCGCCGATCGGATCGCTCGTCTGCGGTCCGGCCCAACTGATGCCTGAGGCTCGCCGGATGAAGATCCTGTTCGGCGGCGCCTGGCGGCAGGCCGGCATCCTCGCCGCGGCCGGGCTCATCGCGCTGGAGGAAGGTCCGAAGCGCCTGCACGAGGACCACGAGCGTGCCAGGCGCCTGGCCGGGGGCATCGCCGAGGTCCTGCCGGGCGCGCTCGATCCGGCCGACGTTGAAACGAACATGGTCTTCGTCCACACGGAACCGGTGGGACTGGACACGCTCGAGACCATCTGGCGCCTCCGGGACCTCGGTGTGGGCGCCACGTACGTCTCGGGCAAGGTCCGGATGGTGACCCACGTCGACATCTCGGACGACGACGTGGAGACGGCGCTGGCGGCCTGGCGGGCCGTCGCCGCCGACCGTTGAGGAGGCAGGACCGTTGAAGCTGTTTGGAGCCAAGTACCCTGAGGAGGTCGCGAAGCGCGTTCCGCCCGGCCAGCGCCTGGTGAAGACCTGGCCGGTCCTGCACTTCGGGCCGATCCCGACCTTCGACGAGGCCGAGTGGCGCTTCGAGGTCTCGGGCCTCGTGGACGACCCGTTCACCCTCACCTACGCCGAGCTGAAGGCCCTCGGTCCGCGGGACGTGCAGGCTGACATGCACTGCGTGACGGGCTGGTCCACGCTCGACAACACCTGGACCGGCGTGCCGTTCCGCGTCCTGGCCGAGAAGGCCGGCGTGCAGCCGGGGGCGAAGTGGGTCATCGCGCAGTGCGAGCACGGATACACCTCGGACCTGTCGCTCGAGGCGATGATGGATGACGACGTGCTCGTCGCGTGGGCGCACGAAGGCCAGGACCTCACTCCCGACCACGGGTACCCGCTGCGACTCGTCGTGCCGCAGCGGTACGCGTGGAAGAGCGCGAAGTGGCTCCGCGGCCTCGAGTTCGCCGCCCACAACAAGCGCGGCTTCTGGGAGGTCCGCGGCTACCACATCCACGCCGATCCCTGGCGCGAGGAGCGCTACTCGTACCAGGAAGGCCCGCGTGCCGAGCTCGAGCCGTAGCTCGGACCATCTCGGTTTGACCCGCCCGCACCGCTGAGGGTTCGATATGCGCGCTCGAGTCCTCAGGAGGTCGAGATGCGTCGGACGTTCGTGTTCGCGGTGGCGCTGGCGTTCGTGGCTGCGGCCTGTGGTGAGCTCCCCTCGGAGCGAGCCGACGCGGGGGCGGCCGGCGCCCCGGTCGTCGCGGCGGTCGGGGACATCGCCTGCAAGAGCCTGCCCGGGGACCCGCCGCGGTGCAAGTACGACAAGGTCGCGGAGCTGATCCGGTCGATCGCCCCGGACCGGTTCCTCGGGCTCGGGGACCTCCAGTACCTGCACGGCTCGGCCGAGCAGTTCGCGGCCTTCTACGACCCTGTCTTCGCCGACCTGAAGTCGATCACGGCGCCGGTCCCCGGGAACCACGAGCTCTACACCCTGTACGGGGAGGGGTACTACGACTACTTCGGCAAGGCCGCCCACGGCCCGGGAGGCTTCTACTCGTTCGACCTGGGCAGCTGGCACCTGATCGGCCTGAATAGCCAGATCTGCAAGGGCTCGACCTGGAACCCGGATCTCGGACAGAACACGGCGATCACGCGGAACCCGGCTATCGGCGAGGGCTGTGGGCCCGGCACCGCGATGTACGAGTGGCTGAAGAAGGATCTCGTCCTGAACGAGGACAGGCCTGCACGCTCGCCTTCCTGCACCATCCGTTGTTCGGCTCCGAGCCGTGGCCGAACGGAGTGTTCCTGTACCAGCTCCAGCCGCTCTGGGAGCTCCTCGACACGCACGGCGTCGACATCGCGCTCTCCGGGCACGAGCACAACTACCAGCGATTCGAGCCGATGGACGCGTTCGGCAGGGTCACCCAGGACGGCATGACGCAGTTCATCATCGGGACCGGCGGCTCCACGTACGGTGAGCTTCCCGGCGGCGAGACCGCCGCGAACCGCGTCGCCGGGCAGGACCGCTCGTACGGGGTCCTGAAGCTGACGCTCAACGAGGGCAGCGCCGACTACGACTTCGTGCCGGCCGCCGGCGAGCAACCGTACTCGGATCCGGGGACCGTGACCTGCGCCTGAGTCACGTCGCGAGACGCCGGAGCATCGCGAGCTCGCGCGTCCGCTGCTCGAGGTCGGCGGGTGTCTCCAGCACGAGGTCGAGGTCCCGAACCTCGGGTCGGTGGAGGACCTCGCCGAAGCCCTCGGCGCCGATGTGGCCTTCGCCGATGCGCTCGTGCCGGTCGCGGTGCGAGCCGCGCGGGTGCTTCGCGTCGTTCGCGTGCACGAGCGCCAGGCGCTCGTCGAGGCCGAGGTCGTGGAGCTCGTCGAAGCACGCGGCGACGCCCTCGGCGTCGTCGAGGCCGTAGCCGGCAGCGAACAGGTGGCACGTGTCGAGGCACAGACCGAGTCGCTCGTCGCCGACGACGTCGAACAGCGCTCGGGCCTCGGCGAGCGTGGAGGCGACGGCGCCGCTCGTGCCGGCCATGAGCTCGACGAGCAGGCGGGTGTCGTGCGCGAGCTCGAGCGCCGCGCGAAGCACGGTCGCGGCCCGGTCTCGCGCCGCAGCCGGCTCGCCCGGTCCGCCGGCACCGGCGTGGACCACGAAGCCCGTCGCGCCGGCGACCTCGCACGCGGCGACCGAGCGCGCCACGAGCTCGAGCGACTTCGTGTGGAATCCGGGGTTCGGCGAGGCGATGTTCACGAGGTACGGCGCGTGCACGTAGAAGGGGCCGACGCCGACCTCACGCCACTCGGCGCCGAAACGCTCGGCGGTCTCGACACGCGGTCCGGCCCACGCGCGCGGGTTCGACAGGAACAGCTGGACGACCTCTGCGCCGACCGTCCGAGCCTCCTGCGCCGCGGAGCGGAGCCCGCCCCGCGTCCCGAGGTGCGCCCCGAGCCTCACGCCACGTAGATCGTGATCCTGTCGCCGGCCCGGACGATGGAGCCGGCGATGGGGACCTGCGACGCGACGGTGAGCTCGCCGACGGCGCCGGGGAACTCGACGGCTTGCGGGATGAGGCCGAGACTACGGATCTCGGCGATCGCGGCGTCCTTGGTCATCCCCACGAAGCTCGGCAGCTCGAACTCGCGCGGTCCGAGCGAGACGACGATGGTCACGGTTTCGCCGGGCTGGAGCTCCGTCTTCGGATCCGGCGTCTGCGAGATCACGCGCCCGCGCTCCACGTCGTCGGAGTACTCCTCCTCGACGTTCACGACCCAGTTCGCGCCGAGGACCGTCTCGGCGGCCTCCCGTGTGTCGCCGACGACCTTCGGCACCGGCACCGGCGCGGGACCCTTGCTCACGACGACCTGCACCGCCGAGCCCTGCGGGATCCGCTCCTTCGGCGGGACGCTCTGGTCGATGATCCGGCCGGCCGGCGACTTCGTGTCG
>Ga0214473_10002194_pt1 | contig 24314 bp, 21 predicted proteins | sample RVTome_7_FD_203509 | JGI IMG/M metagenome (GOLD analysis project Ga0214473, IMG submission 203509) | Soil microbial communities from uranium-contaminated site in the Upper Colorado River Basin, Wyoming, United States - RVT98D197 | ecosystem: Environmental > Terrestrial > Soil > Contaminated >... | reverse complement strand
CTTCTTCGGCCTTTACCTCTTTAGTTTACGTTCATTGACTACCGTCAAGGCACTGGAGGCACTGGATATCTTCTCCGGCCATCGTGCAAGGCAGAGGGGAAGATCGGAACGAAGGACAGGCAAGGTATCGTCGGGGGATCTCCAGACCGAAGAAAAGCCAGCCATGGTGACGCGCTCTCTCCGACCCATGACAATCTTCAATTCATCCGACATGGCGACCTCTCATAACTGAATTGGTATCCTACCTACGTCCATGGCAGCCAGGGGAACCATGTCCTCAGAACGATCCAAGGAACAGAACAAGACATTTAGTGGGTTTTTGCGGTGAGTTCATGCTTCGCTTCGGCGAAAGCGGCTTCTTCCCGTTCCACTCGTTCTTGAATGATATGGGTCAGCCAATTCTTCACGCTTGTTTGGAGATGGAGCCGGGCTAAGAACGCAGCGCGTGCGGCAAGGCCGGCTGGAATGGAGAGCGACTCTGGTTTGGTTCTCCGCACATGAATCGGTTTTTCCCAGGCCGAATCCTCCTCGGCCTGCGCTACGACAATCCGGTCAATTTCTTTTTCAGACAGTTTCTTTTTGCTCCGAACTCTCGCCTTCATACCGGCCACCCCGTAATGATACGAACGACATTCACTGGCTTAACTTGGACGGGCCTGACGGGACATTGTTGAACCCTTCCACTTCTCATCCCTCAGCTTCAAAAGTCTGAACAGCCTTGGCTACGGCTGATGTGCAAACCCCCACGTGTCGCGCTATCTCCGCAAAGGGTATTCCCACCTCTTGACTTAAGTGAAACGATATCTTCCCCCGAAATTCAGAAACCTTTCTCCTCTTCCCTCGGTTCCGTAGTTCTCCCTCCTCTATCCCTCCCTCCTTACACAGTCTCTTGATAACCTGATCGATCGGTTCTTTTTTCCCTCCCAAGTGAGGTTGCCTTGTCAATCTCCTATCTGCCTCTTTCAGGATTTGTCCCACAAAGTCCTCTCCCCCGAGGATCCGCCCATCATGCTCCCCTTCTTCTTTCCTCTCAACAGACGATCGATTTATAGCGGTTCTGGAATAGGTGACCGCTGCGATGGTATCTCCAATTATACCAGATCGCGCATCCCGTTAGCAGCCGATGCATGAATTTGGATAATCCCGGGGGACCACTGAACATCAAGAGATGAACGTGGGTGTCCATCAAGGTCCAGGCGAGGATTCTGGCTTTTGTATCTGCAGAGATTTGAGCGAGCCGAGAGAGGAAGTTTTGGCGGTCTCTATCCCCCCGAAAGATAGCTCGTCCTTTGGTTCCCCGGATCATCACATGATGCAGGGTTCCAGGGGCATCTAATCTGGCCCGGCGTGGCATAATAACCTTCCATCACAATTCAATCTTTTTGTAAAGTGGAAGGATTCAACAATGTCCCGCAAGGCCTTTCCCAGGTAGGATTTGAAGACCCGAAAACCGGGAGGGAACTGAGGAGTATGGAAGCCCAGACTGCTCAGTGTCTGGAGAATGTGAAAGCAGTCCTGGAGGCGGCTGGTTCTGCCATGACCGATGTTGTGAAAGTTAACATCTACGTTAAAAATGCCACTGATTTTGAAAAGATGAATGAGGTATATAGGAGGTATTTTACTAAAGATCTCCCCGCCCGCTGTACTGTCGTGCCGGCTTTAACACAGCCCAAAATCCTGATCGAAATCGAATGTATCGCCTATTCCCCTTGATCTCCAGCCGCACGCCCAATATCCTCCTCTTCTTTGATCGACAAATTCGATCTGCCCCAGCCATTTGCAACTTTTATACCCTCAGAAATTTAAGATGACCACTCACAAAGGCTTTCCATACTCTGCTTCGATTGGATCTCCATTCATCCCATAAGCCAAAAGAAGTCGAAGTCGGGGGTTCTCTAAATCTTCAAAGAGGAAAAGGTTTTTGATGGCCTCGGTTGGCCTGCGGCCGTGTTATCGTTGGATTAAAATGCCCCAAAAGGTAGGAAGATATAAACCGTGCTCTATGGCGGGAAATTAGGTATATGGGAACCATTATATGGAAAACATTCCATAGATTATGGAAACCTTACCATAACACATCCCCGATTTTAGAAGAATCGGGTCCGGATGAATCGAGAGGTTCATGTCCGGTTTTGGGAGAGCGTGAGGGTGAGATTCCCTCATGCCACTCGACTGGACCTTGCGTTTTTCAAAACCTAAAAAGCCACGGTTTGAACTTGATATTGTCCGATTTCTCGCCCGAAATAGGGTGAGGTCTTGAGTCCCTCATTTCCAAATCGCTTACCATAACGGGTATTCACCCAAAAGGAAGTTTTTGGAGGTGGTGAAGGTCATAGATGGAGAGAGGAAGAGGAGAGAGAACTGCGAGATAGGTGCAGCCTAATGCGTTGAACACTCAAAGAAGGATGAACAGGTGGGACGTGAGGGAATATGGAGCGATCCACCCAAAAGGGGAATAGCCGATGTTCCGAGGAGAAAAAGAGAAATGACCCCTGGTAAGAAATTTGAGTTAACGGTATACAATTTGCATGGAATACGATGAAAATTAGAAAACAATCGGGGCAAAATAATGGAAATGACAGATGACGTGGTGTTTACAAGGGATACTTGAGTGCCCGGAGCCAGATTCTTTAGAAACTACAGCAGAGAGGCGAATTATGTTTGACACGACAACGGGGTAGTACGGAACATCATTATTTGGAGAAGCTCCCTTTTGTTCAAAAGATCGCTGGAAGAGATCAGCGATGACTTCCGCCCTGTGTTGTAAAGGATGATTTAATCAGCCCTGGTATGTGGAACCATTCGGTGCCAGTTGTTGAAAGGGAGGTGATGTCTGTCACCGAATGATTGGGATTTGGAGGAGGGAGCACAAGTTATTGCACCATAATGTACTGGGGATTATTCAGCACCCAAAAAGGAAAGGAGAAAAAGGGATGGAAAAATTGGGGTATAGAATCATAATCGTATCTTTCTTATTAATCGGAGTTCTCTTCACTGCTTCCCCTTTAATCGCTCAAACAGGGGCCCTCAGCGTAAAGATCACAGGGACAATGTTTGACAGGCATGAACCTCCTGGATCGCCTACGCCGATTAACACTACCGGTAAGATTGTGTTGAGCAATACATCCGACGCAGGATTCAATGTGGCCATATTCACGAATGATCCTAACTCCGAACTCTTTAACGCATTCCAGATTCCGGGAGTGGAAATTTCAGATGATGTCGAAATTCCTGAAAATGCACTTACCTTCTTCGGAACGGTTCAAAACAACAAGGTTGCGGCAGATCTCGTCTTTTACTCGGGAAAGATAAATACGGTGGGAGGGCCTTCGGACATCCTCTATTTGGGAAGTTTTGATAATCCGGTCATATTTCTTGACTTCCAAAACGATGGTCCGGTCCCGCTCTATAGCTGGGATTTTATCGACGACGGAGTAGCGGGAAACGGTGATAACTTTGCCTGTTCGGGAGCTTCAATGCCTACGGTCGCCCCCGGCTTCGTCGCTTTGATCGAGAGAGGCGGTGGGTGCTTGTTTTTTAACAAGCTCATCAATGCGGCAGAGGCAGGTGCGGTTGCTGCAATCATTTATAACAATGACGGCGGCGGGAACACCTTCCTTCCCGGTATGAGAAGTCCGACATCGCCCATAGCCGGGGTCTTCATAAAACGCTCGGATGGGCTCAACCTACTTAATTATGTCAATACCAATAGTGCAGTGCCGGGAAAGGTAGAATTCCTGCCGACCAATATTATGGGAATGCTTGGCGGGACCTTCACTGCCAGTTCCAAAGGCATTCTAAAGGCCGTTAATCTGAACATCATGATTTCGGATATGTCTGACCGTATCTTTGTCGGAACTGTGAAGAAGTAATGTTGCAGCTTCTTTGGCACGAAACGGGGAAGCCTGCGACATGATCGTGTGCAGAGGACTTTGGGTAGCAAGGGGGAAACAGGGGTAATCCTGGTTCTCCTTTCCTTTTGTGTGCCCGGCAGGGCGCACTCGCTTGAAGGTACAAGTCCTTATGGTATCTCCGATTATACCAGACCGCGTATCCCGTTAGCAGCCGACGCATGAATTTGGATAATCCCGGAGGACCACTGAACATTAAGATATGAACGTGGGTGTCCATCAAGGTCCAGGCGAGGATTCTGGCTTTTGTATCTGCAGAGATTTGAGCGAGGCGAGAGAGGAAGTTTTGGCGGTCTTTATCCCCCCGAAAGATAGCCTGTCCTTCGGTTCCCCGGATCATCACATGATGCAGGGTTCCAGGGGCATCTAATCTGGCCCGGCGTGGCATAATAATCTTCTATCACAATTCAATGTCTATGTAAAGTGGAAGAATTCAACAACGTCCCGCCAAGCCCATAAATAAAATCAACTCCATTCTACAAGAATTTCACCCAATTTGGACAGGAATGATCTCGAATACGACCCGGCGGATTACCCTGTCCTGCTCAAGCCACTCGTCGATGGTAAGGCCGATGTTCTCTACGGCTCGCGGGTTCTGAAGACTAAGAAAGCAAGGGGTTTTGCGCCCCTGTTAGTATTGCCGATGAGAGAGGGCGCATTTAGACAAGGAGGGCCACAAATAATTTGGCGGACATGGCCGGTTTCTGGGGTGGTTTCGGGTAGCCTTAGAGGCATTATGTTTTGCTCCATGACTCTCCCCCCCCTCGTCCTATGTCAAAACAATGCCCCATCAGGCCATACAGCGCCAACCAGGGGCTTTTCTGAACGGCTTTCGAGTTACAGATCCAAATCTCAATGTCACAAGTTTCCCCAAAAAATTTTATTTTTTCTCAATCCTTATATCGGAGTTCCAGATCCTGAAATCAATCCTGAAATCAATCTTTGACAACTTCTACCCGAAGGTGTAGATTTGAGGTGGTAATCGTTGTGTACAGATATTTCGAGATAAAGGAAACTCATGTTTGCAATTAATCATGCTGCAACTGCCCTCATTATTAAGAATGAATTTGCAGCGGTTCCAATCATTTGGCTACTGATATCGGTCCAATTTATGGAGATAGGGTGGGTTGTTTTGAATTTTTTGGGCATTGAGAAGACAACCACTGAAAAGGAGGTTCGCTACGTTGGTGATGTTCACCTCTCATATATGCCTTTCTCGCATTCCGTACTAACCATAGTCGGTGTGGCGTTACTGGCATGGTTTATTACAAGTAAAGGGCTGAGCCAACCAGATATAGGAATTGCTGTGGCCACTGGTGTAGTTTCCCACCTTATTCTTGACGTGATAACTCATAGCAATGACATCGTCATTGTGCCTTTTCTCAAGGGTTCAAAGCTCGGACTCGGGCTTTACGCTAAATATCCCATGGTTGCTTTCATTTTGGAGATTGGGTATGGTCTGGCTTGCTGGTGGATTTATAAAGGTGGGTGGGCGTTGTTGACCACAATAGTCGCATTCAATTTAGCGAATATTTCGATGTTTTCTCGTGCCGTTACGGGTATCGAAAAACAAATGGCAAACCGACCTTTATTGATAGCCACTGTAATACTTGCCCAAATTTTAGTAACATTAACACTTGTGGGAATTTTTAGCTAAGAGCTCCAAGACCGTAGGTCACCTATCCAATCTTGCCTCAAAGGCACCTCCTTTTCAGAGTCCAAACAATTGCTGTATGAAGCCCAAATCTTCACCCTGCCGTCTTTGTCCGCCAGACGTAGTTTTGGCAAGATATGTTCACTTTAGAATTCGGAAGACTCATCTCTGGATAGGTTTCAGCCTAGATTCCAAACCTGGTCTGGTACCGGGACAATCCGAGCTATGGGAAGGACACATTCCACAATTTCCGGTCGATGCTTTGACAAAAACCTCCTCTCGCAAAATTCCACTTGATTGTCTTTGCCATCCTTGATAAACTGAGTTGGCGACTCTCGATAGGGCCCAGAAAGTAAGTGTTAATTTTCTTTGACCTTTTGGAGAGAGTTATGCGAGGGATCCAAAAGGTGCCCATTTGAGCCTTCAAGGGGGTTTTGTTCCCTTTTGGAGGCTTTCCTATTTAATCCTTATGAACTTTCTTCGGGTACAGCGGGGCTATAATTGACGGGACGTTTTGCACTTACGTGCGGTACCTCACTTCCCATCTCTCTGCTGTCTAAAGACCTGGCCACATGCTGATCGGAGTCGACCCTACGAGTAATCCAAAGGGTGGTACCCCCCCCGGTTATGAATCGGATGCTGATTTATTTTTTAGGAGACGTGATGAAAAAGCGGAATGGAATGTGTTCAATTATGGGTGTCATAGGCTTGGCGATTGGGTACGTTGCTATTGACCGAGGCCAAAGCAAAACCTGATTCCCCTTCGTCGTATGATCCGTCATTTGACGCAAGGGATCAGGCCGCATCTTTGAGTGGCAGGCCCCGCAGGAGGAATTGTGGTTTCCTGGGGTTCTATTCCCCGCAACAGGATTTGTCCCCATGCATCCCTAATTATGGTATATTGGGCAAGTTCTCGTGTTTGGGGTTATCAGAGTTTGTTATCGAGTGGGTGAGTAATAAACGTAACTCCTTCGAGTAAGGATTTAGCCGATGGAGTGAAACATGACTTGGTCGTATGAGTACACGCCGTATATTTGGCCTGTCTTGTCATCTGCCGCATTTCTGGCGGCGCTGGGGATTTACGCCATCCGACACCGTAGTGCGCCGGGGGGCGTTCCCTTTATCGTTATGGCGGCCGCGGCACTCCCATGGGTCCTAGCCAACGGCTTGGGACTAGCCAGCACGGATGACAGGGCCAGGATTTTCTGGTGGAATTTCCAACTAGCCCTTTTGCTTCCGTTGATCAACGCCGCGCTGTGCTTTGGGCTTGAATATGCCGGGCTCGGCAAGTGGGTGAACCGATGGACGGTCTTTTTGTTGGCCATTGTGCCGGTAGCTTTCGTGCCGCTGATCTTTACGAATGAGATTCACCACTTCGTGTGGAAGCGGATCTGGTTCGACGGTCATATTCATTTCGAGCGGGGACCGGCGAACTGGGGGGTCGTTGCCTACGGCTACTTTATAAGTCTCCTCCACCTGATGGTCCTCGCCTGGCTCTTCGCGCGCTCGCCGCGGCACCGCTCGATCGTTGCGGGGCTTATCATCGGTTTCTTCAGCATGCGAGGCGCCTCTTTCCTTAATATCGCGAATTGGAATCCGGTGGCGCCGATCAATCCAATGGTTGTTGTCATGAATTTCGCCGTGCTTCCTTATGCGTTGGCCATTTTTCGCTTCCGCATGTTTGACGTGGTGCCGGTTGGACGCGATACGGCCATCGAAAGGATGGCGGACGGCCTGGTGGTACTGGATGCCCAAAAGCGCATCGCCGACCTCAACGGGAAGGCACAAACCCTCCTCGGCATCGTCAGATCAAAGGTTATCGGCAGGCAGGTTGCCGACGTCTTACACGCTTATCCTGATCTGCTGCGCCTTGTCGGCGATTCAGGTGAAACGCAATGTGAGATATCCTTCGGGGATACCAATCCCCGCTGGTATCACGTCTCCATATCGCCTCTGATTGACCGGCGCGATTTCCAACTTGGACATCTGATTTGGTTCCACGATGTTACTGATCAGAAACAGGCCCAGGCGCAAATCCTTGATCAGCAGCGGACACTGGCCATGCTGGAGGAGCGAGAGTTGCTGGCGCGCGATCTCCATGACGGTATCGGCCAGATGCTGGCGGCAGCGCATCTTCAGGTCAAGTCAGCGACTGACCTTCTCGCCAGAGGGGATACGGCATTGGCCGAGTCTTGCCTGCGCCGCCTGGCCGAGGTGACTCAGGAGACCAAGGAATCTGTTCGCGAGTACCTGCTCGGGGTTAAGGCCAGGCCTTCCCCGGAGCAGAGCCTTCTCACTACCCTTCGCCAGTATCTCAACCATTACAACCACGACTACGGGATCCATACCGAATTGGTTGCTCCTCCCGAATTGGAGGAGAAACGATTCGATTCCACCGTCGAGGCACAATTGCAGCCGGTCATTCAGGAGGCGCTGACGAATGTAAGGAGACATTCAGGGGCCTGCTCGGCGCGGGTGATCTTTGCCCTCTGTGACAACCGGATTCGAGTCACGGTTGAAGACGGCGGTCGGGGCTTTGACCCTGAAGAGATCGCCGAAAAGCAAGGCTTTGGGTTGCGGTCGATGCGGGGCCGCGTGGAAGCGGTGGGAGGCTGCTTAGAAGTGAACTCTACACCAGGCAAAGGGACCCAGGTGATCATTCAGGTGCCATGGCGAAAGGAGGAGACGTGAAGGTCCTTTTAGTAGATGACCACCCTCTTTTCCTGGAGGGCCTCAAGACTCTTCTGACCATTCGCGGGATCGAAGTGGTCGGAACGGCCCGCGACGGGCTGGAGGCGCTGGAGAAGGCCCGTGCCTTGAAGCCTGAGGTGATCCTCATGGATATTCAGATGCCGCGACTCAATGGCTTGGCGGCCACCCGCCTGATCAAGACAGAACAGCCCAAAGTCAAGATTGTGATGCTCACCATGTCGGAAAACGATGAGGATCTATTCGAGGCGATCAAGAGCGGGGCATGCGGCTACCTGCTCAAGGCCGAGGAAACCGACAAGTTCTTTGAACTGCTCCTGGGATTGATGCGGGGGGAGGTGCCTCTCTCTCCCGGTCTTGCCGGCCGCGTCCTGAAAGAATTTGCCCGGCACGGGGGGCTTAGTGGAACAGTCGAACAGGCGGCGGAGAAACAGGAGGCCCTAACGGCACGCCAGATGGAGGTTTTGACCCTGCTTGCTCAGGGGCTGACCTATAAGGAGATTGGCGCACAATTGTTCATAGCCGAGCGCACTGTCAAATACCACATGGGTGAGATCATCGAACGGCTTCACCTGGACAATCGCCGGCAGGTAATCGACTATGCCAGGCGCATGAAGCTCGAAAGGAAGTAACGGACTGACCAGTAAGCAGAAAACCATAATGAACACAGCAGGTTGCCTTTTTTCCTCGTTATCCCTCGCCATTATTTAGTCTCAGCTACTACTGAAAAAGTACAGTCAAAGTGCAGTCTATGACTGTACTTTTTTTATTCCTCCACTGTACTAAAACTGTACCTAAAGGACATTGTGTTGAGGAAAAATCCCTGATAGGCTGCAATCAATGATCATCTTTCACGCCCAAGCGATTTCGGAGGAATAAGCAGGTGAAGACTCGAACAGTGGTGCTCTACGGTGGCAATCTGGTGATGTCGAGCATCGGCGCAAGCCTGAAGGAAAAGCCGGAATTTCAGGTGAAGGAGGTCAAGACGTTGCTTCCTGATCTTCTTGACAAGCTGGAGGTTGCTCCACCGGATGTGATCCTCTTTGATCTGGCCCAGGGTCAACCCTATTTCGCCATCTCCTTGCTGCGCAATCATCCGAGGATCCTGCTGATCGGAATCGACCTCATGGGCAATAAAATGCTGGTGCTCTCAGGTAAGCAATCCCGGCTGCTGACGGCGGAGGACCTGGTGCAAGTGATGAAAGGAGGTGATTCAGACTCGGATCAACAATTCCAGTTAAAAGGAAGGATCAGTGCAGAGAAGGACTGAGGCGCGTGCGAGAACTAGCACGCGTGGTACGTCGCTGTAACTAACCCATCAGAAAGGAGAATCGAAATGAAACCAAACAGAATTTACAAAAGATATCCTAGATTAACCGGTCTGGCTGCGGTACTGTTGATCTTCGGCATTGTCGTCGTCCTGCCGGCCAGCTACGCCGGTGCGGCTACGAAACCGTGCGCGAAGAGTGTCACCGTCACCGACGGAGGTGACTCATGGGACACGATGACGACGGGAGGGCTGCGGGCGGCGATTGCGCAGGTGTGCCAGGGCGGCAGCGTCGAAGTCGCGTCGAGCGTGACCGCCATCTCGCTCCAATACTGGATCACCGTCGACAAGACCGTGAAGGTCTCCGGCACCGGGCAGACGATCCAGTCCGGTAGCGGACAGGTGTTCGACGTGTCGAACACCGGCCACCTGATCCTGACCGGCTTCACGCTGAGCGGCGAGTCGCCTCGCTCCGGCATCACGGTCGATGGGGCATTGACGCTCAAGAACGTCACCCTGACCAAATTCTATGCGAGCGGCATCTGGGCCAACCCTGGGTCGTTCGTGACGCTCAACAAGGGCACCGTCATCACCGGCAACGGGAACCAGCGCTACCAGGAGGGCGGTTGCGGTATCTACAACGACGGCGGGACAGTAGAGCTGTTCGACGACGCCGCAGTGACGGACAACGTGGGCTGGGCCTGCTATAGACCTGGGTCCCAAATCCCCGTTAGGGGCTATGGCGCCGGCATCTTCAACAAAAACGGCGGCTCGATCACGCTCAATGACGACGCGATCGTGAGCGGGAACTACCTCAACTATTGCGATCTGTCGAGGTGCCCCCAGCAGACGCCGCCGTATTTCTGTCCAACTGGCAATGGCGGTGGCATCTCCAGCATTGATGGGACGGTCACGCTGAACGGCTTCGCACAGGTCAGCGGCAACTGGGCGGGAATTGGTGGCGGCGTCGATCTCGAAAACGGCGCGTCGCTCACGCTCAATGACGACGCGATGGTGACCGGCAACGAGGCGAGCGGCGGCGGCGGCGGTGTCCGCGTCTTCACCGGCAGCCAGCTCACGATGAACGGCGACGCCACGATCAGCGGCAACACGGCTGGTGGTAACGGCGGCGGCGTCGCCAACGTCAGCAGTGTGGTCACGCTGAACGGGACAGCCAGCATCACCGGCAACACGGCTGATGGTGGTTATGGCGGCGGTGTCTACAACAGCCAGCTGTCTTCGAGCTGGCCACTCCCGGTGCTAGTGGTGAACGATTTGGCCACCATCACCGGCAACACACCCAACGACGTCTACCCCTAGAACGAAGGGCGAGGGGCGCGTGGTCGTCCGCGCGCCCCTCTGTCTGTGTCACGAACTCGCCTTCACGCGACGAGCGGTAGTTGGCCTCTGATCGGAAGAGTACGCCAACGTTCTGGTCAAAACCTCGGGAAGAACGGACAGTCACTCCTGCGACACCTTTTGAGCAGGCATGCAGCCTGCCAGCGGACAAAAGCAATAGTCGTTCGGTCGCCACCGGAGGGCGACCGCATAACGACACAGGTGTTCCAAGCGCATCCGATCGGGAGCGAGGGTTCAGGTGCTACCATGCACACTCAAACCCGAGAAGCAGGAGCAACGTGGACCGGTGGGAGTCACGCTTCTGCCGCTATGCGGACGATTGTAGCACCTATGTCAAATCGAAGAAGTCCGCTGACCGAGTGATGGCATCGCTGATCCGCTTCATCGAAACGAAGCTCAAACTCACGGTGAACCGGGAGAAAAGTGCGGCGGCAAGACCCTGGGTGAGGAAGTTCCTGGGTTATTCCATGACGTGGCACATGAAGCCGCGGTTGAAGGTGGCGCCGGAGTCGCTGCGGCGATTTAAGGACCACATCCGAAAGCTGCTGCGTAAAGGCCGGGGGGGATCGCTAGGCACCATCATACAGGAGCTGAAAACCGCTTCTTGCCGGCTGGATGCACTACTTCAAGCTCGCAGCAGTGAAGGGTACGTTTGAATTCCTGGACGAGTGGCTGCGCAGGAAACTGCGCCGTGTCGTGTGGAAGCACTGGAAGAAACCACGCACCCGTGTGAAGAGGCTCATACAACTGGGACTCGACAGGGACCGCGCCCGTATCTCAGCGTACAACGGGCGCGGTCCGTGGTGGAATGCCGGAACCTCCCACATGAATCAAGCCTTACCGGCCACCTGGTTTGCCCAGCGGGGGCTTGTGAGTCTCCTTGAAATGTATCGGAGCTTTAACAAACTTTCATGAACCGCCGTATGCCGAACGGCACGTACGGTGGTGTGAGAGGCTGGGGCCGCGAGGCCCCCGCCTACTCGATTATTTCAACCGGTAATCTTCACCGTCAGCAAATAACCTCAATACAAGATTTGGTAGGTGGAAGCGGGTGCGCCAAGGAAAAGTATGGGAGAGATTAGAAAGGCCCATCCAAGCCCCAGCACAAGTCAGGGACATGAATGGGCCTTTCGATCGGAAAACTGCTAATCCGCTTCTATTTCGCTTCTAAGACCTTCCTTAGAGGCCGATCTATCAAGCATTAGTGCGGGTTCAAGTCCCGCCTTCGGCATTGCTATTTAAGGGGCTCGCGTCGCCCCCTCCACCGGCAGATATATCTCCATCAAGAATTCTATCACGTCCTTACGGATGATCGGGGTCTTCTGCAGGGCTTCCCCTTTAAGGTCACAGTCTATCGCGATTCTTGCCATGCTGTCATCCCCTTCGATTTTTGGAAGCACAGGCGGTTCCTTTATGACGCCCCTTTCCCCCCTAACGGATTTGGAGTGCATGGCAACGAACTGTCCCCAGCAGGTAAATCCCTTTGCACCTTTCTCGCTCTTCGTTTCTCTCACGGCTGCATAAAACTCCGTCTTCGAGAAAATCTGTAGAATTCGTCCGAATAGGCTGCTAACTGGTTCATGGGTGCCCCTCAGGTTTTATTTATTTCTGCCTGATTTAAATTCTACCTGTTGGGGGTGCCTCCTTCAAAAGTTATTTTGGACAGATGTGAGTTCTTTTGTTTTGGGAATTGAGTTTCTTGACCCTTACCGGTGGCTGAGGACGTCAGGGCTTGACGCTGATTTTCTCTTGTACAGGAGCATGAATCCACCTTAACTACAACGATTGCAAGCGTTAACACCAGGATGAGTCAATGCGGTAGCTCCGTCCCATACATTACGCAATAGGTGCTATTTTGTCTGGTGGCCTTCGCTTAAATTTAGAGGATAGCCTCGATCCCCTTCCGGCGGATCACATTCAGCAGCACAAGCGCTGCACCTGTCGGACGCTTTTCGCCGCGTTCTAATTGCGACATGTACCCGACCGTTACGTTGAGATGGTGGGCAAAAACAGCTTGGCTCATGCGCGCTTGTTCGCGCATCGCGCGAATGTCCTTGCCGGTCAGTGGTTCGCCTTCGACTTTCTCTTTCACGCCAAGGTGGCGCATCGTGATTTTTGTGTAGGCTGTCTTGTCTAGAAGCCCGGTTTGCTGCATGTCTTTGGCCGTCTCAAGCATCGCTTCTGCCAGGCGGCCAGGCTTCTTATTCTTATTCGCCATATCGTACCTCCTGCAAAATTCCCTTCTCTATCGCTTTTTTAAGGCCCTTGTCGTCTGCCTCAAGCCATCCCGCCGCAATCTCGCTCAGCGTTGCCAGTTCATCCTCCTCGATGTTCTCGCGCTCGTTCTTCGCGAACCCGTAGAGGAAGACCGACCGGGCACCGAAGCGGTAAGCTATCAGCAGCCGGTACCCGCCTGAACGGCCTTGCCCCGTCCGAGCGACCCTTTGCTTGATAACGCCCCCGCCCAAATCGGCATCCACAATTCCGTGTTCCGCGCGTTCGATAGCGCACAGACTACGATCTCCGATCCGTTCCCGCCGCGCATAGCGCACAAACCACTTGGTTACCTCATGTTCCAGAGTCGCGCTCATCCATATCGAATGCACCGGATGCAACGTGCCTAAGGTCGCTCGGAACGCCTGTAACTGCGCAGTGGTACCTAATCCGGAGCCCATTAGTTGGACCTCATCCATGACCCAAAGGGAGTCGTTGTGCAGAAATCCAAAATCGATGGGCCACCTGAATCGGCTCATGCCGTATCCTCGATTCAAAGCTCGCGATAATAATTGATCCTGCGTGCCAATGAGGATCGCTTCTTTCTCGGGATATCTGTCCCAGTCATTGTCTATTTCTCCGCCCATCAAGATATGCACCGAGAGTCGCCGGTTCTCGGGAAGAATACCCCCCTCGACGAGCCTCTTGATCCACACGTCAGCATTTGTTGCGGTTTGTTCTACAAGCGTCCTCATCGGAAGGCAATAAACAAGGCGGCGGGGAGTTTGAGGGTCGTCCAATAGCCGCTTGAAGATCCAGTTGAGTATCATGGCGGCGGTCTTGCCCATACCTGTTTCCACCTTGACAACGTCAGGCCATGGGATGACCCCGAGTTTCACCTGATAGGGGAAAGGAGTTATGTTGTTACCAAATGCTGTTTGGAAGAGGCGATCAAATTTCAACTTCAATTCCTCTCCAGAATTAAAGTTTTTAATACAAGGTCACTAACATTCTCGGTGGAGGATCTGCATTAATGTGCATGTGAGGGAAGTGAAGTCCAAATGCTGTGCAGAAGTCTATTAAAATTCCAGAGGGAAGTCAAGATGAAAAGGTATTGAACCAAGTTAGCATTTGAGATTGAAGTCTATTGAAAGGAGGTGTCCATATAGGTGTCCATCCGCCGGGGAATGGTGTCCATATTGGTGTCTATCGCTCCCCGAATTGGTACCCAAAATGATGTTCAAAAGCGATATCGCTCCATGCTGGGAAAATGGTCAAAAGGCGCACATTTGTGGGGTATACTGTGGGGTAAAATGCTTTTTGTGGCAAAATAAGGGGGACTACAACTGAAGATAACATATTGATTTTATTATTGGAGCGGGCAACGGGGATCGAACCCGCGACCCTCGGCTTGGGAAGCCGATGCTCTACCAGCTGAGCTATGCCCGCCCTGTCGGTTAGCTTGACGTAAAGTAAGATAATAGAAAAAGGGAGAGATTGTCAAGGCGGAACAAGGAAACATTTCACTTATTCATTGGGTCATTCCCGTACAAACGGGAATCCGGAACCCGCAAGAAATACCTGGATTCCGGCTTTCGCCGGAATGACAACCCTAAAACTCCCATGTTTCGAGCGGTTTTTGAACGGTTAAAGTGTTACGAAATCTGAAATTCAAGGGATCACTTTCAATTCTTTCGGGAGATAGCTCAATACTTCTGCGCCCTTCGGACCAACCCGGACCATGTCTTCTATGCGGACCCCTCCCCAACCCGGCAGATAGATGCCGGGTTCAATCGTAAAGACCATTCCCTCCTGAACCGGATCCTTGTTATCTCTGTTCACCACCGGGTCTTCATGAACCGCCAGGCCGATGCCGTGGCCCAACCCGTGACCGAAATATTCATCAAATCCGTTTTGGCGAATGTGATCCCTTGCCGCTGCATCCACCTCCTGGATGGGGACTCCCGGACGGACCGCCTCGATCGCCCTTTCCTGGGCCTCCTTCACGATCCGGTAGATCTTTTGCTGTTCCGGTGACGGGGGACCGCAGACGACTGTGCGAGTCTGGTCGGAATGATACCCTTGAAACTTGGAACCGAAATCGATCAGGATAAAGTCTCCTTTTTCGATCTTTTTAAGGCCCGCCTTGCCGTGGGGAAGGGCAGACCTTTTCCCGGAGGCGATGATGATATCGAAGCCCAGGTCTTCGGCGCCGCTGTTCTTCATGAAGAATTCCATCTCCAGGGCAATCTCTTTCTCCAGGATGCCCTCTTTCATCTTTTCCAAAATGTGCTCGAAGGCCTTCGATGCGAGACCCATGGCACTTTGAATCAAGGCCAACTCCTCGGGGTCTTTGACGGCCCTTAAGTTTTTGAGCTCTTCCTCCAGCGGCACAAGCTCTTTCCCGTTGGCCAGATTCTTCATGAGGGCTCGGTAGAGTGAAAAGGTAAGGGAAGGCGATTCGAAGCCGATTCTTCCCAACCCAAGATCTGATAAAAGGGTGGTGATCCCTTCCGTTTTCTTCCGGTAATGGATGATTCTGGAGCCTTTGACCTCCTCTTCGGACTGAGTCCAGTATCTGGAATCTGTAAGAAAGTAGGCTTCTTTCCGTGTGAGGAGGAATACGCCGTCACTGCCCGTAAACCCGCAAAGGTAACGAATATTCTCAAAGCTGCTAAAGAGGATTCCGTCAAGAGGTTGACTGTCAAGGATCTTGCGAACAGACTTCTGTCTCAGTTCATAAGACGAATTTTCTATCATTTTTCTCTCCGAGCTTGAATGGCGGCCAACCAAGCCTTCAGGGTGGAGATTCTTTCCTCAACCGCAGACGGTGAAGAGAGATCCAACTTCTCACTCAATTCTTTGAGGCGTTTCTGAATCTCAAGATCCGAGGGGTCTTGTTCTGCCAGGGACTTAAAGATTTCATAGGATTCCCGAAGATGTCCCTGCTGAAGGTAGATTTCGGCCAGCGTTTTTGTAGTCATTCGATTCATTACGACCCGCTCCGAAAGCGTACTTTCAGGTTAGAAAATAATCCCCCGAATGTCAAGTTTTCACTCTTTACAACCCTGTGGCCCTTTGTTATAAGAGAAAAGGGAAGGCAACATGGAAGCAGAAGAGATCAGGGAAGAAAATCGGAAGGTCAGGTTTCTGCGTTACCTGGTGGATTTCTCCATTCTGTCAATCCAGGAAGAGGATCTCCCGTTTGAAGGGGCGCTAAACATCGTTGAAGAGGTGAGGACGGCGGCCCTGAACCTTTTTCCGGGGAAGGAGGAGGCCTTTGAATTAATCTACCGGCCCCGCCTTGACCGCGTCATTCAGGCGAAATTTGGGCCAGCTCCTGAGCGATCATCTCCTTGACCGTCGATACCGCTTCCTCTTTTTTCACCAGAGAGGTTTCCCCCGTTTTCCTTTTCTTGATTTCGACCCACCCTTTTTTGAGGTTCTTCTCACCTAACGTTATCCTGAAAGGAATCCCGATCAGATCAGCATCTTTGAATTTCACTCCGGGCGTCTCCTCTCGATCGTCGTAGAGCACTTCTATCCCATCATCTGTCAGGCTCTTATATAACTCCTCTGCGGTCTCTCTTAGAAGGTCGATTCTCATGTTGACGGGGAGGATGAGAACATGGAAAGGAGCAATCGGCACAGGGAAGATGATGCCGTTCTCATCATAGGACTGTTCGATGGCTGCCGCGACGGTTCTTCCGACCCCGATCCCGTAACATCCCATGATCATCTCTTTTTCATTGCCCTGGGAATCGAGAAAGGTTGCCCCCATGGCCTTGCTGTATTTCGTACCGAGCTTAAAAGTGTGACCGACCTCGATCCCTTTGTCCATCCTCGTCTCCCCCCCACACCGGGGACAGCGGTCACTGGGAGAGAAACCGCGAATGTCCCCGAATCGGTCGATTCGAAAATCCCGGTCCATATTGACATTGATAAAATGGGCATCCTTCTCATTGGCCCCGGTGACGAAGTTGACCATTCCCTTCATGTCCAGGTCCGCCAGAATCGGGATGGACAGCCCCATGGGGCCGGCGAACCCCCTTGGAGCATGCGTTATCTCTTCAACGATTCTCTCCGCGGCCAACTGGAGGTTCTCAGTTTCCAGAAGGGCCTGCAACTTCTTTTCGCTGATCTCGTGGTCTCCCCGGACCAGGGCTGCCACGCACTCCTTTTCAGTCTCGAAGATGAGTGTTTTCACAAGATCCTGGGGTGAGACATGGAGAAACTCGGTCACTTCCTCCGCCGTGCGCTTATCGGGCGTGAGAACTTTCTGGAGAGGTTTCAAAGAGGTTTCGGTGGGCCCGTCGTTTCTTTTCTCCGCCCTCATGAATTCCACCTTCTCGATGTTGGCGGCATAAGGACAAAGGGCGCAGCTCACGATGGTCTCCTCCCCGGTTTCGGCCAGAACCATAAACTCATGAGAAAAGGTGCCTCCGATCAACCCGGTTTCGGCTTCCACGGCCCTGAATTTCAAGCCGCAGCGGGTGAAGATGCGGGTATAAGCATCCACCATTTTTTGATAGCTGATATCCACTCCTTTCTCATCGATATCGAAACTGTAGGCATCCTTCATGATGAATTCCCGGGCCCGCATGACGCCGAACCGGGGCCGGATCTCATCTCTGAACTTCGTCTGGATCTGATAAAGGTTGACCGGCATCTGGCGATAAGAACGGATCTCCTTTCTCGCAAGGTCGGTAATGACCTCTTCATGGGTTGGGCCCAGGCAGCACTCCCGGTCGTGGCGATCCTTCAGCCTCAAAAGCTCCTTTCCATACGCCTCCCAGCGATGGCTTTCCTGCCAGAGCTCCGCGGGCTGGACAAAGGGGAGGAGGACCTCGATGGCCCCTGCCCGGTTCATCTCCTCCCGGACGATCGACTCCACCTTTCGAATGGCGTGAAGGCCATAGGGAAGATAGGAATAAATTCCCGCAGCAAGTTTCCGAATCATTCCTGCCCGAAACATCAGTTGATGACTTGGAACCTCCGCTTCGGAAGGGATCTCTTTCAGGGTGGGGAGAAAGTATTTTGAATAACGCATTTAAAGTCCTCCGCTGTCATCCCCTCCCTCACCTTCCCCTCTCGCAGACTGTGTCGTAATGGGGAAATTGGGGTGTTTGTCATTCTGAACCCTTCTCCTTATGTCACCCTGAGCGGAGCGAAGGGTCTCGCTTTTTGACTCAGGGTAAACTCCGTGAAGAATCTAATGATTTTAACTGAATCGATCATAGAGATTCTTCGACTATCGCCTCAGAATGACATTACGGCACAGTCTCTCGATGGGGAGGGACTGGGTGGGGGGATATTGATTTTGTCTCCGCCATGGAGTATAAATTCTATTCGCATTATACATCGAATGGCAAGGTTGCGCTAATCTTTCGAGCGATGAGAAAAATCTCGTCCCATCATGGGTTGACTCTTCTTTTTCTGGCCGGTTTAATCATCTTGACCTTTCTCTTCCGGCAGAAGATTCCACTCTGGCATTCCCTGCTTTTTCGTTATTTCCTGTGGTTGGCCGTGATCTTCGTTCTGCAATTGTCTTCGGAACGGAAAGTCGCCGCCAAGATCACGACCTTTATCAACGGTTTTTCGCCCCTCTTTTTTATCATCTTGATCTACCAGTCCCTTGGGGATCTGATCCAGTATCTGCGTCCTGATATCGATCCCCTTCTGATTCAAATCGATCATTCCCTCTTTGGGGTCCATCCAACCCTCTGGATGGAGCAGTGGATCGTTCCCTGGTTCACCGATATCATGTCTTTTTCTTACATCAGTTACTATTTTCTTCCGGTCATCCTCGTTGTGACTCTGTATTTAAAGAATCGAGGTCCGGAATTTGATACGGCCATATTCGTCCTGGCCTTCGGTTATTATGTTTCTTTTATCGGGTATATCTTGTTTCCCGCCATCGGTCCCCGATATACGTTGACCCATCTCTATTCCGTACCCCTTGAGGGAATCACCTTCCTCACCGATTTTGTCCGGGATGTGTTGAATGCGCTCGAAGGTAATAAACGGGATTGCATGCCCAGCGGTCATACCCAGATCGTTCTCATGGTCCTCTTTCTGGCGCACCGCTACGAAAAGGTCCTCTTTTATCTCTTTTTGCCGGTTGTCTGCGGTCTTATCCTCTCGACGGTCTACTTGCGCTATCATTATGTGATCGATCTTTTTGCCGGGGCTGCGATTGCCGTCGGTTCCACGATCGTTGCTCCCAGCCTCTACGAATGGTGGAACCGACAGAAGGTCGAACGTGGTAAATAGAGGCAAGCTTGTCCGAAGTAACATTCTCACCGCAGAGGCGCAAAGGGCGCAGAGTTGAAACAAAAACCTCCGCCGTTGACCTCTCGGAAGGGCTTTCAATTTGTTCCCGAAGGGTGGACTTTCTGATCCAATCGCCGTCTCCCGATTGGATCAGAAAAAATCTCCCTCTTCGATCTCTGCGTCTTTGCGGTGAACCTCATTTTGAAGGATTACCAAATTAATGCCCCATGCCCGGAGGGCACCCACGAACGATGAAAAGGGGTTTGGTCTAGATTTTGCTTTTTGTTTTAGTTACTTACGCTATGCGCCATGCGCTTTGCGCTATGCTATTTTCTATCTAAGAGGGGCATTTCGTAGATTCGATACGTCTTGTATTGTTTCCCTCCTATGGTTTCAAGACCGTGCCGCATCAGCACATTTGTCTCAAGGATCCATGAGCCTTCCGCCTGACGGTAACCTTTCCGGATTCCCCTCTTGAACGACTCGACATAGAGGAGGGCCTCCACCCCTCTTTTTTGAAAGGACCTTTTCACTCCCAGAAGCATGACCCGAATGGACTTGATCTTCCGCGAATAGTAGAGGAACTTGAGCGCCCCCAGAACGCCCACCTTTCCGTTCAGGTGCTTCAGCACTTGATTATAGTCTGGGAGGGAGACCGCAAAGCCGACCGGTTCCTCTCCCAGATAGGCAAAGAGGACCAAATCAGGGACGAGCAGGGGCTTCAAATTCTTCGCCATATCGTCAATCTCCTCTTCCGTAAGGGGGACGAACCCCCAGCTTCTGCTCCAGGTCTGATTGTAGATCTCCTTGACGATCTTCAATTCCTCATCGAGACGGCGAAGGTTGAGGGACCGGATGCGAAGTCGGGGTTCCCTTTTCTTAAGCCTTTCCATAACCCGGTTTAGACGATCCAGCGGAAAAGAGGACTCTTCCAGCCAGTAGGCGTAAAGGTCCATCACCTTCTTCAGGCCAAATCCTTCAAGCAGGGGAGGATAATAGCGGGGGTTATAAGGCATCATGAGACAAGGGGAAGAATCGAAACCATCGATGAGCAGCCCGCATTCATCGTTGGTGGACGGGTTCATGGGTCCGGCCATTTTTGCCATTCCCTCTTCCCTGAGCCAGTCCTGCACGCGTGAGAGAAGGGCTTCTGAGACCTTCTCGTCAGGAATGGATTCGAAAAACCCAAAGAAGCCGGTCTTTTCCTGATGAAACTCAATATAATGGTAGTCGATGATGCCTGCAATCCTTCCGACGAGCTGTCCCTTTCTTGTGGCCAGAAGGAAGATCATCTTCGAATGGGAGCGAAAGGGGTTGGAGGGGCTGAATTTTGCAATCTGGTCCTTAATAAGGGAGGGGACCCAGTAGGAATCTCCCTTATAAATCTGCCAGGGGAATTGGATGAAGGCCTTGAGGTCCTGTTCGGTTCTTACCTCTTCGACCTGGAGATCCTGACCGGTCATCCTGTCAAATGACTCCAAGCTCTTTTCCAACCTTCTCGAAAGCTTCCAGAACCCTATCCAACTGCTCTTCCGTATGGGTGGCCATGAAGCTTGTCCTGAGAAGTTCCCTCCCCAGAGGAACGGCGGGGTTGACAACAGGATTGACAAAGACCCCGTTTTCGAAGAGGAGCTTGCACATCCGGTAGACCTTGACGCTATCTTTAATAAGAACGGGAATGATAGGGGTTTCGCTGGCTCCGGTATCATACCCGAGTTCTCTGTAGCCGCGGAGCATCTTGTGTGTATTCCTCCAGAGCTGGGTTCTTAATTCAGGCATCTCTTCGATGATGTCCAGGGCTTCGCTGACGGTAGCGACCAGGGAAGGTGGAAGGCTGGCGCTGAACATCATCGAACGTCCCACGTGCTTAATATATTCGATCGCCTCCCTGGTCCCTGCGACAAACCCTCCGATTGCTGCAAGAGATTTGCTGTATGTTCCCATGATGAGGTCTACCTGCTCCTCCAGGCCGAAATGTTCAGCGGTCCCCCTCCCGCCTTTTCCGAGGACACCGACCCCATGGGCATCGTCCACCATGATTCGGGCATCATAGGCATGGGCCATTTTTACAATGGAAGGGAGGTCGGCGATATCCCCGTCCATGCTGAAGACCCCATCGATGATGATGAGTTTTCCTTTTCCTTTGGCCCCATCGAGGACCCGCTCCAGGTCTTTCATATCGTTATGGCGGTATTTTTTAGCTCGACCAAAGGAGAGGCGGCAACCGTCGATGATGCTTGCATGATCGTATTGATCGAGGATGGCGACATCGTTGCGGCCCAAAAGGGCAGAGATCGTTCCCAAGTTTGTCTGGTAGCCTGTGGCGAAGACAAGAGCCGCTTCCTTTCGAAAAAAATGGGCCAATTTGATTTCCAATTCTTCGTGGATTTCAAGATTTCCATTGAGGAAGCGCGATCCGGCGCAGCCGCTTCCGAACTTTTCAATGGCCCTGATGCCGGCTTCTTTGACACGGGGATGGTTCGTCAACCCAAGATAGTTATTGGAACCGGCCATAATCACCCGTTTCCCATTGACCACCACCTCGGAGTCCTGAGGTGATTCTAGTTTTCTGAAGAAAAAATAATGACCGTTTGCCCTCAACTCCTCGGTCTGGGCAAGTACTTTAGAACACTTGTCGAAGACATCCATGCAACACCTCATGTCTTATAGCCATTTCTCTTTTCGATACCAGTCAAACGTCATTTTTGCACCGTCCGCCAGTTGAACACAAGGGTTAAACCCCAGCAGGGTTCGAGCTTTTGTGATGTCACAGACCCAGTTCCTCTGGATCATTTCCTCCACCTTGCCCTTGCTGAGGAGAGGCGGTTTTCCTGTGAATTTCGAAAGAAAATGTGAGCAGGAAGCAACTCCGGATATTGCCCATACCGGGACAGGGACGGAAAAGGCCCTGATCCCCATCGTCGTGGCGAAGACATCACCGATGTCTTCCATCCGGTAATCGTGACCATCGGAGAGAAAGAATATCTGTTCCCTAGGCTCCTGGACCCCGGCAGCCAGCAGCATGGCCTGGACGACATCCTGAACATAGCAAAGACTAATGTGCTGATCCTGACCGGAGAGGCGAAGATTAATCCTCCTCGAAAGAAGCTTGAAAAATGCATAGATGTCTCGGTCCCTTGGTCCATAAACGGCAGAAGGTCGGAGAATGAGAAGAGGAAGTTCGCCGGCGTGTTCCATGGCCAACTCTTCTCCCATGCGCTTGCTTTGACCGTAGGCAGAAACCGGTTCGCATCGGTCGGACTCACATTTCCTCCCCCCATTTCGGCAGGGCCCTGCCGCTGCCTGGCTCGAAAGGTAGATAAATCTCGGGGGAGTGCTGCTGTGCTCGAGACAGGCATGGATTAGATTGTCGGTCCCATGCCCATTGACCTCGAAGTAGGTCTTTTCTTCGACGGCCTTTGTCACACCCGCCAAATGGAATACCTGATCGACCCCCCTGACCGCCTCTCTTAACGAACCCTTGTTACGACAATCCCCGAGAACCCTTTCGATAGGGAGCCCCTTCAGCCACTTCAAATCGCTTGTCTTCCGCAGGAGGCAGCGGACCTCGACTCCCCTTTGAAGCAGGGCTTCGATGAGATGACTCCCGATAAATCCTGTTCCCCCTGTGACTAAAGCTTTCAACAGCCAGCCTCCCCCATAAAATCTTTAGAATTCTATACGTTTTCGGGGAATTGTCAAGGAGAATTGCGAACCCGCTCTCCAATTTAAATACCCGACGTCATGCCTCGAGTGCCAAACTTTCCTCACAAAATCCCAAATTCCAAATCCCAAATTCCAAATAAGCTCCAAATTCAAATGACCAAAATTCCAATGTTTTCGTTTGGGTCATTCGAAATTGCAGTTTGGATATTATTTGGGATTTGGTGCTTGGAAATTGGTGCTTCTTTACCCCTTTCCGTCTAATGTTTGCATCACGGCTGAACCTACCGTGTCGATACAATCACCTGGATGTCTGTGCTGCGGTGGAGGAGTGATCGGTCCGGCTCTCCCAGACCCAAACCCGAAACGACAACCTTTCCGATCTTTTGAAGTATGGGGCCGGACTGCCCGTTTCTGGTGATTCCCCAGATACTGTGAATGACATAGTATTTCCCACCGTTCTTGCCCAGATAGAGCATGATATGGCCGGGCAAGCGGATCGTTGTGGCCAGAGGGACCGCTCGATCCAGAATCTGTTCCTTTTCCTTTATTGTCTTTCCTTCGACCCCAGGAAAAGGTATTCCAACCTTTGCCTGATACATCGAATTCCGGGGCATGACGATACCGAAACTGGCAAAAAGGTCCATGATGAACCGGGAACAGTCCCTGCCGCCAGACTTCTCGCCCCATGCATAAGGCTGGTGGAGCATCTTGAAGGCCTGAGATGCGAGGTTCTTTTGGCTATAGGAGAGAAACCCACGGTGAACATCCGCATCTCCCGGAATATATCCCTTCCGGAAAGCCAGGTGTCCGTTCGGTTCCCTGGCCGGTATCTTAACGACGTAGTACCGGTCCAGGCCGAGAAAGGGAAGGGATGTCCCCATCTGGGCAGAAAAGAGGGGTCGCCGGAAAGAGGGCTCATCAAAGACATCGACAGAACTTCCTGTGACGACCAGTCGATCTGTAGCCTCCTCGTATGCCGCAGCATCGTTCCGGTCGTTCGCGATGGCGAGATCCGAAGCATGGACCCATCCTCGGACGAATCGGGTCTGAGCATAGGCCCAGAATCCATCTTTGCTGAAGTGGTAAACTCCGACGAGGGAGCCGGGGGAGACCGAGGAATGTTGAAAACGGTCAGACCTGTCCTCGCCGGGGATGTTCGTGCAGGCTTCATCTGTGGGAAAGAAGCGGATATCGGTACGCTTCACAACCAGGGCGAAGAGGACCCTGTTCCGCTCCCCCAATGCTTCGTAGTTCAAGTTTC
>Ga0214473_10002193_pt1 | contig 24319 bp, 12 predicted proteins | sample RVTome_7_FD_203509 | JGI IMG/M metagenome (GOLD analysis project Ga0214473, IMG submission 203509) | Soil microbial communities from uranium-contaminated site in the Upper Colorado River Basin, Wyoming, United States - RVT98D197 | ecosystem: Environmental > Terrestrial > Soil > Contaminated >... | reverse complement strand
AAGAAAATCCTGAGGGAATGCCTGCCGAGTAAGGATGCTCTGTGTCGTATAAATATCTTCCAGCCAGATTGTTGGTTAGTTCTTCTATTTGTGTATCCGTAATATCTCCATCAAGCAATTTTTTTTCTTCTTGAAGTTTTTCAAACTCTTTGGATACTGCAGAGCTTGTGAACTCGTTCCATCTTGCATAATCGAGATGGAGTCCATCAATGTCATATTTTCTGACGATTTCCATTGCAACGTTTTTTGTATAATCTCTCACAGATTGTAATCCTGGTGAAAGTGCAATTGAACTGGTCATCGGACTGCCACTTTGATCACGGCAAATCCATTCCGGATGTAACTGTGCAGGAGTTCCAGGTGCCGTACTGCTTGCTGAAAAAACATTAAACCATGCGTGAAATTCTAATCCGCGTTTATGAGTTTCCTCAATTGCATAGGCCGTCGGGTCAAATCCCGGATCGCTTCCACCAGCATAATAACCATACGGTTCATAAGATGAATTGTAATACGCCGTACCCGATTGCCGAACCTGCCATAAAACAGATGTGAAATTTCCAGCTTTATGCTCATCAAGAATTTGCTTAATTCTCGCCTTGTTCTGCTCTACTGAACTTGAGCCCGAAATATATTCCCAGGTGATTACCCAGTTGGCTCTAAATTCATTATTGTTTTGTTGAGAGTAAAAGTTTTTAAAAAGGATTAGCGAAAAGATAATGCTTAAAAGGAGTCTTAACATGATTTGCTCGAAATATTTTATTCTAGATAATCAAACTTAAGTGATTTAATTTTTAAAATCAGCGTAATACTGCAACTTCACTTTTATATTTTCTTCTAAAACATTTCTTACTGCAAAAATTTATGACTAGAAAAACAAGGCGTGTAAAGGTACTGGGTTAGTAATTAAGAAACTTTTATAGCAGCATTTTGGTTATATTTGCAAGTAAATTTTATGGATAGTTTAACCTGTAAATGAAATTTTTCCTAGCACTTTTAACATTCTTTTTTCCCATCATTTCTTCATCAGCGCAGTCATTGCAAATTGAGAAGGAATTGAATTCAAGCTATTATGAATTTCACGAGTTCGAAATAAATCTCACCAAAGATAAAATTAGCATTATTACAGATAATCAGGATATTTACACAGAAAATTTAGCTGGTAAAAAAATATACAAAGCATCGCCGGCTGAAAATTATTTTTTAATAGCAAACCACCAATTCTCAAATAAAAAAGTTGATTACCCTGTTGAGATAAGAGTCTTTGATCGTAAGGGGGGAATGATTTTACCGTATAAGTTTCTTGCGTCCTATGATCTTCCACACCCTCTTTTTGCAATAAACGATAATGGCATTCTTTCTTTATTTGATCCACTAAGCTTTAAAGTAAAAATAATCAGTAAGTCTTCAGAAACTGAAATTGAATTGGAGAAGGAAGTACCATTTGAAATGGAAAAAGCTTCTTTTATACAGATGAATCAGGACGTACTTTTCATCCTCACTTCTCAAAGCGCTTTAGACATAACAGAGAATGCGAGCAATGTAAAGCTTTACAAAGTCAATCTTCTGGATTTGAGTGCCAATAAAAAAGTATTAGATTATAATACACCAACACTTCTTAAAATAATTGATGGTAACGTTTTTATTTCGGGTGTTAAATTTGAGAATCTAAAATCTGTTGGCAAAACAATTAAATATGATTTTCAACTAAATCAATTGTCATCGAATGAAAAAATTATTGAAAAGCTGATTCCTCACGGCAATAAGTTTTATGCAAAATATTTTAATACTATTTATGAATTAAAAAATGATTTAACCGTCTCGAAAGAGAAAAAATTAATTGAGGGCGAAAGAATCTTTGACATTGCAGTATCGAATGAAAAGTTAATTGTTGTGACAAATTTTTCAGGCGGAAATAATTATTATTCTTTTTTTCCTGATTTGAGTATTGACTTTAAAGAGTCATTAGATATTTTTGGAGTAGACAGAATAGAAGACTTATCTATTTCAGTGAATCATTTAATTATCCGTCATAATTCAAAAAGTGTCAAAATAAAATCTAATAGAAACTAGCTTATAATCTAGAGGGTAAAATGAAATTTTTTATACAGACACTATGATCAGACTTTTTGTTTATCACTCCAACCCATGACAAAAACATTATTATTATCATTCTTCATATCAGCTAATCTAATCGGGCAATCATCAGACATTGTAACCATAGCTTCTGTTGGACAACACAAAATTTATAAAGATCAATTTGTAGATAGGTACACAGACTATTTATTGGCAACTGGAATTAAAGATAATATTGTCGTCAGGGAAGCAATCCTTGATAATATGATAAATGAAATTCTACTTTATCATTTTGATGATAATAAAGATTTATTTTCTAATCCCGAATATCAGAAAGAATCAGTTTGGGCTGAAAAGCAATCAGTTCTTGCTTATCTGAAAGATCAAGAAGTTTATGCGAAAATTAAAGTTACTGAAAGAGAAGTCAGGGAGGCGTTTGTAAGAGTGAATAAAAAAATTGCAGCCAGCCATTTGTTTGCTCCAACTTTAGAAGAGGCAGAGAATCTATATAAGCTTTTAGAAATTGGGGTTGACTGGGATAATCTTGCCGCTCAAGTTTTTACTGATACAACTTTAAGAAATAATGGTGGGTATTTAGGATACTTTACCTGGGGTGATATGGATCCGGCATTTGAAGATGCAGCCTACAAACTAAAAGTGGGAGAAATTTCTAAACCCGTTAAAACTAGTCATGGGTATAGCATTATCAGACTGGAAGACCAAGTTTCGCATCCTCTTTTAACCGAATACGAATTCCAAACAAAAAAAAATAAACTCGAAAGAGTTTTACGTATTAAAAAGAAACCAGAAGATGAAAAAAAATATCTAAAAAGTATTTTTGATGAATCTAAGTACTCTTTAAATCAAAAAAGTGTTGATAATATCATCGCATATTTCAGACTTTCGGATATTAATGAAGTTGAAAGATCATATCAGCTAAATCCGGAAGAAGTTTGTATTATTTACGATGGCAAGAAATTATCTGAGCAATTTATAATTGATCAAATATCACAGATACCTAATTACCATAGAACTAAAATTATTTCTCAAGAAACATTAACACCGGTTATACAGGGAATAGTAATGCAAACTTTACTATATTCTGAAGCTATCAGAAAAGGTTATGATAAAAATTGGTTGGTTATTGATGCAGCTCATAAATTAAAAATGCAGGTATTTTTAAAATATAAAATGCAACAAATATTTTCGGATATAAAAGTTTCTGACTCGTTACTTTATAAGTATTATGAAGACAACCTCGAATCATTCAAATCCCAAAATGAAATTAGTATCCAAGAGATTATTGTCGACAATAAACCATTTTCTGACAGCTTAACTCAAATGCTTAAAGAGGGGAATGATTTTGGCAAATTAGCAAAAGAATACTCATTACGGGATTTTTCGAAGAACAATAACGGGATTATAGATTACGCTCCTCTCTCTAAATTCGGTTTTCTTAAATCTAATTTTTGGGAAGCAGAAATTGGTGAAATTATTGGACCGATAGAATTACAAGGAGCGTATGGTATATTTAAATTACTTGGAAAAAAAAGGGGTGCGCCCAAAAAGTTTGAGGATATTAATAAGAATAATATAGAATATGCTTATAAAAAAGATTTTAGAAAAACTATTATTGAAGAATATTTACAGAATATTCGTAAAAATGTTAAAGTTAGCATAAATCGAACGGTTTTAAATTCTGTAAATATATTGACCCAGAATATTAACTAATGTATATTTCTCTTACGAAAATTTAAAACCAGGAAGGAATTATGAAAAATTCTATACTGTCTATATTTATCATTTTGCTCTTACCCATAAATTTAATTCTTGCTGGAACGACAGGAAAGATTAACGGAAAAGTTAGTGACAAAAAAACAGGGGAACCTCTTCCATTTGTAAACATAACTATTGAAGGGACAAACTTCGGTGCAGCCACTGACATCGAGGGAAATTATGTTATTCTGAACATCCCGCCGGGAAAGTATAATGTAAAAGCTCAATACATTGGTTACCAGCCAGTTAGGGTTGAAAATATTTCTGTTTCTATTGATTTGACAACTGCAGTTGATTTCGTTCTATCTGAATCAGCGGTAGAATTAGAAGAAATTGTTGTTCAGGGAAAACAAGAACTTATCAAAAAAGATGTAACCTCAAGTCAATCATTAATTTCCTCGGATCAAATAGGAGCATTACCTGTTGCTGAATTAGATGATGTATTGCAGCTTCAAGCCGGTGTTACAAGAGGTGCTGATGGAGATTTTCACATTAGAGGCGGCAGAACTTCTGAAATTGCTTATTGGGTAAATGGTATTTCAATAACTGATGGTTATGATAATAGCCGAGGAATTCAAATTGACAATAATAGCATTCAGGAACTGCAGGTAATTAGTGGAACTTTTAATGCTGAATATGGTAATGCCATGTCTGGTATAGTTAATACTGTCACTAAAGAAGGCGGCAGAGATTTTCATGGAAGTATTCAGGTTTACAGCGGAGACCATGTAAGCAATTTCACAGATTATTTTCCTAACATTGACAATGTAGACCCGTTTTCAAGTTATAATTTGCAAGGAAGTTTAAGTGGACCAGTTCCTTATACAGATAATTTAATTTCATTCTTTGTTAACGGGCGATATAATTATGATGATGGCTACATGTATGGCGAAAGAAGATACAATCCTGATGGAACAAAAGGAGATAACAGTGTAGTTCCGATGAATTGGCATAAAAACTTGCAAGGGCAGGGAAATATTAGTTTTTCCCCATTACAGGAATTAAAAATAAACCTTGAGGGCTTGTATTCAAAAGAGGACTTCCGAGATTATACGCATGATTATCGCTGGAATCCTGATGGTGATGTAAATAAATTTGCAAACAGCTATAATGCTACCGCAACTATTACTCACATGCTCTCTTCTTCCACATTCTACACTGTAAAAGGTTCATATTTTTCCAAAGATTTTAAAGAATATACATTTGAAAATCCGTATGATTCCCGTTATCAGCATCCTGATTCTTTAAATAATATATCATACGCTTTTAGAACCAAAGGAACGAATCTTCACAGGTTTTCCAGACAAACTAAAACATTGATCGGGAAAATTGATTTCACTAGCCAGGCTTTACAAGAACACTTAGTAAAATTCGGTGCAGAAGTTAAATCTCACCAGATAAAATTTGATGATTATAACCTTGAGCCTGCGCGAATAAATGGAGTACCGATTGAACCATTTCAACCGTCAATTCCTGGGGAAGATCAAACCAATCGCAGGAATTATGATAATAAACCTATTGAGGCATCAGCTTACATACAGGATAAAGTCGAATTTGAGAGTGTAATTATTAATGCCGGCTTAAGAGTAGATTATTTTGATTCGAATGGTAAAGTTTTAGTCGATGTCAAAGATCCTAATATTTATGCTCCTCTTCGAGCACCATCATTTTTTGGAATAAATTTGCCGGATGATCGCTGGACTGGAGTAAATGCTAGCCAATATACCAGTCAGTTGGAACCCTATTTTTATAAAGATGCATCAACAAAATTCAAGGTTAGTCCGCGCTTTGGTATTGCTTATCCTATAAGCGCTACCGGAGTTGTTCATTTTTCTTACGGTCATTTTCTTCAATTTCCCACATTCAATTTTTTGTTTCAAAATGGACCTTATAAGATTCCAAATTCAGGAATAAATGTGGGTGTTTACGGAAATCCGGATCTTGAACCTCAAAAAACAATTATGTATGAAATCGGATTCAGGCAGGAATTTTTTGATAATTTCTTAATTGATGTTACCGGTTATTACAAAGATATAAGAGACTGGGTAACTCCAGGACCTACTATTCTGACATATAATCTTGTTTCTTATAATATCATTACTGTTAAGGATTATGCAAATGTAAAAGGAATAACTTTTACATTTAATAAAAGATTTAGTAATAATTTTTCCTTTGATCTAAATTATACTTATCAGGTTGCAGAAGGAAGCAACTCAAGTCCGGAAGATGCATATAATGCTGCTATTGGAGGTGGTGAACCGAGCCTTTTCTTAATACCAATGACTTGGGACCAAACCCATTTACTTAATGCTTCTCTTTATGTCGGTGTTGATGGATGGGGTGCCAGCTTATTAGCTCGTTATGGAACAGGCTTGCCTTACACGCCAAGCATTACTCAATATACGGCAGATCGAGGGATTACATCTGGTTTACTGGCAAATAGCAGATATAGACCAACTCAGTTTACGATTGATTTAAAAATAAATAAAACTTTTAATTTAGAGGGTTTAGGTATAAATGCCTTTGTAAAAGTATTTAATCTATTGGATAATAAAGTTACTGTGAATGTGTTTGGAGATACTGGACAGCCAGACTTTACAACTGAAACACAAACCGTAGGATATGATTCGAGCAGACCGAACACTGTTGAAGAATATGTAAAATATCCATGGCATTACGGCGAACCCAGAAATGTCCAACTTGGATTTGAAATTACATTTTAATGGTTAATGAATTCCGGAGGTTTTTAATGTTCACCTTTAAAAAAATTATTGATGCAAAGCAGAAATCCCGACTTGGCGGGACTGTTTTATTTCTCTTCCTGATTTTCTTTCTATCAACTGCTTTATACGGGCAATATGTTCCGAGTAAGGAAAGAGGAGATGCCAGTTTCAGAAGAAAAGCCCAGATGGAAGGCAATCAGATAAGGACCACAGTTTTTAATTATGGAATGATTGGCCGAGAAGGAGCTGTCCCGATAACCGAACAAACACCTTGTGAATGGCCTAAAAACACAGGGCAGGTTTACCTTGCAGTTGCGGGAATCGTAGTTGGAGCTGAAGTTAAAGATGACCAGGGGGAAACACAAAGAATTATTTCCAGGATGCATTACCAAGAATCACCTCAAGGAAAACCGTGGACATTTGAACCAATACCGGGTTATTATAATACAAGCAATCCAACAGGTTTTGCAACAAGTAATGATCCCACCACATGGCCCAAGTCTTGGCCTGATAAAATTAGCGATACTGAAGATCCAGGCTGGCCCGGTAAATGGAATGGTTATTTCGGAAAAGATGTTTTTAGTGCTGACCAGGAGATGTTTTTTCGTGCATCGGATAATTTATATGATAGATATGCTTATTATTTCCCTGATACTACAGATTTAACAAGAAAAGGATTAGGAATTATTCTTGATGTCAGATTGATGGCATGGTCACAGATACTTGTACAGGATGCTTTGTTTATTTTGTTTAAAATAAAAAATGACGGCACTGAGCCTTTAAATAAAGTCGGAGTATCAATTGCTTGGGCTGACTTTGTTGGGGAAGATGGTGGTGATGATTTATCCGAGTTTGATCTCGATAATGATATTGCATGGTCTAGAGATGCCGATAATCGTTCCCCTTCTCCTGCATTTGGTTCAGATCCGGTTGGAATTGTTTCTGGCTCATTTTTGGAAACACCTGGGAATACTGTTGATAGGATTGATAATGATGGTGATGGTGAAACCGGCGGGCCAAAGGTTACATACGAAATGTTGGTTGGAGAAAGTGATACTGTTTCCATTGGTAGAAATGATCCGCGGAGATATGATGGTATCGATAATAATGGAAACGGATTAATTGATGAAAGCATAACTAACATACCATTCGGAAATCAGTCAGGTGTATCTTATTCGGATCGAATAGATCAAAATGGTAATTCGGAAGATGGCAGCCCTGTTGTAACTCAAGAAATGGTAAATCAATCAGCAGTAGATAAATGGAAAAGATGGCCGCCAAATCCCGAAACAGATGCGATTCAAGATAGTGCTGTTCATCTTATAATGGTTGAAGCCGAAGATATTGGAAGAGCATTTAAAGATTTTATTGATAATGATGATAATGGAGAACAAGGAAGCCCGGTTGTAACTCAGGAAATGATTAATCTTGCAGCCAATGATGCACCTTATTTTAGATATAAAGTTCCAGGCACAAGCATCATTTTATATGATCTCAAATCGGAGGATCTTGGGAATAAATATTCCGATGGAATAGATAACGATAATAATGGTGCTGTTGATGAATTTATAGATAATGGTATTGATGAGATGATTGATGAAGCAAGAAATGATGGAATTGATAATGACGGCGATTGGAATCCATTAACCGATGATGTTGGTTTGGATGGATTAGCCGACACTGGTGATCCGGGTGAAGGCGATGGCAAACCAACAAGCGGTGCAAGATTTGGTTTACCCGGAGAACCTAGTATTGATGTTACGGATGTTTCTGAGACTGATCAAATTGGAATTACAGGTTCATATTATAGACCATCATCAGAATGGATTGGTACATACACCGATTATGAAATCTGGTACAATCTTATGGTTCCTGGCAGCTTTGCCAGTAAAGCCGATTTAACTCCGGCAGATTATAATTTGTTTCTTTCTTCTGGATTGTTTCCACTTCAACCAGGTCAAACCGAGCCAATTTCTTTAGCAGTTATTTTGGCAAATGGACCTGTGTCGGATCCTAATGGAGAATTCAGGAAACAACAAGTGTTGGACAAAAAAGAAGATGCACAGGAAACTTATAATAATGATTACCGGTTTGCCAATGCACCAATTACCCCAAAACTAACGGCTATTCCGGGAGATAATAGAGTTACATTGTATTGGGATGATGAAGCCGAAAAGTCTTTCGACCAGTACATTTCAAACGTTGGCGGCATCGGTAAGGATTTTGAAGGCTATAGAATTTACAAAACATCAGATCCGGCTTTTCAGGATGCTAGTCTAATAACAGATGCTCAGGGTGCACCTGCGTTTAAATTACCTGTTGCGCAATTTGATATAGAAGGCGACGGAATATTTGGATATGATTCCGTAGGATATAAGGGAGTCAGTTTTTATTTAGGAGACGATACCACAGGATTACAACATTCATGGGTTGATACAGACGTGAAAAACGGATTCACTTATTATTATGCTATTACTTCTTATGATTTTGGCTATACCTTTAAAAAAATAGGACCTACCGAATGTGACATAAGCATTTCATTAAAACCTGATGGCACAGTTAAATCAATAGGCAAGAATGTAGTTAAAGTTAAACCAGAAGCGCCATCTGCAGGGTATGTACCTCCAACTTTAGGTAAAGTTGATTTGATAAAAGGATTTACAACAGGTAAAATATCTTATGAAATCGTTGATCCAAATGAAATTAAAGAGGGACATACGTATTATATTACTTTTCAAGATACAATAAAGAAGGGAGCTACTGGAAAACCGGATACGTTAACCACAAAAAATTATACACTCTTTGATTCCACTGCAAATGTTACTTTAATTGATAAAAGTACCGAATTAAGCGCTGGTGTTGAACCTCCTCTTATTGATGGTTTTAGATTGAGTTTGACAAATGAAAGCAGAGTTGTATTAAATAAAGCTGTATCTGGATGGAGTAATAAATCAGTGACACCATTTGTCTTTGAGAAATTTAATCAAAGGCCCCAATATGTTCAAGGAGAGGAAAGACCTAATGATTATATAGTATTTTTCGGTGATGCCGGATTTGGATTATCCGATGATTTTAGATATAACAATGCATTATATCCATCCATGCCTGTTAATTTTAAGGTTTACAATAACAACAATAAGAAGTTCATAAAGTTTGGCTTTTTAGAAGTTGACAATTCTGGTCCTAATCCAACCGGGTGGTTTTCATCTAATGGCGGGGCCAGGCAGGATAGAATTGTTTTCCTGGAACCTAAAAATGAAAATGATACTCTATTGTTCCCCACATGGTGGTTTTACCTTGATAAGGCAGATACAAGCATTGCACCCCATGTTCTACCTCAACCGGGTGATACCGCAAAAATATTCCTTAAAAAACCGTTTCTTTCTCCGGATATTTTTAGATTTGTGGCGAAAAAAGGTTACATTGATAATGCTCAAGCAAAAGTTGATCTTGATGATATAAAGGTTGTACCCAATCCCTATTTGGCTAATGCATTGTGGGAACCCAAAAATCCATACTCAAGCGGACGGGGTCCACGTTCAATTCATTTTACTCATTTACCTAATAAATGCACAATCAGAATCTTTACTGTTAATGGTGAGCTTGTAAAAGAAATTGAACATGAAAGTAATTTGTCTGATGGAGCTGCCGAATGGAACCTGTTAACTAAAGATAATCTTTCAGCTTCTTACGGTGTTTATATCTATCATGTAGATGCACCGGGTGTTGGTTCCAAAGCCGGTAAATTTGCAATAATAAAATAATTGTATTCCGATGTATCGGAGCGTAATTTTTATGGAGATAATAAATATATGAAAAAGTTTTTACCTGTTATTTTTCTATTATTTGCTCTACTGCAGAGCGATGGATTTAGCCAGGTTACAAAAACCGGAACAACAGCAGCAAAATTTTTAAGTATAGGAATTGGACCGCGTGCCAATGCAATGGGAGGTGCATTTACCTCGGTGGCAAATGATGCATCAGCATTATATTGGAATCCTGCGGGTGCCGCATCTTTGACTGATTATGAAGCGATGTTTACTTATACGAGTCTTTTTAAAGACCTGGATATAAATCTCAATTATGCCGCAATAGTTATACCTGCAGGAAGCCTGGGTAATTTTGGAGTAGCGGTTACTGCTCTTGATTATGGTAATATGAACGTTACTACCGAATTGTATCCTGAAGGAACCGGTGAAAAATTTTCTGCTGTCAGTTATGCATTTGCTCTTTCTTATGCAAGAAATATTACAGAAAATTTTACTGCCGGAATTACAATAAAATATGTTAGTGAAAAAATATTTAATTCTTCAGCAAATGGTATTGCCGTTGATATCGGAACAATCTTTAACACACCTTTTTATGGAATTAAATTCTCAAGTATTATTACAAATTATGGCTCAAAATTACAAATAGCAGGTGAGGATTTATTGGTCAGGCATGATTCTGATCCCACAAGAAAAGGTAATAACGAAAGTGTTGATGCTTATTATAAAACCGAGAAGTTCGAATTGCCTCTGAAATTGCAGATTGGTCTCTCAAAAGATTTTCAATTATTTGAAGATCAAAGATTTACTATTGCTGTTGACGCAACCCATCCAAATGATAATGCCGAATATGTTAATGTTGGAGGAGAATTGGCGTTGTTTGATAATATATTTTGTTTACGCGGAGGTTATAAAGCTTTGTTTTTGGAAGATAGTCAGGAAGGATTAACTCTTGGAGCAGGATTGAATTATACTTTAGGAATTTTAACCATCGGAATTGATTACGCTTTTCAGGAATATGATTTTTTGGGCGATACTCATAGTTTTGGAGTGCTATTAAAATTCTAATTCGTTTGGAGTAAAATTTTAGCTGTATTTTATAAAATAAATCAGTACTTTTAGGTAGTTAAAAACAAAGGAGGTAAAATTTTGAATTAATTTTTTGATTTGCTTTAGTTCTTTTTATAAACAATTATCTATTCACAAACAATATAAGGAGTGCGTTATGAAAAATTTTTTTTCACTAGTTACCTTTATGGTATTAGTTTTTTTCAGCACCGTTTACCCGCAATGGACATATGAAGGTGTTTGGCCAGATGCTAATTACAAGGGCGGGACACACGGAATAGTTGTTGATCCTGATGGTAAAATTTGGACAGCAAGTTATTATAGAGAAAATTGGACGACACCGAATAATGATGTAGTTCTCGCTGCTCCAATTTATGTTTTTAATACCGATGGGTCACTGTTAGACACAATCCATACTGTTACAACCGGTTCGGTTACAGACACTTTAGGCGGTGGATTCGGAACCGGTACAACCTCAGGCTGCCGTGGATTGGCGCGGGATCACCAGGGTAATATTCTTTATGTCTCGGATACTCCACGTAAAATTATTAAAATTAATTACCAGACACTTCTGGGTATGGCAAGACATGATATGCTTGATACTGAAATCGGAGTAGCTTCTCCAACAAAACCAGGCGTTTCAAGTGATGGAACAATTTATGTTGGACCGGTTGTCCCTGGTGCAAGTAAAAATATTGCAACGTATGATACAGATCTAAATTACCTCGGCAATGCAATATCTGGTGGTCCTCCCTCTACTAACGGTATTGCAAGAACGATGGAAGTGTCTCCTGATGGATTGAGTATTTACTGGACAAACTTTACCGGTTTACAAAAGGGAATATATATATATACACGCCCAAGTGATTTAGATGCATTTGCTTTAACGGATTCTGTTTTATCAGGAATGTCAATTGAAACAGCAGCTTGGAACCCCGCAACTGGCAACTTATGGGTGTCTAATGATTCAAGAGGTAGTGCACCTTACAGTCATTTAACATGGTATGCATATGATGTTACTTCAAAAACAATTGTGGATGGTTTTACTCTACCAAAACCTGATCCTGTTCCTGCTGATGATCTTCCAAGAGGATTATATTTTAGTGCTGATGGTCTTACAGCTTATGTTGGTCTATTTGGTTCAAAATATGACCGAATTTTTAAATTTACTAAATCAGCAATAACCGATACAATTGCTGATGTAACTTTCCAGGTAGATATGAGCGTTAAGATAGCTACTGGTAAGTTTAATCCGGCTACAGATGTTGTTACGTGTCCGGGTGGATTTAATAACTGGCTAAATGAGCCACCTGCAAACAGTTCAAAGGTTTTGAGCGATCCCGATAACGATAGTGTATACACTATCACCATTCCAATGAATAAAAACAAATCTTATGGATACAAATTTAATATTGGTACGGGCTGGGATGGAAAAGATGAAACCCACGGTGACAGGTCAGTGAATGTAGGTTTTTCTGATATGACAGTTGATCCTAGTTTCTTTGATGATTATAAAACCTATACCGGGGTGACATCCACAGTTACTTTCAATGTGGATATGCATCTTCCGGCAAAAGGCAGTTTTCATCCTGCAACTGATACTGTGTTTGTAACCGGTAACTTCACCGGTTTCGCTGATTGGAACGTCGCACCTGTTCGGTTATTAGATGCTAATACTGACACTATTTACACTGGAACTGTGAGTATTAAATCAGGATCTTTAGCCATTTACAAATTTATTTGGAGTAATGGTGCAAGAACTTGGGAATCTATCGCGACGGGGGATGATATTTTTGGCAATGACAAAAACAGAATTTATGGAGTACATAACGGTGCTGATACTGTATCAAGATTTTGGAATAATGAAAACCCAAATGTAGTAACTGCCGATGGAAATGTCTTCTTTGAAGTTGATATGAGTGTTGCGACAGAACTCGGTGTTTTCAATCCGAATGTTGATTCAGTTCAAATACGCGGTGGCTTTAATGGCTGGGGCTCTTCTCAACCGGAAAAGTCTCTTCTAATTCAAGATGCTTTGAATCCAGACATCTGGTCTTTAAATGTTCCTTTTGAACAAAGCGTTGTTGGGGCAACCAATTATTATAAATATTTTATTAAAAATGGAACTGGCAGTACCCCATATGCAAACGGTGGCTGGGAGGTTCCGATAGGGGCACCGACAAGCAATAGTGATAGAAATCGCCCGGTAATATTTGAAGGTAGTCCAACTCAGATAGTTTCATCTGCATTTTTTGATGGAGTTCATACTGATTGGGTAATCCCTACGGGGACAACTGTTCAAGCTACATTTATTGTTGATATGACACCTGCAACATCGCAAGCAATTGCATTCAATCCTGCAACTGATACTGTATATTGGATACCAATGCATCCATTTTACTTCGCACTAAATAATCTGCCTTGGCCGGCAGCGGGATTTATACCACCGAGAATTCTTGTATTAACGGATGATGACCATGATATGATTTATACAGGAACACTTACGCTTAATGGGCCTAACTTTAATGGATTTTTGTACCAATATGCATTCGCAAGTGCAACTGGGCTTACTACGGAAGTAGGTGGTCAAGGGGGTGCCAGAGTTAGATTTGTTGCTCAACCAACAGCAAGAACATTTACCAGCCCATTTACAATGCCTCCAGATGTATGGACCAATGGTGAGAAACCTGAAGAATCAGGTCCGGTTACATCAGTAAGAGAAATTGATGGTGGATTGCTTAAATCATTTTCACTTGAGCAGAACTATCCTAATCCATTTAATCCTTCAACAACTTTACGTTTCACTCTTCCTGATGCGGGAATAGTAAACTTAGCAATATATAACCTGTTGGGTGAAAAAGTTGAAGAAGTATTGAACCAAGAAATGAAATCTGGTTCTTATGAGGTTACTTTTGATGCTTCAAAACTTAGCAGTGGTGTTTACCTCTACACAATAAGAACAGCTAATCATACTGCATCCAAGAAGATGATTCTGATGAAATAGTATCGAGTAATACTATCATAGTCAGTATAAAGCAAAGTTAAAAGTCAGCCAGTTATATTTAATATAGCTGGCTGATTCTATTTTTGATAATCTTATACAATAATAATTTAGATTGTTTTGAAAATATGATGATTGTTAGAATAAAAAATTTATTTGATTTTAAAATCATTTTATGAAGGCAAGATATAAAGCATAACAAAGCACCTATGAAAATTCTCAAGTTCGTTCTGTTAAGTTTTTCTGTATTATTTATTATCCCAATAAGTTTATCCGGACAAGATCACCACGATTGGAGTTACAATCTTCCCATCTATGAAGTAAATGTTAGGCAATATACAAGCACAGGCACTTTTGCTGGATTTGCAACCCATCTAAATAGACTGAAAGAATTAGGTGCGGGAATTCTGTGGTTCATGCCAATTCATCCAATTGGTGTGCAAAACCGGATTGGTAGCTTAGGCAGTTATTATTCCGTAAAAGATTATTATAGCATTAATTCCGAATTTGGAACTCTTGAAGATTTTAAAACACTTGTCGATTCTATACATGCAAAAGGTATGTATGTGTTAATGGATTGGGTTGGTAATCATACATCTTGGGATAATACTTTGACGGTTACTCACCCCGAATGGTACACAAAAGATGGTAATGGTAATTTTGTTCCTCCACCCGGTACTAACTGGACTGATGTTATTCAATTAGATTATAGTAAACCAGAATTAAGAACATATATGATAGATGTAATGAAATTCTGGATTGATTCAATAGATGTTGATGGTTTTCGGTGTGATGCAGTTAGTTTTATGCCACTTGATTTTTGGTCAACTGCAATTACAGAACTGAAGAACGATAGACCAGAAATCTTTATGCTTGCTGAAGATAATGGCGCTCAGTACAATACTGCTGGATTTGATATGACGTATGCTTGGGGTCTATATGGATTTGGAAATGGAATTCTACCCTATATTGTTGCAGGGACTAATAATGCAAATTTTTTAAATACTTATGCAACTCAGGAAAATACAAACTATCCAGCGCCTTATTACAGAATGTACTTTACTTCAAATCATGATGAAAATTCCTGGTATGGAACTGTTTATGAATTATTTGGAAATGCTGCGGAAGCATTTGCAGTTCTTACTTCTACTTTCCGAAGCATGCCTCTTATTTACGGTGGACAGGAAGCAGGATTGAATCACAGACTTAAATTTTTTGATAAAGATCAGATAATTTGGCAGACTCATCTTTTCGCCGATATGTATCGGAAACTGTTTCAGTTGAAAAAGAATAATAAGGCACTTTGGAATGGGGCTGATGGTGGACAGTTACAACGAGTTACGACGACAAATAATCCAGCAATTTTTGCTTTTATTAGATCAAAAGAAAATTGCAAGGTATTTTCAATTTTTAATTTAACTAACCAGGAGAAAACATTCACATTACAAGGCACTCTTTATCCAGGGAATTACAGAAATGTATTTACAGATGATTCTGTTACTTTTAGTGAGAATGCTGTGATAACATTACCAGCCTGGGGTTATAAAGTATTCGAAATTGGAAGCGGAATAACAGGTGTATATGATGAAAAATATATTCCCGATCAGTATAATCTCTTACAAAATTATCCAAATCCCTTCAACCCTTCTACTAAGATTCGCCTTACTATTCCAGAAGCAGGAAATGTAAAGTTAGCCGTATATAATTTATTGGGCGAAAAAGTTGCAGAAGTTCTAAATCAAGAAATGACATCAGGTTCTTATGAAGTTAATTTTGACGCTTCAAAACTTAGCAGTGGTGTTTACCTCTATGCAATAAAAACAGACAACTATACTGCATCCAAGAAAATGATTTTAATTAAATAAAGCACGGGTATCTTTTATATTTTAGACACGAAAAGCCGGTTTGAAATACGACCGGCTTTTTTATTTTTTGGGGGGCTTGTTAATAACAGCATGTGTTAACTGTTGTTTTAGAATATTCGCCTGTGGATAATTTGGCTCTATACTTAAACATTTATTAATTGTATTGAGAGCCGCATCGTACATTTTTTTTTGATAATAAGCTCCGGCAAGATTATATAAAACCTGTGCATCAGTTGAATTCAGCGCACAACTTTTTGTTAAATATTTAATTGCCTCGTCCACGTTCCCCTTAAAAAGTGCAATATTTCCAAGCCATTTTGCCGAATAATCATTCGGTTCAATTTTATATCTTGCATTCAGATATTTAAGTGTAGTATCATATAATTTCATTTGCATTAAAGTTAGCGATACTTGGTCATAATATTCGACAACAATTGAATATTGATAAAGTAAAATATCCATGTGCCTTAAATATCCACCAACATCATTTCGTTTCAAATAAGCTGCCGCTGCGGTTAAATGAGCATCAGCCCAGGAAATTTTATTAAGCATAAAGTCCAGGGCAATTGAATCTAAAAAATTTTTGGGATTGAATAAAAGTCCGATGGACTTCTTCTGCCATTTTTCGATGAAAGGCCAATCATTCTTTAATAAGAGAATCTTGCAATTACCAATTGTTGAATCAAGATCCGAAAACATAAAGTCAAGTATTGTAAGACTATCTTGGGCAGAAAAAGGTATTTGTGCTTTTTCATTTTTTGGTAGGTAACTTGCTTGTTCCATTGCTTCATAATATGCCTTTCCTATCAGGTGATATCCTTTGAGATTAGGATGGAGTTGATCGGTCATAAGGTTATTGCCGACAATTCCGTTGGGGCTTGCAGAATCAAATAAAGAATCTATAGAAACACATGGAACATTATATTCTTTACATAATTTCTCGATGATTTGATTTATCTTTTCTGGTGCTCGGAATCTAAGTGCATCCAAGTCTTTTGCCAATCTGAACAAGGAATCAGCATCTTTAGAATAGCCATTTATGAGTTTCTTTTTTGCTTTCTCATAAACTTGATTAGCCGTTGGATAGTTTTCAGTGGGAATTGAAATAAACGGTTTTTGGTCTTTTAAATTGCTTACAACTTTTCCAATAATAACAGGCACGTGATTATTCTTAATTAATTCTAACATTTCTTTCATATTCTCTTCAAACTGGTCAAGCCCAAGATTGTACTTTTTAGAATTAAAAGTGATATACTGATCCTGAGCCATTCGTGACATTAAAGTACCGGGAGAATCATCTAAATTTTTAGATGCAAATAGTGAAAATATTCCTGAGATGATTTTACGAATAAGCTGAACAGTCTTATATTTGTTGAGATACAAAACAAGTCTGACAAAACCCCTGAAAGCGCCTAATGACTCTATTGAACCCACGCCTAATGCGCCATAATACTCATTATGCCCTGCATATATTAAAATCAAATCAGGTTTCTGCTCCAGAACACCAGGCAACAAATCTAGAAGAGTATAAGTGTTTACAGCCGATAAGCTAATATTTACCACTTCTATTGTAGTGTTGGGGTAGGTGAGTTCTAATCTTTTCCTGATATAGCGCGAAAAGGATCCCATGGGCATATATGGATATCCTGCTGCGCTGCTGCCACCAAGTACAAATACTCTGAATGCATTGCTCTTCTTTTGTTGATCAAAAACATCCTCAATAGTCGTCGGAATATTTTCTACCTGGTTAAAGTAGCGGAATGCTACTTCCGGATTGATAATGTATTTTCCTCTCCTTGCATCAACCCATTGAGGAATATCTTTTCCGTAATTAAAAAATCTTAATGATAATTCCAAAAGAATGAAGAAGATTACAGGAATTAATATAAGCACAATAAAAAACCACTTTGGGGTTGGTTTCTTTTCAACCTTTTCGGACTGGAGTTGTTTTATTTTTTTCTTTGAGGATTTCAATAACTGACCTTAAAAATTTTTCAAAAATACTAAATGTATATGTCCTTAAAAAGTGGAATTAAATCTGAATCAATTTATATTTATTCAAGCATTTTTATTATATATTAAAAATATCAAACCGTAAATGAAGCATATTGCAATAGTATTCATAATAGCAATACAAAGTTTTTATTCATTTTCCCAAAATATAATTGTATCTAAGATTGAACCCCCAAATTGGTGGAGCAATATGAAATATGATGAGGTTCAATTTATGCTATATGGAAAAAATCTTAATAATCTGGATGTACTAGGCGATTTGAGTGAATTAAAAGTGAATAAAATTTATAATGCCGATAAATCCGATTATTGTTTCATAGATGTAGAGATTCCTAAAATTGATCGGAATACCTTTTACAAAATATTTTTAACAAATCACCTTGATACGGTAATGGTTGAAATTCCGGTTTTTGTTAGAGAGAACCGCCCAAATTGTTTCAAGGGTTTTAATAATGATGATATTATTTATCTAATTACGCCGGATAGATTTTGTAACGGCGATGAGAATAATGATATTGCTTCTAATTACGTGTCCGATTATCCCTTTGGCTCTGGAATGGGACGGCACGGCGGCGATATTAAAGGAATAATTGATCACCTTGATTACATTAAAGAAACAGGCTTTACAGCAATTTGGATAAATCCCCTTTTAGAAAACAATGGTGTAATGAGTTACCATGGTTACGCCGTTACTGATCTTTATACAATCGATAAACGTTTTGGTACAAATGAATTGTATAAGGATTTGGCAAAAACAGCACATCAAAAAGAATTGAAAATAATTTTCGATCACATTAATAATCATATTGGAATTAATCATCCCTGGGTCAATAATCCACCATTTAATGACTGGTTTAATGGTTCAAAAGAAAATCATTTTATTACACCTCACGAAAAAATATCTATATTTTCTTCTTATTCGAGTGAACTTACAAGTGACAGTACAATTAATGGTTGGTTCGTGGAACGAATGCCCGATCTTAATCAACGCAATCCTTTTGTTGCAAAATATCTTACTCAAAATATGCTTTGGTGGATCGAATATACGGGATTAGATGGTATTCGTGAAGATACTTATCCATATTCAGATCAAAAATTTCTAGCCGAATGGAACTATGCTATTTTAGATGAGTATCCTAATTTTAATATAACTGGTGAAGTGTGGATTGAGGATCCAGCGCTTCTTGCTCCATATCAAAAAGATAGTAAATTAAATGATAAGTTAAACACAAATTTACCATCGCTAATTGATTTTGGTTTATATAGAGCAATTAAGAACTTTATTAAATTCAGTGGATCGGTAAAAGATTTGTATGAAACATTAGCAAAGGACTTTCTTTATTCTGATCCCAATAATCTTTTGACTTTTGCAGATAACCATGATATCGAAAGACTGATGTATGCAGCAAACAATGATATCTCTAAATTAAAACTTGCCCTTACTTTTTTGTTAACCACAAGAGGAATCCCTCAAATTTATTATGGTACGGAGATCGGGATGATTGGCGGGAAATCTCATGGCGAATTGCGAGAAGAATTTCCGGGTGGTTTTCCAAAACATAAAAGAAACTCTTTTACTGAGGATGGGCGAACAGAAACTGAAAACCAGATATACCATTTCGTTAAAAATCTTATTTCGATTAGAAAAAATCATTCTTCGCTTAGAAGAGGAAAGCTCATTCATTTTCCTCCCGATGATGAATTATATGTTTATTTCAGATTAGATGATTTGGAAAAGATATTAGTGGTTTTAAATAATAGCCATGGAAAGATGAAATTAGATTTGAAACCGTATCAAAAAATTATTAGAGATAGTTTTAATTTAATTAATCTTGAGACAAATAAAGAAGTTGATATTTTTGATAACATAATTGAAATTAGTCCCCAATCGGGCAATGTTTTTTTGATAAAATAAAAAGAGGAATTGTTCTATGAGTAAACTATCAATCATTAAAGAGCTTTGGCAGTTTCTTAGAGTACGTAAAAAATGGTGGCTTGCACCAATACTTATTATGCTTGTTCTGCTTGGTGGATTAATCATTTTGACTCAAGGTTCTGCATTGGCTCCATTTATTTACGCCATATTTTAATTCGTGTTTCATTAGTGTAATACTTCCGGAGGAATGACTTTGTCAGTGACGGGAAATATTCTGCCACTAATTACACGAATTATCACTAATAACACAATGTTAAAAATCAAGATAAAGAAAAAAAAGAAACGAATTCCTATCCTGCAGAAACCCCCAAAAGTAGAAAGCGGAAAAAGAACTTATAATAGGAAAAAGGAAAAAAATAAATTGCGCAAATCCATACATGAGTAATAATGTTCTATCACCTACATTTACAACTCAAAAGATTACCCCAAATCACTTTCTAAGAATATATATGAGTAAAATTTTTCCGATATTATTAATCTTAATTATACCATTTGCAATTACTTATCCGCAGATTTCATTTGATGCGAATTTTGAAAGCGGGAATATTAATACGGTTAGTACAACGGATTCAATAAATTATAACATAACAACTGTTTCAGACATTGGCAGCAGATGGTTTTACTTTAGAATTAAAGGCGTGAAGAATAGATTTATTCGTGTTACTATTAAAAGTACCGATGTTAATCGTCCAATGTATTCGTATAACAACAGGGACTTTACAAGATTCACCGCATCCGAAAGTCCCTCTTTGCGGATGTTTCAAAAAACTTTTACTGAGGATACAGTTTATGTTGCTTATTACACTCCATACAATTATAGTTATCTTCAGGAAAGATTAACCGAGTGGCAGCTAAGTCCTTTTGCAAAAATTGATACGCTTGGTTTAACTGATCATGGACTTCCTATTCAGCAAATCACAATTACAGATCCCTCGGTTCCTAATACTAATAAACATCGAATTTGGATACATGCAAGAACCCACCCTGGTGAGACCCCCAGCTCATGGCATTTCGATGGAATAGTTCAAGAGTTGTTAAGCAATGATGAAGTGATTTCTTATTACAGGCAAAATGTAATTTTCTATTTGATTCCATTCTCAAATCCAGATGGAGTTTATTATGGAAGATCGAGAACAAACTTTAGCGGAGTAGATGTAGAATCAAATTGGGATAAATCGGAAGCAGAAACAAGTAAGGAAGTAAAAATACTTAAGCAAAGAATGTCGCAAATAAATAATGAGGGAGTTATTTCTGTTTTTAATAATCTTCATTCTCAAGCTGTTTCGTATTGTACGTTTTGGATTCATACACCTGGTTCAACTTCTCCAAGATTTTACAGAAAAGAATATCAATTTTCAAACTTGAATACATCAGATAATCCGTACTTCGAGCCCGAAGATTATAGACAATCTGATCTTCTGCCTAAGTTTCCCGAAGGTTGGTTGTGGAGTAATCATGGTGAGCAAGTAATGGCACTGACTTATGAAACACCTTACGACCAATATTCAACCAATGTTTGGGTAACAAACGAAAACTTAATTGAGATAGGACAGCGAAATGTTTATGCTATTGCTGAATACCTTGAGCTGTCTCATCCTAAGTGGTTACTCCTCGATGATAAAAATGCAATGGCTGTTGGTAATTGGAGTTCCGATACAACCGGCTTACAATTTTACAGTGATAATTTCTTGACAGCTCAACCAGGTGATGGTAGTTCAACAATAGAATATACTACTGCCAATCTCGAATCCGGAATTTATGACGTTTATGGATGGTGGCCTTCAAACAGCAGCTATTCTTACAGCACTCGATTCGTTATTAATGCAGATGGTAATGAAACTATCATTGACAAAACTCAGAAGACTAACGGTGGTCAGTGGAATTTCTTAACCGAAGCAAGATTGAATTCAAATGGTACCCTTTCAATTAAAATGAGGAATAACACCACAGGAATTGTGGCAGCAGATGCGTTCAGAATTATTTACCGGGGACCATTATCATCAGTTGATGAAGATGTAACACCCAAAGATTTTACACTTTATCAGAATTATCCCAATCCGTTCAATGCACAAACCACAATTCGTTTTGATTTGAAAAGTCAATCAAAAGTGCAATTGCGTATTTTCAATTCTGTTGGTGAGTTGGTTGAAACTTTAATTGACCGAGAACTCGGAAGCGGAACACATGAAGTAATATTCGATACACATCAAAAAAATAATTTGACGAGCGGAATTTACTATTACAATCTTCTAACCGGGGAATCCTCGCAGACGAAGGGGATGATCTTACTGAAGTGATTCTACTTTTTTAAAGCAAACAAATTTCAGTTTCAGATTAAGACATCCTCTCACCATTTGGCAAACTGCTTCTTCAGGCATACATCAGCAGAAAATATTTCCTGTCGAATCGGTAAAACTTTCTTTCGAAAATTTTACGTAAACACAACCACAAAATTAATTATTAACCTCGAAGTACCCAATACTTGCATAAATTGAATTATGGCTTTATATTTGAAGTAATTATTATCAATTACTTGATTAAGTAAAGTAAAACATGTTAGATGACTTAGATATTAAAGTATTAAAGATTCTGCAAAAAGAGGGGAGAACAAAAAGGAATGAACTTGCAGATGTTGCGGGTATGTCACTTCCTGCAATTAGCGAACGACTTAATAAGCTGGAGGAGAAGAAAATTATAGAGGGCTATTATGCTAAGCTAAATCGCAAAGCTTTTGGTTACGATATTATGGCATACATCCTGGTAATGATGGAATCGTCGAAGTACTATAAATCATTGATTTCACATGTGGAAAAGTTACCGCAGATATTAGAATGCCACTCCGTTTTAGGTGAAGGTTCTCATTTACTGAAAGCAATTTCGAAAAACACTGAATCGCTGGAAAAACTATTAAGTGAAATTCAATCGTGGTCAGGAGTCACGGCAACTAAAACAACATTTGTATTATCTACAATTAAAGAAACAACTGAATTAGACATTTAATTTTTCTAAATAATAATTTATTCAAAATAAAAGGAGCATTCATTCATGGCTAAATCTGAATCACCTAATGATAACGTGTTGAAGTACATTAAATCAAATGGAGTAAAATTCGTTGATTTGAAGTTTATGGATTTTCCGGGTCAATGGCAGCATTTCACAGTTCCTGTTACTCAATTTGACGAAGGATCTTTTGAAGATGGTTTTGGTTTTGATGGTTCATCAATCCGCGGCTGGAAACCAATTAATGAGAGCGATATGCTTATAATTCCTGATCCCAAAACAATGTTTGTTGATCCCTTCATTGAGCAGCCGACGATCAGTTTGATATGTGATGTTTATGAACCGGCTACAAAAGAAAAATACACAAGATGTCCCCGTAACATCGCTCAAAAAGCCGAAGCATATTTAATTTCAACTGGAATAGCAGATACCGTTTATTATGGACCCGAAGCAGAATTTTTCATCTTTGATGATGTCAGATTTGATTCTCAGCCGAACAGCCAATTCTATTTTGTGGATTCAATTGAAGGCAGATGGAACAGTGGAAAAGATGAAGCTCCAAATCTTGGTTACAAACCACGATTCAAGGAAGGATATTTTCCTGTTCCTCCAACGGATGCTTTAATGAATCTAAGAAATGAAATGGTAACTAATTTGATGAATTGCGGAGTTGATGTTGAAGCTCAGCATCATGAAGTTGCAAGCGGCGGTCAATGCGAAATTGATTTGAGATTTCAACCATTAGTTAAATCAGCAGATCAGCTTTTGATGTTTAAGTACATTGTAAAAAATACTGCAAAGAAGAATAATAGAACTGTTACATATATGCCCAAACCAATCTTTGGCGATAACGGAAGCGGAATGCACGTTCATACAAGCTTATGGAAAAAAGGTAAACCACTTTTTCCAGGTTCAGGTTATGCAGGTTTGAGTGAGATGGCTTTGTATTTCATCGGCGGCTTATTAAAGCACGCTCCATCATTGTTAGCATTCACAAATCCGACAACTAATTCTTACAAGAGATTAGTTCCCGGATTTGAAGCGCCTGTTAATCTTGCTTACTCGCAAAGAAATAGAAGTGCATCAATTAGAATTCC
>Ga0214473_10002192_pt1 | contig 24328 bp, 32 predicted proteins | sample RVTome_7_FD_203509 | JGI IMG/M metagenome (GOLD analysis project Ga0214473, IMG submission 203509) | Soil microbial communities from uranium-contaminated site in the Upper Colorado River Basin, Wyoming, United States - RVT98D197 | ecosystem: Environmental > Terrestrial > Soil > Contaminated >... | reverse complement strand
GATCTTCCTGTTCCCGCCGCTCGGCAAGACGTTCGCCGAGCTCGACCCGGCGGAGAAGGATCGCGTCAGCCACCGCGGCGCCGCCTTCCGCTCCCTCATCGAGCATTACAAATCGCGCGGCATGAGTGCCTGAACCCTGTCGGCGCTACTGGCGGGCGCTCGATTTGACAGCGCCGCCCCCCATGCCCCAAAATAACGCCTTCCCACCTATTCCGGAGTAGCTCAGTGGTAGAGCGGGTGGCTGTTAACCACTAGGTCGGGGGTTCGAGTCCCTCCTCCGGAGCCACACCCTCCCGCCACGAGGCGTCTCACCCGGCGTTCCTCCCGTTACGCCCCGCAAGCTCTACCCGGCGCTGTTCTTCCCAAAGACACCGCGAGGTTTGCGGGCACGCGTGCGCGTCGAGCCTGGATGGGGCCGCCTGTTAACCAGAGAGCCCGACAAGCGCCGAAAAGGGGGATCCTCTCGCCAAAAACTCTCTCGCTCTCTTGTTAACCAGCCCGCCCTGGGGTTAACAGGACGGAGAGAAAAATACTCAGGCAGTTAACCTGGAGCCCGGCCTGGTCCCCCACGCGGCATGCTTGATCGCCGGAGACTGGCGGGCGTATAGTTCTGCCAACTGACCCCCAGTCTGAATAGTCCCATGCCGCCTTGGGAAGCGGACGCACAGTCGATCTGTCACGCGAAGCGAGTGAGACGAGCGGCTCGATCGTCTGCGGGGCTGCCGTATTATCTAGTCCCCGCCCGCAAGGTTCGACTTTTTGGGCTGCGGATTTATACGGAACAAGAGAATTCTTCTTAGGGGCAGGGGGAGCAGCTGAGAGGAAACTCAAAGTGGAAAAACTGAGCCTGGATTTCAGTCTGCTGATCGCGTACATCCTCCCAGGCTCGTTGGGGGTGGTCACTCTCTCCTTTTACTCGGAGCGAGTTCAACGCTTGCTCAGTGGTGAGCAGGGGTCCCCGACGGCCACGGCCCTCATCCCACTCTCCATCCTTGCCCTTGGTCTGGGTATCCTAGTTAATGCAATTACGTGGGCGGCAGTCCGGCCTCTCATCGAGGTTACTGGCGCCAAGCGAGTTGCTATCCAACGGAGGCCTTCCGGAGAGAGGCTTGAGGCGTATCGGTTCATCATCGAACACCGCTTCCGCTACTATCAGTGTTATGCAAACGTTTTGACGGCCCTAGTCATTTTCGGTGCCTCGTATCTTCACCAACGCGGCTCCGCCGGCCTCTGGGTCGCTAGTGTCATCCTGCTAATCGTCATTGTTCTCTTTCTCGCAGCCCGGGACTCACTCAAGCAAACCTACCAACGGATAGACGAGTGGGTGAATCGCGAATAGGGGGCCTTCATGACAAATGGTGAACCGCTCGAGAAAAGGCGACCGCCGCAACCGCCCCGACCTGAGCCGCCTAGGCCACCGCCGCCGCGGCCTGGTCCACCAAAGCCACCGCCTACACCCCCGCGGCCGCCGAAGACCTAGCAACATGCTGGTGGCTCACGTGTCGGTGCGCTTGCAGCGAGGCCCTGCCCCTAACCACCGCGTGAACCCGGCGGCAGGCTGTGGGCTCGCAGCGGAGTGGCGTCCGCGCTCGCCCGCCGCGCCTGATGTCGAGCGCTAGACGCCAGGAATGATGATGGATGTTGAGAAGAACTATCTCGAGTTGATGAACACGCTTGTACACGTCGCGGAGGCCAATGCCGGTCAGCAGGTGGGGTCCGACGACCGCATTCTAGATGGCGAGGGGTTGGCCCAGAAGTTCCTGGCCCATGCTTTGTCCGCCCTGTATCTCTATCGCGCGACGACGATTCCAGAATTACGTGCCAGCTTCTTCGACGCTGCATCGGCAAACGTACTTGTGCGTGCGGCCCTGGAGACCTTCCTCGCATTCCACCATGTCTATCATGAGCCGCAGACGCCTGCTGAACAGGATGGCCGCTACACGTCATGGGTTGTTGCAGGCTTACTCGATCGACAGCATTTCCCACCTATTTCAGCGGACGCAAAGAGGATCCATGAAAGTGACCGCTCGCGAATCGAGGTGCTCCGCACTCGGCTTCAGGAATCCGAGTACTTCCGCGGCCTCACCAAGAAGCAACAAGGTCTTGTCATGAGGGGCCGGTGGCGCTTGAGATCTTGGTACGACATTGCACGGTCAGCGGGGCTGAACGAGATTCACGCGAGGTCGTTCTATTCCTATGTGTGCGGGTACGCGCATTCGGGCAACCTGAGTGTCTCACAGATCAGGCTGGCTCAAACGGCTGCAGGCCAGCGCTCGCTCTTCACCGGCAGCATGGGTGAAGTGCTCGTGGCGGCAGCCAACATGATCCACGCCTACTGCACGGTATTTCCAAATGCCTTGGCTGCACTTGCGGCTCGCCCATCAGGCATGCATCTCGTCGAGATATGGATGGCCGTCGGCCAACACGGCCCCGAGGACGTTGAATGGGACGTAGATGAACCTGGCTTCTAACATCCACGTGAACCTGTCGGTCCGTCTCGTCACAGGCCTTGCAAGATTGGCAAGGCCCGCGCCAGCGCGTCCCGCAGCTTACGGCCAGCGTTGGACCGCTACGGGGCGAGTGGTCTGCCGCCTTCCGTTCTGAGAGAGAATTACATAGTGTCCGTCGACGGCATTCTCAGGAGTCATGAGTTCTTTGATATTTCAATGGAGTTTAGTGCGATCGGCCACTATCTAGATCTGGTGGAAGGTAATCTTCCTTCGATCACTGAGGTTGAGCGAAAGGAGATCCGAGAACACTTCAGCACTGACGATGATGAGAGCGAGCAGATAGTCGATTTTCTGGAGTATGAGCTTGACGCAGGCATAACCACCAGATTCTTCGAGGCGGGTGGCTGTCTTGCCGTCTGGGGGGCATACGAGAGGGGTTTACAGAAAGTCGCTGGGATACTAGCGGAGGCGAAGAAAATTCCGCTTCGGCCAAAGGATCTGAAGGGTTCGCCACGGAGTGCGAAGAAGTACTTTGACAGAGTTCTAGGGTTCTCGCTCCATCCCGACGGAACTGATTGGGACCGCATCGGCATGATTTATTGCCTTCGTAACTGTTTGGCTCACGAGAACGGTCGACTGCTGAGCTATGCCTCAGAGAGGGCAAGAAAACTGGAGAAATGGAGCTCCGCTCAGGCTGGAGCTCAGGTCGTGGACGGCTACGTGGTCCTTTCCTGTGACTTCGTGCGAGCTACGCTGAAGTTCTTGCAGCAACTCATCGATGATCTAATTAGACGGGTTGAGAAGGCTCTTGAAGGTTCAAGGTAGCGGCCCAACTACGGCCTGCAACCGGACCAGGGCCGCGCGGCGTCGTCACTAATGCCGCGGTGGCGCGGCCCGGGCAGCTGAGGCCGAGGGTTGGGCTGGTAACGGACGCGCAGCAGGCCGATTAGACAAACCGTGAAGAAGCCATACCGGTTGAGACGTTGGAGGTTGGGTCAGGGACCAGCCACCACGTACTTCTTTAGTTGTGCAAGGCCGGGGCGGGAGCTGGGCAAGAGCGTCTCGCCGGTCCCTGACGACGTGGTGGACAAATGGGTTCGCGGACTTCCTCAGCCGAACACAGCAATCGTATCGCTCCTCGGCCGAAAACGAGACGGTCTTAGCGAGTACTCCTTCTACTCGTTTTGCGGCGCCGCTGATGACGCGACTGAAAGGCGAGGCCGGCCCACCTTCCAGGAGTGGCTTGAGCAACGGCACGGAGATCTACAGATCACCGTTCGCTATCACCCGACGCGAGATTTTGCGAAGATACCTCCTGAGACCTTGGCCGCCATTAAGACAGATCTTGATCTTCTGTTTTCTCAAGGGCGAACGGTTGTGTTCGTGGACTCAGGCGGAGAGACTCGAAACGCCGAGGTGTGTAATTTCCTCTCTGCTGTCGAGGACAGCTCAAGCGTGTCGTGAAAATTAAGCCCAACAACGCGCTGCAGCAGGCCGACTCGCCTGTCACGCCGCTTGCAGGGCAAACGTCGCGCCAGGCGGCTGGCCGCTGAGCGCTGGCGTTAGGCGACAACGCCGCAGCCGACTATGGACACCCCCGCGATAAGGCGAACGCTCACTGGTGTCGGCGCGCTCTACGAGGGCGAATCGCCGGAGGCGCGCCGCTTCCTTGGCTCCTGTTTTAGTGTTCTCGAGCCAGGTGTCTTCGTCACCGCCGCGCACTGTGTCTCGGATCGGCCAGTTGAGCAGATGTGGCTTAATCACTTTGGCGGACCTCCACCGCACTGCTTCACTCGCGCCCGTGAAGTGCACTTCACACGCGAGGGCGACTTGGCAGTCCTTATCACGGATGTCCCATCGGCCCAGTGGGCTTGTCCATTCCAATTCGTTCAATACGCGGCGGACTTTGGCGAAGATGTTTACGCGATCGGCTTCCCTGAGGATCGAATCTCGGCGACGGAGCCGAACAAGGAAACGTTGCGCTACTTCCGCGGCACGGTGCAGAGGCCCTTCATCTATGACAGCCGTGGCGCGAGATACTCAGCATTCGAACTCAGTTTTCCGTGTCCCCTGGGCTTGAGTGGTGGGCCGGTGTTCCTCGCTCGCGATCCGCGCACCGTTCTCGGGGTCGTCACCGAGAACTTTGAGACTTACACAGTCGCAGACGAGGAACAATGCGAGACTACTCCCGGAAGTGTACGCAAAATACAAGCACGGAGAATCATTACGTACGGCGTTGCCTCGAACATCCAGTATGTTGCCGACGTGTTAAGACAAGTTCTCGGGCGGGATGTCCCGAACAGATTGGTCGATGCGCCGTGATCACACGGCTGGTGCCGTCGCACTGCAGTGGCCTGCGACTCTTGCCACATGTTGCCGCCTAGCAAGTGCTTGGAGCTGGCGGCGCGCACGGGGTATTGAGTCTTTCCTCAACGCGCCGTAGCTTAAGCGCAAACCGTTAGACCGTCATGGAAGGGGGAATGATTAGTGTCGAGTCAAAAGAGGATCGACTGGTGGTGCCCAAAATGTAAGAAGCACCAGCCCATGCCAACCGGGCGGCCGGCGGATGTTGCAGACCGTTCAACTGGATCCAACCGGTGCCCAGAGTGTGGGTCGATAATGGAGCGGCACGAGCACTGACGAATGTGTTGGACGAGAAGCCGTCAACATAAAGACCCCGGCGAACTGTTAGAACGCAAGCTCCCTGCCGGGCCCCACTGGCATGCGGTCAGTACTTCCGTAGCGCATGCGCGTGGCGCCACGCACACCGCAGGCGGTAGGCGGCGGACAGGTTCGTTGCGGAGCCGGTGCGGCTGATGCTCGACGTTAGGGGAGCAGTGGTGCGAGGCGGGGGGAGCTGCCATCACTGGTCAGCTGCCTCTCGTTGGTTCTGTCGCAGGCTCCTATCTTGCGCCTTCCAATCCGGCATGGAGACAGCGATTCGCAGGCGCCGCTCCGACAGGCGTTCCGTGGGTCTCCCATTGAGGAGCACCTCTTCCTGTAGAGCCGGGTCAAGCAGCATCAGGTTTACGATCTGGGTGACCCGCGCCCTCGTTAGGCCCGCCAGGCGTGCGATGTCTGCGTAGTCTCTTACGACTCCCTCACGCACCAGTTGCTCCCAGTGGTAGGCCAGAGCCCGGACCGGTGCGCTGCCGTGAGACGCCCCACCCGGCTTCCCGTTGGTGCCATTTTGGGCCTCCCGGGTCGAGGTGTGCCTCCGTCTCCAACAGTGCGCTGCGCCCGCCTCCTTCCCCTCCTCAGCAAGCCGCCGCGCCTCTGTCCGGCAAGACCTTCCCGCTCCCGGCGCCGCTCCTCGCCACCACGGCCGCCATGCTTCCCATCGTCTGCGGACACGCGTAGAATTCCCATACAAGCCAATGCACACCGCGAAGCGGCTCAGTTCAACCGGCTTCATCCGGAATGCGCGGATGCACTCCGGATAGAGCCTCCTCGTCAGGCGGCGTACCAAGGACATGTGGCCTGAGCATGACGTGCTCCGAGTGCTTTCATATGTGGTTACAGGTGCAATCGCCCTGTATGGTTTTATCGATTTCATCGTGGATGAGATCCAGCTACGGCGGCATCGGCCAGCCGAGGTGCCCCACCGGAGAAAGCGCGTGGGTGGGCTACTCTTTGGGATTCTTGGATTGGCCGGCTTCGTGCTCACGTGGCGGCTCGATGTTCTGGCCGATAGAAACGAGGCTAAGCGTGAGCAGCAGATCTCGCGCCTTAGCGAAGCGCAAGCACAGACGGAACGAGCCGCAAACGCGGTCGCTCAAGCTCGGATTGGCCTCCGGGACGGGCTTACCGCGCTGAGGGAGATTTCGGAGACTGCTGCCGATCCCGACGTTCGACAGCGTGTCTCGGCCATTGTCCGAAGCGTGTCGGAGGACTATGAGCGCGTGCTCACTGAGCAAGCGAACGAATATCGCATTACCACAGCCACTGAGTTATTCGGCCTGTACGGTCTTCCGCCGGGCATGGACCTTCCAGTGAACTTCACAAAGGTGATACGCATCATCCGGTCGGACAACAATCTCCAGCGGATCGCGTGTGCCTTCCTCGCATTTCGAGAACTGTCAGGAACGGAGGTCGGTATGTTCGATTTCGCAAGTGTCGAGCGATGGTGTGGTGAGCATCCTGGAGCCTGCTGATGCACCGCCTAACAATGGCGCTCAGGCGGCGGCGGGCGCTGGCGCTCGCGCCCGGCAAACTGTGCCGGCGCTCGCCTACCGCGCCTGATGCGGCACGTCAGGCCGCATTTGGAGGGAAAGTGACAGAGCGCCACGTTCGGCAGGACGTCGATGCTGCAATCGCTGCTTCACACAGGGGCGCTACCAGCGTTTGTCTCTGAGCCGCCACCATCTGACGGAGGGGCTATGTCCACTGTAGAGGTCGCTATCGAGGACAAGGATCGCAAGGTGGGTGCGATGGTGAAGGCCCTCGCAGTCGAGGTCAGCGGGTTCGAGAGCGTTACAGGCACCACGAAGGAGTTCTTATCCGCGAACGGCTACTACGCCTTCAACTTCCCAACGGAGGCGAAAGCAAAGGAGTTCCGAGCCGCGGTGCGGCAATACCTTCCGGAGACTCTCGCACGAGTTCGAGCGTGATCTGGGAGACGCTGGTCTTGGACACCGGAGAACGGTCGGGGGATGCGGTCTAACAAGCGCGTAAACCCGCCGGCGGGCGGCGGGTTCGCAGCGGAATCGCGTCCGCGCTCGCCTGCCGCGGCTGGTGCGTAGCGATGGGCCGACGGTAAACCGAGGGACCGAACATGGGGCTGATTACCTGCTCCGAGTGCGGCAAGGAGATCTCCGATCGAGCAGCGTCCTGTCCGTCGTGCGGCAACCCCCTCTCCGCTGTAAGGTCAGGGGGCTCCTTCTTAACCCGTAATCTGAGTTGTACATCCACCCTGGGCATTGGCTGTGGTGGTCTGCTGGTCGTCTTCTTCATCATGAGCCTTATTACCGGAAATCGTTCCAGCACTGATCGCAGCTCAACAGTCGATGGTTCGTCGAACCCTCCACCCGCTGAAGGAAAGGGAGGTGAATCCCGACCGATTCCAACACCCAAACTCCGTCAGTTGTACGCCGATGCCGCTCGGGCGGTCTTTGGCAAGGAACCTTTTCCCCAACTGATCAGCCGCTATGAGGTTTCAGCATCCGGCAAGGTTACGCTTTACGTTACCGACGATTGGTACGCGGTGCAGCAGTACCAGCGTGAGAGGCTTGTCACTCTTGCCGCGACTGCCTGGCGACAGGCTACCGGCGAGGAACACTACCTCAGCTTCAAGGACAGAGTAACTGGTAAGGATCTCGCGCAATGGTCGCCACTCACTGGGACGAAACTCTATTAGCGTCTGAACTGTCTGCGGGAGCACAATTGAACGACGACCCAATGCGCTGCAGCGGGCCGGCTCACCTGTCACATCGCTTGTGGGGGAAGTCTCGAGCGAGGCGACCGGCCGCTGTTCGAAGGCGTTGGCGATTGGTTGGGTTACGAGCGCGCCGCTTGGAGTAGCAAGGCGCGCTGGTCGCTCCACGCCTCGGCTCCGGAGAGGGCGCGTAGCTTCCTTTCCAGCGAGGTGCCTTTTCTTTGGGTACCTCTTGTAGCGAGAAGGATCTGCTCTTGAATGTCAGGAGCTAGCAGCATCAAGTTCATGATCTGCGTGACCCTCGCCCTCGTCAGCCCTGCGAGGCGGGCAATCTCCGCGTAGTCCTTCACCACCCCTTCCCGAACCAGCCGCTCCCAGTGGTGGGCCAGTGCTAGAAGAAGCGTGGCCTTGGATGGTCGACCGGAAGGGACGACGCCCCACCGACGGCCGCGAGCCTGCTTCTTCGAGGTCGCCACTTCGGCCGGCTGCTCCGCAGCGGGGGTGCGTCGCGGGGTCTTGTGGGGCGTAGAGAACTGGACCTTGAACTCGACCCGGGCGGGCTGCGCGGCGATGTAGTCCGTCCGCTGAGGCTTCACTGGCCTACCTCGCCAGCAGTCGTGCCCTGGCGTCCGAGCAGGCGCGTCCCTTCCGATCTGAAGCTGATCGCCAGCTTCCCGGTCCCACCGTCGTAGTCGATCCGCTCGATCAGGCTCTGCAGGAGCTGGGCCCGTTCGGACGTGGTCAACTGCGCCCACACCGGATCGAAGGCCTCAAGGGCAGCCCGGAGCTCGTCCGGATAGATCCGTTGCCCGTGGAGGGCAGCCAGCTCTTCTTCGACGACCCGCAGTTGCTCCTCGAGGCGGCGAACGGCATCCTGCTGACCGACGGCAGCGCCCCTCCGGGCTCGTCCGTTGCCGCCCACCGGCCCGAGTTGCTGCCTGAGTGCGGCATGGGCCTGCTCCAGTTCCCTCTGGAGTAGCCGTGCCTCGGCCTCGAGCGCTGCCTTCCGCTCGGCGAGTTGCGTCCTCGTCGCCTCCACCGTCTTAGCGATCAGCCCAGGGTCGCGTCCGATGCCGCGGATCTGGTCAACGACGAAGCTCTCGATCTTGTTCGCCGCGACGCTCTTCGAGGGGCACGTCGCCCACCCCTGCCGGTGCGCCTTGAGACAGACGTAGTAGCGGTAGCGGAACCGGCCCTTCTGGGCGTAGGAAGGTGACATCGCGCAGCCGCAGGGCTCGCAGCGGAGCAGACCGGCGAGCATGGCGCTGACCTTCGTGCTGGGTCGTCTGGGTTCACGGGGACGCGGGGCCAGCAGCTCCTGCACCTTGTCCCACGTCACCTGGTCAACGATCGCCTCGTGCTCGGCGTCGTAGACGGTTCCCCTGAAGTTCACTTTGCCGATGTAGGTGTGGTTGGTGAGCAGGTCTCTCAGATTGTGCTTGTTGAACGAACCGCCGCCGTAGAACCGTCCCTCTTTAGTCTTCCAACGCTTCAACGTCCAGCCCCGGCGGTTCAGCTCCCGCGCGAGGCCGATGAGCGACGGGTTCCCGATGAACAGCTGGAAGATTTCGCGGACCCGTTCGGCTTCAGCCTTGTCTACGACCAGCCTGCCACCCTCGGGGGTCCGGTCATAGCCGAGGATGAGGGCGCCGCCGACGAACCTGCCCTTGCGACGGGCTGCGTGCATCTTGTCGCGGGTGCGCTCGGCGATGAGCTCCCTCTCGTACTGGGCGAAACTCAGGAGCATGTGCTGGTAGAGGCGGCCGCCAGGGGTAGACGTGTTGAACTGTTCGGTGACGGAGACGAAGGCGACGCCGTGCTTGTCGCACAGTTCCATCAGCTGCAGGAAGTCCAGGATGCGGCGGCTGAGGCGATCGGAGCGATAGACGAGCATGCACTGGATCTGCCCTGCACGGATTGCTTCGAGAAGGCGCTTGAGGGCAGGTCGTTCGAGGTTACCGCCCGAGTAGCCGGCGTCCTCGAAGGTCTCAGAGTGCGGCATCCACCCCTGGCCCTTCTGGCTGATGACGTACGCCAAGCAGGCTTCGCGCTGGGCGTCGAGGCTGTTGAAGGCGTTATCAAGGTTCTCGTCGGTGGACTTGCGGCAGTAGACGGCGCAGGTGACCGTCGCCGGAACAGGGGAGACCGCCTTCATGGTGGAGCGTGCCATCAGGCTGTCTCCCGACGCTTCAGGCCGAAGAAATGCATGCCGTTCCAGTGAGAGCCGGTAACGGCCGTGGCGATCGCGGTCAGGGACGCGTACCTCCGTCCGTCATACTCGAACCCGTCCTCGAGCACCGTCACAGCGAGGGTTCGGCCCTTGTAGGGGCGAGTCAGGACGGTGCCGGGCCTCGGCAGTCGCGGGTCGCGCTTGGGGATCGGTGTGGGAGACAACCTGCGCTCCAGCGCCCGCTTCCCGATCGGCATCCACGCCTCGGCCAGGGGGATGAGTTCCTCGATCCTGCGCTTCGCCCGCTCGGAGAGCCCGCCGTACTCCTTGGCCTGGATCGCCCACGCCAGACGCCGCCACATCCAGACCCGGTTCCGGGAGCGGGGTTCCTCGTTCATGAGGCGGCGCCATTCCTCCTGGAGCTGCGCCACCGTCATCTGGCGAAGGGCGTCGATTCGGGCGTGGATATCGTCGCGCAAGCTCAGGTCCTCCGGCCGGTCCGCATGGACCATTCATCCATTTGCTGCGGCATGACATCAAGGGAATTCCGTTCAGCAAGGCCGGCCGTAACTAACGGAAAACACGGTGGATTTTCATCCCTGCATGCTACGGAGGCGAGAAAGCGCAAGTAGCCCCGGGCCAGGAGAGCCGCGATATCGGAAAGGGGGTTCTCGAAAGAGGACGGCTGGCTCATCTGACCTCGTCGCAAGAAGGGGGGATCTCTTCGTCCAAGCCGTCCACACCGTCCAGCTGTGGATTGGGAACGTGGCTTCCGCCAATCCCGTTGCGTCCACACTCAGGGCCGTTTGCGTCCGCACCGTCCACTAGACCTTCTGAAATCTCAGGGCTTTGGACGGATTGGACGGTTCGGACGCTGGAATCCCCGGCTTTTCTGACAATGATCAGCCGCCGGCGCTTCGGAGTAGGCTCGCGCCTGAATTCGACCTTAAGCCCGGCCGCCCGCAGGTTGGGCGCGATCCGCTTCAACGCTCCCGAGAGCGCTCTGGCGCTCTTGGGCCAACCCTGTTGCTTCCGGCTGGAGTCGTCGGCTCTCTCATTCAAGAGCTTGAGGAGCTCGGATGACGTGCCTTCAAATGGCTGCGCCTCCTGCAACGGGCCAGCCACAGGTGAAGCCTCGAGGACGACCTCGTTGGCAGAATTCCGGTTGCCAGCGTAGGCCTTCAAGAAGACACCAGCCTTCCATCCCAGACCGCTCTCAGCTGCGGTGGCCCAGACGGCAAAGTCTGCCATCCTCGGCTTCTTGGGCAGGCTGATCTCAGGAAGGGTCCGCAGTGCGGCACTGACGGCGTCGAGAAGGGCTCCGAGAATTCGGGGTCTGGTCCTCTCGAATTCAAACCACAACTCTTCCTCGTCACGACGCTGCGTCTCGGCGATCTCAGGCAGGTGGAGCACCAGACAGCGGTCCAGTAGATCTCCCCGCGTTGCCAGCTCTTCGATGCCGTTGATCACAACCGGGCGCTGAGCCTCGAAGATCATCTCTTCGTCATCCAAGTACAGCTGTCTGGTTGAGAAGCCGCCGCCAGTGGCCAACCTGCAGATGGCGTCCGAGAGCCAGGGTTGCAGGTGAGAGAGATTGTCCAGGGTAAGGCACCAGGCCTTGGAGGCACTGATCATCAGGTCCCGCAGATCGCTGGGCTCGGCCCGCAGTGGGGCGCGATTTGGATCGACCAGAGACCGCAGCACCCTGGCAGCAAAGCTCTTGGCGGTTCCGTGCTCGCCGTGCAGGGCCAGAACCGGGTATGGACCTTTAGGTCGCAGTGCGGCGATGAGCCAGCAGACGAGCAGGCGGAAATCCTCTTCGGACGCAACGTTGATAAACGGGCCCAACTCGTCCACCGAGCCCCCAGCCGCGGGGTAGGGAAGTGCCGCCATGCCGCGGGTCCGGCGGAACTTTATGGGCGGGAGGGGGACGACCCTCCAACCTGAACCTGAGATCTCGACGGCCTCCCACTGACTGTTTGCAAGGTCGAGGTAGATCGCACCCTCGTGCTCGGCGAGTCGGACGAACACCTTCCGCTCGGCACCATCGAATGCTGCACGCGCCTCGAGGAGGTCGAGGGTGCTCTGCAACGCCTGCGAGCTTGGCGGTTTGCCTTCGGATTGATAGAAGCGCCGGATGAGAAAGCGCCGGACGGCGCGTTCCCGAACTCCCCAGGTTTCCCGGTGGGTATCGAAGGGAAGAGCTGCATAGCCTTCGGCGTCCGCGTTGTGAAAAAGCTCAACATCCTTAACGAGCTCGATCAGAGATTCGGCCTGGGTGGATTTCTCCGTCGCCTCCTCATCCTCGGGAGAGTCCTCTCCTGAGGACTTCTCCGGTTGTGGCTCGACCGGAGCTGCTTCGGCCAACGCAGCCTCGAAGGTCACCCTGAACTGCGCAGGAGCCTGCTTATGTAGATCGTTGAGATCTTTGACCCCAGGCGGAAGAGTCAGGATGAAGAGGAGTCCCTGCCAGTGCAATTCACTGCACCGCTTGATGACCCCTGAGACGAATGCCTCGCCTCCCCGGTCTGGCTCCTTGACGACGTACATCCAACCGATGTTCTTGAGGTGAATGGCCTCGAGCGTGTGGGTCATGCTCGCGCCCGGAATGCCGAGAGCGGGCATGCCGTAAATCCACGCGGTCCAACAATCAGACTCCCCTTCCACCAATGTCAGGTGCCCGGCCTTTTCGGCTTCACCAAGCCGCCAGAGGCCATATGGAACGGGGGAGCCATTGCCGGCTAGCCACGAGCTTCCGTCACAGGCCTTGAGTGCTGTCCGGAGACGCTGGCGGGGTGCCGGTGTGCCATCCATCATCCGGTAAGGCACAAGCACGCCATCGGAGCGATCCCTGAGACCAAGCTTCAGGAGAAAGTCGGACGGCAGTCCCTTGTCAGAGGCGAGGCTCTTGATCGTCAACGAGCATCCCCCCCGCTTGAACTCGCCACGGCCCGGTTGAGGTTCATGCTGAGCAGCGAAGAGATCGCGCATTTGGAGGCCGAGCGCACCCACGACCTGCGACGTCTCGCAACCGGCGAAGCAGTGCAGGAGCACTCGCCCGTCGTGACCTTCGTGGATCGACAGGCTGTTGGTCTTATCGTCGTGTGCTTGGCAGAGCGCAGTCCAGCCATTTCCGCGTGCCTTCACGTTTCTGAGCAAGCGAAGGATCCGGTCGACGGTTTCTGAAGGCATGCGTCAGCGTTTCCTGTTCTTGGGGGAAGTCGGCGCACTGCTACCATCGATTTCAGATTCGTGCAGACCAAGTACGGAGGCGATGGCCTGAATCTCGGCAGGCCGCGGGCGCCTATAACCGTGAAGTACCTTCTGCAGGCGGTCGTAATCGATCCCCGTCTGCGCAGACAAGTCCTTAATGCGCAGGTGCTTGCAGACTAGCTGTATCCGAATAGCGTCGGTGTTCATCGATTTCCGCTCCCGATGGGGTTTGCCTCCAGCTCACTCTGAGGTGGAGGAATGTTTGCTCCACTCCTCACCTTGGTATAGCGTGACAAACGGACAACCTCATGAAAGCCGCGATCGAGGAAGTAGTTGGATTCGCCTTAGATTTTTGGCGATCAGGCCTCGTCCGCCCGGTATGGGAGCAGGGCGAGTGGGAGATTTTTCCCACCATTTCTTCGATGGCCGTTGATTGCATCCAGTTGGCGATATCCGGTCCAAGAATTGATGGGACGGTGGAGGGAGCCGCCGTGTTTGTCCAGGTGCCCACCTCGAAAGGGATTCCGAAAATTAAGGGCGCGTACACGTCCCCAGATTCAGACGACAGATCGCTGCCATCTTTCATGTTGGCTCCGCTAATCAAGTACGTCTGGTGCAGGTTGTTTTGGCCCGGACCTCGAGATACTGAGTTGTGGGCGAAGAGTCAGGTAGCGATTTATTTCCTCCAGCGCGAATGGTCTCGAAGTGAAGAAGACGAGGCCTGGGTTTGGCAGGGATGCCTGGAGCCGTTGTTCCGCAGTTCAAAACCTGGAAGGCAAGCACTGGAAGAGGGCACCATCGGCTTTCCGATCTTGCGATCAGTCGTTAGCCACTACATCAATCCGGTGCGACCCGGCCAATTTCAGGCGTACATCCGTAGCATTGTTCGGCGGGCGAAGATTCGCTCCTTCAAGGTGCGACGAGCAGAGAACAGTCGAGCTGGGGAAACTTCAGAGGAACTGCTGAAGCAGGAACGCTTTTCAGCCTTTGTTCGGCAGCGGCGTAGAAGAGGCTATCCAGGGATTAAGAGATGGAAGGGACGACTCTCTGCGAGCGAACACGTGTGGACGAAGCTCGCCCAAGAGTGGAAGGCAGTTCGAGAGCGCGCATTAAACGTGAAGGTTCTGGCTGCCATGATGGTTCGAGAAGGCCACAACGAGGCATCAGCACTGAGGCAGGCGAGGCGCTGGCTTCGTGAGGAGATATCACCTGAACGGGCAAGAGCGCGATTCGAGGCTTGGCACCAGCGCAAGTGAGGCCCGACTCTGGGTTCGTTAATCTCGCCTTTTCTTGTGGTACTGAGGCTAAGTATTCGCCCGGCCTCCTAGCTCCAAGTCGATTCCCCTACACCGCGACCGTTCAGTTTGATCGAAGCTGAACTCTGCGCTCCCACCGACACCTGCATCTCTAATTGCTTGGATCGTGGATCGTGCTATCTTACTGGTGTGAAATGAGTTGTGTGCGGAAGAATGTTTCCCCCTCTCATGAACTTTCAGCAAGCACGTACGTTATTCTCGTTGGGTGGGCCCACTTGATCATCTACGTCTGCCACTCGTTCAGCACCGATCCAGATACGAACGCACATCTGATCCGTCGGCAATGCCGGCAGATCGCTGAATCGAGACTAGTGCCACTTGCTCCCCAACTTTTCCTGCCGCAGTTCCTCGACGAGGACACGGAGCGTGAGCTTGCGTTGGGGATCTGCTTCGAGCTCATCGGGCTGGCAGATGAAGTGTGGGTGTACGGCGAAGCAACCGACGGCATGCGCCTGGAGATCGCTGAAGCGGAGCGTCTGGGGATTCCGGTGGTGCGGAAGGAAGCGACGTGAGCGCTGCGCACCAACGGAGTTGTGCTTCGCTGAGCATAATGAACCGGGAGGGGGGAGCAGTTCTCTACAGGTTTCGCTCGGGACCGGCCGCGCCGCCTCGCGCGCGCGTCCGCAGGTTTTGGGGGGTGGGGGTCAAAGGGCTAACTCACCGTCAGTGCGCACATTTCCGCGAAAGGACCCGCTGAAACCACCCCGAAACATGGCCAAATTCGTATGAAAATCGAGGAATTCAAGACGGCGCAACTCGCGGGGATGGCCTCGGCGTACAACCCGCGAACGATTTCCGACCACGATCTGCAAGCCCTCCGGCGCTCCCTGCGGTTCTTCGGGACGGTCGAACCCATCGTGGTCAACCGCCGCACGGGCCACATCGTCGGGGGACACCAGCGCGTCAAGGCGGCCCAGGCCGAGGGAATCGAGACCCTGCCCGTCGTGCACGTCGACCTGGACGAGCCCACCGAGAAGCAGCTCAACCTGGCCCTCAACCGCATCTCGGGCGAGTTCGACCCCGACCGCCTGGCCGCGGTTCTGGCCGACCTCCAGGCCGCAGGTGCCGACATGGCTCTGACCGGCTTCACCGAGGAGGAGATCGAGGAGCTGGTCGCCGCGCTCGACGAGCCCAGGGACGGCCTCACCGACCCGGACGCCATCCCCGAGCCTCCCGATGAGCCGGCAACCCGGCCGGGGGATCTTATCGTCCTCGGCCAACACCGGCTCCTCTGCGGGGACAGTGCTGATCCCTCCCAGGTGGCGCGTCTTCTGGAGGGGGAGAAGGTGCACCTGGTCCACACCGACCCGCCGTACAACGTCAAGGTAGAGCCTCGCTCCAACAACGCCATCGCCGCGGCGAAGAAGGCGGGGCACAAGCAGAACAACGACCAGCGCCATGTCGACCTGAAGCGTTACCCGGGCAAGGACAAGCTCACGGGCAAGATGCGGCCGCGGGATCGGAAGCTAGAGAACGACTTCCTGCCGGAGGCGGAGTTCGCCAGGCTTCTGCGGGCGTGGTTCAAGAACCTGGCCGAGGCGCTCCTGCCTGGGCGGGCCTTCTACCTGTGGGCTGGGTTCAGCAACATCGCCAACTACCCCTCGGCGATCGCGGAGGCGGGCCTCTACTTCTCCCAGACCATCATCTGGGTCAAGGAGTGGCCGGTGCTTACCCGCAAGGACTTCATGGGCAACCACGAGATGGCGTTCTACGGCTGGAAAGAGGGGAAGGCCCACTACTTCACCCCCGGCATCAACAACGCCACCGACGTCTGGTCCGTGAGGAAGGTGAACCCCACGGCGATGATCCACCTGACCGAGAAGCCCGTGGGGCTGGCCGAGCGGGCGATGACGTACTCCTCGAGGAAGGGGGAACATGTCCTGGACCTATTCGGGGGAAGCGGGTCAACCCTCATCGCGGCCGAGCGGATGGACCGCCGGGCGTTTCTGATGGAGCTGGACGCGGCCTACTGCGACGTCATCGTGACGCGCTGGCAGGACTTCACGGGCCGGAAGGCCGAGGGGTGGAGGGGTAATGGCTAGGCGTGGCCCGCCCCCACAGCCCACGGAGCTGAGGCTTCTGAGGGGCAATCCTGGAAAGCGCCGCATTAATACCCGGGAGCCGCGGCCGCCCCTGACCACTCCTTCGTGCCCCCGCTGGTTGAGCCCCGAGGCGAAGCGCGCCTGGAGGGAGACCGTCCCGGTGCTCAAGCGGATGCGGATCCTGACCCGCATCGACCGCGATGCCCTGGCTGCCTACTGCCAGACCTACGCCAGGTGGAAAGCGACTGAGCAGTTCCTTGACCAGCACGGGGAGGTGTACCCGATCCGAGATGACACCGGGAAGATCCGCTACATGCAACCGTTCCCCCAGGTGTTCATCGCCCGGAGCCATCTGCAGGTGCTGCGCTCCTACCAACAAGAGTTCGGCATGACGCCGAGTGCGCGGACCCGGGTGCATGAGATCCCGGGTTACGAGCGGGACCCCCTGGATGAGAGATTTTTCGGGCCGCATTGAGACGGCGCCGCGCGGGATCAGAAGGACGACCGCCCCGGTCGGGAAGACGCGGGGCGGTGGGCGGACCGTTACTTGCGGTTGGTCTTGGCCTGCGCGGTCAGTTCCTCGAAGGCCTTGGCATTGCCGGTGGCGGCCGCGAGCGCGGCTCCCAGGACGAATTGGCTCGCCTTCGCCGGGCCCGCGGCCTTGTGGATGAGCGTGCGGTCCGCCTCGCTCAGGCGGAACGCGAAGACGACCTGGGGCGCCTTCGGAGCGCTTTCCTTCTTGGCCTTCGATTCGTTGGACGCCTTCGGCTTGGTCTTCTTCTGTGCCGCGGGTTCCTTCGTTGGTGTCATGGTTTCCTCCATCGGTTGACGGTTACGGGGTGAAGATCGGCTCGCTGCCGGGCTTCCACTGTTCAGGTGGTCCCCACCAGACACGCCCGTTGTACGACACGTGCGCGACCACGGCGCCCGAATCGTCCCGAATGAGTGCGTCTCCGATGTCGGAGCTTCCCCCTCGGAGACGATCCCGGATCAGGCAGAAGATCCTGGACGCCTCCTCGATCGTCGCGACAGGGCGACGGGTGATTGGGCCGATGGGCGTTGACGGGACCTCCAACGTCATGGCTGGCGGGGCATTGCTCTCCAGCTCCATCATGCTCACCTCCCTTCGCGGGATGGGCTCCCGTGCTGCACACAGCAGGGCTCGGAGGGCGGGTCACAGTCAAGAGAATTCGAATGGGAAGGAGCTTGCCGCCAGTAATCATGGGGTCAGGGGGTGTGGCTGTGGAGCCACAGGTCGACGGAAGAGAGGCGAGTTGGTCTGAGCTTTGGGGGCGTAACGCCGGATCCGGAGATCCTCGAGCATCTTGCGGCGGAAGGGTGACGCGGCGGCTCCTTCTCGCTGGCGTACAGGCAGGAGTGCCTCGAAGGCGGTCCAGACTAATCCAGCGGCGAAACTCCGGAGCAAGACGGGGCCGGGGCAGCGATGGGAACAGCTATCCGGCTGAGAGGGAACGCGTTACAGCGGAGGGTTTAACGGACCACCGCGAAGCGGTTTAGTTCTTCCATCCAAAGGCGACATGTTTGCAGGAGGTCCCTGTGGAAACCGCTAGAAGATTGCCCGTCGTGTTAGGATTCGATGGTTGGACGAACACATTCCCGAGACGCGAGGCGGACAATGGCAAGAACAAAATACCAGTATCATTCTCTCGAAGATTTCCTCATCTCTAAAGTTGCCAGCGTGGACGGCATACTGGACGGTGGCGGGGGTGCGACTTTCCCTGTCAAAGGCCGGGAGATCGAGGCTACCATTATGTTCGCAGATGTCTCCGAATTCTCGCGACGCAGCTTTGATCTATCGCCGACGGAAACGCTGATCTTCGTAAACAACTTCTTTACCTGGGTCACGGCCGAGGCTCTTCGCGGTCGCCACGGAATTATCGATAAGTACATAGGGGATGAGATCATGATCGTCTTTTCGAAGGAGTTCGGATCGGAAGACCCCTTCGCGGAAGCCGTGCAGGCGGCACGATACATGAGCGAGTACGATGCCCACAGTTTCGATCCACACATTGGGATTGCCAGTGGCCTCGTGACAGTGGGGTATGTCGGGACACCGATGAGGTACAACTGTTCGGTATTCGGGAAACCCGTTGTCTTGGCGTCGCGTTGTTCGGGTTATCGTCCGGATAGGCCAGGAGAACGATCCTACTCGACTTCGATCGCATTCCCTGCGGCTGAGTGGCAGGACCGTTCCTTCAAGGATCTCTTCCCCCCTCGATATCTCCCATTACCAGACGGAACCACAAGAGAAGACCCGACCACCTGGGAGATGATGTCCCCACGCAAGGTTCGCATGAAGAACATGCCCGAGTTGGAGATCCAAGAGATCGTGAACCGGGGCCTTCATTGGCCAACTCCAAGCGCTGGGGAACGGGCGAGAATTGCTCTCCGAGATCTGCATGAGGCCGGGCGGTACTGGCCACGCCAACCTGTCACATGACTTCCACACTCCCCTGGCCGTGGGCGGCCCTATCGCTGCAGATTCGAGTCCGCGCTCGCCTACCGCGGGTTATGCGGATTGAGTAGGGATCAAGGTGATTGCCAGGCCGGCAGACCTTCTTGCTCAGTTTAGAGCTGCCGTTCAAAGATATTACGGGGCGAGGTACGCCTCCGTGCCCGTGCGACATCAGATGCTACGGGCTCCTCACCAGCCGCCCGATCTGCCCCCGCGCACGGCAGCAGTCTACGTGTTCTCATTAAGCGCGGGGACCCAATCGCCTGCCGGCCCAGGACGAGTCCTGAAGGTCGGAATGGTCAATGCGAATTCTGGGCCGCGGTTCAAATACCAGCATTACAAGGAGGGCTCCACTGGTAGCACGCTTGCAGGGGCCGTAAGAAATAACAGGGTACTCTGGACCTACCTCGGGGTCCGAAAGCCGGTTGGGGGCTATGGTGAGTGGCTCAAGCGCCATACGGATCGAGATCACTTCTTCGTGGACGCACGTTACTCAGAAGTTGTCCCGTTGCTAGAGGTTTACCTTAAGGGGCAATTGGGCCCGGTATTCGAAGGCAGCATGAAGAAGCACCCTTACAGTAGCAGGCAATCCGCATAATGGTATGCAGCTGTCCACGAGGCGCGGTCCTTGAAGATCGGCATATCACGCGAACCGCGCCCACGGATGGCTGATGCCCGGCGTTGACCGCAATCGAAGGGGGCAACTTGCCTCTTGATCTTCGGCAGCTCAAGCGACATGCCCGCGAATACGTCGAACTCGAGGCACACGCACGAGTTACGGGCGTCCGATTCGCGAGGTGCTTCACCCTGTTCGGCAGGGAGGACGTAGCACTCTCAGTTGAGATCAACGATCCGAGTGACCCGTCCTGGTGGGTCATCGGTGGCTCGACGCCCATGAATCTATACAGCAAGAAGGCATTCCCAGAGGTCGGCATGGCCTTCTCGCTTCATACCGGACTCACGATGCAGCTCCTCGATCGGAAGTTCAAGGAGTTGCGAACACCGCCGAAGCAGATCGGCTACGACGCCTTCATTAGCCACGCCAGCGAGGACAAGCAGACAGTCGTGAAACCGCTCGCTCGTGAGCTCACCAGGCTGGGGTTGCAGGTCTGGTACGACGAGTTCGAACTCAAGGTCGGTGACAGCCTGCGCCAGGCCATCGACCGCGGCCTAGCCACCTCGCAGTTCGGGATAGTCGTGCTCTCGCGTGCGTTCTTTGCGAAGAACTGGCCCCAATACGAGCTGAACGGCCTCGTGGCTAGAGAGGTTGGAGGCCAGAGCGCAATCCTTCCCGTTTGGCACAAGGTAACCCGGGATGAGGTGCTTGAGTACAGCCCAAGCCTGGCGGACCGGGTCGCGGTCTCGACGGGACGGCTATCCATCCGGAAGATCGCGGTAGCACTAGCAAGTGCGATGGAATGACACAATGCGATCTAACCACTGCACCCGGCGGGCGCTCATAAAGGCATTGAATGTGCCCGCGGGTGAGCGCAACGCTGATGGCTGCCAGACGTCCGAAGATGTGTGGTAGATTCACTCGCACCGACACACCAAGTTTCGAAGATCGTGGGTGCTCGGCGTGCTGCCCCGTCCCGCCAGACTGACGCGCGCGCGCGCACCCCGCGGCTCTGCCATTCATGTAGACCGGTAGCAGGGTACACGAATGTGACTCGACCTGGAGGTGAGCATTTCCGAAGTTTGCAGGAGGTTTGCCGACCTGACCCTCGAATGGAGAATTTGGTTGTGCCGACCACTGGAGGCGGTCGTCGTCCTTTCGAGTTGTCTGACTTCCACGCGGCGATCGAGGAGGTTCAACTTCGCGGCTCCGTTCCGGATAATGTCTGGACGCACTTCGAGACCGCGCGCAATTTAGCTCTCTATTCGTGGTTTGTCTATCGATTTCAATCGGTAGGTGAAATGCAGGCACTTGCGTCGCTAGAGTTTGCCCTTCGAGAGCGATGCCGACGAGAAGGAAGCGGCCGCCAACCGATGGGACTGAAACATCTCCTTCATCACGCCATTCAATCCCGGTGGATTGATGCTGAGGGCTTATCTGCGTATCAGGAGATTCAGGGCAGACGGCGCGAGTTTCTCCAATCCACAGCACTTCCATTTATCGATCGGCAGGGGCGGTTACCTCAGTTGGATCCGCAGATCTATCTTGAACAGCTCGCAGACATGTTGCCGAGGCTACGAAATGCGTGGGCTCATGGAAGTGGCATGCTCCTGGGACAGAGTGTGCGTATTCTTAGGTTGTGCGCGGATCTCATCAATCAACTCTTTCCGAACAGCTCAGCGGGGGCAGCCTGACCGAACGACGCCCGTTCAACCTATTTGTCTTTGGATCTGGGTTCACAAGGGCCGCATTTCCGGGTGCCCCACTTAACCGCGATCTATTAAGCACGCTCATCGCGAAGAGGCGCGCTTCCGCATCACAGCTCTTAGACCGATACGGTGTTGAAGACATAGAGATTGCGCTCACGCGACTCGACTGCGACATCAGCGCCGAGGAGGCCGCGGGCGACCTGCGTGGTCCGTCGCGCGCCCTCAGACGTAGACTCGAGACCGAGCTAGCCGAGTACTTTCTAGAGTTCTGTGCCTCCGAAAGCCTTCTAACCCAGTCATGCTGGATGACTTCATTCATAGACGAAGGAGTCAAGCCGCGTGATGTAGCCATTAGCCTCAACTATGACTGCCTCCTCGAGGGGGCGCTCGACTGTCGCGGGAAATGGTCGCCGCGCGGCGGATACGGATTCCCTGTTGAGAGTCCGCTCTTTGGTCGCGCGGAATACCGTAGAAGTCCGGTGACGGTCCTCAAGATTCATGGCTCCGCAAACTTCTGGATTGCGCCGTATGCTGACCAACCAGCGGCAAAGACTGTCGGATTTCTTTTCGACGAACAATTATTCCCACGCTCCGGGAAAGGTAAGCACTTTGGTTACGGAGGAGGCTCTGGCCGCAGGTATGTGATCGCTCCCAGCTATGTCAAGGTGCCCACCGTTGAGGTGACGCACATGATGCTCACTGCTCTCGATGCGGCAAGCAAGGCCAGGAATTTGGCGTTTATCGGTTCCTCTTTGAGACCCGAGGATCAGTTCTTGACTGTTCTCATGACGCACTTTCTTCGCCGGCGAGGGTGGCAGCACAAACGCATCGTAGTTGTCAGCCCACAGGCACCGCGGATTTGCGAGCGCATCAGGAAATACTGGGGAGTCGACGTGTCAAGACAAATTAGACCGATTGCGAAGACAATCCAGGCATCAGTCGATGAACTATTGGGCGTTCTTGGATGATCGTCGTCTGCGCAACGCTTGGTAGGTCCCACGCTGCATACACTGGAGGCAACGGATGAACCTCATGCAAACCAGAATCGCGAAAGAATGGTCCCGCGTCCGTCTATCCCTTCGAACATTGGACAAGGCGCTGCGTCGCCTAACGCCCGTCCTGACCACATACATGAAGGCGAGCGCGAACGGCACCGCCAATCCAGCCGTGCGCGTCTCTGCAAAGACCCGAGCGGCTCATGTGCTTCAAGGCCGCCACATGGGCCAAATGCGGCAGTTGAAGCCGCGGCAGAAGGTGCAGGTCAAGAAGGTGAAAGGTATAAGGGCGGCGATCACTAAGGCTAAGGGGATGTCTCGCCCATAAGGAGCTTCGGCTAGAAGTGGGCAGGCTGACCGAGGCGCCGACAGGTCTCTGATACGTGCGGATTGTCGGGAGGGCAGATTGGATGACCCCTGAAGTCAAGCTCACGGAGCAAGAACTAGACGACGCAGTATCTCTGATCAGGAATGCCCGGTACAGCTACTACTTTCCCACACCATTTGAGTTCGATGCACTCCTCCACGTGTGGGACCGTGCTCGACCGATTCTGACCAAAGCGAACCTCCTGTCCTATGAGCCGCATGCTCCTTTGGAACTCACGGCGCCAAAGAACAAGTATGTCGTGAGGCCAATCCAGCTCATGGACCCCGTGGATCTGATCTACCTTACGGGACTCACGCTGCGGCTTGCCCCACGGATCGAGACCAGGAGGCTACCGCTGGCACGATCGATCGTTCACTCCTATCGGTTTCGACGTGATCCGGGTGGAGACATACAACTCGACTCTGACTACGACGCATGGGTCGGCGAGGTGCGGAAGCGTTCCGCCGCGCATCCCATGGTAGCGAAGGCCGACATCGTTGATTTCTTCCCCAGGATCTACCTCCACCGTCTGGAGAACGCCTTGACCGCCCTGACAGGACGGGAGTCGGAAGTGAAGGCGATCATGCGCCTCCTCGATGCCTGTTCGCATGGGACATCCTACGGGATTCCGGTTGGGCCGGTCGCGTGTAGTTACCTTGCCGAGGCTCTTCTTGCTGAGGTAGATGATTACCTTGTGTCACAGGGAGTCTCCTTCGCTCGATACATCGACGACTACGCGATATTCGGCCGGAACGAAGCAGACTGCCTACGCGCCCTCTTCGTGCTTGGCCAGCGACTTCACAGCACTCAGGGCCTGAGCTTGAATATGGCGAAGACAAGAGTCATGACGGCCGAAGCACTCGCGTCGGAGATGACACCTCCAGAGGCACGTGGCTCTCCCTTGAAGGGTCGAATATTCTTGGAAGTGCTGCACGGCAATCCTTACACGGACATAGACCCAGAGAGGTTGACTGCCGAGGAAAAGGGCCTTCTTGACGAGTTGGATACACAGAAGATGCTCGACGTTGCTCTTGAAGGAGACATCGTTGACCTTAGGGAGGTGAAGTTCGTTTTGACCGTCCTGTCGGGCCTGAGGCGCGCCGAGCAGATTGACCTTGTGATTGGAAACCTTGACCGCCTAGCAGCTGCCTCAGAAGTGGTTGCGAAGTTCGTAGAATCTGTCGAGCTCACGGACTCAAGAGAGCGCATAGAACTCGGTCGAAAGGTCCTCGAGTTCGTCCGATTCGGGCGCTTCGTGCCTGAATTTCAAGCCATGTGGCTTCTAGAGCCGTTCGTGCGTTCACCGGAGTGGAGGAACTTGGGGGATCTGAGGGTGTTGGCAAGGGAGCACAGCAATCGATATGTACGTCGGCAGGCAGCACCTGCGATTGGTTGCCAGGCTGACAGATCCGCCCTGCTGGATTTGAAGTCTGGGCTAGCAGGCTGCTGACAAAGCAGCCTTTGAACGCCTCATTCTCGTGAACCACCGCATGATTACTCAGCCAGGTCCGGGTGGGTTGTCCTGCTCGGCCGCCCGTGGCCGCACCGCCAGCACCGTATCTGCACCGCCCTCACGTTGCCTGCGGCTGCGGCACCAGGA
>Ga0214473_10002191_pt1 | contig 24330 bp, 19 predicted proteins | sample RVTome_7_FD_203509 | JGI IMG/M metagenome (GOLD analysis project Ga0214473, IMG submission 203509) | Soil microbial communities from uranium-contaminated site in the Upper Colorado River Basin, Wyoming, United States - RVT98D197 | ecosystem: Environmental > Terrestrial > Soil > Contaminated >... | reverse complement strand
CGCTGGCGACCATCACGGCAAGTCCCGCCATGAAGAACCGCGGCCCGAGGTTCTCCCAGCGCTCAAGATCGAGATCGCGCGACGCACAGATATCCAGTAGCTGTCCTTCCAGGCCGCGATTCACCTTGGCCGGGAAGTGACCGTCGGCCGTGGATCCCGGCGCACTCCCATCAAGCACAGTAATGCGGGCGCCAACCGCCTGGGCGAGCGCCTGCAGCGTTGCAAAATCGCAGCTTCGCCGTTGCCGCAGGCGCGACAGGGTCTCCTTGCGCACGGCGGCACGGGCGGCCCATTCGGTGTCCGTGAGGCCCAGAGCCCGGGCCCGCCGTGTCAGGGCGAGCAGGGTGGATTGGAGGGCGTGCGTTGATCTAAACATCAACAACAGTATGGTAGAAGTTGATCTAATAGTCAACCAGCATGAAGCCTGGTGGGCGGTACTGGATTTGAACCAGTGACCACTGCCATATGAACGCGACCACTTCCTCGATCACCTTGGCTTGAGTTTCCTCGTAAATTCCTTCTTCCTTCAGGAAGTCGTCGAAGCTCGAGCCAATATGTTTCTTGCTCATTGCTCAATCTCTTTTTTCCGCTTCCTTGTGAGCTTCATGTCCGCGCCCGGTATCGCGCGGGTCTTCTTGATGAACCCGCGCGATGCGCAACCCGGGTAAGGGGGCGGATAGCGCCACTCGACAATTCACTCTGACCAGACTAGACTAAGTATAATTGAGTGGCGCGTGAGGATTCCATGACCACGATCAACATCTACGACGCGAAGACGCAACTTTCGAAGCTTGTCGAACAGGCCGCTGCGGGCAAGGACGTCATTATTGCGCGCGGTGGCAAGCCGGTCGCGCGGCTGACGCGACTTGCGCGGCCGCCTCGCGAGCTGCGCTTCGGTGTCCTGAAGGGCAAGGTCAAAGTCGCCAAAGACTTCGATGCACCGCTCCCGGCGGAAGTCCTGGCCCAGTTCGAGGGCCGCTGATGCGGCTGCTGCTCGACACGCACGTCTTTATCTGGTCGGTGATGGCGAGCCGGCAGCTCAAGTCAGACGCGCGGGCTTACCTCGCTTCGGCGCAAGCTGTGTATGTGTCCGCCGCCTCGATCTGGGAAATTGCCATTAAGGCGCAGCTCGGTAAGATCGAAGGCGATGCCCGGGCCTTCGCCGCAGCGATCGAGGCCAGCGGATTTGAGGAACTGGCGGTAACCGCCGCCCATGCCGCAGCGGTTGCCCGACTGCCGTTGCATCACACGGATCCCTTTGATCGCCTGCTCCTCGCCCAGGCGTTTAGTGAGCCACTGCGGCTCGTGACGGCGGATCGGGCACTCGCCGCCTATGGCGGTGCGGTCGAGTTGTTCTAGGCGCGGAGAGCCGGGGCGGGCGAGCTGTGAGCGAAAAGAGAACAAGAACACCGTAACTATTGGATTTATATGGTGGGCGGTACTGGATTTGAACCAGTGACCCCTGCCGTGTGAAAGCAGTGCTCTACCGCTGAGCTAACCGCCCGCCGCGGCCCGCGATTCTACGGGCCGCTGCCCATGAGGGTCAACGCGATACAATCGCGCGCTCCATGACCGTACGCACCCGTTTCGCGCCGAGTCCCACTGGCCTGCTGCACATCGGCGGCGTGCGGACCGCGCTCTTCTGCTGGCTCTACGCGCGTCGCCACGGCGGCGTGTTCATCCTGCGCGTCGAGGACACCGACCGTGAGCGCTCGACCCCCGAGGCCGTGCAGGTGATCCTGGACGGCATGAAGTGGCTGGGGCTCGACGCCGACGAAGGCCCTTTCTACCAGAGCCAGCGTTACCCGCGGTACCGCGAAGTCATCCAGCAGTGGCTCGCCGAGGGCAAGGCTTATCACTGCTATTGCTCGAAAGATGAACTGGAGCAGATGCGCAACGACCAGCTCGCGCGCAAGGAAAAGCCGCGCTACGACGGGCGTTGCCGTAATCGCACGGCGCCGCGCGAGGGCATTGCGCCGGTTGTGCGCTTCAGGAACCCGACCGAGGGCGCAGTCATCGTCGCGGATGCCGTGCATGGCAACGTCGTGTTCCAGAACATCGAACTGGATGATCTGATCATCGAGCGCTCAGACGGCAATCCGACTTACAACTTCTGCGTCGTCGTCGACGATTACGACATGAAGATCACGCACGTGATTAGGGGCGACGATCACCTGAACAACACGCCGCGCCAGATGAACATGCTGCGCGCGATGGGCGTCGAGCCGCCGGTCTATGCACACCTGCCGATGATCCTGGGGCCGGACGGAACCAAGCTTTCAAAACGCCACGGCGCGGTCTCCGTGCTGTATTACCGCGAGGAGGGCTACCTGCCGGAGGCGCTGCTGAATTACCTCGCCCGGCTCGGCTGGTCGCACGGCGACCAGGAAATCTTCTCGCTGAGGGAGATGCGCGCGCTCTTCGATATCGCGGACGTCAACAAGTCGGCTTCGGCGATCAATCCCGATAAGCTGGCGTGGATCAACCAGCAGCACCTGATGCGGATGCCGGCGCCACGCATCGCCGTCGAACTGCGCTGGCAGCTCGAGCGGCTGGGCGTGGATGTGACGCAGGGGGCGCCGCTGGAGGCGGTCGTTGAAGCCCAACGCGAGCGCTCGAAGACGCTGAAGGACATGGCGCAGGCGAGCCGGTTCTTCTTTGAGGCGCCGGTGTCCTACGAGGAGAAGGCCGCCCGGAAGCACCTGGCCGCCGAGTCCAAGCCAGTGCTTGAGCAGGCACGCGCGGCGCTAGCGGCGCTCGTCGAATGGACCGCACCGGCGATCCACGAGGCGATTCAGGCGCTGGCGGAGGGAAGCGGAGTGGGGCTCGGTAAGGTGGCGCAGCCGCTCCGAGTGGCGGTGTCGGGCGGCGGGGTGTCGCCGCCGATCGACGAGACGCTGGCGATCCTGGGGCGGGAGCAGACTCTCGCGCGCCTCCACCGATCAATTAGCTACGCGGGTCACGGGGGTGCCTGAACGGACGCTCAGGCCGTTGACACACTGGGCCAGCTTGCGGAGAATGCGCCCCCTCTAAGTGGGGCCATAGCTCAGCTGGGAGAGCGCTTGCATGGCATGCAAGAGGTCGACGGTTCGATCCCGTCTGGCTCCACCATTGTTTCGATAAGTCCCCATCGTCTAGAGGCCTAGGACACTGCCCTTTCACGGCGGCGACCGGGGTTCGAATCCCCGTGGGGACGCCATTTTTTCACGTCGAGTATGGAAAAACAGGCCGCCCGTGGCCCAGCCACGGCTTGCCCGTTTTTGGCCCTTGCCGGTCAATATTCAGGGGCACCTTCTAACCCTGCCGGGTCGTCATCCTGTGCCATGCGCCCGGTCAACCTTTCCGCGTTGCCGCGTGTGCGGATCACGGATCACGCGGGAGATGGATCGTGCAGCCGCCGATGCCTGCCTTCACTGGCGCAACCTGGATGGCGTAATAGAAACCCCGCCGAAGCGGGGTCTCGTTGTCGTCAGTTGAGGGTGTCGCTCAATTCAGCTTGCGCCGCTTGGCGAAGCCGAGTCCGACAAGGCCGAGGCCAAGCAGTGCGAGGGTGCCGGGTTCAGGGACCGAAGTCAGGCGAACGTTGTCGAGCATCATTCCAATGTTGTCGCCGCCCGTGGCTGCGAAGCGCAGGTACATAGGGTTCGTCAATCCGCTCAGTGTAAAAGTGCGAGTGAATGTCTGCCATCCCGCGTTGTATGCCAGTGACTCGGACCAGTTCATCACGCCGAATTCAACGTATGCCACCACCGTGTCGGTAAAGCCTGCGCTACGCTGGTTGCCTGACAGGTCGTAGGTGAACGTATATGTGCCGGCAGCCAACGGCCCCAAGTTGATCGATACGATATCCCCAGCCTTGTTTGGTACTACCGTGCCATCCATGTCGACACAGTAGTTACTGCCGGCGGCGCAGGTGATGCCGTACTCACCGCTCCGAACGAGGTCGACGGAACCCGACATCACCGTCCAATTCGAGCCGCCGGTCCAGTTCAGAATCGTACTGCCAGATGTCACACCCTCGAAATCGTCTGAAAAAATCACGCTGGCACTTGCCGGAGCGGCGAGCCCGACGCAACTCAGTACGGCACTCAGGACGCAGGCTAAGCGAATTGCTTTCATGGAAACTTGGTTCCTCAAAGATCAAGAAAACGCTTGGCTAATATCAAGCAATTTCTATGCCATCGGCGGGCGAAATCCAACAAGCAACTGAATTGCATAGTAATGTTTTTAGGCGCCGCCTTGAGTCTGGGCGCGCGTCAGGGCCCGGTGTAAAGAAATCCGACGGTCATCGGCGTTTGAGCGCTTGATTCCCGCGAGTTGAATAGTCCTACGGGTTTCCACACGCCGGGAGTGATGAGCAGCATCGGTACGGGCGCAGATACAGAAACCCTGGCTCTCGGCCAGAGCTGTCAGCAGACGCTAATCTCTCCAGAAACTCTTGAACCGATCCGGTGCCATCTCGGTGTAGCGCACGGTGTGGGTCAGCTACTTGCGCGCGTCGCCGATGACCTCGATCCGACCGACGCGCATAACCAGCTGTCCTAGCCCATATGTCCATACCCGAAAGACCCCCGGGCCTTGTCGGCACACGGCCACACCGACTTGGGCACCCGACCACAGGCCGCATGGGTGCCCGTTGACGACTTCTTGGCCTCCTTGATTGCTTCATCGCGACGCAGTAGCCGCAGCGCAGGAACGCGGCTTCAGTGCTTCAGGAAGGATCTTGCTGCGTCGTGTTGCAACCTTCAGTTGAGCCGCAGGGCATAGACTGGGGTATCGACATGCCTGATCAGCAGCGCCACGTCGACCGAACTCCAACTTGCGACGCGGAACCTCCCGAACGTGTGCTGCCAGTTCGGTGCGTGGCGGGAGCCCGCTTTGGCATCGGCGATGGGGTCCAACCCATCGCCTGCGCATTGTGCCCAGTCCCATTCGCCGCCAGTGAGGGTTGACCAGCCTGAGCCCTTTGGCGCCGCGATCGTGTGGACGGCGGCCCCGTCCTGGGCGGAGTAGTAAATCAACCGGTCCAGATTCGGTGCGTATTCAAGCGCAGCGTATTCTGCGATGCGCGGTCGCACGCCACTCGAACGCAACGGCGCCGCGGGTGCCGCCGGATCTGCAGGATTGATCGCAAACAGGCCGTCGCGGGCATGCACCAGCACCACGACGATGTCCCGCATTGGATCAATCTGCATCGCGTTGTGGTTGGCAACGCCCGGGAACTTGTTTGCATGCAACGGGCCCCAGTGGCCAGAGGTGCCATCCACATTCGCACCGTCCGGGTAATAGCCGATAAAGGCGTTGCCGCCCCCGGCGTCACCAGAATGGCCCCACAACACGCGCCGGGACGCATCCCAGGTGGTAAAGCCTCCCGAATTCAGAATGGCCGAGGCATGTAGCGGGCCGCGACGCCACTGACGGCGATCGAGGTTGAACAGGTGCGGAATGGCAACGGCCTTGACCTTGGGACCCAGCTCGCTGTTGCCCTTCAAGATCAGATAGTCGTTGCCGACCGCGTCGTACTGCACGTAGCTGTAGGTGTGCGGGGGCAGCGGGGAGCCGTCCGGATACTCTGCATCCGGATAGAATGCACCCGCCCCGTAATCCTGGGGGCCGCCCTGAGCGAACCCATCTGAAATTCGCTTCCACTCCCGCGTGGCGACATCAAAAGCGTGAACGTCGGAGCCAAAGTAATCGTTGTGGCCACCGCCGAAGACAATCAAGGAGCCGGAGTCGGCAAACCGCGTTGCGAGCACCGCACCGTTCCAAGCCTCGGTAATCGCCGAGAAACCGATCTGGCCGCTCCACGGCGCATGGACGTACTGTCCGGTCAGCCGCCGCAGGACTGCGTAAGGTCGTCGAGCAGGATTCAGGGCCGGATCGCAGGCGGGATCGCCGTCACGCAGATAGCGCGTACCCACTTTCGTGGCGGGCAGCCCCAGGTCCGGTCGATCACCCGAAAGGCGATACCAGCGACCGATCTTCATGGCATCAAGCCATTCCGGGGCTAACGGCGCCCTCAATGACGTTGGGTCCGCCATCGACCCTACATTACAGAAAACCGGTAGTCGCGCGGGCCTTGTCGTCGGACAGACCGGCGTTATCCTGCCGCGCAAAGCTGCGTGCTATCCGGATATCTGCCCCGAATTAGCAGAAATAAGACCCCGCCGACGCGGGGGATCCTGATACTTGCAGCAAATCGCAGTTGTCGACTCGGATCACCGCAATTGTGCTCACGCGGTGATAGGCTCACCATGGTGGTCATGGTGGGACGTGCGGATGAGAATCTGACCGATGCCCGGATTATTGATACGACATGCGATCGCTACAGCAATCGCCCTCCTGGTGATCGCAAATGCCCACGCGGTGGACCAGATCCAGGTTGGGCCAGCAGTTTTGGATCCACCGACACTGAACTGTCTCGGCATTGTCGTACCGATCACCGGTGGCGACGACAACTACAATGCGCAAGCAGTGGTGCAGTATCGGATGCAGGGGACTTCGACTTGGACGGCCGCGATGCCGCTATTGCGTGTCCGACCCGACACGGTCGGGACCGAGACTCCACCAAGTGACTATGGACTGCCGGATCCGATGGAACAATTTGCTGGGTCAATCGTCGGCTTAGACGCAGGTAATATTTTCGAGATTCAGATCGTCGTAGTCGATCCGGACGGCGGCGGAGGTTCGCAAACCGTCATCGCTGAAACGCGCTCAGTGCCGAAGCCCGTGCCCACAAATTCAATTGCGGTTCCCGTAAACAACGACGCGCAGCTGAACAGCGCTTTGGCAAATGCCGTGCCCGGGCACGTAATCGAACTCGCCCCTGGCACGTATCACGGCCCACTCACGATATCCAGGAGCGGAACCGCTGGCGACCCGATCCTGCTGCGCGATCCTGGCGGCGACCAAGTTGTCATCGAAGCGGTCGGGGCGAGCTATGGTTTGACTGTGTCTGGATCACACGTGTTCGTCGAAGGCATTACCGTGTTTGGTAGTGACTGGGGCGCCCGACTCTCCGGCACTGATGACATTGTGGTGCGCAACACGAGATTCATGTCCGTCAACAAAGGAATTGATGCACGCAACGGTATCCATAGGAACTTCTACATTTGCGACAATGTTTTGGAGGGCAAGTTTGCCTGGCCCAACGTCAGCAGCAGTACTTGGGACCAGGAGGGTATCGTCGTAACCGGGCAAGGCCACGTCATTTGCCACAATACCCTGTCGGGGTTCGGCGACGCGCTCGGTCTAAGCCAGAACACAGCGATACCCAATGTGGCCATCGACTTTTTTGGCAACGAAGTGCTTTGGACGGGCGATGATGGCCTGGAGATCGACTACGGTCATCGCAACGTTCGCGTATTCGACAATCGAGTCACGAACTCTGGCATGGGCGTGAGTGTGCAGCCAGCGTGGGGAGGACCGATCTACATATTCCGTAACGTGCTGGTGAACCAAGCGCACAGCCCCTACAAATTCAACAATGATCCGACCGGCATTCTCGTTTTCAACAACACATCGATTCGTACGAACGGACCCGGTAACTATGGTGGATCGGCGTGGCCACAGTTGGGCTACCAGCAGGCGGATGGTGATTGGAGCTACGTCGCCAACTTCAGGTTTGTGAACAACCTCGTCGTCGGCGCGACCACCCCGGCCAAATTCACGTCCGACATTATTCTCGGGGAGATCAATTACAACGGCTGGTCGCCAAACGGAACGTTCATCTTCTCCCAATCGTATGCGAATCTCGCTGACGTGAAGGCCAGGTCACCTTTTGAAGCTAACGGGCTGATCCTTGGCAGCCCTTTGTTTGCCGACTTTGCAGCAATGGGGTCCGATTACACGACATTTGTTGCCCCGGGCAACGTGACACTAAGTCCCAGCTCGAATGCTGTCGACGCGGGTCTTGTCTTGCCTAACATCAACAACGATTTCCAAGGCAACGCGCCCGATCTTGGGGCGTGGGAGCTTGGCAAGGGAATTCCGGTCTACGGTGTGAGAAATCAGATCATCTTACCGAATCCGCCAACGAACCTCACGGTGCAATGATCAAGCGATCAGCCGATAAGCACCATTCGCGCGTATTTCCTGGGCGTCAGCGAGCAATTTATTTACCTGTGGCCATAGGTAGCGGACCGGCGCAACAAGTAGCGCTCCGTATCCACGGGCATCGCGTGGTAACGGCGTTCGAAGTGATGGCCGGTGGTGGCCAGCCGCGCCTGGACGTGGTCGGAGGCGTGCACCCGCTAGCCGTGGCCTTCGACGACTCACTGAAGCAGTCTTTCGATCAGCGGGAAGATGATTGCGACGCAGCGTCACATGGTAGATGCCGCCGGGGTCGTGCAGACGACGCGGGAAATCCGTAACTCCGGTACCTTATTCTCCGGCACCCTATTCCAGCCAGATTTGGTGGAGGTAGAAGGTTGCGCCGACCGGCGCCGGTTGGCTGCGTTCGAAGAGGACGACTCCGGCCACGCGGCCGAGATCGAGTCGCCGGCGGTCGGGGGCGTTGGCGATATCCTGTAGCGGGATGTCCAGTACGCGCCGGCTCGATGCCGGCAGCGTAAACGGCAGATTGAAGCGGTCTTCGTGGCGCTGGTCATGGGCTATGTCATGTACGCGAATCATCAGCTGGAGCGGCCGTGCGCCCGGATTCACGAGGTCGAGCTTTAGACGACGATAGCCGCGCCAGTCGGGCGCGGGCTCGTTGAGTCGCAGTCCGGGATTCTCGGCACGGCCGAGCCGCACCTGCAACGCGGTCAGTAACTGCCCGCCGGCCCAGGACATAGGCAGCGTCGTGCGCTGTATTTCAGCGCCAGCCCCTTCAATGAAATACAAATCCAGCCGCCGCTCGAAGCCGGCAATGACCGGAAACATCGCTTGCCTGCGGGCATACGCGAGCGCCCCCTCGACCAACGGCGCCAACACGACGGCGATCGCCACGAGCGCAACACCGATCAGCCCTGCCCGCAGGCGCAGGGTCCCACGCCGGAACTGATAGGCGGCAGCCAGGCACAACGCGGCCGCGGCACCGACTGTGTCCATCACGATATCCATGACGGAAGCACCGCGACCGATGCGGGACTGGATCAGCTCGACCGCAATGCCAGCGGTGACGGTAATCCCGAAAGCCGCAAGGTAATGACGGGCGCCAGGGGCGATCCCTGCCGTCGCACCGCCCGCAGCGCTGCGCGCGCCGCGGGCCGGCATCAGCCGCGATACGATCAGCGCCAGCGCCCCGAAGATCGGCGCATGGCCGGCGTTGTTCAGCAGGCCAAGGAAACGCGTGCCCGTCGGAATCCCCGTCGTCAAAACCAACAGAATCAGCGCGCCCGCGGCCAGGGCGAGCAGCGCCGATGATGGAGCGATTGGCCGGCGGTTCAGTCCAGCGCCTCGAAGTGATTGATCAGTTTGACGTAGCCCATCATGGCGAGTTCGCGGCTCATGCCTTTGCGCGCCTCCCAGGCCTCGTACTTAGCTCGCGCGACGAAATTGAACGCGCCGGGCCTGTCACCGCCGACGTCGCCTTCCGTTGCCTGCTTGTAGTAGGAATAGATCTCGAGCATCGTGTCGTCGTCGGGCCTGTTCTTGAGATTCTTTGAATCTTCCGCCGCGTTCCTGAACTGCTCCTCAAGGCTTGCCATGACGCTCTCCGCTCAGACGACTGCCACAGGCTGCCTGCGTGGGTCCAGCCGCGTCAACCCGACACGGGCCGGCACCTTTCTCAATATTTACATAATCTTGTGAACACTGTCTCACGGCAGGCATTCGATCCGGCTTACACTAATCGGGTACGCACCCCACCTTGCGCTTCGTCGTCGCTCGAGGCGGTGGTTGCAGCTGATAACGCTGAGCCGTCACGGGAGTCACGGTCCGATGGGTCGTCCGGACCGTTGCAGGACGGGCTCTGCCGGACTGCAGGGACGCCAAGAACCAGCCGTGAATTGAATGACCATCCGCCTGTTCAAACACTACGTCCCGTTGCCCTTCGTTTTCCTGGCAGTCATCGAGGGTCTCATTTTCTTCGGCTCGCCCTTTTTGGCCGTGTCGTGGCTCGAGGATCTGCTATTTCGGAGCGAGGGCGTCCACGCCATCCGCCCGGACCAGGCCCTGCTGTTCGCCGGCATCACACTGCTTTGCATTTTCGCGGTTGGGCTCTACAACCCGCGCCAGAGGATCGACTTTGCGGGGCAATTCGTCAGGGTGCTGGTCGGCGTCGTCGCGGCCCTACTCGTGCTGGCGGTCGTATTTTTCCTGGGGCCAGAACTGAATTTCGGCCGCGACGACCTGCTGCTCGCGGCCGCATTCGCCCTGTTCGGCTCGCTGTTGGCCAGGCTAATCTTCTACCGATCAGCGCACGGGGAGCGCTTTAAACGGCGGGTACTCGTCTATGGCGCCGGCCGGCAGGCAACCAGCATCGCCGCCCTGAGGCGCCGTTCGGACCAACGTGGGTTCCGCCTGGTCGGTTACGTGCCAGCCGTCGGGGACCGGAAGATACTCGTGCCGCCCAGCAGCATCCTCGATTCCAAGGAATCCCTGGCTGACTACTGCGTCGAGCATGCCGTCGACGAAATCGTCGTGGCGATGGACGATCGCCGGCACGACTTCCCGATGCGCGAATTGCTGAAATGCCGCCTCGATGGCATCAAGGTCACCGAGGTACTGAACTTTCTCGAGCGTGAGACCGGCAAAGTCCAGCTCGACGTGCTGAACCCGAGCTGGATGATCTTTTCCGAGGGATTCCAGCGCGGACGCCTGCACGCGACGTCCGAGCGGACCTGCGACATCGTTGCGAGCCTGCTGCTGCTGTCGATCGCCTGGCCCGTGATGCTCGTGACAGCGCTCGCAATGAAGATCGAGGATGGGCCGCGGGCCAGCGTGCTGTATCGCCAGGTCCGCGTCGGCCAGTTCGGCAAGCTGTTCCGGCTCATCAAGTTCCGCAGCATGACGCATGGCGCCGAGCAGGACGGCCAGCCGCGCTGGGCCGAGCACAACGACAGCCGGATGACGCGCGTCGGGTCCTTAATCCGCAGGATGCGGATTGACGAGCTGCCGCAGGTGTTCAACGTCCTGCGCGGCGACATGAGCTTTGTCGGTCCGCGCCCCGAGCGCCCCGAGTTCGTCGTGGATCTGGAGGAGAGGGTCCCGTTCTACCGCGAGCGCCACAATCTCAAGCCGGGCATCACGGGCTGGGCGCAGCTGTGCTACCCGTATGGCTCGTCGGAAAAAGACGCGCGCGAAAAACTCCAGTACGACCTTTACTACGTGAAGAACCATACCCTGCTTTTCTACCTGGCAATTCTCGTGCAGACCGTCGAGGTGGTCGTTTGGGGAAAGGGCGCCAGGTGACGGGCCCGTGAACTCCTTCGGTGTGGCCAGCTACGGCGCGGCATCGTTAGCCTTCCTGGTGCTGACCGTACTGCTCGCGATGAGCTGGCGCGGCCGAGCTCACGGTGTGCGCCTGATCGCGGCGGCGGCTGTGACCGCCGCGTGGGCCGGCGGCCTGGCCTGGCAGGCCTGGAACCAGTCGCTGTCGCCGGTCGTCATCCATACCCTCGAGACGCTGCGCTTTGGTGCCTGGCTGGTCGTGCTGATCGCCCTCGCGCAGGGCGTGATACCGCGTGTCCTCGCCGTCGGCAGCCATCTGCTGTGGGCGGGACTACTGGCGGCCGGCTGGCTGCTCGCCGTGCTGCAATCGTGGGTCGTGATCGACGTGGGCCCGGGCGTGTTGCTCGCGCCGGGCGGGCTCGCGGTCGCGCTCGCCGTGCTCGTACTGCTCGAGCAGATCTACCGCAATTCCAACGCCGAGGGCCGGCGCGGCTTCCAGTACCTGGCCATCGGGCTCGGCGGCGCGTTCGCCTACGACCTGTTCCTGTACTCGCAGGCCGAGCTCTTCAGCCGGATCTCCGAGGACCTCTGGCTGGTGCGCGGGGCCGTCAACGCACTGCTGGTGCCGTTCATCGCCATCGCCGCGCGCCGCAATCCGCACTGGTCGCTTGACGTGTTCGTATCGCGGCAGGTCGTCGTGTTCACGACGGCGGTCACCGCCATCGGCAGCTACCTGCTGCTGATGGCCGTCGGGGGCTACTACGTGCGGCAGTTCGGCGGCAGCTGGGGCACGGCCGCCAACATCCTGTTCTTCGCGGGCGCGTTGATCGTGCTCGCAGTGATCGTCATGTCCGGCACGGCGCGCCGCCGGTTGCGCGTGTTCATCAGCAAGCACTTCTTCCGCAACAAGTACGATTATCGTGTCGAGTGGCTCCGGTTCGTGGCGACCTTGTCCACGGCCGGCCCGGACGATGTGCGCCGCACGAGCCTGCAAGCGATCACGCAGATCTTCGAGAGCCCTGGCGGCTTCATGTACACGCGGGACGAATCGGGCCGGCAGCTCGTGCCAGTCGCGGCGTGGCCGATGCGGCTCGAGAACTTCACCGGGCTGGCGCCCGTGCCCACAGACCACGAAATGGCCCGGTTCGTCGCCGAGCGGCAGTGGGTCATCGATCTGCGGGAGTATGCCGCAGCACCCGAGGTCTATCAGAACATCGAGGTTCCGGCGACATTGCGCGAGCCGGCCCGCGCGCGCGTCATCGTGCCGCTGCTGCGGCCTGATGGCCTGGCCGGATTCGTGCTGCTGCTCGAGCCGCCGCCGCCGTTCGAACTGACCTTCGAAGACCGCGACCTGCTGAAGACGGTCGGGCGCCACGTCGCAACGATTGTCGCCCAGCACGAGGCGGACCTGCGCCTGGCCGAGAACCGGCAATTCGAGACCTATCATCGGCTGACGGCCTTCATGATGCACGACCTCAAGAACGCCGTGGCCCAGCTCCAGCTGGTGGTGCGCAATGCGGAAGAACACCGGCACAACCCGGCCTTCATCGACGATGCTCTGGCGACCATCGCCAACGCCGTGGAGCGCATGAATCGGCTCATCGAACAACTGCGGGACCGTAGCGCGCAACCACGTACTAAGCCATTGGACCTGGTGTCGCTGGTCCAGCAGGTGCTCGCGCATTGCTCGGACCGCACGCCGACGCCACGATTTAAGTCGCCCCCCGCCGCCGAAGTCATGGTCCGTGCCGACCACGACCGGCTCGCGGCGGCGCTCGAACACGTGATCCGCAATTCCCAGGACGCCACCCCGGCAGCTGGCGAGATCCGGGTGCAGGTCGAAACCGCCGACGGCCAGGGGCGGGTCGACGTGGTCGACACGGGTGCTGGCATGACCCCGGAATTCGTGCGCGAGCGCCTGTTCCGGCCATTCGACAGCACCCGGGGTGCGAAGGGCATGGGAATCGGCGCGCACCAGGTTCGCGAGTACGTGCGGAGCCTGGGCGGCGAGGTGGACGTGCGAAGCAGTCCCGGTTCCGGAACGCTCTTTACCATTACCCTGCCGGTTTGCGGCCTGGACGAGACCCGACCCGATGCCTGAAGAAAAGCAGAAACTGCTGATCGTCGAGGACGACGCCGGGCTGCAGAAACAGCTCGGATGGACCTTCGAGGATCGCGAGGTGCTGCAGGCCACCACGCGGTCGGAGGCGCTGGGCCAACTGCGGCGCTTCGAACCGGCGGTCGTGTTGCAGGATCTTGGCCTGCCGTCACTGAAGGTTTCGCCACGCTGCAGGAAATCCTGAGCCTCGCGCCGGCGACAAAAGTTATCGTCGTCACCGGCAACGCGGATCGCGACAATGCGGTCAAGGCCGTGGGTCTCGGCGCCTGTGACTTCTGCCAGAAACCACTCGACAAGGACATCCTGCGCCTGATCGTCGACCGGGCCTTCCACATCCACGCGCTCGAGGAACAGAACCGCCTGCTGCGCGAGAACCAGCTTGGCTCCCCATTGCAAGGCGTGATCGCGAGTGATGAGGGGATGCTCCGCGTATGCCGCAACGTGGAGAAGGTCGCGCCGACCGACGCGTCGGTGCTGATACTCGGCGAAAGCGGCACCGGCAAGGAGCTCATTGCGCGCGGCGTACACGACCTGAGCCGGCGCAGCCGCAACCGGTTCGTGGCCATCAACTGCGCGGCCATTCCGGAGAACCTGCTCGAAAGCGAGCTGTTCGGCCACGAGAAGGGTGCGTTTACCGGGGCCGTGAAGACGACGCAGGGCAAGATCGAGCTGGCCGGCGGCGGCACGCTGTTTCTCGACGAGATCGGCGACATGTCGCTGCCGCTGCAGGCCAAGCTACTCAGATTCCTGCAGGAGCGCGTTATCGAGCGCGTGGGCGGGCGCGACGAGATCGCGGTAGACGTGCGCATTGTCTGCGCGACTAACCAGGACCTCATGGCGTTGATCGCCGCGCAGAAGTTCCGTGAGGACCTGTTCTACCGCATCAGCGAGGTGCCGATTCAGCTGCCGCCGCTGCGCGACCGTGCCGGCGGCGCCAATGTGCTGGCGCACGCGTTCCTGCGCCGGTTCGGCGCTCAGCAAGGGATTCCCAAGCGCGGATTCACGCCGGACGCAATGGCCGCGATCCAGGCCTACGACTGGCCCGGCAACGTCCGCGAACTCGAGAACAGGATCAAGACCGCCGTCATCATGTCGGACGGCCCGTGGGTGACGGCACAGGATCTCGGCCTGGCGGCGGCCAGCAAGGATGGCTTGTCCTTCAACCTCAAGGAGGTGAGGGCGCGGGCCGAACGTGAGACGATCAGTCAAGCGCTGGCGGTCGCCGACGGCAACGTGTCTAAGACCGCGGAGCTGCTCGGGATCAGCCGGCCGACGCTCTACGACCTGATGGAACGCTACGGCATGCGCCGCGGCGACGAGCCAGCCTGACGGGGATGCGCCTCGGAATCATTCTGGCCGCCATGGTCGGGGGCGCAATGATCGCCCTGTGGCCTAGTTTCGTCTCACTCTTCGGCGTCTGGCGGGAAATCCACGACTACGAGTACGGGATCCCGATCGCGGCGATTGCAGTGGTGTGGCTCCTGATCATCGCGCGCCGGGTAGCGTCCGCGCGTCCGGAGCCCGCATGGGCCGGCACCGTCCTGCTGGCCGGCGCCCTGCTGGCCTGGCTCGTGGCCTTCAATGCCAACAGTCTCATTGCACATCAGGTCATGATGCCGGTCGTCGTCTGGCTTGCGATCCTCGCGGGGGCCGGTTGGCCCGTCGCTCGCCGGATGATTGCGCCGGTGGCTTTCCTGTACTTCGCGATTCCCGTCTGGGACTACGCCGTGCCGTTGCTGCAGCGCATGAGCGTGGCGACCACCGAAACCGCGCTGGGGCTCGCGGGCGTGCCCGCGGTGGTGAGCGAGTATCTGGTGACGATCCCGGACGGCGCCTTCCACATCGTCGAGGGTTGCAGCGGCAAGCGCTATTTCATGGTGACGCTCGCGGTCGCCTACCTTGCGGCGGCCGTCCAGCACATCCGGGGAATGCGGGCTGTCGTTTATGTGGTCATTTGTGGCGTGCTGGCGCTCGTCGCCAACTGGTTGCGGATCTTCATCGTGATCTACGTGGGCCATGTAACGAACATGCAGCACTACCTCGTGGCCGTGGAACACAAGACTTTTGGCAATGCGATTTTTGTCTTGCTGCTCGTCGCCGTGTTCCTGCTGGCCCGGCGTTTCGGGTCGCCCGCCGGTACGGAGACAGCCGGAACCGGCGCTTCGCAAGCGGACGCAGGCTTTTCGGCCGGTGCTTCCCGCTGGCGGTTCGCGGTACCGGCCGCGCTGCTCGCCTCCACGTTTGTGCTGGTGCAGGCCGGTTCGATGTCCACCTTCGACCCGCCGGTCCTCGGACCGCTGCCGCTGGCTGCCGATGTTTGGCAAGGTCCCTTGCCCGCGAGCTCCCAATGGCGGCCGGTTTTCGTGGCCCCGGCCGATGAGCGCCGGGCCGCCTACCGGACCCGAACCGGCACCGTGGAGCTTTATGTCAACCTCTATGGGGAGCAGCGGCAGGGCGCAGAACTGGTCTATTACGTCAACACGCTGCTCGCGCCGGGCAGCTGGTCGCGCGTATGGCCGCCTGAAGTCCGCAGGATGCCATCGGCGTCGGGGCCGGCGCTCGCGAAACTCGAGGCGCGCGGTCCAGATGGAAGCCTTTGGGTGCTCGCCTATGGCTACCAGGTCGGGGGATGGCATACGACGCTGGAACCCGTGGTGCAAATGACTTACGGGCTGCGATCCATCGCTAGGCCGACCCCGTCCGGCATGGTAGCCTTGGCCAGCCGCTGCGACACAAATTGTGAAGCGGCGCAGGCACTTGTAAGGTCTTTCTGGGACGAACTGTCAGCACCAATCCGGGCCATGTGGCCGAGGGAGGTGGCCGGGCATAGCGGCGGGCGTCAGCGGGAATCGCGGCAGGAGGCAGGATCCGAATGATGAAGACAGTCATGACCGTCGGTCGCGGGCTTGGGCTCGCGCTCGTGGCGTTGTGCCTCACTGTGGGCCTGATCGCTTGCGATCGGTTGCTGAGCGCCGACCGGCGTATCGAGCGTGCCGCTGTCGAGTTCGCGGCCGGCCAGTATGTGGCTGCGATGAACGACGCCAAGACGGCGCTCGAGGCGGAACCCGACCATGTCGAAGGCCGAGTCCTGCTGGCGAGGATCTCCTTGCGCCTGGGCGATGCGGAGTCCGCGCGCAAGGAACTCGATCGCGCGCTTCTGGCAGGGGCCGATCCCGCGCTGCTGCGGGATCTGCATTACGACATCTTTCTGCAGCAAGGGCACTATCAGGACGCGCTGTTAGCAGCCGCGGTGGACGAGGAAGTCGATCCATTGCGCCGGCTGCTGGTGATGGGCACGGCCCAGACGGCGCTCGGACAGAAAGAGGACGCCGGCCGCAGTATCGAAGAGGCGCTCGCGCGCGAGCCCGACAATCGCGATGCGCTGCTGCTCCAGGCGCGCTGGTACTGGGGCACCGGCCGGCTCGACGAAGCGGGCGAGGCGCTCGATCGTCTGATCGAACGCAACCCAGGCTTCGCCGAGGCCTGGATGTACAAAGGGCGTTTCGCGCTCGGCGCCGGGAACGCGGCGCGCGCACTCGCTGCGTTTGAAGAAGCCCTCAAGACTTCCTCGAGCCAGCTGGGCATGCCCGACCAGTTCGCCGTTCACGCCGGCATCGTCGAGAGCCGGATGGCACTCGCCGATCTGTCCGGGGCCGAAACCGGACTGCGTGCACTCGAGGCCATGGCGCAGAACGCTTTCGTTACCCGCTACCTGCGCGCCCGGCTTGCCTACCTGCGCGGTGACTACCCGGTCGCGGTTGCAGAGCTGCAGCGCGCCTTGAGCCGGCAGCCTGGCAACCCTGCGGCCCGGTTGCTGCTCGGGACGGCATTGATCGGGCAGGGTTCCATCGAGCAGGCGGAATCCGAGCTGTCAGGCCTCGTGGCGGAGTACCCGGACAACGTCGAGGCGCGCAGGCTGCTGGCGGGCCTGTATCTGTCCAGAAACGATGCGGCCTCCGCGCGCCGGGTGCTCGCCAATGCGCCCGCGGTCGAAGTCAACGATCCGGGTACCGACTGGCTGACCGGTTCGGTGCTGCTCGCATCGGGCCAGACGTCAGAGGCCATTGCACTGCTCGAGCAAGGCGCTGCCGCCAACCCGGGCAATGTCCCGCTGCGACTCGATCTGGTGCGCGCCTATCTGGTGGCCGGGCGGCGCGCCGACGCGCTGGCCGCGCTGGCGGCCTTGCCTGAAGGCGAAGGCGGGCTCGCGCGGCGCAAGCTGACCGTGCTTGCGGAGGTGGCCGGCCGGGACGCGGCAGCGGCCCGGCAAGGAATCGCCCGACTGGTCAGGGAGAACTCGTCCGACGCGGGTTTGCTGATGGTGGCTGGCTCGTTTCTGCTTTCCATCGGCGATGCGGTGACCGCCGCGCGGACCCTTGAGCAGGCGATTGCGGCCGATCCCAGGAACCTCAATGCCCGGCTGGCGCTCGCGGCGGCCACACTGCAGGGCGGTGACCTGGGGCGCGGCGAGGAACATCTGCGCAAGGTGCTGGAACTCGATTCGACATCGGAGCTCGCACTGGTCGGCCTCTCCGGCGTGGCACTGGCGCGGGGCGACCGTGCGGCAGCGCGGCAGTGGCTCGAACGGGCGATCAGCGCGGACCCCGCGGTCGTGGAGGCCCGACTGCGACTTGCAGAACTCGCGCTGGCAGACAAGGATTCGGCGCGCATGAAGTCCATGGCTGAACAGGCCCTGGCGGTCACGAAGAATCGGGCGCAGACGCTCAATCGGGTCGGTCAGCTGCTCATGCGCGCATCGCAATACGACGAGGCGCTCGCCCGGTTCAGTGAAGCGGCTGAGTTGGGCCTGGACGATGCGGGCGTCAATGCCGGTCTCGCCTTGGTCGCGCTGGGGCGCACCGACGAAGCCCGCGCGCGTCTCGAAGCGGCGGCGAACCGGCGACGCGACTGGGCAGCTCCGGTGGCCTATCTGGCGGCGCTCGATTCTGGGCAGGGCCGCTTTGACCAGGCGCTGGCGCGGGTAGACGCGCTTCAGAAAGCCGGCGGCGCGGCGTCCGCCGCCGACGAAATCCGCGGGGCCGTGTACAACGTGTCCGGAGACCACAAAGCCGCAGTAGCCGCCTACGAGCGCGCCGCCAAAGCGCAGCCGGCGTCGTCATTGGCGATCAAGCTGTTCCGGGCTCGTAAAGCGGCCGGTGTATCGGCCCCGGAGTCGAGCCTGACGGCCTGGCTTGATGAAAATCCGCGTGACACGCTGGTGCGGGTGCTGCTCGCGGAACACTGGCAGTTGCAGGGCGATCGCAAGGGGGCCATCGCTCAGTATGAGCATGCCGTCGAGATCTCGCCCGATCCGGTGGTGCTCAACAATCTCGCCTGGCTGTATTACGAGGTCGGCGACGATCGCGCGACCGGACTCGCCAGGCAGGCGTACGAAGCCGCGCCGGACAATGCCGCCATCGCCGATACCTACGGCTGGATTCTCGTGGAGAAGAGTCGGGCGGCCGATGGCGTCGCGATCCTCGAAAAGGCGGCGAAGGACGCCCCTCGGGTGCTCGAGATCCAGTACCACTACGCGGTCGCACTGGCGCGTACCGGCAAACGGCAGCAGGCCGCCGAGGCGCTGCGCTCGCTGCTGCAGGCGACCGACGCGTTCCCGTCACGGCGGGAGGCGGAAGCTTTGCTGCGCTCGCTGTCACAGGGATGAAGACGTGAGACACGGCGTCGGTCGTCACGGAATTGCAGGGCTGCTGCTCGCGGCGGCATGGTTTGTGGCGCCGCCATCCCTGGCCGCGCTGCAGGCCGAGGAGCCGCCGGCACCCGCGGCCGGGACGCCTTCGGGAACACAGCATGACACGACGTCGAATTACATTATCGGCCCGGGCGACACTATCCAGGTATTTGTATGGCGCAATCCGGAGTTGTCCATCACCGTACCGGTTCGCCCGGACGGCAAAGTGTCGACGCCGTTGATCGAGGACATGATCGCGGTCGGCAAGAAGCCGTCCGAGCTTGCGCGCGACATGGAGGCCCGGCTGGCGGAGTACATCCGCAGCCCGCAGGTCAATATCATCGTTACCAATCCGCAGAGCGTCTTCAGCCAGGTGACGGTGATCGGGCAGGTCGGAAAACCGGGGTCTGTCCCTTACCGTGAGGGCATGACGGTGCTCGATGTCATGCTCGCGGTTGGTGGTCTGGGTCAGTTCGCGGCCGGGAATCGCGCCAAGCTGGTGCGAACGGATGACAACGGCAAGACCACGGAGGTCCGAATCCGCCTTGAAGACCTGGTCAAGAAGGGTCGCCTGCGTGAAAACCGCGAAGTCAGGCCGGGCGACGTACTGATCGTACCGGAGTCGTTCTTCTGACGGGGTCGGCCCCCGGGAAGCCGTTCATATGGATCTTAAAGAACTGCTGATCAAGGTTCTGGATGAGTTGCGCGGCGCCTGGCGTTTCCGCTGGTGGAGTCTCATCGCGGCCTGGGTCATCTGTGCCGTCGGCTGGTTCACGATACTGACGATGCCCAATGTTTATCAGGCGAGTGCGCGTGTTTACGTGGATTCACGCAGCATCCTGCGCCCACTGCTGCAGGGGCTCGCAATCAACCCGGACATCGCTTCCGGCCTCGATCTCGTGCGCCAGGTCATCCTGAGCCGGCCCCAGATCGAGAAGGTCGCGCGGGAGACGGACCTGGACCTGCACGCGCGCACGCCCGAGCAAAAGGAGATGCTGAGCCGCAGTCTGCAGGAGCGGATTTCCATTGAAGCCGCGGATCTGCGCGCGCGGACCAGCCAGGGTGAGGGGCTTTACATCATCAGCTTCAGGGACAACAACCGCGCCAAGAGCATCGAGGTCGTGGACACGCTGCTGAAATCCTTCGTCGAGAGCGCGCTCGGCGGCAAGCGCACCGGGGAGGAGACGGCGCAGCGCTTCATCGAGGAGCAGATCGCTGACTACGAACGACGGCTCGCGGATGCCGAATCCAGGCTGGCCGGGTTCAAGAAGAATAATCTTGGCCTGATGCCTGACAATCGCGGCGATTATTTTGGGCGCATGCAGCTGGAAGCGGTGGAACTCGACACTGTGCGCCGCACGCTGGCTGTGGCCGAAAGCCGCCGCGCCGAGATTCAGCGGCAGCTCTCCGGCGAGGAGCCTTTCCTGTTCGGGTTCGATACCGGTGCGGCATCCGCGGCCGGCGACTCGGCTTCCGGAGACATCACGTACCGGATCCAGGGGCTCGAAAAACAACTCGACGAGTTGCTGCTGCGCTATACGGACAAGCATCCCGAAGTGATTGCAACGCGCGCGACCATCGAGGAGCTGCGCAGGCGCCAGGACGAGGAGCTCGCGCGCGTCAAGGGCGGCGGCCGCGCGACTGGCAGTCTCGCATCCTCCCTGAAGACCAATCCCGTGTATCAGAGCCTCGAGATCGAACTCAAGCGCACTCAAGTCCAGATGGCGGAGCTGCGACAAGAAGTGGCGCAGCGCCAGGCCAGGGTGGCTGCGTTACGTCACCAGGTCAACACGGTGCCGGAAGTGGAAGCTGAGCTCGCGCGGCTGAACCGTGACTATGACGTCACTCGACAGCAATACCAGGAGCTCGTGAAGCGGCGCGAAACCGCGAGCCTGTCGGAGCAGGCCGACCGCGCCGGCACGGTCAAGTTCGATATCATTGAGCCGCCCTCGGCGTCGCTCGAGCCGGTCGCTCCGGATCGTCCGCGGCTCCTGGTCCTGGTACTGCTCGCGGGCCTCGCGGTGGGCGGCGGCCTCGCGTGGTTTCTCAATCAGCTCAGACCGGTGTTCCACAGCGTGCATTCGCTGACCGCGATCACCGGAGTACCGGTACTTGCCGCAATCAGCCGCACCTGGCTCGAACGCCACCGGCAGCAGCGGCAGCTCGAGCTGGTGAAGTTTTGCGCGGTGACCCTGCTCTTGATATTTGGGTTCGGTCTCGTGCTGGTGCTGCAGGACTTCGGCGCGCGCCAGCTGCAGCGGCTGATCGGGTGACGCCTGCATGAGCCTCATCGAAAAAGCATTGGCGAAACTGCAGGCAAGCCGCCGTACACAGCAGCCCGAGCTAAATGTGCCGCGCGTCACGCCTATGGTCGAGCGGGTCGTCGGGCGGGAGCGCGAGGCGCTCGAGGTCACAGTAGTCCCCGGCGGGCGGCGGCGCGAGATCATCGGTAATCCGTCGAAGACCGTCCGCATCGATTACGACGCACTGCGCCAGAACGGGCTGTTGCCGCCGGAACACCAGCAGCGGGAACTGGCCCACCAGTACCGCAACCTCAAACGCCCGCTGATCAAGCACGCCTTCCAGCCGGATGCCATCAAGACCGCGTCGCGAACGGCCTCGCCGCGGCTGATCATGGTAACGAGTGCGTTGCCGGGCGAGGGCAAGACCTTCACCTCGATCAATCTCGCGCTGAGCTTGGCGATGGAGAAGGACCACAGCGTGCTGCTGGTGGACGGCGACGTCGCCAGGCCGCGCGCCAGCCATAGCTTCGGCGTAGATACCGAGCCTGGCCTGCTCGACCTGCTGGGCGACCCTCACGGCGTCGTCGACTCGCTCGTACTGCCGACTGACGTGCCGGGGCTCAGCATCCTGCCCGTCGGCCGGCGCTCCGAGATGGCCAACGAGATGCTCGCGAGCGCGCGCATGCGCGAAGTCATCTTACAACTCGAACGGCTGGATCCGCAGGGGCTCGTCGTGGTCGACTCTCCGCCCATCCTGCTGACCAGCGAAGCGCGCGTGCTGGCATCGCTGTTCGGACAGGTCGTCCTCATCGTCAAGGCGAGCAGCACGCCTCAGCAGGCCGTCACCGAAGCGCTCGGCATGATCGGCGAGGGACCGTGGATCGGGCTCGTGCTGAACCAGGCAACCCACGACGAAGCGGCCGGCAGCTATTACGGCTACAGATATGGCTATGTCTATGGCGACGAGGGTTTTGCCAGTGCCGCAAAAGCAGGAGCAGTAAAGTCATGAACAGGATCATTTTCGCGGCCGCGGTGGCGACGGGCGCGGCCCTCCTCACGAGTCTCGCGCACGCCGCACAGGAATTCAGCATTTCGCTGAACGCGGGCGCGACCTATACGGATAACGTCGGCCGGGTCAGCGACAATGAGCAATCCGAAACGATGGCCGGGGCCGGCCTGCAGATGAGCCTGGTCAATCGCGAGGACCGCCTGCAGACGAATATCGCTGCAGACCTGCAGTACCGACACTTTCTGGATGACAGTTTCGACGATGAGCTTGTCGGCGGGCTCAACGGTGACCTGCGCTACTGGTTCGTGCCGAATCGCTTTGCTTGGATCGTCCAGGACAATCTCGCTCAGGCACTGATCGATCCGCGCGCAGTCGACACGGCCGCTAACCGGCAGAATATCAATTTCTTCAGCACGGGACCGGATTTCCGGTTGCGCCTGGGTGCGCGCACCGACCTGGCGGTCCAGGGGCGCTGGTCCGATGCCTCCTACGAAGACAGCGACGTCGACAATCAGCGCCTGACCGGATCGGTCAGCGTGATCCGGCATCTGGCGCCTACCCGGTCGCTGTCGCTGAACGGCACCGCAAGCCGCGTCGAATACGACCAGTCGCCGCCCAACAGCGATTACGACACCCAATCGGCGTCTCTGGGCTTCAACGCGCAGGGTACGCGCACGACACTGGACCTTCAGGCCGGCTACACGTCGCTGCACGACTTCGGCGACAGCTCAGACGGGCCGCTGTTCAGCCTGGCGGTCACCAGAAAGGTGGCCGCACGCTCGACGCTGAGCCTGAACGCCGGCACCAACCTGATCGACACCGCGGAGGCTTTTCGCCGTGATTCCGCCATTGGCGGCGTGTCGCCGGACATCGGCGATGCCATCGTCTCACGTGATCCGTTCCAGTCCGACTACCTGACGATTGGATTGAGGGTCGACGGTGGGCGTACCGGCATCCGGGCCGCGGTCGACTGGCGCAAGGAGGATCACGAGCGCGACGACGCGCTCAACCGGGAACTGCGCGGGGCGAGCCTCGAACTATCGCGCCAGCTGACGCCGGCATTGACGGCTCGCCTGTCCGGCGCCTGGAACATGCAGGACTTCGACGAGTCGAGCGTCGACTTCGACGAATGGTCGGTCGGTGCTGGCATCGACTGGGGTTTCTCCCGGAGCTTCACGGTGTCGCTGCGCGGCGATCACTTCACAGGCAGTGGCGACACCTCCACCGGCAACGGCGTGCGCGACTACGAGGAGAACCGGATTGCGTTGCGGATCTCATACCGGCCCGCTCGTTGAGCGTCTGCAAGGCAAAGATCCGTGGACGTTAGGAATGCCTTCTCGATCGACGTCGAGGATTATTTTCACGTAGAAGCGCTGTCACCGCGGATCGACCGCGCGCAGTGGGAAGGCCTCGAGTACCGCGCCGACGACAACACGCGGCGCGTGCTCGAACTCCTGGCTGCGGAGGGCGTGTATGCCACTTTCTTCGTGCTGGGCTGGATCGCGCGGCGCTCGCCGGGCCTGGTGCGCGAGATCCACGCGGCCGGGCACGAGGTCGCCTGCCACGGCTTGACCCATCAGCCCGTCTATAGGCAGTCGCCGCAGGCGTTCACGGATGAAACTCGCGAGGCGAAGCAGCTGCTCGAGGATGCGATCGGCGCGGCCGTGCGGGGCTATCGCGCGGCGACCTATTCGATCACAAACGAGTCGTTGTGGGCGCTGGCGATCCTCGAGTCGCTCGGCTTCGAATACGACTCGAGCATTTTTCCGATCCACCACGATCTGTACGGCATCCCCGATGCGCCGCGTTTCCCGTATCGTCCAGGGCCCGGGAAGCTGCTTGAAGTTCCGATTACGACGGTCGAAGTGCTCGGCCAGCGGCTGCCCTGCGGCGGGGGCGGGTATTTCCGGCTACTGCCTTACCGGCTGTTCCGTGC
>Ga0214473_10002190_pt1 | contig 24331 bp, 23 predicted proteins | sample RVTome_7_FD_203509 | JGI IMG/M metagenome (GOLD analysis project Ga0214473, IMG submission 203509) | Soil microbial communities from uranium-contaminated site in the Upper Colorado River Basin, Wyoming, United States - RVT98D197 | ecosystem: Environmental > Terrestrial > Soil > Contaminated >... | reverse complement strand
AACGGGCCTGATCAAGACCAATATTATGATCGTCACCGATTCTTCCGGCGATTTCATTGAGAGTGTGCCGACCATCGCACATGCGCACGATTTGTGAACCGATATTGTTGGTGCTGATCCAGTTAGGTGAAATCGGGTCAATCAGCAAATAGGTCCCCTCTTTTTCATGCTGCACATATTGAGGGGAAAAGAGCATGCTTCCTTCGGTAATCATCAAACTATCATCCTTTCAAAATGGTCTCGTAGTTGAAAAAGTCGCAAGGCCTAACATCTTACCTGTGTTCTGAATTAGATTCGCCGACGTTTAGATCAAAGATAAAAGATCAAAAATCAAATATGCAGATGAAAAATCAAAAATTGAAAACCTCAGCCCAAGCGAGTTTAAGAATGACGAAGATGCCTATGCACAAAAAGATAGCACAAGACTTGAGCAAGTCAGACTCAAGAATATTTTGATTTTTGATTTGTCATTTTGACTTTTGATTTTTGCATTTTGATTTTGGTTCCAAACTAGCCCATCTTCTTTTAATAGCCGGATTTGAGCAGAGCACACGTGCCAATCATCTCACATCAGCATACATTTTCTTTAGCTTGACTGGATTGACACCCATAAAATACATCAACTTGATTTTTTGCATCAGCCAGATGGTCCGCCAGACGCCACTTCTTTTCCACCGGCGCGCTGAACTCTCCACTTTCTCCGGGAGCTGAACCATCCTTCCTATCTTTTTTGCTCGCTGACTGAAGTCCATGTCTTCCATCAGTTCAATCTCTTCAAAACCGCCTAGCCGCTCGAAGGCTTCCCTTCGGATAAATATAGCTTGATCACCGAAGAGTTGGCCGAGAAATCTCGCCCTCAAGTTGGAAAAATAAGCAATCAGTCTATAGATACAAGCCCTGTCATCAATGGCAAGGGAAAAACCGCCTCCTATGCACTGACAACGCCCGAAAGCATTCTCAATCAATGTTGCCGCATCAGCCGGCAAAGAAGAATCGGCATGCAGGAAAAGCAAAACATCACCTCTTGCCTGTGATGCGCCATGGTTCATTTGTTTCGCTCTACTTCTGACCGAATGCAGTAGATGAACACCTAGACCGGCTTCCTTAATCAGTTGAACCGTTCTATCGGTGCTGCCGCCGTCGACAACAATAACCTCGCAATCACCCTCCAGATCTCCAAGCTTTTTGAGTGTCTCCTTGATGATGGCTTCCTCATTATAAACAGGGATAATTATTGAGACTATCTTATCTCACTCCTCCAGCAGATTTATGACGATTTCGGCCGTGCTCGCCGTGATTCGCCGGCAATGCTCACGCAGCCTCTTATCTTTGAAATCAATGCCCTTGCGCAATGACCTGCAGCAAGGGGTTGAGAACTCTTGCTTGAATCTCTTGTATAATTCCTCTGCAAGCCGATGCGCTTTTTTGTTCTTTCTCCCCGGCACTTCACTTCCATGTTTTGCCCCGATGACCAAGACGCCACCAAGCAGAGCGCCACATGCGCAGCCGCTAAAGCCCAATCCTCCGCCAAGACCAGCGCATGAATTGACGACGGAAGAATTGCTTTCCAGCCCTAAGACTTCAGAACAAGCCAGGACAACTGACTGGGCACAATTGTACCCACCAGTGAAGTGCACAGAAGCAATATCTCTAGCTTTTAGAGAAAGACCGTCATTGGCTGAATTCATGTCAACGCCACCTCATGAATTAATCCTGAAAAGAAAATATTATGCCGCCGATTAGACTTGCTGCAACAACAAGAACAAAAAAGATCAATGAAGCGGACACGGCTTGTGTCATTGAAAGACCTACCTTGGTAAAAAAATAAATATAGCCGCTCTCGCGAACGCCAAGCCCATTGACCGAGATCGGCAGCATTGATAAGGCAGAGATCAGCGGCGTGAAAATCAGGCAATAAACAAGGGGAATCGAGAGACCTAACGAATTGAAGATAATATAGTTTATGAAGACCACCATTAACTGAAAGACAAGCGATAATACGAGGACCCAGAATAACGATCGCTTTGCTTGGGTGGATTTGTGGACTGCCCCAAGTACGTCCTGCGCCTTTGATTTAAGGTTAAACCGGTCCGGAACAAACTTCCTACTTAAGAGCTCCGAGAGTGATTTCCTGGTGACAACAACCAGCAAAGAAGAGCAGAGGAGAAAAAAGGCCAGAATTAACCAGAGGAAAGGTCTGGCGCGGTTGAAACTCAACAAAACCGCCAAAACAGCCGTTAGGCCGAGCGCAAAAGCCCCAAACAACCTCTCCACAATCACTGATGCGGTTGCCTCGGTCCCTCTGTCTGTATGTTTTCCCACTTGATAAATGCGGACGACGTCGCCTCCGATGCTGGTCGGGAGAAAGTTGTTGCAAAAGAGCCCGACGAAGTAAGTCGTGGTAAGCTTTCTGACCGGAACATGGATACTCAAAGATCTCAGCACTATTTGCCATGTGCGAGCACTGACGACAAGAGACAAGATCACGAGCATGAAAGCCAAGCCCAAGCCCGGAATACTGGCTGATTTTGTGATGACAAGCCATTTTTGAAAGTCAATTCTGGAAACGATAATTACTATGAGGATGAGGCTCACAAATATTCTTACAAATTTTAGAAGATTTGGCTTTTGAGTAACTGCAATATCCATTTTGGTGAGCTAGTCGCTTCCCTCCTCAAGCATTAATCTCTTCTCGAATCTTGTTCTGACTGCAGCGGCAACGACCAAGATAACAATGACAGCGATAAACACCCAAAATACCACTCTTACTGTTCCGGTCATATTCTGTCCGAGGTAAGAATAGACCAAAGTCGCCGGCAGTTGGCCGATCCCGGTCGCAATAAAAAACGGCCAGAAACCCATAGAAGTCAGACCGGCTGCATAGCTGATAACGTCAAACGAGACAAAAGGCAGGAGCCTGGCCACAATGATTGCGTATTCACCGTAGCGATCAAAGAACTTGTCGGCATACTCCAAGCTCCTCTTTCCCACTAATTTCTCTACGGCAGGCCGCCCATAGATCTTGCCGATATAGAAGCAAACGCCCGCTCCGATCATCGAACTACTCCAGGACAAAAGAGCTCCCCACCAAGTTCCAAAGAGAAGTCCGTTGGTAAAAGTGATGACAAAAGCGGGCAGTGGCGCGATCACAGATTGGAATACCATAAGGGCTCCGGAAACAACCGGCGCCCAAACCCCAAAACCCAGAAGGTAGGTTTTTAACCTGCCGACGTCAGCTTTGGCGAGTATGCTTGATCCTTCGCCGATGAACTCACGGAAGGGAGGAAAAACAAAGTATAAGATTACAAAGAATAAAATAGCGACTGTGGCACCGATTGCTTGACTAACTTTTTTACTTGCCACAAAAATACACCTCAAATTCATAAAAGACATATAGGGGAGTCTTCCACTCGGGGCAGACTCCCCTTCCTTCAAAAGATCTACTAATCTCTGCAACATGCAGCTAAGTCTACTTCTCAACCGGAAAACTTGGATCGGCTAAGACTTCCATCATGGAACCGTCGTAATTCCTGACGTTCTCATAGCCCAACATCTTTAAAGTTAGGTACATCACCGATGACCTATAGCCGATCTTTCAGTAAAGGACAACCTCTTTGTCCTTGGTTATCCCATTATCCTCAAATAGTTTTTGAAGTTCTTCGGAGGATTTAAGGACCGGAGGATCGTCAGTGGTCAGCAGTTCCATCCAATCCAATCTAACAGCACCGGGAATATGACCGGTATCCCATTCCACCTGCGGGCGAGTATCCACTATAACAACATCATCACTTTTTTCATTCACCCATTTGAGAACCTGTGATTTGGTCGCATTTACGCCGGGATTCGCTTTGGCTTTGTAGGCGGTCTTCTTTATCTCAGGAAGATCCCACTTCAGTTTCTTACCTTCCTTCTGCCATTTCTTTATTCCACCGTCAAGAAGACTGACGTTCTTTTGGCCATAGTATTTAAGTATCCAAAAAACGCGGCCGCCGAACGGCGTCCCACCGGCTTCATAGACAACAACCTTTGAACTGTTTGAAATCCCCAAATCGCTGAGCAAGGTTTCGATCTGATCCTTGGGGACGACCATCCCTTGAATCGGATTGCCCGCGTCAACAGTCTTTTCTATCGGAAGATTCACCGCACCCGGAATGTGGCCGCCATTGTATTCTCCCTCTGCTCTTATATCAATTACCTTGATATCCTTGTCAGAGAGATGTTTTTCAAGCCAATCGGAACTAACCGACAAGTTGGAATCTTCGACCTTCGACTCATCTTCCGAGGTCTTTTTCTCTTCCTTCTTCTCCGTTTTTGTCTCTTTTTCCGCAGCTTGATTACACCCACTTATCAGGCCGCCAATTAAAGTAACAGCAAGAAATAATCCAAAAAGAATGGCAAACGTTCTTTTAATAAAGTACTTTTGCACTTTCCACCTCCCTTCTACCTTGGACATTAAAATTACTAATAGTTTGTATAAAATTATTTACCAGTTCGCAGCGAAATGTCAAGAATTATAAATAATTATTATAAGTATTGCTTATGCATATAGGCTGTGTTTATCTTGATTTTCATTCGATACTGCAAGGGAAGAAACTTCAGGATGGGAGCATGGAAGAGACTTGGAAGGCAGTTTGCAATAGTAGCGACAAAGCTTGCTTTGTCCTAATGCGGCGCTGTTGACAAAGTCCAAAGACACCCTATTTCGTCATCGCGAGGAGGCCTCAGGCCGATGCGGCGATCCCGTTACCAGCAGAGATTGCTTCGCTCTGCTCGCAATGACATTCATAAGGGAGTCTGTCAACAGGCCTATGCGGCGCAGAGCAAGCTCTGCAGCTACGTTCTCGGCCACGCTGTGCAAGCTAAAGCAAGGTGTTTTTCAGATTCTTAAGGAAAGCAGCCGTGTTCTTAGCCAGCTCGCGCTGTTCTTCGCTCAGATTGTTGATTTCCGATCGAAGCTTTCTTAAATCCTGAGAAGTGTCAACATCGTACCAGGTAGGCAAAAGGTGGATTTTTAGCCTTAGCTTCTCCGCCAGCATAGTTGTCTGCTCAAGAACTGCGGGAGTGCTCCAAGCAATATTTTTGAAGAGATCGGGCTGAGGTTGTGAGAGACCGATGAGATAATAACCTCCGTCTTCCGAAGGCCCCAGAACCACATCGGAAGTCTCCAAGAATTCAAAGGATTCTTCCAGGTATTCGAGAGGGAGAGTGGGACTATCGCTGTCCATGACCACAGCCTGGTCGAAATCCTTATCAAAAAAGGAAGCAAAAAGATTGGCCAACCTTTCTCCAAGATCTATGCCGGTTTGCGGGATTAAGTCAAACCAAGCAGGACAAAGTTTTTGAAAGAAATCCTGCTCCGCAGGTGGATCAAAGGCGAGTGCAAGGCTGATTTCATCTGATTTCTCTTTCAAACGAGTAGTCAGCTGAATTCTGTCCATCAAGAAACAGTTATAAAGCTCTCGTGCCTGCTCGCCGGTAAGAGGAGGACACAACCGCGTCTTTACCTTCCCGGGCTCCGGCACTTTGGCCATGACCGCCAGAATCTTCTTCATGTAGAGACCATTCTCGCAGAAGCTTGTTGTTGGACCAGTCATTATTGCAGGTAAACAATCTGCTCGGTGTCCGACACTGAACAACGCGGGCAGCAAATACCGAGGACAGCTGACACGAAACGCATTTTAATTATACCAAATGCAAGACAACCTAAAATCAGCTAGAATCAAAGCTGAAATGCGAATTGACAGGACACTTAGGATTTTCGATGAAAAACGATAAGATTCAAAAGAGAGGATATACCTCAATAATCATACCAGTTCACAATCAGATTGCTTACACGGAACTTTGCATGGAGTCTCTCGTAAAATGCACTTCCCAAGACGCATATGAGCTAATCGTGATCGATAATGCTTCCACAGACAAAACCCCTCAATTTTTAGCCACTACCTCCGCTAAGGTCATTCGTCTAGAGGAAAATTCAGGAGTGGCACCTGCCTGGAATCGAGGAATCGGAGAAGCAAAAGGCGAGTTTATGGCCTTTATTCATAACGATGTGATTCTTGCTCCGGATTGGCTCCACAACACCCTTAGGCAATTTGAAAATCCGGACATTTGGTGCGTGAGCCCGCGAACAAGCCAGCGACTATTGCCGCCTAGCTTTTCCTCGCTGGTAACTGCGATTTCTAAGACTCCCAGCAACCACATCCAAAGCAACATAGAACGTTCCTGTTTTGTTCTACGGTCTTCGGCTATCGATGAAGTTGGATGCTTCGATGAGAATTTCCAAATGCATTATTATGAAGAGGCGGATTTGCAACTCAGATTAACGAAAGCCGGTCATCCTCCGGTCCAAGCAACAAATGTCGCCGTTCATCACTTTGAAAGTAGGACAACCATTTCCATTCCCGGCTTCATCTCCAAGTACCTTTCCCGAAATTGGACCTATTTCCATGAAAAATGGAACCTGCCGTCACTTCCCTCACCGGCAGAATATCCGGAGTTTGGAGAGCACTTGGCTAAGCTCAAATTAGTTCGCCCTCCTCGCAACATTCCCGAGACCAAAATCGCAGCATCACCAGGCAAACCCAAAGTGAAAAGCGCTCGCATAATTGCCTGTATCATTGTCTTTAATGAAGTTGAGCTGCTGCCGGATTGTCTAAACAGCCTACTAGGCGTCGATGAAATCCGGATTGTCGATGGCGCCTACAGAGATTTTCCTCATGAAAAACCATGGTCAACTGACGGCACTATTGAGCTGGTCAAAGAAATGCAAAAAACTGATGGCAGAATTAAGCTTATTACTTGCACAAATCCTTGGAAAGATGAAGTCGAAAAGCGAAATGCATATTTTGATAGCGAGGATGGAGACGCAAACTGGTACCTGCAAATTGACGCCGATGAACAAGTTGCCGGATACGATCCGGAGACCAATCCCCTGGAACAGCTCAAGACCTATCTTTCCAGCAGTGAATTAGATTGTCTTTCCCTCCAAGTCAGAGGACCTTTTAGGCAGACTTCAATTCAGCAGTATGCCCGAGTCTTTCGTCGCATTCCAAGAATCAGATATGAAGCTTGCCATTACAATGTCGTAGGTGATGACAACAGATATCTCTGGAATGAAGTGGAAGAGGGAGGCAATCTCCTGCTCTATCCGGGGTTTTATCTCCTACACAATGACCATTTGAGGAACCCCGTGCGGTCGAGAGACGCAAGATTGTACTATGAGAAGAAGGACGTCAAGGAAGTGACAAATTTGGCGAAGCTGATTGTAAGAAACTCTGGCGATTCCACAAAGAGCATGGCTCTTCGCACGTGGATAAAGATGTATCAACATCTAATTTCTCAAATCCCACCTAAAGAAGCGGCAGAAATCGCAGTCGATCCTAAGTACCTAAAATCAAAATGTGAGAGACAGATCTGATCAAATAATATGCAGCGTCGAGGATTTTCCGTGAGGCAGTTTCTAAGACTTCAAGAAAGCCAAAAGCAACAAAAGACGAAAAGTATCTTGAAAGGGCGGAATAAAAGAGAATTGATTATTGAGTTGGCTTAGTATATGATGTATATACATCATAGGAGGTGTATTCACATGGACAGCGTGCGGACTCAAATATATTTGCCAAAAGAGATTTATCGCAAATTAAAAGAGCGAGGCAAAACGCTAAACAAATCATTAGCCGAACAGATCAGAGAAGCTCTTGGCCAGTATTTATCACCGGATAAGAAAACTGAGGCAGAGACTGATGACTCAATTTGGCAAATTGTGGGAAAGGCTTCAAGTGGCACCGGGGATCTTGCAAAAAATCATGATAAATATTTATATGGTTGGGAAAAGTAAATGATCAAATTGTTTGTAGACACAACAGCCTGGTGCGGTATCTATGACAAAGATGACGACTACCATGCCAAAGCAAGTTCGTTCTTAAAACGCCTTACTTCCCAACCTTATCTGTTTATAACAAGCGACTACATATTCGCCGAAACAATAACTTTGATTCGAGCTCGATTGAACCACGCAAAAGCGGCACAATTTGGAAAGTGGTTGCTTTCAGCTGAGTCAGTTCAGATGATCGAGGTCACAAAAGCAATCCGGGATGGTGCATGGAGCCTGTTTCTGAAATATGATGACAAAGATTTCTCTTTCGCAGATTGCACGAGTTTTGTGATTATGAAAGAGTTGGGTTTAACAAAAGCTTTCGCCTTTGATAATCATTTTCTGCAAATGGGATTTGAGATGCAAGAATGACATCTTGCCTTAGCTTAGAGCACTATCTGGCCGGTTTCGCGGGTGGAGTAGCCTCCGAGGGCTTCTACTCTTTTCTTAAATTCGTCCGCGGAAATCACTTCTAGTAGTTGCCGACATTTATCTGTATCAAAAAACTCCGCAGCGACAATCAGGTCATATCTTTCTTCCGCCAATGGCACAAAATCTAAATCAAGCGCTTCGGCTGCGGCTTTAACACCAAGGGCAACATCAGCTGCTCCGCTTTGGACTTCCGCGGCAACCGCTGTGTGCGTGAAGAATTCTCTTTCGTAGCCCTTTACCGCGGAAGGTTCAATTCCTGCCTTCTTCAACTCAAAATCCAGGAGGACTCTTGTTCCCGAATCACGCTGTCTATTAATAAAGACAATGTCATCTCGAGTCAGGTCGGTAATTGCGGCAATGCTTTTCGGATTACCTTCCGGAACAATGAATCCTTGCTCGCGATGGACCAAAGTGACCAATTTCACTTTTTTCTCCGGCATAAGACGCTCAAGATAAGGAGTGTTGTACTCTCCGGTCTCTTCATCCAGAAGATGGGAGCCGGCGATGTGAGCTTGTTCTTGTTTGATCGCCATGATTCCGGCTAAGCTTCCTACGTTCGCTGAAGTGAGATCCAAACCCGGGCATCTCCGTCTGAGTTCATCCGCCAAAATATCAAGAGTGATGTCATGGCTTCCTACAGCCAGAATAGTATTTTCAACGTCACTAAGATTCCCCTTCAGCTCCACCACCACTTCCGAGCCGCGATTGAATCCTTCCGAGAGTCTTGGAACCTGGACGATTCCATCCGAGCGAACCATCGACATCGTCACTCCCGAACCGCGGGATAAGGGGGTCGCCACCAATTTGTCGCCGACCTTGGCCAAACCCACTTGCACAAATTCCTCCAAGCCAAGAGGTGAGACAACCTTCCGGCTAAGATAAGCCCGCACGATCTCTTTTGACAAGGAAGCCGTGCCGAGAAGTTCCAAAACAAGTGGCTCCAGGAAAGTTGACGCGTGACGATAGTTGGCAACCGGGTAACCGGATAATCCCAGGACCGGCTTCCCTTTGACCACACCCAGGATACAAGTTCTCCCCGGCTTCAGAGCAACTCCGTGGACGAGCAGCTCGCCCAATTCCTCTATCAGCGGGGCGGTAAAATCTTCCCTGCCCGCCGAAGTACCGGCATTTACGACGACAATGTCATTTTCGTTTAAGGCGGTCAGAATATTCTCTTTGATAAGCTGATAATCGTCTTCAATCAATGTATATCTCTTGGGCTCAGCGCCCCATTCCCTAATCAAACCGGTAAGCACCCGGCTGTTTGACTCTATCACCTGACCGTAGTTGAGTCCGGCGACTGTCTCGGAAAGCTCTGTTCCGGTCGGGATCAGTCCGACTCTCGGCTTTCTTCTTACCAAAATGTCTTCCGCGCCGCCGGCCAACATCGCCCCGACGTCCTCCGGGCGTATTCTATGGCCCTGAGGAAGGATCAATTCTGAAGCAACCATGTCCTCTCCGATAGGACGGACGTATTGCCACGGAGAAGCGGCTTTCATAATCTCAAAAATGTTTTCGTCTATCTGATTCATGTCCTCTATCATGATGACAGCATTGAACGGTTTCGGAATAGGGTCACCGGTATCGACAAAAACGCCCTCTTCTCCGAACTTGAGCTGTTTAGGATTGGTGTCCATGGCGCCGTAGGTGTCCTCCGCTCTTACCGCAACGCCATCCATTGCGGAAGCATGAAAGGGAGGAACCGACATCTTCGCAAAAACCGCTTCAGCCGTTATTCTGCCCAGAGAATCTTCGGTGCGAATCTTCTCGCCTTCGATCGGAAAGCTGAAGCCGCTCTTTGCCAGAGCAGCGTGCCATTTTTGCCAGGCTTCTTCAATTGGAATGTAGTTAAGATAATAACGACGCCGCATTCTAAACCCCCAAGAAATGAAAAATTGTAAATGAAAAAATAAAAATGACAATGTGAAACGCTCGAATCCCCCCCCCTGCCCCCCTTTGGCCAAAGGGGGAAAATTCACCCATGTCCTCATGCTTGAAATTGGACTTCGGACATTGGACCTTGGACTTTGGACTTGGACATCAGAACAGTGCTACTTCCACTTCTTCTCCCCGTCTCAGGCCGTTCTTCTCAAGCGGGATGCAAATTAGGCCGTCTGCTTTGACGAGTGTTGCGATCAGGCCGGAGCTTCCGTAAATCGGCCTTGCCCAAAGGCCGTCGTCCTTCCGGACTAACTGAACTCTGACAAAATCGGTTCGTCCGTTTGTTGAAACAATATTCATGTCGAGTTTGGCTTTTAACATGCGAGGCGTTTCAGAAGACAGACTCTTTCTTTCTCCTCTTAACTGCCGTATGAACGGACTGACCAGGATACCGTAGACGCTCAAAGCGGCTCCGGGGTGACCCGAAAGACCGAAGATCGGCTTGCCTTTGCAGACAGCAATGATTGTCGGTTTCCCCGGGCTTAACGAAATCCCGTGAACCAAAACACCGGGTTTACCTATCGCATCAATGACATCTATGGTAACGTCCCTGGTTCCGACCGAGCTTCCTCCGGAAAGAAGCAGAAGATCCGCTTGATCGAGCGTCTCTTCCGCCTTTGCTTTCAGTGTCTCAAAATCGTCCTTGACGATTCCCACCACAACCGGGATGGCGCCGTCCTTTTCTACCGCAGCCGCCAGCGAAAAAGAATTGATATCGCGGATTTTTCCGATTGGCGGCTCTTCCGTAGCGGGAACTATTTCGTCCCCCGTCGAGACTATTGCCACTTTGGGTCTTTTGAAGACCTTTGTTCTGGTGATCCCCGTGCCGGCCAAGGCTCCGATATCTTGCGGCCGCATCACATGACCTTGCCTTATGATTGGATTGCCTTTCTCAACATCCTCTCCTCTTTGCACGACATTCTCGCCGGGAGCAACTGCTTTCACAACTTCTACCTGCTCTCCAACCTGCTCTGTGTACTCTACCATAACGACGGCATCAGCGCCTTCCGGAAGCATTCCACCGGTCGAAATCTTGACCGTTTCGATAGGTCCTAGTGCCGCGGAGGGTTCTTCTCCCATCCTGATCTCGCCCGCAAGATTCAAGTACATGGGCGATTGTTCAGAGGCTCCATGAGTATCAACAGCGCGAACAGCAAAACCATCCATTGTTGAGCGCGAAAAAGCAGGCAGATCAACCGGAGAAATTATGTCTTCAGCGGCCACCCTATTTAGAACTTTCCTAATATCAATCTTTTCTGCTTTGGGGAGGTCAAATTGATAATTGGCATAGAGTTCTTTCCTGGCTTCTTCTAGAGTTTTGGTCACAAAGAATTCTCTTGTCATTCGCTACCTCAGGTACCTAGATTTCTGCAGCTCGGCAAATTCTTAAAATGCCACTTCGACCATGTAGTTGCTCCATTTATGGAGCTGGTTTGATAGACTCTGGCCGGCTTTGTCTCCCTGACCTGCCCGATGAATCGGGCAACTACAGAATGTTTGCCAAACTGAAGCAAGTTTTATCTCAATCGGGGCATGGCAAAACAAAGAAAATTATAACGTTAAAAAGGGAAAAAGTCACTTGTTGTGGCCGCGCGGAGATGGAGATTCTTAACCGGCTTCAATCATTTCGAGCTCGCAGCCAATCCCCCGTTGTTTGGCTTGCTCGTAGACGATTTTTGCCGTCGCAATATCCTGGATAGCAAGGCCGGTGGAATCAAAGACAGTAATTTCGTTGCCCGTTCTAATCCTTTTGAAACCTGCGACAACTTCCCCCAGAGTTGCACTGATATCTTCCGGCGCAAAGAATCCTTTGCTTACAGGAACATTAATCTCGCCGCTGTGCACCGCCTGGCGAATATCATCAACAACAACCTTGGCTTCTTTTAATATCAAAGGATCCAGCTCTTCTTTGCCGGGAGCATCAGCTCCTATCGCATTGATGTGAGTCCCTTCTTTGATCATCGTTCTATAGACGATGGGCTCTCTTACAGGGGTCGTAGTGCAGACGATGTCACAACCGGCAGCTTCTTCCAGAGACGTTGTTCGGGCTCCATGCCGCGTATTCTTCTCAACAAATGCATTCGCTGAACTCAGGTTCTTGGAATAGACACAAACTTCATTAAGACCAAAGACTCTCCTGACTGCATCAAGCTGGCTTTGAGCTTGAGCCCCACTCCCGATCAAGCCCAAAGAGCGGGAGTCTTTTCCGGCCAAATATTTCGAGGCCACGGCGCCGGAGGCTCCGGTGCGGTAATTTGTAATAAGCGTCCCGTCCATAATCGCCAGGGGAAATCCGGTTCCAGGATCGCTGTAGATGATGGTCGCCATAACAGTCGGCAAGTTTTGCCCGGCCGGATTATTTGGATGCACATTGACCCACTTTAAGCCGGCACTTTCGTTGACATAGGCAGGCATAGCACGAAAATCGCCATTATATTCATCCAAATGGAGATATATCTTCGGAGGCATTATGGTTTTGCCTCTCCCTTGCAGCCTGAAAGCATCTTCAACGGCTTTGATCACCATATCCATGTCGATGATTTCTTTGATATCTTGAGAGGTCAGAAATAGTGTCTTTTGCATTTACACCTTGGTTCGAAGCAGGAAAAATGACATCAAGGAATATCAGGGAATATAAAGGAATGTCAGGGGTTTAAATCCCTTATTCTCTCTCATCTTCCCTTATTTTCCCTGGACTTTCACAATTTTGCATTTTTCATTTTGAAATTTGCATTTGCCTTTTAAGTCTATCCCTGGCGGCCCTCAATGGCCATCAGGAGAACAGCGCCGGCAAGTGCAAGTCTGGGATCGAGACCTGTGCCCTCTACACCGTTCACAGACAAGTCGGCCTTCTTGATAAATGGATTGAAGTGCTGCTTGAGCTGTGCAACCTCTTTTCCGTTGGCCGTAAAAACAAAGGTTTGCGGCACAAGGTTCGTGACAAACCTCCGCAAGAGCGCCAATAGAGTGGTGTCTTCCTGGATAGTCGCAACCGGTTGGTCATTAACGTCCAACACCTGCCACTCGTCCCTGATCATTGACTTCAGACCTTTCCGGGCAAGTGCGCCGACCTTCTCACCTTTCTGCGAATCGACGACATCGTAGGCTGCGCTAAAGTCAATAATCTGGCGAGCCTGGATGTGGAGCATCTCATTTGTCATGCTCTCATCAGAATACACTCTGATGTCCTCACGGAGTTTGAACGCCTTCTGCTTGACGAACAAAACAATGTTGCCCTGCTGGTCCAATACCCAAATCTTCTTCCCGGCAACCTGAAATTTCTTTCTGAACAGAAGTGGTTGCTTTACTAATTCGATTAGTTCCATCACTGCCTCCTTATTTCTCAGGAAAATTTTCTGTAAATATCGAAAATTTTTGTGAATTTCTTTAGCTATTTGGCCGATAATATCTTAAACTTTTGCGAAGAAACAGGGGGCGTTCAAAAAACCTTAGTTTTGCAGGCCAACAGCCTGCGACAAATTTAGTGAAGGAGATGGGCAAAGATGAAAGATGGCAAAATGAAGGTCGCAGTACTCGCCCCTGTTTGGGAAAGGATTCCACCCAAAGGCTACGGCGGAATTGAAGAAGTGGTCGCAATACTCTGCCGCGGACTCGTCGAACGAGGACATGAAGTTGTTCTTTTTGCCAGCGGTGACTCCGAAATTGAAGGAGTGAAGACGGAAGCAGTATATGAGCAGAACCAAAAACAGTGTATTGGCAATCCGGCAGTTGACCTGCATCATGTAAGAGAATCATTGACAAAGATACTGAAAGATGGGGAGTTTGATCTGATCAGTAATCATGCAGGTTACAGCGCAATATCGATTGCTCGGTTCGCCAAGGCCCTTCCACCCATCGTCACAACCCTTCACGGCCGTGTCAACAAGTATAATTGGCCGTTCTTCGCCGCAGTCAACAGTGACTGCTACTTTGTCACAATTTCCGAAAACCAAAGAAGAAAGTATCCGTTGATAAATCATCTTCGCACGGTTTATAATGCAATCGATTTTACCCGCTTCCCCGAAGAGTTACTTAAGGAGGAACGCGAGGACTACTTCATTTACCTGAGCCGCTGCTCACCGGAGAAAGGTGCTCATTTAGTCATTGAAGTCGCCAAACGAGCAGGGGTAAAACTTCTGATGTCTTGCAAGGTAGACGCCTGTGATTTCAATTACTATCAGGAATGCGTTGAACCGCACATCGACGGCGAACAGATCATATGGAAAGAAGAAGTCAGCGTGGCTGAAAAAGTCTCATTGATCGCCAGGGCCCGTGGTTTTATCTTCCCCCTTCAGTGGTCCGAACCCTTTGGATTGGTGGCAATAGAGGCAATGGCTTGCGGCACGCCATTTATCACCTTTCCTTTTGGAGCCATGCCTGAACTCGGCGTGAACCGTGAGAGTTATTTCCTTTGCGGACCCCCTGAGATGAACAACATGCGGGTTGAAGACGCAACGGAGAAACACGGCAAAGCCGCGATTGACGAAATGGTTGAGGTAGTCAAGGGATTGAATTCAGGGAAACTCTCATTGGACTCAGAAGCTTGCCGAAAGCAGGCCGAGACCTTTAGCCCGGAGCGAATGATTGACAATTATGAAGAGGTGTACATTGATGCCGCCCTTAAGAAGCGCGACAAAGTAAAACTGTACCCGTAAGAACGATCAACAAATATTAGCTATCGATTGATGCCGAGCTCTGCCGCAGACGAAGAACACTGCTGCAGAGCTCGTTTTTTGCCCGTTACACTGAAACAAGAAGGTTGAGTCCAGGGGGCTGCGGGTGTAGAAACAGACCTTTAGGTCTGTTATCTTAGCAGGTCTAGAGACCTTAGCTGCGAACAAGGCTGTCGCCGGATAGCGTCAACAGGTCTAAAGACCTGTTGCTACTGTAAAAATGGTTTTGACTGTCGGCTGTTTCTAAACGGATTATGCTTAACCCAGAAGACAAAGAGATAGGGATACTTAGTTTGAAGATGCCGCATGTAATTGATCCAGCTCTTATTTAGCAATCTGAAAGCACGCACGATGTCGTTGGTCAGATGCTTTTGATCCTCGGCGGGAATTCCCGTCAACTCGGTTCTTGCCTCGAGTTCCTCCGCCAAATGGAGAACGGCCATTAAGCATTCCGAAAATGATTCATACTCAAGTATGATCGGATTCTCCATGATCCGGACAAGCAAGGGCTTATTCTTAAAGAGAAACTCTTTTAATCCGCTGACATCGCCTTGCTCATAATCGAGCTGATACTCGTAATCAAAAGCGTAGCGCGCCGCCGCGGCCGCGCTCTTCTTGCTCCAGTCTTCGCCATAGCTGAGCTCTTTCCCCAAGGCTTGTGAATTCACCAGAAAAACCAAAAACCGGTCGATCAGATTCGTTCCGATTTGGCTGAAGAAAACCCCGATAACCATGTTGAGTTTTCTTAGAATGCGCCGTTTTTCGGATTCCGACAAAACGCGCTCCAGGACGAGATAGACCAGGAGAACTTCAAGAGGCAAAAAAGCTATGTCTTGCAGTGTATAGATGAATATCAGCTGCAGATCGTGGAAGGCCAAGAAGTGGATGACAAAGAGTACTAGGGACAGCAAGGCAAAACCCGTGATGATTACGAATCTTTGAGTTCTTTCCGACATAGCTCCCCCTTTGCGTCAAATAGTAAACCGGTATTTGCGAGGACCAATTAATTCAAGCTTGCCTTCCTTCTTCCACTTTTCCAGTCTCGCCCGATCAAGTTCAATAAGAAGCTCGCGTTCTTTCTCATCCCGCAACCTGGAAGAAGGCTCCCTCTTCAAGCCCAGTCTCGCCCTTGTCTCTGCAAACCAGACTCTTTTCTTCATATATTCATCAAATTTGATTTTCCTCATCTAATCCCAAATCCTTTTTTGTCTGACGGAAGACATTGTGGGTCTCTTCTTCCTTTGTCCGGTCTTCAAGATATGTCCAGTCAATCTCACCCGCATGAAGAGCCATCAATTCCTTTGCCCACCGTCCATCGTCAGATGATTTCCAATGAACGCAAGCGTTTAGTCTATCGATTATCAAATCCTCAATCCCAAGAACATAGACCTTTAGATCATCTATCTCCACTTCACTTACTCTTTCCATCTGCTCTTTGTTCAAAGAACTTGAAGGTGCCTCAATAAAAATATCCAACTTCTCACTTATCCAATGCCTACCCTGTTTTCTAAACCCCCATCGTGCCAGAACTTTATCAATGGGCTCGCTGGGTGCGACTACATCGATATCTCCGGTCGTATATCCTCCTGCGGTGTAAAATTCAACGGCGTTGCCTCCCACGATAACCGGCCGAATTCGCTCAGGCTCAAGAGCCTTGGTAAGCAGAGCAACAAACAATAGTCTCCGTGTCAGCTGATCTTTGGTATTTTCTATGCGGCTCAATGCAAAATCAGGTGTTTTCCCCGGTCCGCTTTTCAACCATTCGTCGATCTGCTCTTGCCGAAAGCGAAATTGCCCCCCTATCCTCAGGACCGGAATATCGCCGGCTTTCACCATCTTATAGACAGTTCGCTCACTCAAGCCCAAATATTTTGCTAGATCTTTAACACTCAAGAGTCTCGCCACAGAATCCACCCAGCACCATTATCGGCCAATCTCTAAGAAATAGCAAGAAATAATAGGAAGCTTTAGGAAAATACAAGAAGGGCGTTCTCTGAGCTTATACTCGTTTTGGAATTAGGTGCACGGCCGTTGCTTTGATACCGGTTAAGACCTGCTGGCCCTTTTTGAGACCCAGATCCTCCAAAGAACGCTTCGTAATGGCGGCGATCATTTTGAAACCGCAGTCCAGCGTTATCTTGGAAATAGCGCCGTAGTGCGCAATTTCAACTATTTGTCCCGGGAAGTGGTTTCGAACACTGGTCTTTTCGCCGTCGATCGGGAGTATGATCGAGATATCCTCCGGCCTCACGCACACGTTGACTTCTATCCCCACCTCAATATCCGAGACAGCCTCGAAGTAGGTCGCATCTACCTTGACCTCAGCCAATCCTTCTTCTTGTTTGACGACTTTGCCGGGCACAACCGTTTCCACGCCGACGAACTTGGCCACAAATTCATCCACAGGCCGGTAGAAGATTTGATTGGGAGTTCCGACCTGAAGAATCCGGCCCTTTTCCATAACGGCGATTCTGTCAGCCATCTCAATTGCTTCAACCTGATCATGCGTCACATAGACAACTGTTGCCCCAATCTTGCGTAAAAGTTGCTTCAGCTCGGCTTTCAAACCGGTCTTTGTCAACGGGTCAAGCGAGCCAAATGGTTCGTCCAGCAGGATTACGTCGGGATCAAGAACAAGAGCCCGCGCGAAGGCGACTCTCTGCGCCTCACCGCCTGAAAGCTCGGAAGCCCGCCGGTTGGCAAAATCGATGAGTCTCACATCTCTTAGAATGGCTTCAACTCTCTTTCTAATCATGTTCTTATCATAACGCCGCAGTGTCAGGCCATACGCGACGTTATCGAAGACGGAGGCCCTAAAAAGCAATGGCTCTTGAAAAACCATCGCCATCCTTCGACGCAGTCTCAGGGCATTAGCGCTATCTATTACATCCTGCCCATCGAAGAGGATCTCGCCTTCCAACGGCCGCTCCAGTAGATTCAAGAGTCTAAGCAGAGTACTTTTGCCGGCGCCGCTAAGACCGACAATGCAGAAGATCTCGCCTTCGAGAATTTCCAGTTCAGGAATGTCTATCAGGACCTTGCCGTTGTAACCGTATTTGAGATTCCTTATCTTGAGGATTTCGTTCGCTATTTACTTCTCACTCCCATGCTGCAGCTTCGTCAATGCCGCATTAATCAAGTATGCAAAAAGGATTAAGATGAGGCCAAGAGCTATTGACCTTTCCCAATGCCCCTTCCTGGTCTCTTCGACCATGAAGGTGGTCATCACCATCGTCCGGTTCTTAAAGTGCCTCGCTCCATTGACCAGCTCGTATGTGGACAGATTTCCTCCCACCATCATGACCGCGCCCACCTCGGCGACAATCCTCCCGAATCCCGCAATGACCGCTGCCATCAAGCCCAGGCGAGCTTCCTTCATCATCGTCAGCATTAGCTGCCATTGATTGGCACCCAATGATAACGCCTGAAGTCGCATCTTTGGATTTATCCCTGCAACTGCGGCTTGAGAGAAACCAGCGATAATCGGAGCGGCAAGAATGAACTGCGCCAGGATCATGGCGCCCGGAGTAAATACAAGTTGAAATCTGCCGAGCGGGCCGTTCCTGGAAATCGCGATGAACACAACCAGACCCACGACCACGGGAGGCAGACCCATGAAGGTGTGCAGAATCTGCAGGATAAATTGGCGGCCGGGGAATTTACGCAAGGCAACGAGCGCTCCAAACGGGACGCCCAGAAGAGCTCCAAGGAATGTAGCAGCCCCGTGCACGTACAACGAGAGCAAAAAAACCTGTACAACCTGCCTGTCCAGGCTAAGAACCAGCCTTATTGCTTCTTTTATACCCTGCCAATAAATATCCATATTTCCTCAAACCTGATCCTCTACACTCCGGCAAATTCTAAAAATGTGCCATCAAAATCAGTGTAGTTGCTCCATTTATGGAGCCTGTCCTGCCTGTCCTGCTTGTCCCAAGCTCAGTCGAGGGGAGCGAAGTCGAAGGACTCATTTGCCGCCTCTTGTGCCCGACCTGCCGGCAGGCAGGTAAATCGGGCAACTACGGTATTTTCGCCAAACTGTCTAATTCAAATCTAGAAGTCGGTCGGCTCAGCCATATTCTATGAGTCTAGAAAGAATGCGTGAAAAACACAAGGGGCGGGCCGAAGGCCGGCCCCTGACCTCACTAATCACTACTAATTCTTCTCTTTCCATTCCTCCGACTGCGGAGTGAAGAGAGCCTGGCCGTATTTGTCCGTGCCGAATTCGCCGATCGTCTTCTGAACATCATAGGAAGTAATCCAATCAACAAACTGCTCGGCTTCCTTCTTGTGGACTTTTGGAAACTTCTCGGGACTGACAATAATGACTCCATAGGGATTCAACAGATCCTTTTGGCCCTCAACAACAATCACCAGATCCTGATTGCCTTCCTGGGAAAGAAAAGTACCTCTATCCGCGAGGATATAGGCCTTCTTCTCATTGGCCACCTGAAGTGACGCTCCCATGCCTTGGCCGGTGGATTCATACCAATCACCCGATGGACTGATTCCCGCCGCCTCCCATATCTTCAGCTCTTTCTTATGGGTTCCCGAATCATCGCCGCGCGTAATGAATTTCGCTTCCGCGTCGGCTATCTTCTTGAAAGCGTCAGCCGCCCCGGCCGACCCTTTCACGCCTGCAGGATCATCGGCCGGGCCAAGAAGCACAAAGTCATTTTGCATGACGTCTTTTCTGACAGACCCATTTCCGGCAGCCATGAACTCGTCTTCAGATTTTCTTGCATGAACAAGCAACACATCCGCTTCGCCCCGCTCGCCCATGGCCAGAGCCTCGCCGGTTCCGACGGCTATGACCTTGACGGTGACATTGTACTTATCTTCAAACTCGGGCAGGATCTCGTCAAGAAGACCCGTATCTTTTGTGCTCGTGGTCGTGGCCAGGATCATCTCCGTAGGCGGACTCTTCTTTTCTTCTTTTTCCTCTTTCTTAGCCGTCTCTTTCTTGGCTTCTTGTTGAGCGCACCCTGCAAAGAAAAAGCTGCCGGCCGCCAACAAGACAATAATCAAAGCAACCAAAGACCTTTTGAATTTTACCAACTTATGACCTCCTTCAATCGATATACATGAACTAAAATTTAACAAGCAACGTGATCAAACTTGCGCGAACATCACCTCCCGTTCCCGGACCACTGATCACTTCCGAAAGGCTTTTGTTTGAGCAACCGCGAGAACGCGTAGAATAGAATGATGCCGGCCGCAAAGCCCGCCGCGATATTAACGGCGACCGAGATCAATGCGGTCAAGAACACAACTACTAGACCGAAACCCTCCTCTTTTCGGGCGAACTTCGCCAGCTCCAATCCGACTAAGAAGAGCATGGCTCCGATCACGCCCACGGGAAAGGCGGCAAGCAGATTGTGGATTGACTTGCCCAATAAGAGACCCATGAAGATCTCAATTGACCCTTCGATAATGTTCGCCCCGCCGGTTCGCGCACCAAAATAGTACTGTCCCGCCAGGCCACCGGCGCCATGGCACATCGGCATCCCCCCAAAAAACGAAGACACCAAATTCATAAATCCCATATTCAGCACCAGGCGGCGCTCGCTTACCGGGTTATCGGGAAAATACGTCCTGATCAAAGCGGCCGTGGCGATCACAGCGTTCGTCATTGAAAGTGGAATTTGCGGAATACCTGCGCTTAACATGGAATCAGCGACCTCCTTGAATCTTGGAATCGTAACGGGCGGCAAGCTAAGAGACAAGCCCAAATTGTTTAGAAGTTGACCTTTGTAGGCAATGATAACCAGGCCGAAAAGCATGAGCGCGACGGCGGCAGGCATCCGGCGATTGTCCTTCAGAGTAAAAACCATGACAACAGCTAAGGCAGCGACCAGAAGTTCCGGCCTGGCCAGCTTGAAGCCTTCAATCGACAAGAGCATACCGAGCCCAAGCTGTATGCCGCGCGTGACTGACTTGGGAATATACTTGACAACCTTGTCGATCATGCCTGTCGCAGCAAGAAAGATCCATGTCAATCCGAGGCCGAAACCACAGGCATATACCGTGCTCGCCTGCCACTTCTGGGCAATCGCGGTAGCAGCGACGACCTTTTTCGGTTCAACCGGCATCGGCAGTTTATAGACCAGCCCCAAAACAATATTTGTCAGGCCCATCATTATCAACAGGCCGGCCGGATTGACACCGCACACAACGATGTATCCGATGGCCAGCGGAAACAGCGTCCCGAAATCCCCCATTGAGCCTGCAAACTCTGTCATGCTAAACTCAAAATCCCCAAACTGCATTGGTCCTAACACATCCTTTTCGAAATCTGCTTGAGTCCCGTATCTCTTTTTCTCTCCGCACTTCTTTTCCTCTAATAAAATTGCCAACTTTCCAGCATGGAAAGTTGGCATACGACATTTATAAGACCTTCTCCTTTCCAAACCGGGAGGCGCAAGTGTTTCCACTGACACCCTATCGGCTGTTTTCCATGCCCTTCTTGCGGGTTTAGGGCAAACAGCTCGGAGATGCATTATTCAGTTGTCATTTGAAAACAAAAAGAGCCAACTGCACGTGGCAGCTAGCTCTTGTTACCCTGCTAGTCTCCTTTTTGCCACAAGGCCTTGCCGTTTCCAACAAAACCCTGTCGGTTACCATCCCTACCGCTGAAGGCTTTAGGACAAGCAACTCGGAGAAAGTCGTATTGCTTTATATCATAATAATTCGACGCCTCTCCAGATTCTCCTCTTTTTGATTTCAAAAAGTCAACAGTGACAGACAACCAACAGTCGACAGTCAAACCAAAAACCGCTGGAACCAGGAGCCAACAGCGCATAACCAACCCTAAACTGACAATAACGATATGCCGATAAGCTTAGGAACTATTTGCATATGTGCAGGAGGTCCTAAAATGTTTTCATCATCCAGGGGAAAAGCAGAGTCCCCAAACTCTTCCGAATCAGCACTTAGAATAGCAGGAAAATCCTTTAAGAGCCGATTTTTCATAATAAGCTTCGCTCTCATTTTAACCATAGGAATCGCGGTCGCATACTATATCCAAAGCCGAATTGAAGCAGTGCTGCTAAGCTCCTATGTCAAGAATGTTGCGGTCTGCGCAAGTGCTAATGTTTCCGGTCATCTATCAGCTGCTGACTTCAGCGAACCCCTTACAGGCAAACGTTACGACGAATTTCACCGGTTCATGAAGGAATATTTCATCGCTGAAGATGTTGTCAGGGCAAAACTCTGGAGTCCGAATGGTACGATCATTTATTCAGACGATAGGAGTATTGTGGGCAAGAAGTTCTCGGACGACGAAGTAAGAGAGGCAATGAAAGGAACGGTGAAAGTTGAAATAGTTGACGATGTGGAAGAGTATGAGAACACCAACACCAAATATGGCAGCCTGATCTCGGTTTATATGCCGGTTGAGAAAAACGGAAAGACAGTCGGCGTTTACGAAGTCTACAATTCCACTGCACCTCTCCAGCACCAAGTTGATCTGTCAAGGATGGCTATTTTCGGGGGACTGGGTTTCCTCTTAATATTTCTCTTCGGGCTGGTGCAAGTCGGATCTGCTCTGCTGGTCAAGCAGAATCTTGGGCTGCGACGGCTGAGTTCACGGTTGGACATACTTGCCAAGACCGACGGTCTTACCGGACTCAAGAACCACAGGCATTTCCAGGAGATGCTTGAAAAGGAGATCCGCCGCGCTGCGCGTCTGGGATACGACTTGAGCCTACTCATGGTCGACCTGGACGGTTTCAAGGAAACCAATGACCAATATGGCCATCAAACAGGAGATGTAGTGCTAAAAGAAGTCTCCAGTTGTATTGACAACAATGTGCGTGACGTTGACTTCTGCGCCCGCTATGGGGGCGACGAGATTGTCGTCATTCTTCCAGGTGCCGACGCCAAGGAAGCAACCATGGTGGCGGAACGCCTGAGGCACGCTATCAGCAATTTGGGCATCACCCACGACGGCAAACCGGTCGACATTTCCGCAAGTTTCGGGATAGCGGATTATCCTTACTCCGCATCGGATAAGAACAGCCTCATCGCTGCGGCGGATTCCGCTCTCCTTCTGGCTAAGAGAAGAGGTCGAGACCAGGTGTGTAACTTTCGCCAGTTGGAAGGAATCGAAATCCAAAGTGAGGATATTGATCGACTCTTCCATCGTCTCCAGCACGCTAATTTGACCACTCTGAAGGCTTTGGCCGCAGCAGTAGATAACCTGGATGGACAACCCGGAAAGCATAGCATTTCATCAAATGTCATAGAGAGATTTATAGACATGCTCAACTTGAGCGATGAAGACTCAGAAGCGTTGAATAAGGTACTAGCCCTTTATGATGTGGGCAAGATAGCCATTCCGGAAAAGATACTTTCCAAAACAACCTCGCTGACTGAAAACGAGATCGAGATTCTTAAGAAACATCCTCAGTTCAGCCAGAAAATGTTGGCAACGGCCGATGAGATGCAGAGAACCCTCACCGCCGTTCTTTATCATCATGAGCGTTGGGATGGACAAGGTTATCCGCACGGATTGAAAGCCAGGAACATACCTTTCTTAGCAAGAGTCATCCACATAATCGATGCTTTTGAAAGCATGCTTCAAGATCGACCATACCGCAAAGCCTTGAGCCTTGAGCAAGCAATTGAGGAGTTGCGCCGCAACAAAGGCACTCAATTTGATCCTCAGTTGGTAGACATTTTTATTGAGTCTCTCAATTTGGGAGAAAAAGCCGGGAGAAAAACCGTCTTCAACAAGCCTGGCTCCAAGACTACCGCCGGAAAATCCGAAGATAGCAAGAAGAATAGGGCCGGTTTAATGTCATCCGTAAAGACGAGGTAAATGCTTAAGTTCTGAAGGGTGAAGAGCTGAAAGTCTCAGTGATTCTGCGAAAGGCCGGAAGGTAGGTTTTCTTAGTGCTTCGGCCTCCAGCTCTCCTAGTCTTCAAGCCAAAAAACTGCCGGCAAATGATAAATTCTGCGAATTTTGCTACGGTTAGGATTCGAGGGGTCTTGGTGGGTGGAAGTTTTGAAGAGCGCTGGTTTTTGCAGTGTGAATTCTGAGATTCTTGCTGTCGATGAGAAGTTGGGAAAAACTAAAGTACTTTTTGAATGCTTCTTTCTTATCAATCTTGCTTGATGTTTTTGTACTCCCGTTCATAATTTTCGCCCTCCTTTCCTTTCTTATCTATAGATCCTGAACTCCAATCTAGGATCTTTGATTCACTTAAGAGAATCTCCTAGCGCATACGCCTGGCAACTCAAGGTCCGATTGCCGCCACCGGTCTGGCCTGATTCACTTCTATTCTCCGGGCTTTGAGGTAATAACCGTCCAGCAAGTCCATCGCCTTCCAGGCTTCCTCTTCAGTACTCATATCAACAAAGCCGGATTTGTGATTTCCTTTCTCTCCTGAAAAAACGTTGGCTTCTTCTACCATAC
>Ga0214473_10002188_pt1 | contig 24339 bp, 15 predicted proteins | sample RVTome_7_FD_203509 | JGI IMG/M metagenome (GOLD analysis project Ga0214473, IMG submission 203509) | Soil microbial communities from uranium-contaminated site in the Upper Colorado River Basin, Wyoming, United States - RVT98D197 | ecosystem: Environmental > Terrestrial > Soil > Contaminated >... | reverse complement strand
GGGCGGCTGGACGGGGGCTTTCCCCGTCAGCATCCGCGCCTTGAAAACGTCCGTCGCGGCGATCGTTCGGTCCCGGCCCGGCTTGCCTTTTTGCGGGAAGCGTAGTTAAATAGAATTAGGAATTTATGGACACTGGGGGACGGCATGAAATCTGTTAGGAGACCTTTTCTCGCGGGGCTCGTTTTCGCCGGACTTTTGGTTCCGACGCCGGGGCGGTCCGGACTCGAAGCGGGCGCGATGCCGACTCCTCCCGGAGCGGCCGTTCAAGCCGGGCCGGTTTTCGGCGGGATGCCCCTGGTCTTTGTGGCCAACGAGGGCCAGGTCGACGCCAGGGCCGACTTCTTTGTCGTTGGAAAAGACAAGGTCATTTTCTTCAGCCCGAGCGGGATTTCCATCGCCATGACCGAGCGCCGGTACGCGCCCGAGGCGGCCTCTGAACCCGTTCCTGCGGAACCGGACGTCCGCCGCTGGGCCCTCCAGCTCGAATTCATCGGGGCGGACCCCGGCGTCCGGCCGGCCGGCGAAGACAAGACGGAGACCGTTTTCTCGTATTTCCGGGACGGGCCCGGCGGCTGGCGCGGTGGTGTCCCGACTTTTGCGCGGGTGGCTTATCGGGACCTGTGGCCCGGAATCGACCTCGTTTATAACGGAGCGGCCGACCGGCTGAAATACGAGCTCATCGTCCGTCCGGGCGCCGATCCTTCGATGGCCCGATTCACGTATACCGGTGTTACGGACGTCTCGCTCGACAAGGACGGCCGCTTGGAGGTCACGACGCCGCTTGGTTCATTTCATGACGACGTGCCGGCCGCTTTCCAGGAGAAGGATGGGAAAAGGATCGATGTTCCCGCGGCCTTCGTCGTTGAAGAGGGACGCGGAGAAGGTCAATCCTGGACCTACGGCTTTGATTTGGGGGAATACGACCCGGCGCTGCCCCTGGTCATCGACCCAGCCATCCTTATCTACTGCGGCTTCATCAGTGGCCCCGCCAACGACCAAGGGACGGCCATCGCCAGGGACGCCGCGGGGAACGTCTATCTCACGGGCTGGACCGAGTCCGTAGGTTTCCCCGTCACGGTGGGGCCGGACCTCGTCTTTAACAGCACCTACCTCGGGCCGGACGCCTTCGTGGCCAAGGTGAACTCTGCGGGGACGGCCTTGGTCTACTGCGGCTTTATCGGCGGAGATCGCGACGATATCGGGACCGGCATCGCGGTCGACGCGGCGGGGAACGCCTTCGTGACGGGGATCACGCATTCCCTCAATTTCCCGACGACGGTCGGCCCCGGCCTCAGCTATCACGGGACGAGCTCACAATATAGCGAGGGCTTCGTGACCAAGGTCAACGCGTCGGGCACGGCCCTCGTCTTCTCGGGCTTCGTCGGAGGGGCTAATGACGACCAGGTCCATGGGATCGCCCTCGACGGACCGGGGAACGCCTATCTCACCGGTTGGACGGCGTCGAGCGATTTCCCCCGGATCTCCGGGCCGGACCTGTCGTTCAACGGCGTCCGGGACGCCTTCGTGGCCAAGGTCGCCGCTTCGGGCTCCGGTTTCCTCTACTCGGGCTTTGTCGGCGGGACGGGCCTCGACCAGGGCGCGGGCATCGCCGTCGACGGGGAAGGCCGCGCGCATATCACCGGAATGACCGAATCCCGCCCCTCCGAGAGGTTCCCCGTCCTCGTCGGCCCCAGCCTGAACCACGCGGGCGGAGGGGACGCTTTCGTCGCCCGGGTCGCCTCGTCCGGCGCCGAGCTCGAGTATTGCGGCTATATCGGGGGAAGCGGAGAGGACTCCGGGGCGGCCATCGCCCTCGACGCGACGGGCAGCGCCTACGTGGCGGGGTCCACGTCTTCGAGATTTCAGTTCCCGGCCACGGTCGGGCCCTTTTTGTCCCTCTCGGGCACCTTCGACGCATTCGCGGCCAAGGTTTCCGCCTCGGGCGACGGGCTCGATTACTGCGGCTACATCGGCGGCACGGGAGAGGAATTTGGGACGGGCATCGCGGTGGACGCGGCGAGGAACGCCTACGTGTCGGGATATTCCGACTCCGTGAGCGGTTTTCCCGTGACCGGGGGACCCAGCGGGGTGCTCGCGGGGCTCTTCGACGCGTTTGTCGTAACCATCATGCCTTCCGGTGAGGACCTGTATTATGGGGGATTCGTCGGCGGGTCCGACATCGATATGGCCCTTGGCATCGCCGCGGACGGACTGGGGAACGTCTGGCTCGCGGGCTACACCCAGTCCAGCGATTTCCCCGTCCTCGTCGGCCCTTATCTCACGCCCGGGGCGGGCTATGGCGTGTCCGAGGACGCTTTCGTCGCCAAGATCTTCGAGGACCTGCCGCCTTCGGCGCCCGAAAACCTCCGGGCTACCGGGGTCACGGTTAGCTCCATCACCCTCGCCTGGGACGACGTGTCCAACAATGAGGACGGCTTCGAGGTCGAACGCAAAAGCGGCCCGGCGGGGACGTTCTCCCGTATCGCCACGGTCGGCGCCGGCGTCGAGACTTACACCAACGGCGGGCGGCCCGAAGGAACGGCCTATTTCTACAGGGTCAGGGCCTTCAACGACATCGGCGATTCCGCTTACTCGAACGAGGCGGAGCTCACGACCCTTTCCGCGGCGCCGACGGACCTCTCCGCGACGGCCATCAACTCCCGGCAGGTCGACCTGGCCTGGAGCGACCACTCCGGCGGCGAGACGGGCTTCAAGGTCGAACGCCGCTCCAATCCGGCCGATCCATGGGCCGTCGTCGGCACGACGGGGGCTAATATCACGGTTTTCGTGGACCGCACGGTCCGCGAGGAGACGACCTACAACTACCGCGTCTTGGCCACCAACGCGGGAGGAGATTCGGCCCCGTCCAATATCGCCTCGGCCACGACGCCGGTCCTGACCATCCCGGATCCGCCCACCGGACTCCAGGCCGTCGCTGCTTCCTCGTTCAGCGTGGATCTCGCCTGGACGGACAACTCCTATGATGAGGACGGCTTCAGGGTCGAACGCAAGACGGGAGTCGACGGGACGTGGGCCGAAATTGGTTCCACCGGCCCGGACGTCGCCGCCCTCCGCGATGCGGGGCTTTCCGACGACACGACCTACTTCTATCGCGTCCGGGCGTTCAACAACGCCGGCGAATCGTCTTATTCGAACGAGGCCGGCGCAACGACGCCGGAATACAGGCCGCGGCTCAGGGTGCCCATCACAGACATCGCCTTCGGAAACGGCAACATCTGCAGCGTGGCCGTCATGATGACGACGCTCTACAACGACGGAGCCGCGCCCTTGACCGTATCTGCGGTCAACAAGACGTCGGGGTCGGCGGAATGGACTTACGCGTCACCCGCGCCGACCTTCATCGTTCCGGCGGCCGGGTCGCTGACGATCTCCGTCCGCTTCGCGCCCCTGGACACGGCGCCCTATGCCGCCTCTTTCACGGTCGTTTCGGACGATCCCGATAACCCTGCCGCGACATTCGGGACGACGGGCACCGGCTTTCTGCCTTCGATCACCATCGCCCTCGCGGCCCAGCGCCTGACGGAGAGGGCCTGGATCATCCGCAGGGACTATGCCAGGCTCGAAATAGCCGTCACCAAGGCCGCGCCGTTCGAGGTCACGACATACAGATTGTCCAGGAGGACGGGAGGCGGCCCCTATCAGGCCCTCCGGGATTTCACGGAAGCCAATTTCACGGCCGGCAGCCTCGTCTATAACGACACCTTCCTGACGGGCGGGACGAGCTATGTCTACAAATTGGAGGCCCTGGACTGCCAGGGGCGGCTCATCGCCTCTTCGAACGAAACCGGGCCGCCGGTGCCGCCTCCCGTCGAGAAGACGAAAGCGAAGGCGCTCAAGAGGAGGCAGCCATGAAGCGCATCGCCATTCTCATTGCTCTCGGGCTCTTTTTAGCGGCGGCCGCGCCGGCCGCCGACCGCCTGATGCTCGGGGTCGGCGTGAGCTACCTCCAGCCGGCGGATTCCGGCTACCGGGAAATTTACGGCGATAGGGTCTTCGCCCCTGAGGCTTGGGCGGGCGTAAGGGTTTACCGGGGCCTCCATGCCTTCGCCGGCTATGGATGGTTCGTGAAGAATGGAACGACGCCCGACCTCGGGTTGGAGGCCAAGTCAACTCAGCGCTATTTTTGGGCCGGTCTGGGGTATGTCGGGAGAGTGGCCGAGATGGTCCGGTTCAAGTTCGAAGCCGGGGCGGCGAGCATCGGCTATAGGGAAGAGGCCATGGGGCTGACCGTTTCGGGTTCCCGCTTGGGGATCCGGGCGGGAGCGGGTCTCTTGTTCCTGTCCAGGACTCTGTTTACGGGGTTGGATATGGGCTACCTCGGAGCTTCGGCCACCGTCCAAGACGTCCCCATCAAGCTCGGCGGCTTCAAGGCATCCGTCTGCGTCGGCGTGAGGCTTTAACGCTTCTCCCGGGCGAGGACGACCTGCTCCTCGTCGCTCGCCCTGACCCAGTCGTAGAAACCCTTGATGGCCGCGTACTGGTCCACGGGGAAGAAGCTCTTCTTGATGACGAGGTCCCTCTGGACGTGGATCCTCTGCGTGCCTTCGGGGGTGCAGACCAGGGAGCAGGTGGCGAAATCGTGCTGGTTCTTGAGCGGTGCCGGGCGCGTCTCAACAATCATGCCTTCGGGCAGGGTAATGACGATGTCATTGAACTCGCGGAAGGGGAAGGGGAAATAAATGGGATATTTACGCCGGGCATGGCGGAAAGGATACTGCAGCGTTCCCAGAAGCGGAGACGCAGGAAGGAGCATCTTGTCGCCGGCCATGGTGACCACCCCCGGGAGGGAGATATCGAAGAGGAGGATGAGGTTCGCCGCGCTATTGTCGATATTTTCGAGCTGTTTCAACGTCACCCCGGCTCCCATAGGCAGGATGCTGGACAATTCCTCCTCCAGACCCTTCTTCCGGTCCGCTTCGTCGCTGTGGATGTGCTCGAGCCGGCGGACCAGCGCTTCGTGTCCCGTGTAAGTCACTTTGGCCGTGCCGATGAGCCCTCCCTGGGCGTCGACCTGGAGCGCGAGTTCGCGTTGGGTCAGCGCCATTTCGGGGGGATAGACCGAGGTCGTGAAGAACGCCGGGGGGGTTTTGGAATAGCGGACGGCGGTCGCGTTGGACCGGCTCCAGTGGACAAGGCCGAAGGGGCAAAAAGGGGTGGCTGGGTCGAAGAGGAGCTCCTTGTCGCCGAGTTTGACGATGGCCACCTCGGAATCGAGCTGTTCGGTGAACGAGAGAAGGAGGACGCGGAAGAGCTTGTCGTCCCGCGTCGAGACGCGCGCGACCTCGGCTTCGAAGCCGGCGGCCTGGGCTAGGGCGACGAACGTCCGTGTAATATCGCTCCGGAAGCCGTAGTCGTGTTCCAGGACTTCGGCCGCCTTGCGGTTGTCCTTGATCTTTTGGGCCTTCCGCTGTTTGGACGTCAGGTTTTTTTCATAGCTCAGGTTGCGGATCCGCTGGGCCCGTTCATAGAGGCTCTTCAGTTTAGAGACGGGGTCGGTGACGCCTTCGACGAGCTTCTGGGCTTCGGCGGTCAGCTTGCGGACATCGCCGATGAAGCCCTCGGCCGCCTTCTGCCAGTTCTGGCATTCCCTTTTCCAGTATTCTTGTTGGTTATCGAATTGTGAGTCGGAGTAAAAGATGTTTACGGCCATCTTCTCCGATTCCTCGGGCGTCATGAGCTCTTCGGCTTCGAACGCAGGGACGTTCTCCAATTCGAGTTCGAGCCGGCGGTCCTTCATGACTGGGTGAATGTTCTGCATCCGCTGGGTGAACCACATCAGCGTGCCGGGGCCGTTGAAAAGGATATCCATGACATATCCCATGAAGTCCGAGGGGATGTAGACGAACTTTGCTTTGCGGGTAAAAAGCTCCTCCTGGACCTCCCAGTTATCCGCCGGAATAGACAGGAGCTTCATGCCCTTGCCGATCGGTCCTTCCCGGGGCTTTCCCGGGCTGATTTGGAGGGCGTCGAGAATATCCTCGGCGCCGCCGGTGGAGCCTCCCGTATCCCTGACGATCTTATATCGGTAATCGATGATCGACCCCGCCTCGACGTCGGGAAGGGCGAAGGTCTTGACAGTCATCCGGATGCCGCGGACGCGAAAGGCCGTCTTTTCGAACACCTGGCCGGTAAACTCCCGCGGTTCGCCCTGGGGCGGGACCACCCGGGCTTCGAGATCCCGGACGATGTCTTCGCCCTTGAAATAAGGGATCTCGATATTCGCCTGGTCGCGCCCGGCGGGCGTCAGGATTTTCAGCCTTCTGAATACCCGGTATTCGCCGTGCCCACTGTCCGTAACCTCTTCTCGGTAGAGAAAGATGGCCGAGGCCCCCGGCTGCTGGGGGCAGTCCTTCATAGCTTTTTCCTCATCGGTGACCGGCGGCCAATCCTTCGAGCCGGCCGCCGGGGACGGCGGGGCGGCCGTCCATGCGGCCAGGGTCAGGGAAAGAAGGCAAAACAGACAAACGGGCTTGCGCATCAGGGCCTCCTTGTGTCGCCGCGCTTGACGAGCGCGCTTTGCTGCTCGTCGGTCCCGACGGCGAGGTAGAATTTCTGGGCCTCGTCGAAGCGGGCTGCGGGCAGGACGGATTCGGAAAGACGGTATTCCCGCCGGTAAACGAGCGTCCGGCCCGTCCCCTCGGTCGTGCTCTTGTAGATCGCAAACCCGGCGTCGAGCGCCAAGGGTTTGGCTATTTCCTCCACGGCGCAGCCTTCGGGCAGCTCTATGGTGAACTCGTCGCGCTGGAGGGTCGTGGTCTCCAGGTCGATGGGGTAGCGCCGCGGGTTCTTCTCGCGCGTCGCCAGGTTGACGGCTTTGACGCCCACGACGCGGGGTCGCACGATGAGACGTCCTCCGGCCCCCTTGGCGTAATAAGGCACGCTGAATCGATAGCGGATCAGAAGGTCGCGGGAGGAGTCGTTGAGGTTGCGGATTTCGATGTTGGTCAGGGCGAACGCGGCGAGCGAGCCGGCGAGAAATCCTTCTCCGATCTTGAGGCGTTCCGCGTCCGTGGTCGTCTGCATAGCGTAGCGGAAGGAGTCGGCCATGGCCCCGCGGCGCGTTTCCTCGACCTCTCCCACGAGCGTGCCGTCGTTCGTCAGGACGAACTTGCCCTTCCGGTCGAGGAGGTTGTTCTCGGGTTTGGCGCGCGGGAGGCTGATGAGTTTGCCGCTCCCCTCGGCGACGAGCAGGGCGGTGTTGTCCTGGAGGTAATAGGGGAGCCGCCCGAGAGGCGTGATCGGCGACGTCGGGTCGAAGACGAGCAGGCGGCCCAGCCGCGGATGTCGGACGAGTCCGTCGAGGCCTTCGTCGGGCACGTCGTCGGGAAGGCGGATCGCCAGGATGGCGTGGTTGAAACTGTAGAGGGAGACGGGCGAATCCAGCGTCACCGTGCCCCGGTCCGTGTGGACGATCAGGTAATGGGACTCGATGCCCAGCGCCTTGAGCATCGCCGCCAGGAGCGTCGCCTTGTCCTTGCAGTCACCGTACCGGTTGGCGAGGATGCCCGGGGCCGAATGGGGCTTGAATCCGCCGATTCCGATTTGGATGGAGACGTAACGGATCTCCTTCTGGACGAATTCGGCCAGGGCCCGGATCTTGGAGAGGGTATCCGGGGCCCCGGAGGCGAGAGTCTCAGCTTTGGAGGAAACGGCCGTGTCGGGGATACGCTCTAGGTTGCTCATATGCTCATACCAGGCCCCCATGTCCGGCCAGCCGGCAAAAGCCCGGCCGTCAAATTTGGGAGGCTTGAGGCGCACGACAAGACGGCCGGCCAGGGCGCGCTCGTTCGGCCTGAAGGGCTCGTCGACGATGGCCGGGATATCCTGGATCTCGTAAGTCCGTGTCTGGAGGGCCGACGCGTCCTGCTTCCCCTCGACCGGATTCCAGTTCACCCAGGAAAGAGTGGGCTCCCAGCCGGGCGGCAAGGCCAGGGAGTAACGGGCGAGCAGAACGGGATGGGGTCCCTGGAATTCGCACACGTCCTCCAGGGACGGAGGCGTACGTTCCTCTTCCCATTCGAACCCGACCACGCTCCCCACGTCAACCTCGGGAACGGCAAGGATGAAGAACTTAACGTCCATGTAGAGGGTGTCGGGGGCCATGGCTGTCTGGATGGCCTGCTTTATGGTCACTTTTCTAGGCTCCGCCTCGGAGTTGACCACCCAGCCCGTCATGGACCGGACTTTGGTGTCGAAGGCGTTGAAGAGGATGAGCCGGGAGGCTTCACGGGCTCCCCCCGGCCGCAGGACCCTGATCGCGCGGCGGCCGGTCGTGACGATGACCCCGGACGGGTTGACGGAGGTCGTCTGCTCGTCGAGGAGGACGACGGCCTCGGTTTCGGGAGAGTAAGAAGGAAGCTGACGATAGACTTCATCGAGAAGCCACTGGGGAGCTTTCACGGCGGCTGGTAGAGGAGCGGAAGTGGCGAGCATGGGGGCGGCCGCGGGCACGCGACGGGATTCGGCGACAGACGCCGACAAGGCGGCAAGAACGGCGAAAGCGAGCAGTACACGTGTGCGCATGTCCCTCCCTCAGGCTGGGAAAGAGAAACACGAATAACGATTTTTCCGACCGAGGTCCCCAGCTCGGGATAAGATTAGTCCCGGCCCGGCGTTGATGTCAAGGGGATTGACGGGAGGAAAAGAGTGGCGGTCTAGGTCCTCGTTCTCGTTGAATCGTGCTTGCCTATGTGCTATAGGTCAAAGCGTCTTGGCTTGAGGGAAATATGAATCAAAGGGTAAACGTGAGCAATAACCAAAAAATCTTAATTTTAAGCTTACTCATCGAGTTTATACTTGTGGGATGCGTCAAAAAAGGAGATAAGACAGCCAAAGAGGCTGCTCAACACCAAGAAACCTCAGGGGTTGTATCGGTAGAGGGCGCTGAACTGCATTATGTTATTGAAGGAAAGGGAATTCCTTGCATTGGTCTCGGCCATTCAGAGAGCCAACGCCGAATATTGTCTCAGGAGTTGAGAAATCATTTTAAGTTTGTTTTTATGGACTTAAGGCATGATGCTCAGTCCAATTCTTCATTAGAGATATCCAAAATAACACTTGATACATATCTTGATGACATTGATAAAGTCCGTAGAACTCTGGGTCTCGATAAGACTGCCGATTTTGGACACTCAATTCACAGCTTAATCGCTCTTGAATATGCCCGGAAGTATCCCAAAAATACGTCTCATGTGGTCATGTCGGGTTTCACGCCATACAGCCTAGCTGGGGTGGCAGATGAATTCTGGGAATCCGACGCTTCATCTGAAAGGAAGATGATCCTTAAACAGAACATGGAAAAAATAGCAGAAGATGAGCTCAGCCGGATGCCGTCTAAAGAAAGGGTTGTTAAAACTTATATGGCCATGGCTCCGAAACTCTTTTATGATCCTACATATGACTTGTCGTGGATTTATGAAGTTGTGGAATCTAACCAGGATATTGCTCGTCATTTATTTCAAGTAATTTTCAAAGATTATGACATCGCCAAAAGGCCTGGGCGGGTTGAGAAACCAGTGTTTCTAGCTGTTGGCCGCTACGATTATTTATGTCCTTACTTCATTTGGGATGATAGAAAAGATGCTTTGCCAAACCTCTCCTACAATCTCTTCGAGAAAAGCGGTCATTTTCCAATGGTTGAGGAACGGGAATTATTCGATAAGAAGCTGATTGAATGGTTCAAGAGTCATTAATCACAGAATTTCATAATCAACCCGATCTACTTCCCCGCCTGCCGGTCCGCCTCCTTCTTCAAGAAGGAAATCCCCTCGGTCAACCATTTTGGCGCCGGCGCGCCCTTCAGGTAGTGATCGAAGAACTCGAAGTACCGGAGCGTGAGGTCCCTGCGATTTGCGACGCCACGCAGGCCGTGCCCCTCGTTCAGGTACGCCAGCAGGACGGCTTTCTTTCCGTTGTATCGCAGGGCGTTGTAGAAACCGAGGGCGTTGTAGAAATTCACGGTCGGGTCCGATGTCCCGTGCATGATCAGAAACGGCGCCCTCGCTTTCGGCGCGAACGTGAGCGCCGACTCGCTCCGATAACGGTCGGGCTGGTCCCACGGCGAGAAACCCCAGCGCCCTTGGCCGTAGAGATAGTAGTCGTTCCCGTTGGCGCCGCTTCCACCCGAATAGTGGTAGCCCCAGCCCCAGTTCTGGCTGAAGTCGTTATAGAGATCCGTCACGCCGGCGCCCATGCCGACGGCGGCGAACATCTTCGACATGACGCCGATGTAGGCGGCCCCCTCGCCTCCGTAGCTGTGGCCAGTGACGGCGATCCGCTTCGGGTCGGCGTAGCCCATCTCGACGACCTTGCGCGTCGCCGCCTCGACGCACTCCAGCATGTCGCTGTGCGAGGAGCCGGTCCGGAAGTGGACGTCGGGCAGCATCGTCAGGTAGCCGTTGCTGACCGCCTGGATGGGCGATCCCCCCATTCCGGTCAGGTAGGACGGCGCGCTGTAGCGATGCAGGCTCCGTGAGTTCTTCTCGTAGAAGGTCACGATCATCGGCCGCTTCTCGCCCTGTTTGTAGTCGTCCGGCGCGGCGAGAATGCCCTGCAGACGCACCCCGTCCTTGTTCTTGTAGTCGAAGAGCATTCGGCGGCCCCACGAGTATTCTTTCTGCTGAGGGTTCGCGTCGGAGATCTTCTTCGACTCCTTGAAGCCCGGACCGGAGACGCGGAGGTCCGGGAACTCCACGAATGTCTGTCGCGTGAACAGGAAACGGTCCTCCTTCATCGCGCGGACCGGCACGCTGAAGGAAGCGTCCTCCCACACGAGCTCCTTCAGACGGCCGTTCGAAAGATCGTAGAAGCCGGCCTTCTTCGTCCACTCGCCGTAGGCCAGCAGCGTGACCGGTTTCGCCAGGTCGACGGTCCCGCGAGGACCCACCCAGCGCGGAACCGCAGGGTCGTCAGGCTCGGGGCGGATGATTCGGAAGCGTATTTCGTTTTTGTCCCCGAGGCCGTTGGTCAGGTTGCTCGGGGCGGAACCATCGAACGGTAGCCGCCACAGATCGTACATGTGATGCACGATGACGGCCTTGCCGTCGCTGGTATAACCGGCCGTCCCGTACGGCGGTATCGGTCCCGGGTGGTCGTACTCCATGTTGACGAAGCTCATCTTGCTCCCCGGGCCCAGGGCCCTCGTTGTGCCCGCCTCGAGGTCATAGGCCTGGTATTTATGGTTCTTCCAATAGAGGAAGTGAGAGCCGTGTGGCGAGATGCCGAACGCATGGCCGGCCGTCAGTTGCCCCTTCACAATCAATGTCCGCTCGCCGGTGGAGGTGTTCACGCGGTAGAAGTCCGCGGCGGGACGCTTGTAGTCGTGGATGTACCCGCGCGTGTCTCTCCCCAGGGCCCATTTGCCGTCGGGCGCGACGTCCAGCTCCCGCATCGTCTCATCGGCGAGCTTGACGAACCGCTTCGCGCCGACGTCGAACGCCTGCCGGAAGGTGAAGTTGCGCTCCTGTTCCGCGCGAACCATCTGCGCCGACTGGATCCGTTCGTCGTCCGTGTTCCAGACATCCACGTCGGCCGCCTCGTCCGTCGTTTTGCGGGTCGTATCGGGCGCCGGGACTTGTTCCTTGATCCCGAAGAAGACCCGCTTGTCGTCCTCGCTCCAACCGATTCCGGCCCGGTCGCTGATGACCCAATCCTTGGGGAAGCTGTCGGACTTCGAGGGGTCGAGCACGGCCGGCGCCGGCGAGGCGGCTCCGTCACGGACCGCCGCCGCGGCCTCCGGGAAGGCGAGGAGCAGGTTCTCCTTCTCGCGCATCTTCTCGACCTCGCTCCCCTTGAGCACGGCGATGGCGGTGCCCGACTCGCTCCAAGCGAGCCGGTTGTAGCTCTTGGCGTCGTTGTCGAGCGGCGTGATGCGTCCGTTGCGCGTGTCGAAGATGAAGACGCCGTTGCCGTCCTTCACCGCGGCGTCGACGGTGTAGGCCAGCAGTTCACCGGTGCGATTGTAGGCGATGTCGCCCACGCTGCCGAGCAGCAGGTGCCGCCCGGTTCTGAGGTCCAGCAGGATGACATCGAGACCGCGCGGTCCCGAGGGAGTGGTCGTCCCCCCGCGAGCCGCGGCCTGAGCCCCGCCCGGCGTTGCGGGCGATCCACTGCCGCGTCCCCCCGCGCTGTCGGCGGCCTCGGGCGGCCGGCGCCGGAGGAAAAGATATGTGGCGCCGGGAGAGAAAGCGAACGTTCCGATGTCCTGCCAGGACCGCACCTCGCCAGTATCAAGGTTGCGGAGTTCGACTCGCCGCGGGGGAATCGTCGCTGCCGCGCCTCCGCGGCCAGTCTGCGCTTGCTGGGCGCCAGGCGCGCCAACCTGCGAGGGCGGAGGCGGAGTCACGGCCGGTGGCGAAGGCGGTGTCGCCGGCGGCGTGGCCGGCGGAGGCGTGGTTCCACCCGGAGAAGGTGTCCCAGAGCCCCCTCGACTGGCCCGCGCCCGCTGCGCCGCGCCGGGATCCACCTGGTAGGCGATCCACTTTGAATCGGCCGAGAAGGTCCCGTCGGTGGCGTCCGCCACGGTCACCTCGGTGTTGGTCTCGAGATTCAACAGGTGCAGGACCGGCTTCGCCTCGGCCGGAATGGTGTTGGTGACCTGGAGCGTGTAAGCGACCCATTTCCCGTCGCTGGAGATGGCCTGGCCCGTGATGCTCCGCCATTTCGTGTAATCGTCAACGGTCAGGGGCTTCTTCGCGTCGGTTTGGGCCCCGGGCAGGGCGAAGGCCGCAATGAGAGCGACCGTCAGCATGAGGGCGAAGGAGGTGATGCGACGGAGCGTGCTCTTGGATCCAGGGATAAGAAAAACAGGGCTTGCCGTTTTGGCGGTGCTGTTTTGTGTGTGGGCCGATTGCCGTTTGTTCATTCTCGCCTCCTTCAGTTTGGTTCAGTAATCAGACCAAAACTGACTTCGAAAGTCAAATCGGGGGCAGTTCAGATTTGGGCGGGTTGACGCGCTAGCTTCTTATCTAATGCGAGCATCGATCTTGCGCTAGATCGCCGGCTATCCGGATGACAATAAGAATGGCGGGAAGGTGTGGGAGTCGAACCCACCCGGGACGTCTATAGCCCCATACTGGATTTGAAGTCCAGAAGGCCCACCGGGACCTCTACCCTCCCGTAGTCGTTTCCGTCGCTGGCAGAGGAAGAACCAATAGAGTTTAACATACTACAATCCGAATTTCTTCCTCAATTCCCGGTCGATTTCGGCCGCCGCCTTCGTGTCGAGGCCCTTGCCGTCGGCCGGGGCTTTCACTCGGCCTCCCGCCTGACGCGATTTGCCGATCATGATATAGCTCGAAGGCTGGACGGACGCGCCGTGAGCGCGGCAATTGTTCCGGACGTTATTATCATCCGATACGACGGTGATATCGGATGTCCTCCCTTTGAAGTCTCTGACGAATCGGATAATCTCGTCGTCACCGCCATGGGAGGTCCGGGAGAAAATGCATCTTATCCCGGCCAGGCGCGAATCGCGGCCGCCCGCGTATTGAAGGTCTCCGTCAAAAACGATAACGCACTCGATCGCCGGATGAGTTTGGCTCCAGGTAGATATTTGAAGGGCGAGCCTGATTCTCGCGTTTTCCAATCCTTCGTCGAGGCTGGGCTTCAATTCCGGGACCCGGTTGATGACATTGTAGCCGTCGATGAGGAGGATCTTTGTCATGGTTTGGCGAGGACGTGACGGTCTTCGACCCGCTTCGTCAGTCCGGTCCGGTCGAAATACTCCAGGATGGCCTGGGCGTATTTCCGGGACAAGCTCAACCGGTCCCGGAGCTCGGCGATGGTGACGCTCCTCCGGCGCTCGACCAGGCCGGCGACCGCCTCCCGGGCCGCTTCGATCGTTTCCCGGTGATAGGTCACCTTAGGCGACAGCCGGACGATGCGGCCGTCACGGGTCAAACCGTCGAGGATATTCTTGAACAACGACGGGCTCAAATCAAGCCTGACGCGGACCTCCTCCTCGAGTGGGGCGGCGAAGCCGGCGCTCTTGAAAACGCCCTCGATTCGGGCTTTGAGCTGTTCTTCGACCGGATTGACCTTAGCTTCCCTGCCGACGACCCCGACCTCGGCTTCTTTCCGGAAGAGCACGCGCTTCGCGATGAGCTCGTCGAGAATAAGCTTGAGCGTCGGGGCGTCGCTCTCCTTGAGGAATTCCGCCCGGACGTCAGAAAAGGGCATGGTCGGGCGGAACGGATTGGCGTCGAAATAGGCCTTGACGCCGGCGACGATTCCGTCGGCGAGGCGCGCGTAAACGGTTTTGTGGAGGTATTTCTCCGGATTTTCCTTGATGACAGCGACGAGGCTGCCGCCGGCGAAAAGCTCCGCCACGGCTTCGGCGACCTCGGGTTCGCCGCGGCCGAGCTTTAGGGCGATCTCGCGGACGCCCTGCGGCGCGCCGCCCGACTGGATGAACATCTGCTCGACGGCGTCCCGGGACGTCCCGCCAAGCTTCTCGAGCCCTTCGAGGACCCGGCCGCTGAAGCGCTTATGTTTTCCGGGACTGGCATCGAGGACATGGCCGCCGCCGATGGTCAGGAGAGGAGAGAAGGAGCGGATGACGAAACGATCTCCGGGGAGGGCGACGGTCGGCCTTTCGAGGATGATCTGGACGGGGGACGAAGCGCCTGGAGCGACTGTCTGGCCGCCGAGGACGGCCAGCCGGGCCATGACCTCGTCCGTGCCGATGTGGAGCCGGACCCGTTCGCGATGCTTGATATCGCGGTCCGCGCTCTCGAGGACGTCGAGGCGGGCGTCGAGACGGGCCGTCGGGACGAGAGAGCCTTCGGCCGCGGCGACCTGGCCGCGCCGTAGGTCCTCTTTCCGGATGTCCTGGAGGTTGAGGGCCGTCCGTTTTCCGATGCTCGAGACGTCGGTCTTGGACCTGTGGACCTGGAGGCCGCGGACGCGGGTCTTGAGGCCTTCGGGGTAGATCTCGATGCGGTCGCCGGCGCGGACGGTGCCGGACAGGATGGTCCCGGCGACCACGGTTCCGAAGCCGTGCATGCTGAAGACGCGGTCGACGGGCATGCGGAAAATGCCGCTGTCGGGACGGGGCAGGACGCGGCGACCGAGTTCCTGGAGTGTCGCCTTGACTTCGGCGACACCCGTTCCCGTCACCGCCGAAACTGGGAGGATGGGCGCCTCGGCCAGGAACGAGCCGCGGACGAAATCCCGGACCGTGGCCGTGAGCTCGGCGATGCGCGCGGCGTCGACGAGGTCGGACTTGGTCAGGACGACGGCGCCAAGCCGGATGCCGAGGAGCTTGAGAATGTCGAAGTGCTCGCGGGTCTGGACCGAAATGCCATCGTCGGCGGCGATGACGAACAGGGCCGCGTCGATGTTGCTCGCCCCGGCGGCCATGGTCTTGACGAACTTTTCGTGGCCCGGGACGTCGATGAAGACGATCTGCTTGGCGTAGCCCGGGTCGTCGAGGAAGACGAAGCCCAGCTCGATGGTCATGCCGCGGGCTTTTTCTTCGGGCAGGGTGTCGGGATCGGTCCCGGTCAGGGCTCTGACGAGGGCGCTCTTGCCGTGGTCGATATGCCCGGCCGTGCCGACGATGACGTGGTCCATGTCCGCCATCTTCAGGAGAGTGGGGCTTTCCCCCGGAGAACGATCTTCGCCGGGCCCTTGCGGGTGACTCGGCCGATGACCGTGGCGCTCTCAACGCCTTTCTTATGGAGCGTCACGAGGAGAGAAGCGGCTTTCGATTTCCGGACGGCGATGAGAAGCCCTCCCGACGTCTGCGGGTCGAAGAGGAGAGTCTCCAGATCCTCGCCGACGTCCTTTGCCCGCTGAACGAAGGCCGAAGCGTACTCCCGGTTGCGTTCGATCGCGCCAGAGACGACGCCTTGGCGGATGAGGTCCATGACGCCCGTGAAGACGGGGATGGCCTCGCCGTAGACCTCGACCTCGACGCCGCTCTGGGCCGCGATCTCGCCGAGGTGTCCGGCCAGGCCGAACCCGGTGATGTCGGTCGCCGTGGTGGCGCCGGCCGCCGTCATGGCCTCGGCGGCGGCGCGGTTGAGCTCGCGCATCGACCGCTCCGCCTCCGCCAGGCCATTGGCCGAGGCCCGGCCGATCTGGCGGGCGAAGCTCAGCGTGCCCGTGCCGAGGGGCTTGGTCAGGATGAGGACGTCGCCGGGCTTGGCCCTGCTATTGACGGTCATTTTTTTGGGGTGGACGACGCCGGTCACGGCGAATCCGAACTTGATCTCCCGGTCCTTGATGCTGTGGCCGCCGAGGACGGCGACGCCCGCCTCGCCGAGCTTGTCGATCCCGCCCTGGAGCATCCGGTTCATGGTCCGGGGGCTGAGCTTGTCGATGGGGAAGGCAACGATCGAGAGGGCCGTCAGGGGTTTGCCGCCCATAGCGTATATATCGCTCACGGAATTGGCCGCGGCGATCTCGCCGAAAGCGTAAGGGTCGTCGACGACGGGTGTGAAAATGTCGACCGACTGGACGAGAGCGGTGTGCGGCGTGAGCTTGTAGACGCCGGCGTCGTCGCATGTGTCGGACGAGACGAGGACGCGCGGATCGAAAACGCGGGGGAGGCCGGCGAGGGCCCGCTTGAGGTCCTCCTGGCCGATCTTCGAGGCGCAGCCGGCGTTCTCGACGAGCGCCATCAGGGCCACGTCCTCGGGGGCGTCCTCCTCGCGTTCGCCGGCGCAGAGGCAGACATTTTTCTGCTTGAAGAGGTCACAGGGGCAAGGGTTCTTGGGGTTGCAGATGCAATGGCCGAGCTTGATGGACCGGCCCATGATCCGCTTGCGTTTCGCGTAGTCGATCATGTTCATTAGAGGGACTGTCCCCTTAGCGGGGGACTGTCCCTCCTCCAAGGAGCTCGACCAGGGCCTTCTCGACGACGGCGTCTTCGCCGGGTTGGATCGTCCGGAAGTCGAAGAGGACGGCGTCCTTGTGGATGCGGGCGAAGATGGGCGGCGTGAGGAGGCGGAGCCGGCGGGCCAGGTCCTCGGAGGAAAAACCGGGTGCTTGGATGGCCAGGACCTTCGAAGGGATAGTCTCGACCGGGACGGCGCCGCTCCCGACCTGGGATTCGCCGTCCTCGACCGCGACAATGACGCCGGCGGGGAGGGCTTTGCGCAGGGACCCGGCGAGTTTCTTGGCCCGGCGGCCGAGCTTGTCCGGCGTCAGGCTGAGCATCCGGTAGACGGGATGGCGTTCGGCGAGCTTCTCGGGCGCGAGGAAGAGCTTGAGCGTCGCCTCGAGTGCGGCGACCGAAAACTTGCCGCAGCGGAAGGCCCGGGCTAACGGGTTCTTTTTGATCTTCTGGATCGAGGCCGCCTTGCCGACGATGATGCCGCACTGGGGACCGCCGATGAGCTTGTCGCCGCTGAAGCAGACGACGTCGGCGCCGGCGCTGACGCTGGCCCGGACCATGGGCTCGGAGGCAAGACCGTAGGGTGCGAGGTCAACGAGGGCGCCGCTGCCGAGGTCGTCGACGACGGGGACGCCGCGGCTCCGGCCGAGGGCGGCGAGCTCCTCGATCCCCGGTTCCTCGGCGAACCCGACGATACGGTAGTTGCTGTGGTGGACGCGGAGGATGGCCCCGGTCGTCTCGGTGACGGCCGCCTCGTAGTCGCGGAGGTGGGTCTTGTTGGTCGTCCCAACTTCGCGGAGGACGGCGCCGCTCGTTGTCATGACGTCGGGCATGCGGAACGAGCCGCCGATCTCGACGAGCTGGCCGCGCGAAACGACGACCTCCTTGCCCCGAGCGAGCGTGTTCAGGATGAGGACGGTCGCGGCAGCGTTGTTGTTAGCCACGGTGGCCGACTCGGCGCCGGTGAGCTCGCGGAGGAGGCCCTCGACGTGGCTGTCGCGGGATACGCGCTTGCCGCTCTCGAGGTCGAGGGCGAGGGTCGAGTAGCCGAGCGAAACGGCGGCGAGGGCTTCCCGGGCCGCTTCGGATAGCACGGCCCGGCCAAGGCCCGAGTGCATGATGATGCCCGTGGCGTTGACGGCGGGGGAGAGGGATGGGGCGAATTTCTTTTCGAGGCGGACGCGGAGGCGGGTGACGAGGTTTTCCGGTGTGATGTCGGCCGCGGTAGAGCCGGCGGCCTTGGCCGAGGCGATCATGGCCCGGGTTTCGTCGAAAGCGGCCCGGCCCTCGGCCACGACGACGTCCCGGCCGAACTCCTCGATGAGCCCGCGGACGGCGTCCTCGCGGAGCAGGGAATCGAGGGAGGGGATCTTCCGGAAAGGCGCGTTCGGCGTCGTGTTTGTCATTTCGGCGTCGGAATGGGACGGGCGCTCACTTCTGGAGGGACTTGAAGCGGAGTTTGCCGAAAATCTCGGGATGGATGTCGGTCCCGCCGCCCGTCTTAGCGACGGGGATGGAGATTTCGAACGGGAGCTCCTTCGGGGGCAGGCACGACGTGTTGTCGCAGGCCTGGTAACCTAGGACGGCCTTGATGGTCTTGGCCCCGGGGGCGAGGCCGTCTTTGGCCTTGAGGAGGACGCCCAGCACGGCTTCCCCGTCATAGACGACGAGCTCGGTCTCCGAGTAGGAGTATCGGGCGCGTCGGCCGGCCGGGTAGTAGATTTCGACGACTTCGAACTCCGGGCCGTCCTCGATGCTGACGGACGTCGGGAACATGAACTCGTCGAGGGGGGTGTTGTCGTTGATATGATAGCCGGCTTGGACCTTGAGGATGACCGCGGCCTTGAAGGTTTCGCCGGGGTGGACCACGTCCCGGGCGAGAGCGCTCTTGACTTCGACGATCTGCTCGTTCTCCTGGGCCGCGGGGGCCGGAGCGAACGTCAGGGAAACGGCGAGAACCGCCGAGAACATCATGATTATCTGCCGATTACGCTTCCGTTGGTGCATCTCGAACCTCGTCTACAATTAGAGACGTTTTCCCCCGCTTTGTCAATCAAACAAGAAGGGGTCAAACCTATTTTTTACGCAAAAATGCGTAAAAAATAGGTTTGACCCCTTCTTGTCTGGGACTTGTCTTTTATTTCCGCCTCTCTTTCCCGCCCTTGGCGTCCTTGACGCCCTCTTCGAACGGCTCGGTCAGGATGGGCACGACCCAGCCCTCCGGGCTCTCGGCGAAGGTCTCGATGTCCTCATGCATGGCCAGCGGGTACTTGAGCCCGTTGAACTGCCTGTCGAGATAGTCCCCGAGCCCCTCCTTCCGCGGATAGGGGAAGGCGATCCAGGCGTTCCGGTCGTAATAAACGCTTCCCGCTTTAACCGGCAGCATCCGCGTCTGGTTGTTCGAGCCGAACGAGTAAACGAATCCGCGCGAGACATAAAACCAAAGGCCGTGCTGGATGTAGATGTAAGGCTGCTGAAGCGAGGCCTGGCCTCCGTTGAGGTTGGGCGTCGCCAGGTCGAGGTAGAGCGCCGCGAACCCGATCCCCTTGGCCTCGTCGAAAAGGCTGACCCACGGCGTGTCCGGCCGGAGCACGGCGGCGTGGGCCGGATGCATCTTCGAAGCCGCGAAGTCGAGGATTTCCGTCGTCCCGTCCCTCTTGAAAGCCGCCTTGGTGAAGACCGCCGCGTTGAATACGACTTCGGCGTTCCGAAGGGCCATGACGAAGAGGTCGTCCTTGATGTCCGTCACCGACTCGACCATGACCACGGGCGAGCCGGCGTAGAAATGGTAGCGCAGGCCGATGTCGATGCCCTGGGGGAAGGGCAGGCTGCCCTTGAGGTTGAGCGAGTAGAAGACCGGCCCGGCAACCTCGGTCGCTTCCGGGTTCGACCAGTCGGAGCTGTGGTACCAGGCGTGCGGCGGCGCGTAGACGTCGGGGTTCCAGTGGATGGCGCCGTTCGTCTCGAGCTTATGCTCGAGCTGGATCTTCGTCGTCTTCTCGACGATCTCGTAGATGACGCCGCTTTTTTCTTGGAGAACGATCTTGTAGAAGGCGTTCTCGATCGTCCGGCCGAGGTCCTTGCCCTTCTTCACGATGAGATCGGTCTTGTAGGCTGGCTTCCTCGCCTTGGGATTGTTGTAAAAAACGAGGTAGGTGGCCTTCTCGCCCGGCTCGAGGTCGGCGAGGAATGCGACGCTGAACGAGGTCGTCGGATGGTAGCGGACGACCCGTTCACCCGTTTTCGCGTCCTTCTCTTCGATGGCCAGGATCTTCGGGTCGTTCCACGTGGCCACATCGTAGACCTGGCTGGGGATTTCTTTGTAAACGATATCGGCGCCCTTGCGCTCGGCCCTCACGACACGGATCTCGTCCGGCGAGCGCAGGTAGTTGGCGAGGACGCCGACCGTGGCGTGGACGGGGTAGCCGGTCCTCTCGAAGCCGTGCTCCTCGGAAAGAACGAGGGAGAGATACTTTTTCCAGGCCGGGTCCCAGTAACCCTTTCCGGCCGGTGACAGGATCGCCGCAATAATGTATTCCTTCTTACCCGACTTGGCTTCGACGAGCTCGAGGCGCATCTCGGACTTGGTCTTCGGACGCCAGTTGAACCGGACCTTGATGTCGAACGCCAACCGGCCTGCCGCGTCCTTGAGTCCGTTTTTGTCAACTTCGCGGCCGCCTTGATACACGACGAAATCCCTGGCCCGCGCCCCGTCAATCGCGACGCGGCCGACGCTCCAAGTCGAGCCCTCAAGTCCGGCCGGGACCGAGGGGATGACGAAGCCGCACTTGACGAAATACCACGGTTCGCCCCCGGCCGGGTAGCCGAACTCTGGTTCGGCCGCGCCCAGTCGGGCCGTCCCCGCCGCGATGGTCATGGTCCCGAATAGAAGAACCGCGACGGTCATCAGAGACGTTCCCTTGTTCTTTTTCATCGTCCCTCCCATTCGATTTTCGCGATGACCTTAGAAAGCAGGAAGGCCGCCAGGCCTCCCGCAGCGAGATAGGCCGCGCCCGCACCCCAACTCATGAAGATGACCTTCCCCAGCCCGAGGAGCAGGAAGAGGATCATGAGCACGGCCAGCCCCCAGCCGAGGAAAGGCGCGGCCTGAAGCTTGTAGGCCCGGCCGTTGAGGCGGGCGATAGGGCCCCAGAAACCGCCCGGCCGGACCTTCCGGTAAAACACCAGGAGCTTCTCCGTCTCGTCGGGTTTCGTCAGGAACGTCACGGTGATCCAGGCCGCTGTCGTGACGGCTACGATGAGCAGGATGCTGACGCCCCAGGCGTCGACCCTGAACCCGGCTTTCTCCAGCCCGTTCCCCAGCCCGCGGACGAGCGCGTTGTCGGGAAATATCTTGAGATAGACGGCCGTCGCCGCCGACGCGCTCAGGGCCGTGATCTCCGACCAGGCGTTGATCCGCCACCAGTACCAGCGGAGCAGCAGGACGAGCCCGATCCCGGCCGAGAGCTCCATGACGAGCTGCCAGCCCATCTTGACGCTGCCGAGGACATAGGAGAATCCGGCCCCGAGTAGCGAAACGAAGATGACCAGCACCCGCGAAGCGGCCACGTAATGCTTTTCGCTGGCGTTTTTCCTGACGAAGGGCCGGTAGAAGTCGTTGAGAAGGAAAGAGCCCGAGAGGTTGACGATGGATTCGATCGTGGACATGAAGGCGGCGAAGAGCGAAGCGACGACGAGCCCCATGATCCCCTTCGGCAAAAAGGCGAGCATCCGGGGATAGGCCGCCTCCATCTCGCCCGGGGCGGCCCCGGTGATGCCGGGGAAGAGGACGAGCGCCGCCAGGGCCGTCAGGATCCAGGGCCAGGGCCGGATGACGTAGTGGGCGATGGTGAACCAGAGCGTCCCCCGGACGGCGTGCCTGACGTCCTTGCCGGCCAGCATCCTCTGGGCGATCCAGCCGCCCCCGCCCGGCTCGGCGCCGGGGTAATAGACCGCCCACCACTGGACGAACAGGGCGACGAAGAAGGCCAGGGGGAGGGCCTGGCCGAGCGGCGGGAAGACCGAAAGATAGTCTTTGCCGGTCCCGGCGCCGAGCGCCCTGGCGGCCTCGACGATCGCACCGATGCCGCCGGCCTTCTCCACGGAGACGACGGAGAGGATGATGGAGCCCAGCATGGCCACGCCGAAGAGGAGCATGTCCGTCGCCACGACCCCCCACAGCCCGGACAGCGTCGTGTAGAAAACCGTCAGGCCAAGACAGATGGCCAGGGCGGCGACGCCGCTCGTCCCGAAGATGATCTGGATGATCTTGACCATGGCCAGGGTCACCCAGCCGAAGGTGATGCAGGAGACCGGGATGCCGAGGTAGAGGGCCTTGAAGCCCCGCAGGAACCGCGCCGCCCGCCCCGAATAGCGGATGGCGATGAACTCGACTTCGGTCACGACCTCGGCTCGCCGCCAGAGATGGGCGAAAAAAAGGACGGTCAGGGCGCTGCCGAGCATGAAATTCCACCAAAACCAGTTCCCCGAAACCCCGTCCTTGATGACGATGCCGGTGACGGCGAGCGGCGTGTCGGAGGAGAAGGTCGTGGCCACCATGGACGTCCCGAGGAGCCACCAAGGCAGGCTCCGCCCGCTCAGAAAATACTCGGAGATGCTCTTCCCCGCTTTCTTCGAGTAATAGAGCCCGATGCCGATCGAAAGGATGAAGTACCAGACGATGAAGATCCAGTCGACCGCCGCCAGCTTCATTGTTTCGCCCGGTAGATGAGTGTACCGACGAGGAAAAAGACCGCCGCCGAGAGGAACACGGTCAGCCGCTGGGCCGGCGTCCTGCAGAAAAAGACGCCGAATACAACAAGGGGAACGCCGATGCCCCAGAACCCCAGGGCCATGGGCCGGTATTCTTTTCTCATGCCCCTCCGGACCTCTTATTTAACAGAAGTCCGGGGAGGAGTAAATACTATTGTTCCCGGGGAATGGCGAAGACGGGAACACGGCTGTGGGCGACGACTTTCTCGGTCGTGCTCCCCAGGAAGAACCGGGCCAGTTTGTGCACGGTCGTCGACATGACGATGAGGTCGAACTTGTGGGTTTCGGCGTAGTCGATGATCCCCTCGTAGCTGTGGACGGCCTTGGTGACGTCCTCGGTGATCTCGACGTCTTCGTGCTCCCTTTTCTTGCGGGCCTGGAGCTTCTTGAGGACAGAGGCGAACATCTCGTCGGTCAGCCGGAACTCGTGACCGAAGAGTTCGAGAACATAGAGGAACCGGAGGCTCGCTTTAAAGCTTTTGGCCAGTTTCCAGGCCTGGCCGCGCTCGACGTCCTCCTCGACGGTGAAGTCCGTCGGGACGAGGATCTTCTTGATGGCGTCCGGCCGGGCCTTTGTCCCCTTGGTCACGAGCACCGGGACGTGGGCGCTCCGCAGGATCTGGTGGGTGACGCTGCCGATGAGGTTCTGTTCACGGCCGGCGATGCCCTTGCGGCCGACGACGATGAGGTCGGCGCCTTCCCGCTTGGCCGTATCGAGAATGACCTTGGCCGCCGAGCCCTCGCGGATGACGACCTTGTCAACGCAGAGCCTTTCGGTCTTGCAGACGTGGTCGAGCTGGGCCTTGGCGCTGACCTTGGTGGCCTCGATCTTGCCGGTCAGCTCGGCCTGGGCTTGGGGCCAGATCTCGTAGAGTGCCGGAGAGAAATCAGGCACGACGTGAAGGGCTGTCAGCTTGGCCCCGAAGGTTTTTGCGAAGAAACTGGCGTAGGCCATGGCTTCCTTCGATTCCTCGGAAAAATCCGTGGCCCAGAGGACGTTTTTGATGGGGTGCGTCATTCTTACCTCTCCTTCGTTATCGGATAAGCGGCCGTCAGCGGCCCTGTCGCGCGCTTCTATCAGTCTACACGGGACGGGATGAAAAGGGAAGGGTCCCTCAGTACTTCTGCCAGTCCGGTTTGTGATCGCGAACCCAGTTGTAGTAGTAGGCCATCTTCAGTTCCGAGGCGGCGTCCCTGTCGAGGATGATGACCGCCCTCGGGTGCATCTGGAGGATGGAGCCGGGGACCATGGACGTGACCGGGCCCTCGACCATCTTGGCCACCGCCGCGGCCTTTTTCTCCCCGAACGCCAGGAGCAGGCACATCTTGGCGTCCATGATCGTGCCCAGGCCCATGGTGATGACGTGCGTGGGGACGCCCTTGTGCCCACCGAAACCGGCTGCGGCCGCGGACCGCGACTCGTCGGTCAGCGTCTTGATCCGGGTCCTCGAGGACAGCGACGAGGACGGCTCGTTGAAGCCGATGTGGCCGTTCGTGCCAAGGCCCAGGACCTGGACGTCGATGCCGCCGGCCGAGTGGATGGCCTGCTCGTACTTCCGGCAGGCCGCGGGGATGTCGACGGCCAGGCCGTCCGGAATGTTGATCCGCTCTTTGGGCATGTTGATATGGCTGAAGAGATTGGCCCACATGTAGCTGTGGAGCGACGAGGGGTGCGCCGGGGGGACGCCGATGTATTCGTCGAGGTT
>Ga0214473_10002187_pt1 | contig 24339 bp, 23 predicted proteins | sample RVTome_7_FD_203509 | JGI IMG/M metagenome (GOLD analysis project Ga0214473, IMG submission 203509) | Soil microbial communities from uranium-contaminated site in the Upper Colorado River Basin, Wyoming, United States - RVT98D197 | ecosystem: Environmental > Terrestrial > Soil > Contaminated >... | reverse complement strand
CCTCTGCGCTCCGCGGTGAACCTGGGGGTATTGATCTAATTCGACAGCAATGCCCGCTAATAAGAATATTTCGCATTCATTTCTGCCGCAAACTTTTTTACCTGCCCGCTAAACTCCGGCCCCATGGCACTAAAGAGCGAATCACAATACGGCTGGAGTTTCTTGGCCCACTGATCGCGCTCTGCTTTGGGCAAAGTATAAACCTCCAACCCCATCTTTGTCAGCGTGTTTGTGTTCTCTTTGGCAACTTTTATGAAATAATCATTCGTCTCTTTTTGCTGCTCTTTGCCTGCCTTGACCAATAGATCCTGCATATCCTTGGGCATTTTCTTGTAGGCATCCATATTTACTACAATGATGAGACTGGCCGGGATCAGATAGCCGCGGGTAACATATTTAGACACCTCATTCAGCTTGAACATGATCATCATGGAAGACGACTGCATGGTGGCGTTGACCACTCCTTTTTGCAGGGCCTGGTACCCCTCAGGAAACGGCATGGCAACAGAGGCGCCGCCCATGGCCTCGATGAATTTGGCGGACTGGGGCGATACCGACTGCGTCAACAGGCCTTTCCAATCCGCAGCGGTCTTTACCGGCTTGGTGCCGCATACATCAAGGGCCAGACAGGTAAAAGAAAAGATGGCCTTCTGGTTAAACTTCTTTTCCATGAATTGGCTGTACAGAGGCATCAAAGCTACCTGCATGGCAGCGTCCCCTTCGACGCTGTTGACAAGGAAAGGAACTTCCGCGGCTGCAAACCTCTTATCCACACTGGCAAACATTCCGATCGGCCAACCCGCCATTTCGACGCTGCCCGTTCTTACGGCGTCAACGCTTTCATTGATTTTTATGAGTGATTCACCGGGATGAACTTCAACGGAATACTTACCGCCTGCCTGCTTATTAAATTTGTCGGCAAAAGCCTTAAGCTGGAGCGTGACGGGGTCAAGAGGAGGCCAGGGTCCTGCCAACCGCAAAACGGTTGCCTTTGTTTCGGCACTGTAAGAAAAAGGTGCAGCAATAAATAATGATCCCACAACCAAAACCACGAGTAGTAATGACCATCTTTTCATTTTACCTTCCTCCTTTTTGTTAAATTTTTGCAAAACTGATCATTCTTTATTGGTGATGTAATGAGTGCCTTCCGATGCTCCGTTGGGATCAAAGACTTTTTTGATCCTTCTCAGCCACAAATGATAATTAGAACAATGAGGGCCATATAAATCATGGGCCGCATCCCCGAAAACATGCCCCGGCACCCCGAAGTGGTCCCGGATAGCGGTTTCATTTGCCTGTACCAAAAATTCACTTACCAGAACTTTAAAAGTTACGGGATTCGGCATATACCGTATTAATAATTCACCGTGACCAAAATGCCCATGTTCAAAGGACTGGGTGAAGGGAGAGGTGCTATCATCATAAACCAGACCACGTTTTATCAAGTCTCCTTTCATCTGTCCCGTCTTGAATATGTACTCCGCCATTAAACGAAATGAGTCCGTCCCGCCGACCTCTCCGCCAAAACATCCCGAGGCCCGGAATACCTCTCGAATGGAGGCGGAGCTTCGAATCCAGCGCCAGAGGCAGGCTCCAGCCACCCTTGGGTCATCCAGCAGCCTTGGGATCGTCTTGCCCCCGGTTTCGGCTACGATTTGCGCCAATACCTTCGTCTTGTACTCAAAGTCTTCAGGAGAATTACCAGCCAAAATGATCATAAAGCTGGGCCCTTGTACATACTGGGTGAATTCTTTGAAGAGCTTCACGTCTTCCTCGTTGCTCGTCGCCATATTCGCTGAAGCCATGGCGGCATTGAAACCCATCAGCTCCAGGGCAATCTCGCTTTCCCCTACCTTGCACTGCGCTTCGTCCAGCTTCTCCATCGAAGGAAAAGAGTAGAATCCGATTGAAAAATAGTCCGGGACGAAACTGGGGGCATAATGGGGAGATACTCCTTCAATAGGGAAGAGAGGCGGACCCGGCCAATGGTAAATCTTGGTGGCCGCTTTGGTATACACCCCGAGACCCCCCAGAGGAACGACATTGCCTCTGACCAGGCCTCGTAACGACGGACCCGGTCCATCCCCGCAAAACCATTCATCCGATGAACCCAGGGAACCGAAGCGGACAATTTCTCCCTCCGGGGTCACCCACTCCAATGCCAGCTGGTTTCTTTCACCATAACTGGCGCTCTGGCTTAAATGGCCGATACCCTGGTGCGCAGCGATTGGCAATGCCGAGCAGTTGGCCCCTGCCCCACATTGATTGCAAATCAATCCCCTCTTCATTAATTCAGCCTGCAATTGTGCTCCAATCACATAAGGCTCAACGACCGCATACATGTTTTCCTCATTGATTTCCAGAATGCGGTTCATGCGTCGCAGGTCAATCTTGATGACTCCGGGACCGGATGCATCGTTATAGGGTCCCCATCCGGTGCTGGAGGCCTTGAACTGGAGTTTGAACTTATTACAGAGCCGAACAATGGCCTGGACTTCCTCCGTACATTGGGGAAGCAGTGCGGCTTCGAACCTGGGAGTAAACTTATCCACTCCTGCATACAAGCCGGAGCGCCAGGAGTAAGGGTATAATATGACCGGGTCGGCGGAAATATTCTCTTGACCGACTATATCTTCGAACGCTGCATATTGGTCTTTTGTCATTGCCATAACAGATAACCTTCCTAATTCACATTAAAGTTGCAAAAACCACATAAAAAGGCCGTTGGGTGTGCTGGAGAACCTTTACAGCGGCACCTTTAGAAGTTTAGCTACTAACTTTCCAACCATATTACAGAAATTACTTCAGGTGATAACATATGTTACCCATAAAACATGTTGAATACCCGCTTGGCAAAGGTTTGGAAGTACACCCAACCGCCTTTTCAATGTAACTTTAAGGTTTAGTTGCCTGATCGATCAACTCGACCACATCATATACTTTAAGACCGCCCCCTCTTTCCTTGATCACCTCGGAAAAATTCTTTTCACATCCGGGACAGGCGGTAACGATGGCTTTAGCCCCTGTAGACTCGGCTTCCCTTATCCTCTCATTGGCAGTCCATCGAGCGAACTCGGGGTTATTCTCCATCACCCCGCCCCCCGCCCCGCAACACCAGGCATATTCTTTTATTCTTGCCATCTCCGCCAGCTTTATCCCTGGAATACTCCTCAACACCTCCCGCGGAGCTTCATAGACCCCGTAACTGCCCCTGCGGAATTCTTTTGGCGGATCAAAGAGAATGATGTGACCGGGGATTTGTTTTCCCTTCCAGTGGATATAGGGCTCTCCCAACCGTCCAAGATGGCAGGGATCGTGGTAGACCACCTTCAGGTCGATCTTATTCTTCAACTCCAGCCTACCTTCCTGAATCAAACGGGCGAAATATTCCGTGGTATGAAATACCTCCAGGCTGCCTTTTAACTTGAATTTGTCATACAACACCTTGAAGGCGTGATAGCATTCCGCACAGCCAGTCACGAGAGTTTTTACGCCGGATTGCCTAATCCGCTCCATGTTCGATTCTGCCTCTCTGAGGAAATCAGCCTTGTAGCCCAGCTGATAGGCTCGGCCGCCGCAACATCTCTCCTGGCCTCCGGCAATCCCGACATCGATTCCGGCTTTTTGCATTAGGGAGACGCTGGAGCGTGCCACCTTCCACATTTCAGGGTTGTGGGCGGTTCGGCAGCCAGCATGATAAACGGTCTCTGTCTTATGCTGGGTGTATTCCTTTACATCCAACCCTTCATACCAGGCGCCTCGCCCTTTCTTAACATCCGGAATCATCGACCCTTGCTTGCGAAGACTGGAAACCATATTGTCGAAAATCGGGAATGTATGGCCGCTTTCTACGCATTCGATACGAATTTCATTGATCGGCTCCATGACTTCCATATCCATGGCATACTTACAGGACGTGTCACACCCTCCGCACATCTGGCAGTTGTAGACCACTTTCAAAAGCTTATCCGAGTAATCCAGTTCTTTCTCCAGCATCGCGATGCCGATGCCCAGTCTTCCACCGCCGGAATAGGCGTGGAAATTATATCGCGCAATGCTCGGGCAGACGTTTACATAGTGGAACCCTTTTACATTTTCAAACGGTATGAATTTACAGGCCGAACATCGGCAACAGGTTTCCATGTCCTGTCGATATTCTTCAAGGGACATAATTCTCCTCTCTCTTTGTCCAAAATAGGAATCTCACCGCAGAGTCGCAAAGAACGCGTGGTTCGACAGGCTCACCATGATCGGGTTTAGCCGTTCGCCCTGAGCCTGTCGAAGGGTGAGAGGCCGCCAAATAAAAAGGTTCTATCTTTTCAGGATAAAATACCGCATAATCGCCAAGACATCAACCTCTCCTGGTTTTATCCCGAAGGGACGTAGTTTCTGTTCCAATCCCGCGTTTCGCGGGATTGGAACAGAAGAGAAATCTCCCTCTGCGCCCTTTGCGCCTTCGCGGTGAACCTGATTTTGAAAGAGCAACTAAAAGCATAATTTTCCGGGATTCATAATGTTTTTGGGGTCTGCAATAGCTTTAACCTTTTTCAATGTTGCCACGGTGGCGGCATCGCGATTCATTATCATCCCGGCACTCTCCCCATAGGGCCGGGAGAAAAACGCCCCCTTAGCCAGCAAGCGCCGGGTAGCATTGAAAGTCAATTCCCTGACCCGGGCGGCCTCGCCGGGATTTTCCCGATCGTAGAAAAGATTAAATTCGCAGTGACAGTTCACACCCTGGACGATCGGTTGAAGATAAATCCCCAGATCATCACCGGAATAACCGGCTGCCTGGGCAGAATCATACATCGTCCGAACCAACTCCGCCAATTTTTTGAAGATGGTTAAGAAGAAGATATCCTGGAAGCCTCCTTCGACGGGCTCAGGACAGGCCCCTTTATGACGCAGCTTCCAGTAGGGCTCGGGAGAAGGATGCTGTACAATGCTCAGGAATTCGGTCGCGGTTACGGAATCTAAAGCCTGTACGGCTTCCAGCCCCAGCCTCTGGGTCAACTCCCCCATATTCTTTATTTGGCCCTTTACCCTTTCCTGGGGCAGGTAATCATAAGCAGCGATATTGAAGAAGAGAATCCATGGGGGCAAGTTATCTTTGATCTGCAGGTATTTCCCGGAGCCTTTGGCTGCCATGATCAGTGCCAGATCGGTATTATTCAACACGAAGCATTCGTTCACCAATCTTAGCCGTACCAGCCAGTGTATCATTTCCAAAATCTTATCGAGCTCAGGGGCGGCAACGAAAAAAGGCTCCTCCAGCTTGGGCAGCAATTCACATCTGGCACTAACCCATGTAACGATGCCCATTGTACCCTGGGAGCCCTGAATCATCCTGTACCAGGAAGCCGAAGAAGGTCCGGCTGCTTCCTTCTGGGCGCCTCCCGCTGTCCATTGCTCCTCGACGGAACCCGATCCGGCCGCTGCCCCGGTCCTGAACATTTCTCCAGTGCCAAAGATGACCTCAGTACAGGCTAACGGATCGGCAATATCCCAATGATACTTGGGCATTAACACCGGTTCTCTTTCGAGAAGGCTCCCTACTACGGACTTCGATTGCCGCGGCAGTAAAGGCATATTGAGTCTTAAGCCTTCTTTGGCTGTCGCCGCCGCAAGCTCAGCGAAGGTGACGCCCGGCTCAAACATGGCCACCCGATTCTTGCGGTCGATATGAATGATCTTTTTCATGCCGCTCAGGTCCACAATGATCGCCCCGCCAGTTCCGGGTACTGTATCTCCCCTGAAATGGGGAGCACCCGAGCTGACCGGCACCAGCGGCGTTCCGGTATCCCTGGCCAAGCATACAATTTTTAAGATTTCTTCAACCTTTCCCGGTTTCACCACATATTCCGGTTTTATGGCATGAACAAAGCCCGCATCTCTGGAGTATTTTTCCAGTACGGTTTCTTCACGGCTAACATGACCAGCACCGACAAATTCAGCCAGATTTACCTCGTCAATCATTGTGCCTCCGTCTAACACGCGTTTTGCGACTCGAGTTCCCCTGCCAGTTGCGTAAAACCCACTCAAAAGGCTGGTGGGTCTGTTGGAAAAGCTTTACAGAAATCGGTTTCATGCTTTCTTCATATTCCTTGAGACAGGATAGGAATAACTGGCGGCCATGTTTAAAGGCTCAAGCTTAAGCTACCGTAAAACCACCATCTACAGGCAGGCAAACACCATTGACATAGGACGATTCATCAGAACACAGCCAGAACACTGCATTTGCCATTTCCTCCGGTTTAGCTGGACGCCTCAGAGGCTGGTGATCAATCATATCCTTGAATGCTTCCGGGTAATTCCTTGCTGCTTCCTCGAATAATGGAGTCATCGTTATCGAAGGACAAACTGCATTGACGCGAATACCGAATTTGGCATATTCTAAGGCAGTCACCTTGGTTAATTGGTTAATTCCACCCTTGGAAGCCCCATAGGCGGCCAACCCCGGTCCCCCTATCAGTCCCCCAATGGAAGACATATTCACAATGGCACCATAACCCTGTTCCATCATTTGCGGGAGCTCATATTTCATGCATAGCCAGACACCTTTTAGATTGACGGAAATGACTTGTTCCCATATTTCTTCCGGTATTTCATGAGTTAGGGAGGATGGATGCCCAATACCGGCATTATTCAAGGCAAAGTCCAATCTTCCATAAACTTCTTTTACCCGGCTAACCAGGGCCTCCACTTCATCAGCTTTAGTCACATCCGTGGGAATGAAAGAAGCCTTGCCACCCATCTGACTAATCTCCTGGACAGTCTGCCGTCCACCCTCCCGAGAAACATCTGCGATAACCACCCCGGCCCCTTCCCGGGCAAACTTGAAGGCAGTGGCCTTCCCGATTCCGGAAGCCCCGCCGGTAACCAAAAAAACTTTACCCTCGAATCCTGAAGCCATCGACCCAATCCTCTATGGTGTTAATCAATGAGTATCCTTGCCGGCTCCCTCTAAAAGGCAATCGGGGGTTCTGGAAGAGCTTTAGAGCGGCACCTTTAAACGTTCCGCTGCTCAGTCTCATAGCAGATCACAAACGCCACGTTAGATGACATCGCATGTTACCTATAAAATATGTCAAAAACCGGATTCTAAAGGTCTGGAAGCACCCCCGACTGCCTTTTCAATACAACGTTAAGGTATCCTCTTCTGATTCCTACAGTATACTCTCAAATAAAGAGAGGCATTCCTCATACTTGTATTCTCTTGGGTTGCCTTCTGCTGCAAAATCGTTGGAATACTGGAACTTGATGATATGGGCGCAATCCTCTTTCGTCATGCCGAATTGTTTATTCAAATTCCCGGTTTGGATATTTAAGTCCTTGAGCAATCTTTCTACTTCATCAAACCATTTATCAGAGGCCTGCATTTTGGTCATGCCTCGGGTATCTACCCCCATCGCCGCGGCCATATCGGCAAATTTGTCGGGGCATTCATTCTGGTTGTATCTTTCCATTGGGACGGCAATGACTGCGTTAGCCAGACCATGATGGATACCGCGTAACACTGAAATCCCATGGCCTAACCCATGCACGATGCCCACGCCCCCGCCCATGCACAATCCTACGGCCGCCAAAGATGAAGCCCAGCAGATATTTTCACATGCCTGATGGTTCATCCGGTTGTAAGAAAATTCTCTCAGGTTTTCCGCAATGAGTTTAATGGCTCCCAGGCTTAAGAATGCGCTGTGTGGGGTTTTCACTCTGGCAATATATACCTCGAAAGCATGGGCAAAGGCATCGAGTCCTGTCTGGGCAGCTATGTTTTGGGGTTGTAAGCGAACCAGCAGGGGGTCAATGATAGCCAGGGCAGGAGCTAATCCAGGTACGATGATCAGCTGCTTGGCTTTAATTTTAGTATTCGTAATCGCGGCCCCGCCCGTACTTTCTGCTCCGGTGCCCGCCGTTGTATTAACCGTGATTTGAGGGATGGTCGTCGGCTTGTACTTCAGCATTTCCTGTAACCAGGGTGGATCAATGAGGGCAGCCATGTCGCAAACATATATTCCCTTATTAGCGGCTATGGCTCGTATTCCCTTAGCACAATCATGGGCGCTGCCGCCGCCGATAGAGACCACTCCATCACAATGGGAATCCATGTAAACCTTATAGCCTTCCATGACCTCGTAATCTTTCGGATTAGAGGTTACTTTGTCATAGATTTCTGTGGGAATCCCGTTATAATTTAGAATTCCCTTGATTTCTTCCATGATCCCGGTTCCATTGAGACCCGTGGTGACAATTAAGGCCTTCTTGATGCCTGACGCCTTGCATCCATCTGCCACCGTCTCATGAGCTCCCCAACCAAAGGCAATTTTTCCCATCACAAATGTGTTGGCATAGTTGATAGGGAATTGAGTGATCTGTTTATTAATCATCTTTTCTTCCTCCTTTCGTTCTACTTGCATTCAGAATTGGTTATTATTCTACGACGCCCTTATACCACTTTTTATTATTGATGTAAAGTTTTACCAGCATAAAGATTACAGAGACTCTAAAAAATGATTACAGAGATTTTTCTTAATTTCCAGTTGATTTCAAATCTGTGTAATCGGGCATAATCTATGCAATCAGAGATTTCGATGCTTTTTCAGAAATCTCCCCAATTTCCTTTGACATGCTACTCCCTTTTTGTTATATCCTCAAACAGAAAATATGCTGAGATTAATGGTTTAATCTCTGTAATCTAAAATAATCTCTGTAATCAGGTATAATTCTTAATTTTACATGAGGATTATACCAGGAGCGGGAATATGACAGACCATTCAGAAAATCTGATCGGAAAATTGATTGAGGAAAAGGGCCGAATCCACAAAGATCGGGTCTTCCTGTTTTTTGAAGATCAGAAGATCACTTATGAGCAACTCGACCTTATTTCCAACCAATTCGCCCATGGGTTAACCCATCTCGGCATTCAAAAGGGTGATAAGGTTGTTATTATGATGCAAAACCACCCGGATTTCTTGTATGCCTGGTTTGGCATGTCCAAACTGGGAGCCGTTGAGGTGCCCATCAATACAGCCTATAAAGGCGACTCCTTAAGTTATATCATCAACAACTCGGATTCTAAGCTCTTGTTCATCGACGCCCCATTGATGGAAAGGCTCTTGATCATCCGGGATGATTTAAAGAAACTGGATCGGATTGTTTGCCGCGGCCCTGTGGATAAGACGATTTCAAATTCCATCCCCGTTCCCATCATTTCCATGGAGGAATTCTTTAAGTGCTCGTCCGATCCGCCGAAAAGGGATATCAGCAGAACGGATCCGATGGCAATCCTCTATACCTCCGGGACCACCGGACTCTCCAAAGGGGTTGTCCTGTGTCACAATGCTGTAATACACCTTGCAAGAGTAATGAGGGGGTATCGTCAACTGGGCTCCCAGGACATCCTCTATACGTTCTTGCCGCTTTTCCACGGTAATGCCCAGATGCTCGCCATTTCGACCGCCCTCGTGGCGGATGCCCAAGTCGTACTGAGAGACCGTTTCAGCGCCTCCAGTTTTTGGGATGAGATCCGAAAATACAACGCCACTCAATTTAACTACCTTGGAGCGGTGATGACCATTCTCAGCAAACAGGCCCCAAGAGGCGATGATGCGGACAACCCGGTCAGGATAGCCTTTGGGGCAGCCTGCCCGCCGGACGTGATGAAACAGATGGAGGAACGTTTACATCTCATTTGTCTGGAGGGTTACGGCTTGACGGAGGCGGGAATTGTCACGCACTGGACCGTGGATGATCGAAAGATCGGATCTTGTGGAAAGATCATCCATGACTTTTATGAAGTGAAGCTGGTGGATGATGAGGACATGGAAGTACCCGTCGGCAAAATAGGTGAAATCGTAGTCCGGCCCAGGGCGCCCTTTATCATGATGTCGGAATATTATAAAATGCCGGAGAAAACGCTTGATGCTTATCGGAACCTCTGGTTCCACACAGGCGATTACGCAAAAAGAGACGAAGAAGGATATTTCTATTTTGTGGACCGCAAAAAAGACGCCCTCCGCCGACGGGGTGAGAATATCTCTTCCTTTGAAGTGGAAAAGGTCATCAACTCACATCCCAAGGTCTTGGAGTCTGCCGTCTTTGCTGTTCCTTCAGAGCTTGGCGAGGATGAGGTCAAGGCAAATCTTGTCCTGAAACCCGGTGAAGTCCTCCCTCCTGGAGAATTGATTAGATATTGCAACGACAGGATGGCTTACTTTGCCATCCCCCGGTATCTGGAGTTTGTCTCCGAGCTGCCTAAGACGCCAACCAACAGGGTAGAAAAGTATCGCCTGCGGCAAGCCGGCATAACAAAGGACACATGGGATAGAGAAAAGGCCGGTGTCAAAATCAACCGCTGAACTACACCGGGTGTTTTGGTTAGGGTTACGGTTACGAAGCCCGTTTCGGTTGAGATTAAGAAATATCGTATAACGGTGACGGTGCTGGTATCGAAACAGGAAGCTCGTACAGAAAAGAAGCCTGTACTGAGCGTCCTTCGACAAACCTGTCCTGAGTGCACCGTTCATCCTTCGACAAGCTCAGGACGAACGGTAAGTCGAAGGGTCAGGACGAACGGTTTTTTCTCCCGATCATGGTGAGTCCCGCGAAGCGCGGGATCGAACCATGCGCCCTTGGCGACTTTGCGGTGATAATTCTATTTTGGAAAGATTAAATAAATAGCGGAGGCAATGAGATGGAAAGTATTAAGGATAAAGTGGCCATCGTAGGGATGGGCTGCACCAAATTCGGAGAGCGGTGGGATATGGGTGTGGAGGACCTTATTGTCGAAGCCGCCTACGAGGCATTTGAGGATGCCGGTATAACGCCTAAGGATATTCAAGCCGCCTGGATCGGGACGGTCTTTTCAGGCCTTAGCGCCATTACCTTAGCTCCCCTTGGGCTGCAATATATCCCGATGACCCGGGTTGAAAATATGTGCGCCACGGGCTCCGAGGCCCTCAGGGCAGCAAGCTATGCGGTTGTCGCGGGCGCGTGCGATGTCGCGCTGGCCATTGGCGTGGAGAAGCTGAAGGACTCGGGGCAAACCGGAGTCAAAGGCCCGAGTATCGTGGGGGATAACGCTGACGGAACCTCGGGGGTTGGCCCCGGGTATAGCGCTCCCGCCTCTTTTGCCTACATGGCAACAAGATATTTTAACGATTATAAGCTGCCTCCCGATGGGGGGAAGAGGCTTCTTGCAGAGATTGCAGTGAAGAACCATCATAACGGCAGCTTGAATCCCAAGGCCCATTTCAATAATAAACTGACCGTGGATCAGGTCTTAAAGGCCCCTATCGTCGCTTGGCCCCTTGGTTTATTCGATTGTTGCGGGGTGAGTGATGGAGCGGCAGCGGCCATTGTCACCCGGGCCGATCGGGCGAAAGATTTTAGAGCGGACCCCATCTATGTTAAAGGATTGGCCATTTGCGTGGGGGCCCGCCAGGGCGCCGTGAGACAGGATTATGATTTTGTCCACATCGAGGAAAATGTGCTTGCTTCCAGGAAGGCGTATGAAGAAGCAGGGATAAAAGATCCGCGAAAGGAGATCAGCATTGCAGAGGTCCATGACTGTTTTACGATCCACGAGATGATTGTATACGAGGATCTTGGATTTAGCCCGAGAGGGAGGGCCAGAGAAGATATCGAGGCCGGAACGTTCACCTTGAAGGGAGAACTGCCTGTCAATACGGATGGGGGATTGAAATGCTTCGGCCACCCGCTGGGCGCCAGCGGCTTGAGGATGATGTACGAAGTCTATAAGCAGCTTCAAGGCAAGGCGGGTCCGCGCCAGGTGAAGAATCCGCGGCTTGGATTGACGCACAATCTCGGGGGAAATGCGGGGACGGGCATTGCAAGTTGCTTCATCGTTGGGAACGAAAAGACAGGCATCCAGTAAGGATGCCTTCGGTTCTCGCTAAAGGAGGAAAGCTTCATCACCCCCACCCCTACCCTCCCCTTCAAGAGGGAGAAGGTGTGAAAAAATTATCCCAAGTGGTGAGGGCGGGCAGGGATGTCGGGGCCGAAGGCGAAGCAGATGCCAAAGGCCTGAAGCTTCCAAAGTTTTACAGCGGTACCTCATAACGCCGACCATTGATGTGAGAAAACTCAAAGGCATGTTGAATACTTACAAACTTTTGTCACCTTTACCCTGTCAAATAACCGCATTTGTAAAACTTTGGAGATATCCTTGCCCGCCCGATTCCCCGAATTTTTTCACAGCTTCGGAGGGTGAGGGTCGGGTGATCTCGATTCATTGCGCTTGTATTAGAGCATGGGCTCCTTGAACCCTACTTGCCGTGAGGAATCACCGGCAGAAGCAGGTATGAATTACCAAGGTGAATATGATGGGTCACGGTTTGCATGAAGGGCATCATGTAGACCCCCCAGGTGCCGAGCCTGCTCAGGATGTCGTCCTGGTTCCTGATGATCAATTCCATGGAATGGCCCTTCTGGAATATGTTTGAAGTCGGCATCATCGCTATCGCATACTGGATTTTCTTTCCTGGAGGAACAGGCACCGGATCCTGTCGTGGATGGACAGGTCGATAAGGTTTGGATTCACTTTTATCGATTGCCCTAAACGCTGCTTTCAGATAACCGACGCTTATCCACTGCCTCTTACCTCTGGGGTCCACATCCACTAAGTCTACCATCCAGTTTGTGTCATCGATATCAATCGAGGCCTCCAGATAGAGGGCGATGGGTCCGGTGACCTCTGTATCTTTGCTTAATGGACCCGTATTATATCTAAGGCAGTAGACCGTTGGATCTAAGTAAGGCGCCGGCTGAGTGAAGGTGTCAGGTTTGGGTGAACCTTTTACTGCTCCTGTCGAAAGACGGCCATTGGGATAGAGGTAGAATTTGGTCCACTTCGTTCTCGCAAGGGGCCATTCATTCTCGAACCTCCACTTATTCACCCCCATGACGAACAGCTTGATGGGTGGCTCATCCATGATTCCCGTATCGATCCCCTTAAGCCAATAGTCGTACCACCTCACAATCTCATCGTGATAGGAGGCGTAGGGCCGCGGTGGGAATCCGGGAGGATAGACGATGAGCTTCTTATTCCCGTCCGGTATCCCTACCTTCTCATATGCCTCAAAGGTTCCCCAGGTGTAGATTCGATTGAGCCACGGCGTTCCTACATACATGGGGAGTGCGATCTTCTTGTAATCGTATTGAAAGGGCATGGGATGAAATGTAGATAAAATTTGATCGAAAAAAAGCGGATGTTTCATCGGGTACTTGAGTTGAGAATACCATTTCGTATTATACTTTATATCCGGGTGATTCAGGGCCTCCTCAAGCCTGCGTTCTAATTCTTCTTTCGGGAGGCTGAGCATTTTGGGAGCGATGGGTGTCTGTAGAAAATTCGATGGAGGGGGTGTGCTGTCATTTCCGTGTCTGCCAAACCATATATGATAAAAAAGGGTGTCCCACATACCATGAAAGTTCTCACTGTTCCCCGGGCCGGCAAAATCTGGGGCCTCATCCGGGTGGATGGCGACCAGGTGGGGGGGTGGGTCAGGAGCAATATTCGACTGCGCCTGTGAATAAGAGGACGGGCCCATCATCCCAACTTTGCCGTTACACCAGGGCTGGGCCGCAATCCATTCTATGGTATCGTAGATATCCTTGGGGTCATGATAAGTGTCAAAGAAAAGATTAACTCCCTCAGACTTACCTATCCCTCTCGGTTCCGGAATAACATGAACATACCCTCTCGGCACCGTGTACATATAATTCCCGGCTTCCATCGCTCCGTCCCAGAAGGGGGTATCATAATAGGCTTGCGGCTTATCCCAATTCCAGGCTATTGCCTCCTGTGCATCCTTGCCCCACATGCCCCAGGCGAGTATAGCCGGGAACTTCTCTCCCGCAACGTCTGGACGGTAAACATCGACTGCGATGCGCACACCGTCGCGCATCGCCACCATGATGTCCTTTTCCTTTCTCACAGGGTAAATCGGCTTGGATGCTTCTTGCTTGATGATTTGAGGATAACCATCGAAATAGACCCCCTTCACTTTTGTACCTTGGGGGATGGGCTGAGGGGAAGGCACATTCCCCTTGACAGTCAATCTGATCGCATCGCCAGAATAGATACTACCCGTTGATATCTTCTTTCCCATTGTTCTTTCTCCTTATTAACGATGCATGCTGCGAGGCCTGAGCACAATGCATCTATTTTGGGGAATCTCAAGAGAATTCTCACAAACCCTTACTTCTCGATGAACTCAAACTCTATCTTGTCTTTCATAAATCGGGAAATGCCAATCGGCCTGCGTATCACGTGGTTGATGCCAAAAATGTCCTGCCCCCCCATGCTCCCCGGGCCATAGACGGTATCGATGCTTTTCATGTTCTCAAGGGCAGACACGACCTTGTCGGTATCGAAGGTCTGCGCTTTCTCGATGCCCTGCACCAGAGGGTAGAGCCCTTCGAGTAGGAGCGAATGATCCATGTTAAACGTGGTTTTAAGCTGCCGTTCTACGATCGCACGATAGTCTTTCATGATGGGCATCATCTTGAGACTCAGGACATCGGCGCCGCCATGAAAGACATCGTAGGCATATTTCGGATTCAACATGCCATGCAGGATATTCGTATCAGCCATAATCGTTGCGAATATGGGACCGGTAAAGCCCAACTCCCGCGACTGGTTGATGACGCCGGCACTCCAGGGGGCTATCGAGATAACCATGTCAATCGCATCAGGTTTCTTTTCCAGCGCCCGGGTGAGAATAGGATAAAAATCCTCGGTACCAATCTTGAATGCTTCCTGGAACACTATTTCGAGCCCCCGTTTTTGAATCTCTTTCTCATTAATCTCTCGAATCGTCTTGCCTCCCGGATCATCAGGAGTGATGATGGCGATCTTCTTTACCTTCGGATAGTTCTTTGCCAAAAATCCGTAACCGACGGGAACAGTATAGATATTCGTTGAAGCGTAGAAACTGTAACGCAGGTTGGGGCCCACTTCTTCCTTGCCAATCCCCAGGGCCTTAATGCGGATGACTTTCGCTTCTTCAGCGAGCGGCGCAACGGCCAGGTTGGTTACCGGAAACTGCGGCGCATAGAAGAATTTCACCCCTTCCTGGATCATTTTATTGATGGCGGCTATTCCCCCGGGCGGAGATGACTGATCATCTTGCGTGACGATTTTGATTGTGTATTTTTGACCTTTGATGGTAACTCCTCCCCTCTGGTTCAACAGATCCTCCGCCGGTTTCGCTGCATCAAGAAGAGACTTAAACGCAGGCGCCATGGGGCCTGTCGCGGAAGTAATCAAGCCAATCGTTAACGTTTTTTGGGCACCCGGTTCTTGGGCAGAGGGACTCGAAAGGAAAAATAATGAAAAGAGCAAAAGCAAACAAGAAACAACCCAACCTGATCCTATTCTCTTCATACCGTCCTCCTTTAAAAAGTTTTGTCGAAAAATACCGCCATTCCGCCTGGCCCGATTACCAGTCGCGAAATTTATATCAATGACAAAAGGTAATGTCAATTATTATTTTTGAGATTTCTGAAAAAGTATTGAAATCTCTGATTACACAGATTATGCCTGATTACACAGATTTGAAATCAATTGGAAAATAAGAAAAATCTCCGTAATCATTTTTTAGAATCTCTGTAATCAAGAGAGCAAAAAGTAGTCTTTCAGAGCTCTCTTTTCTTTCCTGAAATCTTCCTGTTTCACATCTCTGTTCCAAATCATAGTTGACACTCTCTTCGTAATTTAATATAGTTCTGCTCAACCTGAGATTTTAACCTTTTCAGATATATTTTTGTCTGAAAAAACTCTTAACCGGCTCGGAGGGAAAGGATCATGTTGAAGAAGATGCAGCACATCGGGGTGATGGTCGAACATCTTGAGCGGGCTCTTGATAAGTTCAAGGGATTCGGACTCCCTTGCTCGGAGATCAAGGAAAACAAACAGATCGACCTTCGCATCGGTTTTTTATCCATTGGAGATACGTCGATCGAGGTCATCTGCCACACGAAACCCGACAAGGGAGATGACCCTGTGACGCGCGTGGTCCGGGGACAGAAGGGAGTCATTAATCACCTCTGCTTTGAAGTCGATGATCTGGAGGCTACGATCAAGGATTTTGAACGCAGTGGGGCGAAACTGGTAGAAGGCTGTCCCAGGCCCGGGGCCCATGGCCGCATCGCCTTTTTTTATCCCGAAACCACGGAAGGTGTTTTGATTGAATTATGTGAGGTATAGAGCCAATCGTTTTTTTATTCGAACTAACGCCCCATGCCCGGAGGCACCTTCGAAGCATGAAAATGGTCAGCGGTTTTAGGTAAAGGTTACGGCCACGAAGCCCGTATCGTTTAAGGTCTGGCGGCTACGTGAAATTCTTAGGACGAATAACGTAACCGAATGACGGAACGGGCGTCGTTACCGTGACCATTGGACGAGAACTTTATTTTCTAATAATTCGACCTCCCTTACTATTTGTAAACCGTCAAGTTCCTAAGTATTTAAGGATGACTTCCTGGGGTATTTCTGCCGTGTTCCCGCTGTAGACCGCCTGACCCTTTTCTAAGATATAACATCTGCTGCCTATCTCTCTGGCAAACTTGACGCTTTGCTCCGCAAGCAAGATTGAAACGTCCGATTTTTTCAACTGATGGACAACTTCCAAGATTTCCTGGATGATAAGAGGAGCTAATCCCTCAAAGATTTCATCCATCAATAATAGTTTTGGATTCTGCATCAAACCGCGGGCAATACAGAGCATTTGTTGTTCGCCGCCGCTTAGACTTCTTCCCCTGAAATTCTCACGATTCTTTAAAACAGGAAATAAGGTATATATTTTCTGAATCGTCCATTCAGCAGCCGAATGAGCGCCTTTACGCGCGGAGATCAACAAATTTTCCTTTGTCGTCAGATTTGGGAAGATTTGTCTACCCTGTGGGACATAGGCGATACCTAATCGACTGATCTTATAGGGTGGCACTCCGCTTATGTCCTTACCATCAAATCTAACACTCCCACTTCGAGGTCTCACAATGCCCATGATCGTCTTGAGTGTAGTCGTTTTACCTACACCATTTCTACCCAGCATACAGACTGTCTCGGCTTTTGCTAACCGGATGTCGATACCAAAGAGTATCTGACTTGCGCCATAACTGGCTGTAAGCTGTTCAGTCTCCAGGATCATGATGCCCTTTCGCCTAAATATACATTTTGTACTAAATTGTTATTCCTTATTTCATCTGGTTTCCCCGTGGCAATAACCTGGCCCTGATGCATGACACTAATTTTGTCGGCATAATTAAAGACCATATCCATATCATGCTCAATAAAAATAATCGTTAAAGCCTGTTCGGTGGCCAGCTTTTTGACTAATCGCATTAAATCGTTACCTTCTGAACGCGACACACCAGCGGTAGGTTCATCTAATAACAACAGCGTTGGCATCATGGCTAATGTAATCCCAATTTCCAGCCTCCGCTGGTCCCCATAGGAAAGGGTCCCCGCTAATTCGTACACTATTTTGTCGAGACCAATCGAATCTAAGATATTCATAATTTTGTGATCCAGTACATTATTTTTGGACGAGTACATATTATAGACTTTACCCCATCTACTGATACAAGCAATTTGGATGTTTTCGAATGTCGTGAGCCCTGGAAACAGCTTGCTGATTTGAAAGCATCTTCCGATCCCCCTGGAGGCAATCGTAAAGGCTGGCAGATGGCTAATTTCCTTACCTCTGAAATAAACGCGGCCAGAAGTAGGATGTGAACGATTGGTAATAAGATCAAGCAGAGTGCTTTTGCCGGCGCCGTTAGGACCGATGATGGCCCTTACCTCTCCTGCCTCAATTTCCAGGCTGACTTGATTGACAGCCCGCAGGGAGCCAAAATCTTTTACTAAGTCAATCGTGTTTAGAATCATTTATCAGGTCCTTCTTGTCACAATTTTGACTGGGTTCTTCTCCCTCCGAGTATGCCCCCACGGAATCCAATGACACAGGCAATGATGATGATCCCTAACAAACCTTGCCACTGGTAGATATAGGTGGAAGTCACCGTACTAATAATCACCACGATAGCCGCACCTAAGCTGGGCCCTAAAAAGCTCGACATGCCGCCTATCAGACACATCATGAGACCTTCAGCTGATCGTGTCAGGCTGATATAGGCCGGGAAAACACCCTTATCGAGCATGGCCAATAAAATCCCCGCAACCGCTGCAAAGAATCCGCTGATCATGAATAGGACGAGTTGGAACCTCCTGATATTTACACCCAGGAATCGAAGCCTCTCTTCGTTTTCACGAAGCCCTTGCGCCACCTTTGCAAAGGGGGATTTGATCAATATTCTCATGAGGATATAGCAAATGGATACGGCTGCTAAAACGAAGTAATAAAAACGAAGTGTATCAGAAAAAAGGCTAGGCCGGGGTATTCCCATAATTCCGGAATCTCCGCCGGTGAAGCGGATCCACTTGTTTATTAAAGTGGATAGGAATATATTGAACCCTAAATGAAGTAGCCCAAAGGTCATAGGATCGCCCCTGAGACAAAGATATCCCACGATCGTACTCGCTGCGATGGAGATGAATAAAGCTGCTAACAAAGCCGGGATTAAAAGTAAGTCGCCTTTGATAAACAGTAAACCAAAGGAGTATGCACCAAAACCGAGAAACATAGAGTGTCCCAGCGGCAGCATCCCGGCATAACCAACCTGAAGATTGAGACTGGAGGCAAACAGGGCCATAATCAAAACCCTGGTGAGCAATTGAGTCCAATAAGCAGGCAGGACTATACCGAGTCCAGATAGAACAATAATGGCTATGACTCCGAAACCGATGGACTTATTACGGACCAGTGTTTGTAACATATTTTCGATTAATCTTCGGGTTTCCCGAACAGACCTTCAGGTTTAATTAACAAGACGGTAATCATCAAAACCGCGGGAATAAGGGTATAAAACCAAGGCAGCAGCATAGACCCAAGTGCATTGGCAACCCCCACGATCAGCGCAGCGAAAAAGGCCCCCCGCATGCTTTTCAATCCACCTATAATCAACACCGTCATTAACGTAAAAAGCACTTGGATGGCCAGCTGTGAGTCAATGCCAATAATAGGCGCCATCAATGCGCCAGCCACGCCACTCAGCCACACACCAAACATAAACATCAGGCTGAAAATGAGAGCGACATTAATTCCCAAATTGCCAACCATCGCCCGATCACTGATAATCGCTCGAAATAACATACCCAATTTTGTCCTCTCAAACATGAACCACAGGCCCAGTGCAACGAATCCGCTGATGATAATAATGAATATATAATAACTTGGAAAATCTAATCCTAAGAATTCCACCGTGGAGCTCAAGAAATCCGGAACCATAATCGTCTTGATGGTCTTTCCCCAAAAAGTTCGAATGCCATCCATAATAACAAAGGCCACCCCCATCGTCAGTAACAGTTGATAGAGGATCGATTTGCCGTACAAAGGCCTTAACAAGAATTCAGTCAGACCACCGAGACCGGCAACAATGAGAGGCGCCAGGATGAGGGCCCACCAAAAATTCAATACATTCACGATGGAAAAGCAAAGGAAGGCGCCCAGAATAAAAAAGGCCCCCTGCCCGAAATTGATGATATTCATTCCACTCATGACAAGGGAAATACCTGCAGCCATTAAGAATGTCACCATGCCGCTGCTAATACCCATGAGCACCTGGCGAAGGATATCTACGAGTTGCACCTAATTTCTCGATTCTTGGTGTCTGATGAGTCGATAAAAGACAACACAACTGCCCGCAAAAAAATCTTTGCCTCTTCCGGAACTTCGCCAGGGAAAGGAGGCCCCTTCAGGGCAATATTTTTTCGTAGGGTCGGCGTCTCCGCCGACCGGTTAGGCAGGCGGAGTCGCCTGCCCCACGGTCAATCCAAACCTTAAAAAGATCAAGAATTTCTTGTAGATCCCCTAAGGAGGCAAATAGGCTCGATATGGATGTCTTACTTTGCCGCCCGAAGGCCCATGATGGTATCTTTTGTAGGATATACCTCTTCCCCGTATTTGATCATGTTCGTACCGATGGCCACCGGGAAGTCTTTCGAATAGCCCGAGGATGCGAACCATACCGGCAGAATGGCCTGATGGTCAAAGTCACGATATTGAACTTTGCCTATTGGAGTATCGAAAGTCATGGTTTCAAGAGTGCTGACGATCTTCTCGGCATCCGTGCTGTTGGCTTTCTTGATTGCTTCAACTGCGGCCAGGGCGGAGACATACCATGACATGGTGATATCGGCGGGATAGAGTTTGGTCTTGTCAAAATATGCCTTTGAAAAATCTTTCATCGATTTCTCGTTTAGATAAAATGGGCACCATGAGGGCGCCTGGATTCCCTCAGGATATTTCTTGCCAAATGGCGTGGTGAGCTCTGCCCCTAAAAGATAGATACCGGCGACTTTTGTTTTCTTATATAAATTAAAACGCTGCGCCTGTTGCACGAAGTTCACATAGGGCGGACCGGCTACACCCATCAAGATCATGTCCGGGTTTTTTGCTAAAGCAGCGGAAATAATATCTGAAAACTCCATATCCATGATCCCCACCCAGGTCGAACCTAAGTCTTTTATCCCGGGTTTTGCTTTCTTCATTGCGGGCCAGAACAAATTGAAAACATCGTGAGCAATCCCCACGTCAGCACCAATATAATAAATTGAATTTATTTTTTGCTGGGAGATATTCTTGGCAAATACGTTGGCCAGGGCATAAGAAACCGGGACGGTATTAAAGGCGTATTTACTGAAACCTGTTGTCCGCATCTTAAGTATGGCCGAGCCGGGTAGAATCGCGGGTATCTTATTGTCATTCGCCCACTGACTCACGGGTGGGCAGCAGGTATCGAGGATGGCCCCTAATATAACAACGCAGCCTGCTGCCTTCATCTCATCTAATTTCTGCGGAACAATGCTCGGGTCTCCCTGGTCATCCCTCTTAATCAACTCGACTTTTTTGCCTAAGAGGCCCCCGGCAGCATTCACATTATCGATGACCATTTGAACTGCCGGTGTTTGGTATGGCTCGACAGCAGCGAAGGGGCCGCTCAGAGTGCCCAGATAGCCAATCTTAATGGTCTCTTTTTCAGCAGCAGCGGCGCTGAAACTTCCCGAATAGAGGCCCAGAACAAGCGTAGGTACCATAATCAATGTCAATAAAAAGGCCGTGATCGATTTATGCATTTGTTTTCTCTCCTTTTCTCTTTTTGGCATCTTAGCTCTTTGGAAAGCTTACTTTCGAAAAACGCCTTCTTTCTGCACCTCCTTTCTGGTTGGGCTTTCAGCTCTCCCCACTCATATGGTTGTTATTATATTATTCCCTTTGAATTTGTCAAATCCCGCCGTGCTTCGGGGTCGGGCGAAAGATTTATCGATTATTTTATTTCTCTCGGAGTGATCCCTGGGCGCCAGCCTCCGTCAATGGGGATAACGGCCCCTGTTATGTACCCGGCTTCGTCAGAGGTTAAGAAAAGCGCCAGGCTGGCGATTTCTTCGGGTTCAGCCATCCTGCCCAGCGGTATGGAACCGGCAATCTGCTTTGCGCCTTTGGGGTCCTTCCACAAATCGATATTGAAATCGGTTTTTACGATGCCGGGAGCCAGGGCATTCACACGGATGTTGTCATTTGCCAGCTCAAGGGCCAGTTGCTTTGTAAGCATGATGATGCCTGCCTTGGAAATGGAGTATGCGCCCAGGGCCGGGCTCGAATGGAGGCCTACCTGCGAGGATAAATTAATGATATTGCCGCTCTTCTGTTTGAGCATGACCTTGCCCGCAGCCTGGCAGCAGAGGTAGGTGCCCTTGAGATTGACATCGATGACTTTATTCCAATCCTCTTCATTACAATCAAGCAATGTCTGTCCTGCGATCCAGACGCCGGCACAGTTCACCAGAATATCAATCCTGCCAAATTGGCTGACAGCGCGCTGCACCATCTCCTCCACATCAGCCCTTCGGGAGACATCAACTTTAAGGGCCAGGGAATGCCGACCCAGTCGCTTAATTTCTTCTGCTACTCCATTGAGCTTGCCATCATTCATGACGAGGTCGCAGACAACCAGATTCGCCCCGGCGCCGGCAAGAGCCAGGGCAATTGCCCTTCCAATCCCTCTTCTACTTCCGGTCACAACGGCAACCTTGCCTTTCAAGCCGTCATCTTTCATCTTCTTACCCTCCCCGCTTTTCACATTCCTAATTTTCTCTCCAGCTCCTGAATGAGCTTTTCGATCTCTTCCTTTTGTTTCGGGTTTAGCTGATCCTCAGCCAGGCGTTTTTTTAAGACAACCAGTTGTTGTTGATAGCGATATTCCTCGCAAGACAAGACCATCAGATCACCCCGCCGAAGACAATTCTATTTTTCTCGGTATGCTGGCACTACTCGTAATGGGTCCACATTCGGATTACCTTTATTGTGCCGATCTCTTCCAGGATCTGGTAGACAAGGCGGTGCTGGAGATTGATTCGGCGGGAGTAAGCTCCGGAAAGGTCGCCCGTAAGTTTCTCAAAGGGTGGCGGAGTCTGGTACGGATTCTCAGATAAAATATGCAGGAGCTTTTCAGCCCTTCCTTTTAATCCTGCGGCAGCAATTATTGCGGCATCTTTTTGCGCCTGTTTCGTATAGACAATTCGCCACTTTTTTACCATCCAGGCTTCCCACTGCATTTTCCAACGGGGGTCTTAAGACCTTTTCGAATCGATTCCCTCATGCCTGGAACGGAAAGGAGATAAAGGGTTTCCTGAATCGACCGCCAATCCTCTTCGGAGATCAGGATAGCGTTGGATCGCTTTCCCGTAATCTGGATCGGCTCATGGCATTCCGCGGCTTGGTCAAGGAGCTTATAAAGGTTTGCTCTTGCATCCGTGGCTTTAACAGTGGTCATCTTTATCACCTCTGGGTAAAACGTACTATAAACCGTACGTTATGTCAAGGAATTGCCGGAGTGAGCCAGGCAATCGTAATAAAATATTTTTCTAGAAGGCTGGATGTCCAGTTTCAAGTCATCTGGCCTTAGAGGGGAGCGAAGAGGATGAACAGTTCAAGCATATTTCGAGAATTTACAAATGTCCTCAATATGCGGACAAATATGCCTGCTGATATCGGAGAGATCGTAAAGTTAATCCCCGTTTTGAAATCTCTTCATACCTCGTTTTGGGAGGACCCAGTCTTTCTCAACTGGCAAATAACACGGATGAATCGGTGCTATCAGGAGCATTCGATGAGCTTCTGGCGGTCCCTCGACAAGGGTGATCTCGTCAAGTATTTAGACTTCTTCTTTATTGATTTCTCTCCCGGTAGGGGCGAGACGTTCGATGAGTGGAAAGACCGGTTGGAGGGCGATTCCTATTTTTACATCGAGCGACTGTTGACGTGGCTGTATCGACATGATCATCCGGGGCCTGGGATTTCATTTCCCCAAGAATCTTTTCCTGGATATCCCCGCCCATGATGTCAATTAGGAGATTAAGGCATTTTTTTCTGACAATTTTTTTCTTGACAATAAAATGAATTGGTGATATTTCACATTTCACATCTAACATTTTACACATTGCGAAGGGGCCATCCTATATGGAGAATATGACTACTTTGATGGTGAAGAGTAGTCTTTCCTTGTTTGACACAAGTAGCCTCTCCTCAAGGGTCTATGAACGTCTATTAACCGCGATTGTTCGCCAAGAATTACAAGCAGGTCAGCCTTTGGATATCGAAAATCTGGCAAAGTCCTTTGGCGTCAGTAGAACTCCTGTTCAAGTTGCTATAGCGAGGCTTGCCGATTTAGGACTGGTGGAGATAAAGTCACGGAGAGGAACATTTGTTGCGAGACTGACTGCACAGGACATACATGAGCTTTTTGAAGTGCGGGGATTGATCGAAGTGAACGCTGTGAGGAAGGGAGCTGAACTTGCAACTGACGGCGAGTTAATGGCATTGAAGGGGCTTGTTCAAGGACTCGAGAAGTGTTTCTCCGGTGATCAGTTTATCGACTATTACGGATTTTTGGAACAAGACAGGGTTTTTCACTCCACGATTGTAACCCTTGGAAAGAACCCAAGGCTGGTGTCGATTTACAACCAGGCGAGGACACTGATTGAGCTAACACGGGCTTCAGCGAGCAAACAGATGGGGGGGGCGGCAATCACTCATGAGCGACATGTGGCCATTGTTGAAGCTCTATTGGCCAGAGACGGAGAGAAGGCGGCTGCAACCGTAGAAAAACATATTCTGGAAAGCGAGAAGATTATTATGAAAAGACTTCATTTTCCAGCAGGATAGGACCAAACCGATACCGCTGTAATGTCCCCCG
>Ga0214473_10002186_pt1 | contig 24343 bp, 25 predicted proteins | sample RVTome_7_FD_203509 | JGI IMG/M metagenome (GOLD analysis project Ga0214473, IMG submission 203509) | Soil microbial communities from uranium-contaminated site in the Upper Colorado River Basin, Wyoming, United States - RVT98D197 | ecosystem: Environmental > Terrestrial > Soil > Contaminated >... | reverse complement strand
AGACAGGACATAGACCTGGTATGGGGAGCAACTTTGACAAGATTTATTTCGCTTGCCTCGTCGAGGCTGGGCCGCCAGTTTCTCTCGGTTGGTCGTGTTCAAAGCCCGACGCTCTGTTTGATTGCCGAACGAGAGAAAGAGCGTCAGAGTTTCGTCTCGCAACCCTACTGGGTCATCAAAGCTCTCTTTGATCATGAGGGTGAACAGTTTACCGCCGTGCACAAAAGTGAGAAGTTTTGGGACAAGAAAGAGGCGGAGAAAGTTCTTGCTCGATTGAGTGACAAAGGTGAAGTTGTTGCTGTTGATAAGAGTTCACGAGTGGTTCAACCGCCGGCACCTTTCAATACAACGGCTTTTTTGACTGCGGCTGCTTCTATCGGAGTCTCGCCGGCCACGGCCATGAGAGTGGCTGAAAATCTCTATATGGACGGATTTATCAGCTATCCGAGAGTCGATAACACCGTCTATCCCCCGACTCTGGACTTTCGTGAGATTCTGCAGGCGTTGGAGCCAATGCCGGAGCTTGGAGCTCTGGCCGCAGAGATAAATGCCAAGAAAAAGCTTACGCCGACCGAAGGCAAGAAGAGAGCAACGGATCATCCACCGATTCATCCGACGGGACTTGCCAAAAAAGACGCTCTCAAGCCTCAACAGTGGAAGATATATGAGCTTGTAGTTAGGCGTTTTCTTGCCACACTGGCCGACACCGCGAAAGTCGAAAGCGTAAAAGTGGATATTGATGCAAACAAAGAGATTTTTGTTGCTAGGGGAAGCTGGGTTTCCAAAGAGGGTTGGTACAAGTTCTATCCGTACAGCCGGAAAAAGGACGAAGAAATACCGAGCTTAAAAGAGAATGATGAAGTCTTGCTTGTTAAACCGATTTTTGAAGAAAAAGAGACTCAGCCACCTGCTCGGTATGGTCAGGGCAAGCTGATTCAAAAAATGGAAGTTCTCGGACTTGGCACGAAGGCGACAAGACACGAGATCATAAAAGGCCTATATGACAGAGGCTATGTTCATGGTGACCCCATAATTCCGACGGACACCGGGCTTGCCGTAGCGGAAGCTCTGAGTCAACACGCAGAAGCGATTTCCACACCTGAGATGACCGCCAAACTTGAAGAGGAAATGGACAAGATCGCTGAAGGGCAGGTGGGCCGCGAGGCGGTTGTTGATAGTTCCCGCAAAATGCTCGGCGGTGTCATGCTCAACCTGGACCGGAATAAAGACAAGGTAGCTGAAGCGATCCGGGAGGGCATTAGAGGCGACAAAATTGTCGGAAAGTGCCCGAAGTGCGGCAATGATCTAAGAGTTATTCGTGCCAAAAAAAGCAAGAAAAGATTCGTTGGTTGTACGGGTTATCCTGATTGCAGCAACAGCTACCCGCTTCCTCAATTCGGGGAGATAGTTCCTCTGGACGAGGTTTGTTCACATTGTTCCGCTCCCAAGATCAAAATACTCTCCAAGCGGCCTTGGATTTTGTGCATAGATCCTAAGTGTCCGAGCAAGGAGCAGAAAATCCCTGTTCAATCGGAAGAGCAATCATCCTAGAAGGACATCGATACCTGGTGCCGAAGATTAGTGCCGATCGTCTTTTCGAAAGGGAAGTGTGTGCATTTGTCAGCACTGTCCTTTTTCGCCTTGATGGAAATCCTCGAACCATCCTTGATCTCAATCCAGGTCTTCAGACAATAGAGCTTGCCAAACGACTTCCCCAAAGCCTTATTTTGGGCTTGACTTCGACCTGCAATCGCGCGAATAAGGCGGGCGACTGTCGGAGCAGGCTCAACGATGAAAGCGTCCACAATGTGCAGTACATTGAAGGCGGCCCCAAAGATTTGCCTTTTGATGACGGCACATTTGACATGGTGGTTCTTCTAAGTAAGCTTGGTGCTTTCTGTCTTGAGGGGAGGATTTTTGAAGAGATATACCGTGCTCTTTCGTGCAACGGCCAGGCCTTTATCAACATTCTGGTGATGGATTCGCAGGCTGAGCACGTTTGTCCGGATAGCTCGGAAGTAGATACGATAGTCTCGATCCTGCGAGGGTTGCCTTTTAGCACCCGGATAGGAATTGAAAAAAAGGAGTTGAATTTAGAGATCGCTTTTAAGAGAATTAATTGGAAATGAGAAGCGAGTCTGCAGCATATTTCAATGTGCTTATTCCAAAATAGATTTCTTGGACATTCGGATTTAGTCATTGGTCATTTATCGGATATTAGGATTTGATTACTGGGCATTCTTTGGTCGCTGTGGCCTGGTTAGTCTAAACTACTAAATCATGGGGGTAATGTGATGGGAATGCTTCGAAAGTCTTTGGTAGTGTTGTTTATTGCTTGCTTGACCTCCCTCTCTTTCTTTTCGAATAGTTGGGCGGTCGAGGAGACCTCAACTTCTTCGCCGGGTACTCCCGAAACGGAAGTTGTTACACTGGGTGCCAACCTGAGCGAATCCCAACAGAACACGATGTTTGATGTCTTTGGCGTGGACAAGGACGACCCGAAGATCAAGATTCTAAAAGTAACCAATCAAGAGGAAAGGCAGTATCTGAAGGGGCTTGTACCGGATGCGCAAATTGGCAGCAAAGCGATTTCGTGTGTGTATGTGAAGGTTCAGGAAGAGGGAAGCGGCATAAATGTGAAGGTCAAGAATATCACGTTTGTCACTGAGCAAGCTTACGCCAATGCGCTCGTGACAGCCAAGATAAAGGACGCGCAGGTCTTTGCGGCTGCTCCTTTTCCGGTCTCGGGAACAGCCGCGCTTACAGGACTTTTCAAGGCTTACGAGGAGGCAACCGGAGAAGAGATTCCGGAAGAAGCTAAGAAGGTGGCAACCGAGGAGCTTGTCACGACCAGTGAGATAGGAAAGGAAACCGGTCAGGAGAAAGGAGTCAGCGAGCTCATAAGCCGGGTCAAGGAGAGAGTCGTCGAAGAGGGACTGGATGACCCGGAGGAGATAGAGCAGGTTGTGCGTGAAATCGCCAAAGAAATGAATATTGAACTTTCGGAAGATCAAATAGATCAGATTGTGGCTCTAATGGAGAAGATCGCAAAGCTGGATCTGGACATTAATCTGCTGCAGGGGCAGCTCGAAGGTATCAGATCGAAAATCAAAGGGATATTTGGAGGAAAGAACGGAAGTTCTTCCTGGGATGATATTGTGGATTTCTTTGTCGGCCTCTGGGGCAAGATAAGAAGCTTTTTTGGAAAATAGTAGACTGACGCGAACACGTCACACGAACACGAACTCAAAGCATGGAGCGATCCAGGACACGAGGTTGGAGGAAGAGTGAGTAAAGTAAGCGTGATCGGCAGTGGGCAGGTCGGGTCGACATGCGCGAATCTGCTGGTGCTAAGAAATCTCGCCGATGTGGTGCTGGTTGATGTTGTCAAGGGGCTGCCGCAAGGGAAGGCCCTTGATATCATGCAATCCGCATCCATTCTTGGTTTTTCAAGCAGAATTACCGGGACGAATGATTTTGGCGAAATTGCCGGCTCGGATATCGTGGTTATCACGGCCGGTTCAGCGAGGAAGCCGGGAATGACCCGCGCTGATTTGCTTAAAGTCAATGCTCAGGTTCTCAAGTCAGTTGTTAATGAAGTTGTCCTGCATGCTCCGGCCTCAATTATTTTGGTAGTGACCAATCCCGTTGATGTTATGGCTTACTTTGTGTACAAAGTAAGCGGGTTTGATTCTCAAAGAGTGATCGGTGTCTCCGGAGTCCTGGATAGTGCAAGATTCGATTTTTTTCTCTCAGAGGAGCTGGGTATCCCTGCAGTGGATGTTGATAGCATGGTTATCGGAGCGCATGATGATACCATGATTCCCTTGATAAATTATTCGAAGGCTCGTGGTGAACCTGTTTCCAAGCTCCTGTCCCCCGGCGTTCTCGACAGGTTGATTGAAAGAACAAAGACAGGCGGAGCGGAAATTGTTTCTTGTCTTGAGACCGGGAGTGCTTTCTATGCACCGGGCGCGTCGGCCGCTTCCACGGCTGAGGCCGTTCTAACCGACAAGCGGAATGTTCTTCCGGCCAGTGCTTACCTCAGCGGTCAATACGGCTTAAGCGATCTTTATATAGGTGTGCCATGCAAAATCGGCAGGGAGGGAATCCTGAACGTTATGGAGATTGAATTGACCGGAGATGAAGAGGAGCAGTTGAGACGATCGGCGCAGGCTGTTATGGAAAGCTTGAAGGCATTAGGGGGTTTGTATTGAGGCGGATTGAAGCCGCTCAAATCTCAACGGTGGTCAAGGAGCTATGCCTAAAGGCGAACTACTATCTGCGGGATGACCTTCTTCAGGCTCTTGATGACGCAATGTCAGTTGAGGTTTCGGAGACCGGCAAAGAGATTTTGAGACAACTAATTGAGAATGCCAAAGTTGCAAGGGAGGAAGCCATTCCCATTTGCCAGGACACGGGCTTCGTGACCGTTTTTGTTGAAGCCGGCCAGGAGGTCTCGATTGTAGGAGGAAGTCTCATTGACCTTATTGAACAGGGCGTTCGTGCTGGCTACAAAGATGGCTACTTAAGACCTTCGGTTGTGGCCGACCCGTCTTTTTCCCGAAAGAATACGCGGGACAATACGCCTCCGTTGGTATATACATCAATAGTGCATGGAGACGGTTTGAGGGTCATAGTAATGCCCAAAGGCGGAGGCAGTGAGAATGTCAGTCAGTTGAAGATGCTGAGTCTTGCCGGCGGCCTGACGGGGCTGAAAGAGTTTGTCTTGAAAGTAGTGAAGGAAGCCGGTGCGAATGCTTGTCCGCCTATGGTTGTCGGATTAGGCATTGGTGGGACTTTTGACAGCGTCGGCCTTATCGCTAAGAAGGCGCTCTTGCGGGACATAAACACGAGAAACACAAATCCGGAACTGGCTCAATTGGAAGAGGAACTGCTTGCGGAAATCAATCGACTTGGCATCGGTCCCGGGGGATTGGGGGGTAAGGTCACCGCATTTTCTGTGTGCATAGAGACTTTTCCGACCCACATGGCATGTCTGCCGGCGGCGGTCAATTTGAGTTGTCACGCTCTGCGCTCAGCTGAGGCAATTTTATAGGATCATCACTTGACCTTTGCAGCGTATTTCTGTAACAGCGACGATCTAGAGTATGCTGAGTGTAAGCCCAAATGTCAAAATCCCTGCCTGCGGCGGGCAGACAAATGTCAAACCCGCCCGCCATAGCTTTAGCGGCGGCGGGTCAAGCTCAAAGCCCAAAATCCAAATTTGCTTTAACGCTTTGCATCATTTTGAGCTTTGGATTTTGGATTTGATTTGGCATTTGAGCTTTGGATTTTGGATTTCCAATAGCCTGCATTTCATTTGTTTCTATTGCGGATAAGGTCGTGGGATTATCGGCGCTCAAGGCAACACGGTTTCCTACTTTCAGCTTTTTAAAAATAGAAATTTCCTAGCACTGTGGATAGGGCAGGCAGTTTCTAATCTAGGCGACTGGATCATTGTCGTTGCTCTTATTGAGCTCATCATTAAGCTGTCAGGTTCCGCGCTTGCAGTCGGGACCTTGATGATGTTTAAGATTCTACCGGCGCTCCTTTTTGGCTCAATCATCGGTGTTCTCGTGGACAGGGTGAATCGCAAGAGAGCTATGATCCTGTGTGACGTCGTAAGGGGAGGCTTAATCTTACTTCTTCCATTTGTCCGGAGTATCTTTCAGATATATCTCATCACCTTTCTTCTGGAGACTTTTTCATTGTTCTTTATGCCTGCTAAAGATGCCAGCGTCCCGAACATTGTCAAGCGGAACGAGATTCTCACTGCCAATTCAATATCCTACACGACAAATAATCTGACTATGATTTTAGGGGTAACCTTCGGCTCGACCATAATTATTCTGGTCGAAAAGGTGTGGGGAAGGTTGCCTTTTTTCCAGCGTCTCACAGGACCAAACGCAGCCTTTTATGTGGATGCTCTTACTTTTTTCATTTCGGCGTTAGCCGTTGCCACCATATTTTTGCCCTATTCGAATCACAAAAATAAGAAGATAAATTATACGCAGGTGAAAGATGATATTGTTGAGGGAATCAGGTTTCTTAAGAGCAATCCACTTGTTCGCGTGATGCTCTCAAGCGTCGGTGTGGCTATCCTGGGAGCGGGGGGCATCTATTCGTTAGGAGCTGTCTACAGTTACCAGGTGCTTAAGTCGCCAAGCGGAGGATTTGGCTATCTGCTTTCTGCTCTGGGTTTGGGTCTTACTTTGGGTTCAATTTTTTCCGGATTCTTCGGCAGGTATTTCTCTAAGGAAAGACTCTTCAATGACTCCATCTTTGTCTTTGGCGTTGCACTTCTTTTGTTTGCTTCAATAGCCAGGTTTGAATTGGCGTTGCTCTTTGGTTTCATCGGCGGTATTGCCTTAGCTTCGCTTACGGTCTCGGCTTACACAATTCTGCAGGAGAGAGTGACAGACGAAATAAGGGGAAGGATTTTTGCCGCCCTGGAATCTCTTTTGAGAGTCTCCTTGCTGGCCTCACTCTTCCTTACGGGAGCTTTGGCTGATATTATCGGGGAAGAGCGGGCCATCAAAGCGGGGGGTTTCTCCCTACAACTCAACGGAGCAAGAACCACGCTTTTTTTGGGAGGCGTCGTGGTTATCATTGCCAGCTTGTATGCCTTCAAAAACATAAAACCGGGTTTGAGAGAACAGACGGGAGAGGTTTGATGTCCGGCTTGATCCAAATCAATACGCCATTAAAGAGTTCAGATATTGAAAAACTAAAAGCGGGGGAAAGAGCTGCAATAAGCGGATTCATTTTTACGGCCCGGGATAGGGCTCATCAGCGGATGGCGGAATTTCTGAAAGAAGGAAAGAAATTGCCGTTTGACCCGCGGGACCAGATAATCTACTACGCGGGCCCGGCTCCTGCCAAACCCGGTAAGACGATCGGTTCCGTGGGTCCGACAACCAGCGGCCGAATGGATGCTTACACGCCCCTCCTTCTTGAGCATGGTCTAAAGGGAATGATCGGAAAGGGAGACCGTTCAGAGGAGGTAATAGAGGCAATAAAAAACCACAAAGCTGTTTACTTTGCTGCGACAGGAGGAGCTGCAGCTCTTCTTTCCCGGTATGTAGTCGAAGCTGAAGTCATCGCCTTTGAGGACCTGGGGTCCGAGGCGATCTATAAGCTTAGAGTCGAGAATTTCCCCGTAATTGTGGCCATAGACAGCTCGGGGCATGATACGTACAAAGAGGCGCCGCAAAAGTTCCGAGAGAGTTCCTAGATGGTTTTATCCATGGCTCCTTTCCGATTGATCAGCAAGACTCCGGAAAGTCCGACAATCAAAAGAAAAGCGATTCCCGTCAAAGCGACCAACCACCATCTGATATACAGAGATTTTGCTCTAATCTTGTAGGTTTTGCCTGCTTTTAGTTGCCAGACCGCCGTATTGGCTGTTGTCGGCAGTCCGTTGGTTTCTCGGATTTCACCGGGAAGAGTGATCCAGTATTTGACTTTCAAGGAGTCAGGAGGAGTCTGAAATGACTTGGGCAGAATTTCCGACAGAGGTTCTTGCTTCAGATTTAGTTCCTCCTCCAGGTCATAGCTGACGGCGAAAATCTTGTCTTGGAACCGAAGAGTGATATCAGCGCCGCCGTTGTTCTTCAAAAGTTTTCGGAGAAGGTCTGGAATCTCGTTAACCTTCTTGAATCGAGTTGTTATCTTATAGTATTTGAAGTTGCTTTTCTGAGATATTTTTATGTTTGAGTCAGTCGGAACCCTTTCTCGTATCCGGTCTTCGAGTTTTTTCTTTCCTTCTTTTTCGATTGAGGCGACAATTTTTTTATCCAATCCAAAATCTATGACTCTGGTCCCGGACCCATTCATATTAATTCTGGTTCCGATATTTAAATCATTTAGGCCGACACATCCGGGCAGAACCAGTAAAAGAAGAAAAATCGGGAGCACTTTGTTTTGGGGTTTTATCTGCATATAGGTTCCTCTTTTGTTATAATCTCGTTTGGTGCCAATTATCCTATATTCTAAACAAAAGCGGCCTCATGTAAAACTAATTGAAAAGGAAAATCAGGGAAAGCAACGGATGATAAGGGAAAACGAAGGTATTTTTATTACTTTTGAGGGGATCGAGGGTGCCGGCAAGAGCACACAGATAGATTTGCTTGCTGATTACTTGGAGCGCAAGGGTTACGACGTTGTTGTAACGCGGGAGCCTGGCGGTACCGGGATAGGAGAAAGCACTAGAGAAATCTTGCTCAACCCCGATTTTCACGGCATGGACTTCCTTACTGAGCTTTTTTTGTACGCCGCAAGCCGCGCTCAACTGGTTTCGGAGATAATAAGGCCGGCCTTGGCAGCGGGGAAAACAGTTCTATGCGATAGGTTCGCTGATTCTTCACTCGCTTATCAGGGCTTTGGTCGTGGTTTGCCGCTTGACAGGATTGAAGCATTAAACGAATGGGCAACGCAGGGCTGCTCCCCTCAGCTGACAATCATTCTCTCGGTCCCCGCGCAGCATGGTTTGGAAAGAGCCACCAGAACTTTCACTGACCGTATTGAGAAGGAAGCGGTTGATTTTCATCAGAGAGTCAAGTGTGGTTATGAGAAACTAGCGGGCAAATACCCTGATCGTATTCATTTGGTGGATGCTCTGGGCGGTCCGGACGAAATCAAGCGGAGGATAATAGGGATTGTGGAGGAATTCTTGGAGCGAGGGAAGCAAAGATGAGCCGGGACTTGATTTCTTGTCAGGAAGAGGTTATCGAGCAACTTAAAAGAGCGGTTAAGAATAACGAACTAAGTCACGCCTACCTTTTTGTCGGTTCCGAGGGTATGGGCAAGCAAGCAACCGCCAAAGTCTTTGCGGGCATCATGAATTGTCTGAAAGGCGGATGCGGAGATTGCCCGGTTTGTCTTAAGATTCAACATGATTCTCATCCGGATGTATTTTGCATTGAGCCGGAAGGAAATTTTTTCACTCTTGAACAGGTGCGCGAACTGCAACACGATGTCCGGCTTAAGCCGTTTGAAGCGCAAACGAAAGTCTATATCCTGGATGATGTAGATAAGATGACAGCCGAGGCGGCTAATTCTCTGCTCAAAACCTTGGAAGAACCGCCTCCTGATGTTCTTTTTGTTCTCCTTACTGCGAATTTAGACGGCATTATTCCAACGGTTGTTTCAAGATGTCAGGTTGTCAGATTTAAACCTGTTTCGAGTTCGGGTTTGAAGAGTTTGCTCATGTCCAAACACAAAGTCGATGAATCCGATGCTGAGCTTTTTACCAGATTAAGCGGCGGCAATCTTTCAAAGGCTATAAGACTTGCCACCAAGGAACCCGGGCTGAAACGGAGAAAATTAGTGCTGGAAATTATTGAGGGCATCCCGTTTTCGGACGGTATAGAAATTACCGGGGCTGCTGAGAAGATAATAGAAGAAGTCAAAAAACCTCTTGATGAATTGAAAAAAGAGCAGAAAGCCGAGCTCGAAGAGGCAAAAGAAATTGCTGTTAGTTCAGTTCACGCTACCAGAATCAAAAATATTCTCAGCAAGAAGCATAAGAGAAGGCTAAACAGGGAAGAGCGTCAAGGTTACAATGAGATGCTGGCAATTTTTTCCTCATGGTATCGGGATTTGGTGGCGCTAAGAGAGACCTCAAATAAGAAATTGCTTATCAACATCGACCGCTCGGATTTACTCGAGCAGCAGTCTGGGCAAATTTCTTCTTCGGCAGCCTGGAGTGCATTTGAGATTATTCAGGAGACAACTGATCAGCTAAAGTTCAATGTCAATCCCCAGCTGGCCTTTGAGGCGATGTTGTTTGAATTGAAAACCTTGAGCAAAATGACCTAGGATTTTTGTTCTTGGCAGGGGTTTGCTGGTAGAATATAGTCGCACACAATTCTTTTTTAGGGTTCGAAGGACTCCCGCGGATGGGAGTTTGTTTGAATTATTGATTTTAGGAGGGAAATTAATGCCCATAGTAGTTGGTGTAGTTTTTAAGGAGGCGGGCAAAGTCTATTATTTTGACCCGGCTGGCATAGATCTGAAAACCGGAGATCACGTCATCGTGAAAACGTCGCGGGGCACGGAGTTTGGCGAGGTTGTTTCACCGCCGGAAGATATTTCGGAAGATGAAATCGCTGCTCCTTTAAAGAAAGTCGTGCGGAAGGCGACAAAAGAGGATGAGAAGAAGAGCACCAAAAACAATGAGAAGGAGAAAGAGGCTTTTGAGATAGCAGAGAAGAAAATTGAAAAGCATAAGTTGCCTATGAAGCTCGTTGATGTTGAGTATGTTTTTGATCGAAGCAAAATAATCTTCTATTTTACGGCTGACGGCCGGATCGATTTTAGGGATTTAGTCAAAGATATGGCCTCGGTTTTTCGCACCCGTATCGAGTTAAGGCAAATAGGCGTGCGAGATGAGGCTAAGTTGATCGGGGGACTTGGTCCGTGCGGGCGGAGGCTCTGCTGTACTTTGTTCCTGAGCGATTTCGAACCGGTCTCTATTAGGATGGCAAAAGACCAAGATCTGCCTCTCAATCCTCTTAAGATCTCCGGAATTTGCGGCAGGTTAATGTGTTGCCTTAAATATGAGCATGAGGCATACAGAGATTTTAAGAGGAGAGCTCCGAAGAGAGGCGCAAAAGTCAAAACGCCTAAAGGGACCGGTGTTATTGTAGATTATAATGTGCCTAAGGAAACGGTTATCATAGAGGTCGGGGAGGGCTTAAGGGTGGAAGTCCCGGTTGCCGAAGCTGAAGTCGTTAGGAATGGGGAGTGAGCCACCCCGGACCGAAGTTGTTAGACTGAAGACTGAAGCAAAAACCTTTCGGGAATTCCGTGCGCGGTGGTTTGGGCTTGTTTTAACTTCAGTCTGCTATCTTCAGTCTTCAGTCCTTGATTTGCCGGATTAGCTCAGTCGGCAGAGCGACGCACTCGTAATGCGTAGGTCGGCGGTTCAACTCCGCCATCCGGCTCCAGGTAAAAGCATAAGAGAGGCTAGAAATGGCCTCTCTTTTCTTGTGTCTGCTACCATTTTGCTACCAATTGCTTATTAAGGGTTCTGCCACGGTGAAATTCTTCCATCGGAAAAGGCATAGACAACCCCCGGTCTTCTTATCTATAATCTTCTTGATCATGTTGATTGAGCAATAGCGATATATAAGGTCTTTACACCATTTGTTATGAGGGCGTTGTCATTTTATGGCAGAAATTAGGCATCTGAAGAATGCTCCAATCACAGAGGCGATGGTTGATTTCCGAGTGAAACTCCCAAAGGATTTCAAAGCCGAGCAATTCCTGCCTCTAAAGGAGCGAATAAAGGATCGCTATCCGACCAATGAGGAAGCCAGGGGATTCAAAGGCGGCATCAAGATAGAAAAAGGAGTGCAAATATCCCAGTTCGCCGAGTCTACTGGATTGCAGGGTCTTCTTTTCAAGTCTGAGGATGCGAAAAACATAGCGCAATTTCGAAGCGATGGTTTCACGTTCAATCGACTCCAACCATACACATCTTGGGGTGATGTCTTTCCTGAAGCCCGTAAACTGTGGGGTTCATATTTAGAAATAGCAGCTCCCGAGATGATCACAAGGATTGCTGTTCGCTATATAAATCATCTTAGAATACCGCTACCGATACGAGATCTGGCACAGTACGTCACAGCTCCTCCGACCGTCCCGCATGATCCATCTGTTGGATTTGATATCCCAGAGCACCTCAGCAGTTTTCTCATGCGTATGCGGGTTCATGAGCCTGAATCGAAAATCGCCGCCAATATCACCCAGGCTTTCGAGGAGAGCGTTGATCCCGAGTATGCTATCATTATATTGGACATTGATGTATATCTTACAGCGGAACTGGCAGTCAACGATCAAGTGATAATTCCAGTTTTTGACCAAATGCACGACATGAAGAACACAATTTTTTTCAACAGCATAACCGAAGACACAGCGAGGTTGTTCGAATGAGCGGCATGAGCGGTGCAATGATACGTCCCGACAACAAGAGCTTCGTTGATTCTTCTCTTGATCGCGGTATGAGTCAAGACGCAGTGATGCTTCGAAAAAGGCTGCAGAAATTTTTTGATGACATTTCTGAGACTAGTGTGACTCTCGGTATACTTCGCCGGAAAGCAAAGAGTCTAATGGAGATATCGAAGGAGTGCTCGCTCAACAACTGGGACGGCTATGGTGCACTCGCTGTTAATCAAGCTACAGTCTTTCAAGCGCATCGTTTCCTCAGAGCTCTTCCAACAGTAGTGCCCGCTCCTGACATAATGGCCGAACCTAGTGGAGAAGTAGCCTTCGAATGGTACTTGGGTCCTCGGTGGGTCTTGGCCATTAGCATTGATAACCGCGGCGAGTTGACCTACGCAGGCCTTTTTGGAAGTAACGAGGTTCACGGGACAGAATATTTTGAGGATGAGTTGCCAGAAGCGATTGAGACGAATCTATACAGAGTACTTTCTGAGGGTCGATGACGAATACAAGTAGCCATGTTAATCCTTCAGATCCGCTATCTCGCTATTTGATGAGCTCGAAATGGTTGGGCTTTCAGGATGGGCGCGTGCGTGTCAAATATCACGCATTTATGCCACATCCTATGCTGATAGAACTCTCAGTGTTTATGACCAAAGGGCTTCCCGAAAAAAAAATCTGGAAAATTGGCAAGAGGGTTGCTCGGCGCAGTGAAAGGACTCTGTATGGAAGAGCTGACGTTAGCGTATCGAAAGTCTTGAATGCAGGTTTGCGCATAGATCCTGATAGATGGCCCTCCCGGCATGCAAATATAGTTGGCTGGCCTCAGAAAAAATCAGAGCAGAAGCTTATAGCTATTAAACTGTCAACGTCTTTAAATCCTAAGCTTCTAACATAATTCATCCAAGAAGTAATCGAACGAATCTCGACTTTCAGAGGTCCGGCCAACCAGGTCTCTTCCTTCCGCTTTTTGAATTCTCACCAAGATTCTTAATCGATCAAAGATAACCGGTTTCAATCTTTTGCTTGACCCTATCATAAGACCTTCTCAAATTGTCCGCTTTTTTTTCTTCGCTGAGATTGTTCTCCTTTTTTGGTTCTGGGTGGTCCTTCCTCCAAATCTTGTATAGGTGTTCCCAACATTCTTTTTTTGTCTTGGTCTTCTGCCTGATCCCGTCATAGTTTTGAGCCACAAACAGATATAGCTCTTTCTCTTTGGATTCTCTCGGTTTCTTGTAGGCCATATTGAGTAAATTACCTGCTTGTCTGTATGCCTCTTTGAGCTGCTTTAATCCAAGATTCCTCTTGTCAAACTCAATCGTGACGTAGTCGCGAGAAAGCAAGTCGTTTCCCAGCGGTCCTGCATGGTTGTAGGTATATCCTCGGATTTTGAACTTGAAAAGCTCAGGGACTGAACCCACTAGGATATGCAACGAATGCCTCATCTTCGTGCCAGCCGGTAACCGCAGCCAACTCTTGCGTGTCCTCTACAAAATCTTTCACTGCTTCTAAGTCCGCCTCTTCCGGAACTTCATCTTGATTCTTTAGCCAGAGCTTATGAGCCTTGATCATGAAAAACTGATTGTTGATCCAGGCTGTAGCCTGCTTCTTGATTTTAAGAGGCGACTCTTCGGTGGAAAAGTAATACTTGCGAATTTGCTTGACCAAGGGGCTTGCTCTCTCAGCCAAGATTTCCCTATTGATAGCTTCTTCAGGCATGATCTCTTCGCTCAATGTCTCTTCAGGGTTAGAGCTGATCCCAATCGTTTTGTCGTATTCACTCAACAAGCTGTGCACTATCCAATGCAGTTTTGAATATTTTCACAAGTACCCAGCTCTTTGATAATATTTGCAGTTCGGAACTTGTCAAAGCATTGAGATATGAGTTCTTTGCGCTCAGGAGAAGTCCGCAGTTGTTGGATTATTTTCTTCTTTGCAGGATCTATTCCTGATTTGTGTCTCTCTTTTGACATCGCTCACCTAATAGTGGACTGATAAAGACTTGTTTGCTGTCCGGCTTCTCCCTGTTTCAAAATAAACGGTGAGAAGAATCAAGAAATGACGCAAACGGGCAAGCAAGGAGGAGGTAGATAGTGCAAAATCTTCTAAACATCGATCAAGTTCGTGAAAGACTTGGATGCAAAAAAAGTCTTGTCCACCGCTTGACAAGGGTGCCTGCCCGGATAAATGAAGATAAGACCATGTAGGGCGCGTTTGACGTGACTAAACGCATTGAAAACTAGGTCTTAATGGTTCAATACCAAAATTCTCTTTTCGTCGCTTATATCCGCTCTAAAGAGGGGTAGCATCAATCTAAAAGGTGATCTGTGGCAATCTTGGACGACTTCATTGAAAACTTTGAACTCCTCTTATACACGGCCTATGAGCCGGATCGGGATTATCCGGTCATGGTTTGCAAAGGAAAAAATACCGGCGGGGGTATCTGTTGCCGGAATTTTGACGCTCTTCATAAATTGCGAGAGATTGAAAAGCAGTTAGACAAGCTGAACAACGACATTTTGAAGTTCTTTGAGGTTCCGGATTATGAACTGTCTAAGAGAAAAAGGTAGTTGAATAATTAGGCGCTTAATCCGAAGGCCAGGATGTTGCGGAAGCACTTCTTGAAGCGCTGAAGACCCGACACGCGAACGCAAGCGCACCTTGAAACCTTCATAGAGGAAATCCTGGCGGAGCGCGGCTTTCAAGATTGTGGGCATTCGGTCTTCGCGGTCGCAGCATTGCCTTGGCTTCATCTGCCAACATCTCGCGCTGTCCGATGAAAGCCTATTATCACCGATGAATGAAAAGGTGGATCGGCCCTTCAAGCCAAACCTTCCGCTTGCCTGCTTTTATGTCTGCGAGCTCTTCCAACCGCCCGACATACTCATCGCGTTGCTGTTCCAGGTCATTTTGTAGTAACCGCTTGGCTTCATCCAAAGTGCCACCCCTGCCATATTCGGCGGTGTGGTCGATGCACCAACTCAAGCTTTCAGCAGACACCTCGGCTACAGTATTTCCCTGGTTGGATATTATCCAGAACTTGCCCGAATCATCTAGGCAGGTCCAGGTGCGGTGAGTGTACTCATTCATCGTGTCCACGTTGACCGTGTCTGTGTCCTCCCAGACGACGATGCCTACTTTCTGCCGCCTCAGAGTTTTTTCTCGCCTCCCACGCCACTTGGAGTCTGTACACTGAATGAACTCGACGCAACGCTCCTCTGCTCCCAACGCGCGGGCCTTCTGTGCAAATTCGCAGGCGAGGTGCACCATTTCCTGATCGAATTGTCTATGCATTGCATAGTAGCTCTCCATCCAGCGCTTGCGTTGCTCGATCGACTGTCGGCTGTTGCCCAGAAGGTCGGAGGGATCGGGCAATTGACCCATCGTATTGTTCCTTTCGTAGACTTTGCCTAAGTTCCTAGCACGACACTACAGCTTGCATAATGTAGCAGACAGGACCTGCCTTTCCGTTTAGCAAAGAGCATTCCTCTCGTTGCATTGTTCTATGTATTCGACAAGTTACCGCGAAGTCCTCTTGTAAAAGCGCATAGACGCGCCGAAGAAGGAGAAATTGCCGAAGGGAAGAAATTCTAGGTGAAGTTAAAATAGGGGTTGCAGTCTTATCAACAGAGGTATAAGATGAAACAAAATGAGACTAAAAAGAACAAAGGATTGCCAAAGATGATGATAACCAAGGAAGTTCTGGAGACTCTGCGAATTGGCAGGACAACCCTATACAGATACATAGAACAGGGAAAATTGAGAGCCTATAAGTATGGCCGTGATTTGAGGTTCAAAGAATCCGATATCAAGGCCTTTATTGAAGCGCATGAGAAGAAATAAGGCTAGTGAAAGGGGAGATTGGTATGCCAAAAGCTGGGTACTGCAAGGATTGCCAGAAAAATGTTTGGTTGAAAGAAGATGGTGGCGGAGAGTGTGGCCACCCGGCTTCCAACATAAGCAATGCGTATGAGACAAGCGAGCAATCATTGCCAAAGAGAGATCAGAAGCGAACATACCTTTTCCTGACTACAATTGCCGGGATAGTCGTTCTTTCATGTGCCATGTGCTGTATTGTTGGCATTCTTATATCTACCTATGGGCCGCCAAGCTTGGACCTTTCGTTTGAATCTCCAACCAACCAGATCTATACGACTATCCAGGGAAATACTACTGCAGATGCCAAGGTACTGCTATACAAGAAAGGAAAGGCAGTCAAGGAGATTGAGGCAGATTCGAAAGGCGACTTCGAATTCAAGCACGTCAAATTGGATGAGGGCGATAACGATCTTAAAGTAAAATCAGTTAGGAGGAATAGCAAGTCCGCTTCAAAAAACATTACTATCGTTCGGGATTCCAAAACCCCGAAACCTCCTACAATAACTACTTATAAGAAGACTACCAACAGATCAAGTGTAAGCATAGGGGGTACCGCTGAACGTGGTTGCACTGTTTTAGCATATCGAGACGAGGAAACGGTCCCGATAGCCAGAGTGATCTCAACGGGCAAATTCAGATCTGAACTAACTGGATTACAGAAGGGCAAGAATAAGTACACATTCAAAGCAGTGGATAAGGCAGGCAATGTGAGCAAACCTTCGAAGCCCATAGTCGTTGCCTTTGTGCCGAAACCTGAAAAGCAGGAGGATAAGCCAAAACCGGCATCGAGCGAAACTGAGAAAGAACCGCCAGCGCCAAAGACAATAAACAACCATACTAGTAAATCCATTAAGAGCCTAGTACGAAAGAAAGTGGGGGCTGGGATTTCTGAGAAAATAACTGATGTCCAAATAACACCGGAAACGGGGAATGTATATATAACATACGAGAATGAGGAGATTTGGGATGAAAATGATAGCGTTTTTGACACATGCGAAACCGCTAAAGACATTATGCCTGTGATCTTCAAAATTGAAGGCGTAGCCAGTGTTTATGTAGAGCTTGATATGACATTCACGGATGTATACGGAAAAAAGAATAAAGAAAAAGCAGTACTGATCACTGTGGGCAAAGAAGCAGCTGACAAAATCAATTGGAAAGAGATCAATAGCGCCAATCGAGCAGGTTTGATTAGAGTCTGTGAAACAGTTTACATTCATCCGGGCGTGATGAAAGAAATAGACAATGAAGATATTTTGGAAGCTTTGGCATTTCGAAAATTCAACGAATGACAGGCGAAAGAGCAAGCGACGATTGACCAAACCATCTAGTGACCAAACAAGGGGAAAAAATGAAACAACAATCAACCTGCAGATTCGCCACCAAAATGATCCAAGACATTGGCTGGACATACAGGTTGGGAAATGAGAGGACGGGCTCAGATGCAGTTGCCAAGCATTCTATCTGACAAGCTGACTAGGTTGAGATATAGGGTGATGAGGGGTAACGGAAGATACGCGGTTCTCACCCTAGGCCGCCTCTGCCCTCCGCTTTATAGGAAGTTATTTGTTAGTCAAGACATTGATTTTCGGGAGTTATCTCTTGAGGAGCAGGTGAAAACTAGAGGGTGTCCATGTGGGGGAGCGCTGGAACCAATACTTTATGCGGATGGTATCAATGCGGATGGTATCAATGCGGATGGTATCAATGCGGATGGTTTCGATTGGTGGAGCCAACACCATATTTGCAGACGGTGTGGCAAGCTAAGCTTTTTCATCGGGTCCCAAGTCCCGCGAGATCCCCAACTCTTCGAGAAGATGCGCAAGGGGAGGTGAGGGGGGTTAGGTTTAAGAGTTGAGCTGGGATTCTAGAGACAGGAGGTGAAGAACAAATGGCTAGAGGATGCGTTATGAAAAGAGGAGACAACTATTGTATCAAGTACCGGGTAGCCGGACGTCAGAAATGGCAAACAGTAGGGACAAACAAAAAGGAAGCTGAGCGGCTCCTAAATGAGATCGTTCACTCAATGGACACCGGCGAATATAGAGAAATCACAGAGATAACCCTTGCGGAATTCGCCGAAAAGTGGTTGAAAGATTATGTAAGCACCTACGTTAGGGAGCGAACCTATCAATCCTACGAATATGTTACCCGCTTGCACTTAGTCCCCCATTTCGGCAGCTACAAGCTGACAAATATTACTCCGGGAATAATAGAGGCGTATGTTTCGGCTGTGGTTAAGACCAATCTCAAGCCTGCTACTATCCAGCACCATGTAGTTACACTAAAGACAATGTTCAAACGGGCGGTTATTTGGGGGCACCTAAAATCTAATCCTGCAGAATACGTTAGGGGTCCGCGTATCGAACGAAAAGAAATGGACTTCCTAACCCCTGATGAAATCCGGCTTTTCTTAACTGAGCCAAGCCCAAAATATTACCCGCTGTTTTTGACGGCGGTAATGACCGGCATGAGACAAGGCGAGCTCTTGGGGCTGAAATGGACCGATATTAACTGGGCAACAAATCAGATTCGTGTTCAGAGAGCGGTTTATAAAGGAAGGTTTGTTGAGACCAAATCAAGGACCTCAAATAGAACAGTCGCCATGAGTCCGAAGCTTGCATCTGTCTTGAAAAGACATAAGCTGGAGAGCCCACCAAACAACTACGATCTTCTTTTTGCCAATGAGGAGGGCAATCCCATAGATCCCTGCAATTTGGTCAAAAGAGAGTTCTATCCGGCCCTGAGGCGAGCAGGATTAAGACAAGTTCGGTTTCACGACTTAAGACATGCTTACGCTTCAATGCTTCTATCTCAAGGGGAAAACATCAAATTCATTCAGCATCAGATGGGACATTCTTCAATTCAAATCACTCTGGATAGATACGGGCATTTGCTCCCCGATACCTTCAGCCAGGCGGCGGAGCGGTTAGACGCGACTCTTTTTGCTACCAATTTGCTACCAAAAGCAGCCAAAAACGTAGCAAACGAGGCAAAAAGTTGAAAAATGTGGTAGCATTATTTTTTGTCATTTCTGCAGGTTATGCCAAGAATTGCGAAGAGTTGTAAAAAGATAGCAATACCTTTGACCAGCTCTTAATCGTCCTCGTAATGCGTAGGTCGGCGGTTCAACTCCGCCATCCGGCTCCAACTCGGCATCAATAATAGACAAAAAGAGTTCGAATTCTTATTCGAACTCTTTTTTTATCAATATGTAGTATTCAAAGCAAAAACGGTTGACAATATATTGTGGTTTGAGATATGTTATCTAGTGATCAGATGGGTTTTCGGCAACAGCAATTATCCGGTACCGACAGAGCTAAAAATGAGCACAAAAAAGACCAATGCAGTTATTGCTTTGCTAGTTACTTCTGTCCTTGTTCTCCTATTTTTCTTTTTGTTGAGCGCTGAAAGAGGCTGCGCTCCTCTATGGAATAAAAAGTCGCCAAAGAAAAAATCCGTTCGCAAGACAACGGTTTCAGAGAAAAAGAAGATTCCCCTTGAATTAGTGAAAGAGATAATGAGTCAACAGAGGGAAAGCAGTTACAATCTTCGCCAGCTTGCAGAAGGGGGAATCAAAAGAATAACCGTAAATGATGTCAACAAGCGGTCTGAGGTGGAAGTGAATTTAGCGATTACGGCTAAGTATGTTGATGATTCAACCCTTGATGGCGCAGCGACTTTTTGGCATCGGGACGGGGATTGGTATTTGGTTGAAGTAACACGGGAGCCCAGACTTTATGATCCGCCGCTGGGTACCCAAGCTGCGGAGCTTGCAGAAAGCGACATCGAAATCGGGAACCGGATCGTGGCGCAACAACAGATAAATCAGGACATAACAACCGATTTTGTTAAAGGAAAAATTAAGAGTCTTGCGGTAAATCAGGTTCAAAGGGAAATTGACAGCATGGGCAGAGATAAGTCAGTGGCTGATATCACTACTGCCTACGCGGATGGAAAAACAGTTCATGTGATGGCTGAACTCCTGAACCATGAGGGTTTTTGGTATCTAGTTAAGATCAGCCGCAAATAGAGCGGGCGCAGGTCTATGGAGATATCTACAAGTAACATAGTAACCTTCTTGCAATTATTTTTACGATAATTCTTTCTATTTTATCTAGCTATGGGAGGAAGACCTGGAACTAAGGGACTGCTTGGACGTAATTCAGAACAGGAAATGGATTATTATTCAAGCCGTTGTGGCCATCACCTTTGGAGTACTGTTTTTTTCTCTCCTGCAGAAACCGGTTTATGTGGCGACCTCAAAAGTTATGATTACCGACAAGGCTGCGGTCAACTTATTCGGGGAGATACTTTTTCCCTGGAGCTCCTACCGTTCATCGATCGATACCCAAATGGAACTTATCAAGTCTCCTTTGGTGGCCGAGAAAGTCATCCGGCAGCTAAGGCTCTCTTCCGTAACATCTGAGACACTAATTGGTCAGGTAGCAGTGGAGCAGGTGGGAGAGACCAATCTCGTCCAGATTCATGCCCAAGACAACGATCCTGAAAAAGCCAAAGATATTGCGGATGCTTTTGCCCAATCGTATCTGCTGTGGAGCCAGGAGTTTTCCCAACACCAGTCAAGGGTTTTAAGAAAGGAACTTGTCGGCAAGATTCAAGAAACCCGTGATGATATTCTGATTATAGGCAAGAAGATATCGGAACAAAACAAAGGTGAATCTGTTTCAGAGGATGTTAAGTTACAGTTGGGCTTGGCCAGCAATCTCTATACGATGCTCGCTGAAAAAAATGAGCAGCTTAAGATAAATGAACAGTTACAGTCCGGCAATGTTAAAATTGTGGCTCCGGCCACAACCCCGGCTGCGCCGATCAGCCCCACATCGACTAAGAACGGAATCCTCGGCATGCTGGCCGGCACCATTTTCGGCTTGGGTCTGGCATTCCTTGTTGAGTATTTGGACAATACCCTTAAAACCCATGATGATATTGAGAAATACTTCGGGCTCCCGCTTCTCGGGCAAATTCCAAATGAGGAACCGGTAAAAACCGGCAGATCAAAGAAGAGAAAAACGACTCCTTACGGCTACGGCAGGTCTAACGCGGCTGAGGCATACCGGGCTCTGCGTACAAACATCCAGTATCTTAACTTCGATAAGTCTATGCGCAGCATGATAGTCACCAGCGGCGGTCCTCAGGAGGGCAAAACGACTGTTCTGACAAATCTGGCGGTAACTTTGGCTCAAGCCGGCAGCAAGGTAATAGTCATATGCTGCGATCTTCGTCGCCCTTCAGTACACAAGAAGTTCAGCTTAAGCAACTCAGAGGGTCTCTCAAGTGTTTTAGCGGGCAATATTGCTTTTGAAGATGTATTGCAGCAACCGGTCGGGATTGAGGGTCTCAAAGTCATTACAAGTGGTCCACTCCCTCCGAATCCATCGGAACTCTTAGGTTCTCGGAGTATGCAGGGAATAATTGAGAAAGCCGGCCAAATGGCGGATTTTGTTCTCATTGATACTCCTCCCGCATTGGCCGTAACTGATTGTGCGGTGATAGCACCCAAAGTGGACGGAGTCATGATTATTGTCAGTGCCGGAAGAACCACGCGGGATGTGGCAAAGCAAGTCAAGGCGAGACTGGAGAATGTGGCTGCCCGTCTTTTGGGAGTGGTGCTCAACAATGTAATGCCGGGTAAAGGCTATGGCTATTATTACTATTATTCTTATTCCGAATCAGAAGGGCCGCCGAAAGGCAAGAGGAGAATCAAGCGTCTTGCACCTACATTCATCGGCTCGCTGGGCGTTATTGCCGTGTTGGGCTTATCGCTCTACCTTGCAGATACCTATTTCTTGCGGTTGGGCATATTCCCTGCGATTGTTGACTTTGTCAGTCCTGTCGGGAGGCTTCTGAGGTTAAGTGATATCAGAGAACTGGTACGTAATTCATACAAAATCAAAATCTGAAGAAAGAGTCCGCAAACTACTGCAGGCCAAGGATGTTGAGGTTTTTATTCCTAAAATGCAGGTGATGCGGAAGCGTCTGGGTACTGTGTTTGCAGTTTCCGAGCCGGTTTTTCCGCGATACGTATTCTCCCGAATGCGGCTGACGTCGAGCTTCTTGCATCAGCTCAGATGGACACCGGGAGTCGTAAGGATGTTGACTTTTAATGGTATCCCTTCGCCTGTTCCAAGCGGTGTAATAGATTTTCTTAAGGGCCGGTCGATGGATGGATTTGTTCGGCCGGAATCAAGATTCAGCAAAGGAGACACCGTGCGGTTCACAGGGGGTCCGTTTGAAGGCCTGGAAGGCGTGATTGAGGAAGCACGTTCCGGTAAGGAGCGCGTGAAGATATTGATGGATATACTACATAAATCAACAAGAGTAGAAGCACACGTCTTAGAACTGGAAAAAGTCTCAGATATTGGATATTCCGTTACCCGCCTTCGCAGCAAGCCACGGGTGTCAACCTGTAGCTGAATGCGAAAAGGGTAACCCGCCGTAGCCTTGGCGAAGGTGGGTATGCTCGGCTTTCGCAGATCGAGATTAGTCGAGGGGACAGCGGATATTAGGTGGAGGTTTGTTTGCTACATGGCCTTTAAACGGCGGAGCTACCCCAAATTTCTTGAAGTGAGAACGCTTTGACTCCTGTGCCTCAAAATACCGAACAACTGTGGGGTGAGGAATCCTTTGGCCGCAAAGCGATCATTTCACTTGCAAGTTCCTATGGAATGCAGTTTTTTGCCACCGCTCTTAACTTTCTCAGCAAGATCATTCTGGCCAGGCTCATCCTTCCGGAGCACTGGGGATTGTTTGCCGAAGCATTTCTGATCTTGAGTATTTTTGAGACGGTTAGAGATTTCGGAGTGTCACAACACTTGATCCGGCACACGGATCCGCCCTATGGAAATGCGCTCATCATGGAAGTTTCCCTTTCCGTCTTTCTCATTTTGATAATGCAGATTATCGCCCCCTACTTTTCATTTTTAGGGGCTGGATTGCCCACCGTACTGAGAATTTTGTTGTTGACAAGTATCATACAAGCGGTCGGGTCGGTGCCGGAGATTTATATTCACAAAGAACTTCTTCTTCAAGAAAAGATTATCCCATCAATATTGAATAATTTGGTTTTCTTGGCGGTCAGTGTTCTCCTGGGATTGAAGGGAATGGGTGTCTGGAGTTTGATCATCGGGCAACGATGTGGCGCTGCCATCTATACTCTGGCTCTTTGGAGAAGAGTGGCGGGGAGAATAGACCTTAAGTTCACTCTTGTTCATACCGCTGAGCTTATCAAGGGCGGCAGCGGCTTGCTGTTTCTGGCATTGTTGGGCGTTGTCGGCTCGCAGATTGACTATGGAATTATCGGCGCCCTCCTGTCACAAAAGAAGATCGGCTATTATTTCATGGCATTAAGCTTGGTCCTATATCCGACCCGGTTCGTCGAAAACGCGTTTCACAATGTAGTCTATCCTGCATTTGCCCGGTACCAGCAGGCGAAAGAGAAACTGGGAGAGGTCTACCTGCTGACTACCTCGGTCGCCATGGCACTGGAAATACCAATTTACGCCTGGGTGTTTTTCAACGCTCCCGTTATGGTCAGGCTGCTTTTGGGACCGAGATGGATCGCAGTTGTGCCTTTGGTGCGGCTCCTATCATTGTTGCCGATTATTGACCCTTTCAGCATTTTCGGCCAAGCATTGTTGAAAGCTACCAGGAGAGACAAGTTGCTGTCGGTTGCTCTCGTTATCGGAACAGGCGTGTTTGTTGTCAGCAGTATAGTCTTGACCAAGCGGTTTGCGATCTACGGAGCTGCCGTCGCAAGATATATCATTCCTGGAAATCTTATAATAATCGTTGCCGTTAGAAGCAGCGTCCGGGAGCACTTTGCGAAGTTGGCCGGCAAACTGGCCGTTATTTATGCGGCGTCTTTCTCGGTTTTAGGCGTGATTTCAGTGTTGACCGGTGCTTTGCCTGCAATCGTAGGACTGATGGGTTCGTTGGCGGGAGTTGCGCTCTGCTGGTTTCTCTTCTATGTCATCTTCTTTCACAATGCCAGCGGTCTGACAGGTGTCAAACAGGTCCTATTCTCAAGAGCCTAGAGAGGGCATGTGTGTAAAGGATAAGTCTTGATGAACATTCTTCTGGTGAACCCGCCCCTATTCGATCCCATTAAATACGGCAAAGAAATATTGTTGGGAAGCGCTCCGGCTCTGGGACTGGGATATATAGGTGCGGTCCTGAGAAATGAAGGCTATGACGTTTCAATTCTTGACGCCTATTTCTTGAGCTGGAAAGAAATGGAAGCGGCTCTGCGTGAGAAAAAGCCGGATGTTCTCGGGATCACTTGTCTTACCGAAGGCAGAGCTAGTGCATATAGACTGGCTCGATTAGCAAAGTCGCTGGATCCAACAGTGAAGACTGTGATGGGTGGTCATCATGCGGCCTACTTGTGCGAGCAAGTTCTTGAAAACTACCCGGTTGATATTGTAGTCAGAGGAGAAGGAGAGCTGACCTTTCTGGAGCTGGTTCAGGCACTGGAAAACAAAGCGGATTTGCA
>Ga0214473_10002185_pt1 | contig 24343 bp, 16 predicted proteins | sample RVTome_7_FD_203509 | JGI IMG/M metagenome (GOLD analysis project Ga0214473, IMG submission 203509) | Soil microbial communities from uranium-contaminated site in the Upper Colorado River Basin, Wyoming, United States - RVT98D197 | ecosystem: Environmental > Terrestrial > Soil > Contaminated >... | reverse complement strand
AGACCTCGATCGGCGGATCGGACGGCATGCATGGCCGCGTGCATACGCCTCCGTTGCAAAACGACGGTGCGATGCACGGCGAGTCGCAACCGCCGCAGTGGTCCGGGTTGCGCTGCACATCGACGCAGGCCCTGCCGCACAGCATGCGAGGTGGTAGGCACGACGGGGTAGCGCTGTCGTGACCCGCGTCCACGGGACCCCCAGGATTCCTGCACGTGCCATCGACGCAGATCTCTCCCGCGCCGCACTCAGACGACGTGACGCAGGCCGCATCGTCGCCGCAGCCCGCAAAAAGGCCACAGGCAAGCGCAGCGAGGCTGAGTACCAAAACCGGGCGCATCGAGCACCACTCTATCATTCGACGCCAGCCTGGGAATGGTAGGATGCGTCCCAAACCACGTGGGGAGGTCGCATGCGAGCATCCGTTGATCGCGCGCTGGTCGTTTGTGCGTTGGGGACGGCGATGGGGTGGGGGAGCGCAGCGGGGGCCCAGGCCCCTCAGCAGCAAGCTACCACCACAGCACCCGTGGCCACCGCTGCTGCGGCGCGACCGCCTTCCCCGGCCCGGGCCGAGCCCTGGCGGGCTCTCGAGTCCAACGACCCCGAGGAGATCCAGGGAGCCATTCGAGCCATCCAACGTGACCACAACTACCGCGCGATCCAGGCGCTCGGCCAACGCATCGAGGCGGGCCTGCCGCCGCGCCTCCTCGACGCTGCCGTGGACGCGCTCATCGCCATGGGCCGCGGGCCGGGCGCTCAGGTTCTGGTTCGCCTGACCCGCCACCGCCGCGCCCCGGTACGCGCAAAGGCCGCCGCGGGGCTCGTCGCCACGCGCGCCCCCAACGCGCGCCGTGAGCTCGTGCGGCTCCTCGACGACCCGAGTCCCGTGGTCCGCGCTGCCGCCGCCCGTGCGCTGGGTGAGCTGGGTGCCGCCGCCGCGTTTCCCGAGCTGCTCAACGCGGCCCAGCACGGGGTGCCCGAAGCGGCGACAGTCGTGGGTGCCACCGCCACGTCCTTCCAGGCCGCGCGACTCCTGCCCCTCATCGACGAGCAACGGCTCGACTCGCTCGCGCCGGTCCTCGAGGCCATCGTGGGGCGCTCCGACTTGCCCGAGCGTTCGCGTCAGGCCATCGTCGCCCGCCTCGTGGAAGTCGGCTCCCCGGGCTGCTACCGCCTCCTTCAGCGGTTCGCCTCGGCGCTGCCCGAGGGCGATGTCGTTCGACAGGCCGCCGCCGCGGCCGTCGAGCAGCACACGGCCGCTGGAGCTTCGAGCGAAGGAGGTGGCCAGTGATTTTGCGCTCACTCATCCTCGATGCTCTTGTCGTGGTGGGCCTCGCGGCGGTCCTTCCGGCCTGCGGCGGTCCCGCCTTCGAGCCGACCTTCCCAGAGGTTGCAGAGCCCGAGTTCTCCAAGGTGCTGCGCGCCCTGAGGGAAGCGCAGCCGAGGCAGGACCGCGCCGTGGTCGTCGGCATCGGAGGCGAGCCCTCCAAGCTCTTTGCGTGGGATCTGCGCGAGGGTCGCATGCTCTGGGAGCGCCCCGTCTCGGCGGCGTCAGCGCCAGTTGTCGCGGGAAACCTGATCGTCACGCAGGAGAGCGACATCGTGGTGCGACGCCTCGAGGACGGCGAGGAGGCCTTCTCTCTCGACGAGGAAGGCGCACGCCTGGTGGGAGCCGACGGCGACGGTCGGGATGCGGTGATCACGCTGGCCCACGGTCCCGAGCAGAGCCCCCACGGCATCGTGGTGGGCGCCCGCGGAACGTCCGTCGCCTGGACCCGCGACCTGCAGCTACCGGTCGGCGTGGCGGCCGTGTCCAACGGCGTCGTCGTGGTCCCGTGGGCCACACAGCGCATATCCGTGCTCGACATGGGCCGGGGCGGCGCCGAGCGAACGCGCGTGCGACTGCGCGACGCGGTCGTTGGCCACGCGTTCGTGGGAGCGGGCGGAATGTACGTCGGTCAGCACGGCCTCTTCCGCATGACCGAGTCCATCGAGACCGGAACGCGCCGAGAGGCGGTCTACTACGAGCCGATCGCCCGTCCCCTTCCCGGGCAGCCTCCGCTCCTTCGTGACGGCTACGAGCCCGTGCCGCCGCCCGACAGCGCTCGCCACCGCGTTCGGCTCGAGTGGCGCGTGACCGGTGAGGGAAACCAAATCGGCCTCCAGGACGACAACCTCTACCTGGTCTTCTATCGCTACGTGTTTGCGCTCGATCCGGCGGCCGACGAGATCCGCTGGGTCTACACCCACTCGGCCGACCTCGTGGGCGCGTCGGTCGTGTCGGGCGGGATCCTGCTCGTCACCGAGCCGGGCCAGGTCATCTACGTCTCGGCCGCTACCGGCATGAAGCAGTGGGAGGCTTCCCTCGGCATGCGCGTGCAGAACGCCGCCATCCGTCCGGGAGACTTCGTTCCCGAGGTCCAGGATGCAGCCGAAGCGCCACCGCTGTCTGCCCAGCTCTGGGAGGCCGCCAGCCTCACGGATGCACGACTCGCGGGAGGGCGAGCGCTCGCCACTCGGTTTCTGGCCCGATCCGAAGAAGCGGACGTGACCGGGCAGCTCGTCGAGCTGTGCGCACGGCGCGGCGATCCGGAGCCCGTGCACATCGCCGCCTGCGGTGCGGTCGCGGAGCGGACCACAGGCGGTGACCACGTCAGGGACGCCCTGCGCGTTCACGGATCCTTCCTGCAGGGCATCGAGCCCCCTCCGGTGGGTGCCCTCGCCAAGGCCGCGCGGAACATGGAGCTGCGCGCGCTCGTGCCTATGCTGCTCGAACACCTCGAGGATCCCTCCACGCCCAACGCGGAGCTCGTGGGTTTGATGGAGGGGCTCGGCGGGCTCGGTCACAGGTCGGCGGCGGCTCCGATAGAGCGTTTCCTTCGCCTGTACCACGCGGAGGCTGGCGATCCGGCCCTCGTGGGCGCAGCGGTCGCGGCGACCCATGCTCTCGCCGCAGTCGCGGGGCGGGACGCGGAGCCCCTGCTCGAGCGCGTGGCGAGCGATCCACTCGCGCAGGCGCCCGTGCGCGAAGGGGCCCGGGCTGCCCTCGCCGCCCTACGCGCCCCGCCACCGCAGCAGCCGGCGGCAGCCGGGGCAGCCGAGGCCCCGTCGTCGCCGCCTGCCGACACGCGGCCCGAGCGCGTCACGTCAGCGATGACGGTCCAGCTCTTCTCCGGCATCGACCGGCAGCTTCAGCGGTGCCTCCCAGAGGGGACGGACTCGGTTCGCGTCGCCATGCTCGTGGCCCCTGACGGCGAGATCCGGCGTGTCATGTCCATGCCCGACACAGTCCAAGCCTGCATCGAACCGCTCGTGCGTCCGCTGCGCTATCCAGCGACCCGGCTCACGGCGCCGACGCAGGTCGTTCACACCGTGCGAAGGACCCCGGCAACGCCGAGTCGCCACAACTGACGCGCGGTCAGAAAGGGTCGATCGCGTTGAGCGCCAGCTCAATCCTCCGGCGGGAGCCGCCGCGGACTGTTCAGAACCCGAAGCCGAAGCGGTGGGACGCGACGAGGCCGATGAGCCAGTCGTCGATGTCCGGGTCGAGGCGGCGCCTTCGCGTCAGCTGCAGCGATCGCATGCCTGCTTTCATCGCCAGGTGGATTCCCTCGGCGGTCTTCATTTCGGCGCGGACGCCGAGCGAAGGCCGGTGCGTCTCGGTCCGATACGGGATGGCCCCGTTGCTGTTGCCGTTCTTCTCGTAGATGTAGCGCTTGAAGGGCTCCTCTTTCGGGTGCCTGTTCAGAGGGTCGAAGAAGCACCTCACCTTGAACGCCGTCGCCATCGTGTCGTTGATGCCCGCGAGGAGCTCCATCGTCGGCGTCGGCTCTCCGATGAGCGCGCGATACCGTTCATCGGCCTTTCGCACCCGTCGGCGCACGACGCCGTTGGGCGCGAATCGGTCCATGGCGCGCAGGTTCGTCCAAATCATGGCGCACTGGCGCTTGAAGAAGCGGCTCTTGTGCTTGCGCAGCATGGGGTTCGATGACTTGGACGAGTGCTCGTATCCGTTCATCTGAACCTCGAGCCGCCGCAGGATGGAAGGACCCCAGGTCTTGTACAGCAGGTCGTACCCATACTCGGTCAGGTTCAGCGTCTCGTGAGCCTCGAGCACGACGTTCTTTTGCGCACCGCTCCAGAAGTGCACGTCCTCCCACGGCACCTCACGCACCCGTCCCTCTTCGCGAAGCCGCTCCCAGAGCGGCGTCCCCGGAAACGGCGACACGCGCGTGAGCTGCTGGTACGTGGGCTGGAGCGCGACGAAGTAGTTGAGGTCTTCCATGATGTTGCTGTGGTCGTGAAAGTCCCAGCCGCACATCCACGCGCCCACGGTTCGGATTCCCAGGGAGTGCAGCTTCGCGAAGACCTCGCGCGCGTCCGCCTCGTCCCGTTTGTCGTATCCGTGCTCGCCCGCGAACTTCGACTCGACGCCGATGAAGATGCACCCGATGCCGATCTCGGCCAACGCGTCCCACCCGAACATCTCGGCGAACTTGCCGATGTGGTCGATGGAGCCGAAGCCGAACCAGTCCAGTGATTCGACCACCTCAGGCTCACTGCCCCAGTACTGCCGCAGCCGCTCGAGATAGTGCGGATAGCGGAAGTGGTCCTCCTCGATGACGAACACCTGCGTCACTTCGGGGAAGTGTCGGTGGTAGAGGTGGATGTGCTCGACGAGCTCGTCCGGGGACAGCAACTGCGTGCGCTTGCCGTCGAAATGGGCCGTGGTCGAGCAGAAGTCACAACCTCCGATGCACCCGAGCCCCGACACGAGGAACCCTATGCACCCGACTGGATAGCGCGTCATGAAGGGCGGCGCCCCTCCCGCTTTCGGCATGAGCGCCTGCCGGATGGGCCGATCGGTGGGCTCTCCCAGGAGGTCCCGCAGGAACTTCACTCCCTCGCCCAGCACCACGTGGTCGACATATCGCTTCTGCGTCTCGGCGTCGTACGATGCCCGGAACGCCTGCGCGCCGTAGGAGCCGAGCAGGATCTTCGTCGCCGGGGACCGCTTGCGGATGTACTCGCACATCTCCATCACACGCGCGAGGTGCACCGGGAACGCACTGATGCCGATGATCGGATAGCCGCGATCCACCTCGGCCGTGAAGTCATCCCAGCGCGGGTACTCGAGGACGACGGTGGGAACCTCGACGTTTTGCGCCAGGATGTGCGCGGCGAAGCAGTGCGTGTGCGAGATGATCGTGAAGATGTCGTCGCCCTTCGTGAAGCGCTGGCCGGTCGCGTCCGTGAGGGAGTCGTTGGCTGGAAGAGTGGGGTAGGGATAGGCGGGCGTCGTCAGCAGGATGCGGTTGTCGAGCATGGGTCAGGCCTTTCCCGATCCGGGCGGTTGCATCACGGGCAACTTGCGCGCCTTGGGCTGCCCCCTCGCAGGTGACTTGCCGACGCCTGTTGGCCGCCGTAGGACCTCGCTCAGGAAATCACCGATGTGGGAAGAGAACTCGGCCGGGCGCTCCTCCTGCCAGAAGTGCCCGCAGAAGGGCACGAGCTCGAATCGCTCCGCGCCAGGGATGTCCTCGTAGAGCTTCTTGCCCCACGACGGGGAGATGTAGAAGTCGTCGGCCGCCCACACGATCATCACGGGCCGATCGAATCTGCGCAGCCCCTCGACCGCGAGCTCCGTGTAGCGAGGGTGGCCCGCCTGCACGAACTGCATGAATCGCTTGCGGTGAGCCTCACTCTCGCGCAGCGGCCGCAGGTACTCGCGAATGCTCTGTTCACTCATGTGCTTTGGATCCACGACGCCTCGCCGGAAGTCGGACAGGCGCGTCCTCACCTGGAGCCACTCCACCAAGCCGCTCCGCACCATGAGGTCCGACAGGACCGGGATCCGCGAGAAGGCCTGGAGGCGTGCGACGGCCGGCACGGGCCAGTTGTCGTACGCGACGCAATCCGTGAGGACCACCGCAGTGAGACGCTCGGGGACACGGCTCATCAGGATCTGCGCGGCAGCGCCGCCCTGATCGTGGCACACGACCGCGAACCGTTCGTGGCCCAGCGTGGACATGAGCTCGGCGAGCATCTCGGCCTGGGCTTCCATGTGGAATGCCGTCGTGTCGGGGTCCACTTCGGTGTCGCCGAGGCCCATCAGGTCGGGCGCATAGCAGTGGAAGTCGTTCTGCAGGAATCGCAGGACGTCACGCCAGAGGTAGCTCGATGTGGGGATGCCATGGACGAAGAGCACCGGCGGCTTGCCATCAGCACCCGTCTCGAGGTAGGCGATCTGGCCAAAGGACGTGGTCGCACGTTTCTTTTCAGTCATTTGTCACTTCACTCCAGCGTTCCGAACACGCCCGCGAGGTAGGCGCGAATCAGCAGCTCCGCATCGTCGGTGAGGCGAGCCTTCTGCCCCGTCAGGACCCAAAACACGAGGCGCCCGGTGATGAGGTAGGACAGAACGTCCACGAGGGCCTCGTTGGAATGACGGCCCATGACCTCGCTCGGCGGGTGCGCGGCGAAGACGGGATCGACCGCGCGGCGGCTCTCGGTGTAGCTCGCAAGGTAGTGCGCGACGATCGGCTGACGCGACTCGCCGGCCTCGAGCAGCAGCACACGCGCGAGCTCCGGGTTGTCGTCGAAGAAGGCGAGGGCCTCGCGAATGGCTGCTCCGCACTGCTCGTGGGCGTGGCCTGCGTCGGACACCGCCGTGACCATGCGACCCATCAGATCCTCGATCCCGGCCTTCGCCACCTCCACCAGCAGGCCGTTCCGGGAGCCGAAGTCGCGGTACAGCGTGGCCTTGCCGACGCGGGCCCGGCGCGCGATCTCTTCGATGTCGTTCTTGTGCTTGCCCGCGCGGGAGAAGACTCGCAGCGCAGCCGTGAGCACCCGCCCCCGCCGCTGGGCCGCCTCGCTCGGCCTGCCCACGCCCTGGGACGGCTCGGGAATTATGGAACTCACTCTCTCATAATACCCCGTCTTGCGGGGCAGGAAGTGATCTGGATCATGTCATCACAGAAGGCGGCGGCGTCGTCGACGGCGGATTGCGAGCACCCCGAGGAGCGCCATCCACCCGAGCCACGTGGCCGTCGAACCCCGGCCGGCCGGCACGCTGCAAGGACAGCCGCCCTCATCGGACGGCGGCCCCACTACCCCCGCATCTCGCCTTCTCACTCCCGCGTCGTCATGGCTCAGCGTCGAGAGGTCGTAGGTCTCGTTCCACCACGAGCACGTCGTCGGTTGGCAGCCCCCGATGGCGATGATGAGCTGGGCCGCGTCGTGCATCGTCAGCGTATGGAAGGCGCGCGTCGTGATGGCCGGCTCGATCATCCGGAAAGTGCCACTTGCGGGACTGAAGGCCTCGTTCGTGAGATCACAGGCCGAGCCCGACCCACAGCCCTGGGAGATCATGATCTCCCCGGATGGCAGCGGTAGGGCGAGGGCTCCGGTGCGTGCCTGCAGCATCATGCCCGCGTCCGTGAACTCGCCGGTTGCCGGGTCGAAGAACTCCGCCGACCGGTACACCGTCGTGCACCGCTGTTCCGCGCATCCTCCGCCGACGAGGACGCGGCCATCGGAGAGAAGGGCCGCGTAGTGACCTCCGCGCGGAACGGTCATGGAGCCCGCCGCATCCCATGAATCGCGAGCCGGGTCGTAGATCTCCGCGCTGTCCATCACGGCGTCACAGTTGATCGTCGTGCACCCGCCGGTGACCAGGACGCGGCCGTCCGACAGGACCGTGGTCGTGGCCCTTCCGCGGGCCACGTTCAGCGCGGCGACCGTCGTGAAGGTCTCCGTGGCAGGGTCGAAGGTCCAGCTGCTGGTCGTGCAGTCGCGGATCGTGCAGCCCCCGGCCACGAGGATCTTGCCGTCCGACAGGCGCGCGCTCGCCATGCCCGCGACCGCTTCTGGCAGGGGATCGATGGTGCGGAAGGCAGAGGTAGCGAGCTCGAAGATCTCTGCCATGTCGGTCACGCCGCTGCAGTCCGGGTTGCCACACCCGCCGGCGATGAGCACCGATCCGTCGGGCAGACTCTCGGCGACGTGGAAGAACGTCCCCTGCGCGGCATTTGCGATGGTCGACCATCGGCGAGAGCTCAGGTCGAGCACCTCGGCCGCGGCGGGCACCGTCCTGCAGGCGGGAATGGACAGGTCACCGCTGCACACGGAGGAAGAGCATCCTCCGGTGACCAGCACGCGCGAATCCGTGAGCACGTTGGCCCCGTGATAGAAGCGCCCGTGAGACATGTCGCCCGTGGACTGCCAGTCAGGGTCCACGAGGATGGGATGGGAGAGGCCGCTGGGGTCGATCGACACGACGAGGCGATCTCCCTCCACGCGGATGGTGCCGTAGGCCTTCGTGCCGTTGCGGTCCACGGCAAAGGGCGGCCTGGCGCGCAGCCACGGCACGCCCTCGGCGTCGAGAGCCTCCACCGAGCTCCCACCCTGCCTCAGGCGCGCGATCCTCGGCCCAGTGCGGACGCTGTAGCTCCAACGTGTGGGCGCCTCCGGACCCGTGAGGAGCAGGTACTCGTCCACGTGGGTGGGCGTGGATTTGTAGAGAACGTCGGTCTTGGGGTAAGCGCCAGCGTAGACGATGAGCCCGTCCTCGATGCGCGCGGGCACGTCGCGACCGCGCTCCGGCACCAGGTCGATCCACACGTCCGGGTCCTCGCCGCTCCCGATCCGAGTCGCATCGAGGTACCTGCGCGCCAGCTGACTGGTGACGGTGTGACCGGCGTTGTCCGCCCAGCGCACGCGCGGGTGCGTCAGGCTCTCGTAGTCGGGTACCAGGCGACCGCGCGGACCCACGTCGTAGCGGGCGGTCTCCACGATGCGGAACCATCCCCGCGTCTGCGGGAAAAGGTCGCGCACACGATCGACGACTCGCGGGCCCTCGACGACCGCGGAGCCCGGATCGGGGCCCAGAACCGTCGGGTCCGCGAGGGAGCCGGCCACGACGCCGAGCCCCACCAGGACTACTCCCCCCGCGATGAAGAAAGGCCAACGTCGCTTCATGATATGTACACCGGGTCCTCGAGCGGCCAGGGCCGCCTTGGAAGTCGCACAACCATGCCAGAAGCCGGAGTCCGACAAAAGCGGATCGCGCGCAGGCGATTCGCAGCGTCTCGTGGCTGGATCAGCGAAGTAGGGAGCAGCGTGGCCCCCCCGAGATCGGCCGCCGGTGTGGGCCTTGCCACCATCAGCAGACCCCACCCGGGTGCCGCGTCATTTCCCCCACATCGCAGGCCAGCGAGCACGCGTAGGGGCGCCTTCCCCCCTCGTGGAGGCCAGCGAGGGGATCGCTGGGCTCGGCGGACGGACGATCGCCCACCCTCTGGCCGTGTGCCTCGCTCATCTCGGCCTCCGCTGCATGCAGGGCCGATGCCACCCGGAGCACCAGGCGACTCTCACGGGCAGCTTCGCCGTCTCCGCACACCTCGACCGCCAGATGGGGCAACCCCTCGAGAGCAGTTGGCAGGATCGCGTCGGAGATGCCGCTCGAAGGGATGCAGCCGAAGGACTTGACCGACAGAACCAGATGGGCTCGCCGTTCGATGCGGGCGCGCACGGCCAGGCCGATCTCGACGTGACCGTATCCGCCGCGCACGACGGGATCGATGAACGGAGAGGCGAGGTGCGCGAGCACGGTCGGGTCGGGAACCGAGAAGCCACCCAGCCCCGCCGCTTGCGCTGCCGATGCGATGGCGGCGCAGAGGCGAGTCTCGATCTGCAAGCTGAGCTCCAGGGCGGCCGAGCATGGAGTGGGCTGCGCGCCCCAGGGACCGGCCCGGAGCTGCCAGGCGAGGTAGCGGAGCCACAACGCGAAGGGTGGCGCTTCCGTTTCGACGCCGGCCCGAGCGAGCACGCGCGGGAGGTTGAGCTGCCCGTCGCCCTGCACGTGAAGAGACCACGGCTCGCCGACGAGCAGCGCGCGGGCGAGGGGACGGGCTGGCCTGCGGGCGAGATCCCGATGCCAATCTCGGCGCGCCGCCATCGCTTCGATAGGGCAGCCACCGGCGGCGACGGCATCGCAGATCGCGCTCGCGGCACTTGTCAGGGTCGCGTCCAGCTCCGGGATGGAGCTCACGTGTGGCGCGAGGCGTCGGTTCATCTCTGCCAGCACGTCGGCCACAGCGAGCGCCGAGAGCAGCCGATCGACGCCGTCGGTTCCGAAGAGGGCGAGCAGCCCGTCAGCATCCTGGTCCAGCGTGAGGAATGACACGTCCCGTCGGCCGAGCTCCGTCAGCGCTCGCCGCTGGCCGGACTCGAAGAGCGCGTAGCGGCAGGGTCCGCAGCTCCGAATGCTCAGGACTCGAAGGGGGTCGGGAATGGCCTCTGCAGCGCGAAGCAGGGCACCCGTCGTGTAGAGCATTGGCGCGCATTGTCCCCGTGGCAGGGCGGACCGGCCGCGATCGAGGGCCTCGTCATCGAAGGCTCCGAGCGTTCGGACCGTCTGTCCTCTCGCCGCGAGCGCGGCGGCCACGAGATCGTCGTGGGGAAACCCGAGCCCGCCGACGAGCAGAGCTGGTGATCCGCCCGTCATGTGACCTCGAGCGGGAAGGGTTGCAGGCTCGTGGGGGCACACCCGGGTCTCGGGAGCACGCGCGTCCGGTGGCGCCGGACGAGCTCGGCGAAGGTGTCCAGACGGAGCGCAAACGACGCGCCAGGCCGATCCTCGTCGATGTCGTGCAACCGGAGCGTGGGCTTGTCTGCCGAGCGGTGTACGTCGGCCATGATCCCGAGGATGGAAGCGTCCTGCCCGCAGCGGAAGCTCGAGAGGTCCACGGCCACGAGATTGGAGTGTCGGGCGACGACGCGGGCGGCCCAGACCTTCTCCGCACAACCGGAATTGGTGGCGAGCGGCAGCACATCGGAGATGTCCAGATCATCGACCGCGTCGATCGGGAGGGACGCGATGCCCATCACCGGGATCCCGCGAGCGGCGAGCTCGGTGGAGACGCCGTGACTGACACCCGGGTCCGCGTGGTAGGGGCGTGCGAGGATCACCGCCGCGACGCTGCCCGTACGCTCGGCGTCCGCGATGACCCGAGCGCCCCTGCGTCGGCAACGCAGGTGAAACTCGGCCTGGGCGCGAAGGCCCGCGGCGAGGGCCGCGCGGTTGGCCTCGGCGTCCAGGTCGAGCAAATCGCCGAAGGCAGCCAGGAGCTGTTGTTCGAGACGAGCCCGATCGACGAGGCACAGCTCCGGGGTCAGCGGCCGCACGCCCAGGCGGGCCAGGAGATCCCCCTCGCGCCGGAGGGCGGCAAGCGATGTGTGCCCGGAGGCCGCGACGAGGGGACAGGACGCCGTGTCTGCCGTGCCGCGCACCGCGATGCTCGCATGCGTGATCGTCGGCATGAGCAGCACGTCGATCGGTCGGTCCCGGTGGTGTCGGAGCAGCCAGTCCACGTGGGACAGCACGAGCTTGGCGGGGAAGCAGGGATCGGTGACGCCCCAACGCGCGCCCTTCTGGAAAAGCTCTGGCGACGTCGGGGGACTTAGGACGATCTTGGCCTCCGGGACCCCCGCCGCGCGCAAGTACCCCAGAATGAGCGGAGCACTGCGGTAGAGAGCCATCACACGTGGTACGCCGAACGTGGGCAGCCCAGGTCGCGAAGCAGGCAGCGGCGAAAGGGGTCGAAACAGGCGCGCGGCCTCCTCTTCGAAGAGATCCGGCGCGTGCGAGCGGGAGCGTTGTCCGGTGGAGCCCACGTCTGCGCCACGCTCGCATGTATTTCCGACGACCAGCGTCCGACGCGCACGGGAGCCCGCGGACAGCTCGAGGATGCTGCGGGAACACCCGAGATCACAGCGCGGGCAACGGGTTTCGTCACCCGTTCGCGCGGTCGCGCGCACATCGCGCGCCGCATCGAAACCAATGAAACCCGTGACACCGCCCTCCTGCGCGACATGATCCCGCGCGGTCAGCGCAGCGCCGAGGGCGCCGCACAACTCGGGGCGCGGATGAATGCGCACGGTCGCGTCCGGGACCCGATCCTCGAGGTAGCGCACTTGAGCGAACGCGGCCGCTCGGTTGAGTTGCGTACCCCCCGTCAGAATGATCCGTCGTCCGAGCCGGGCGGCCGGCTCCGGAACCACGACCTCCCACACGTTTCGGGCGAGAGCCCAGGCCAGGCCCGCGAGGATCTCATCCACGTCGAAGCCACGCCGCTGAAAGGTCACGCGGTCCGTGTCGACGAAGACAGCGCACCCGACGGTGAAGCGCGGCATGCGCCGGGCGGCGAACGCCCGCTCGGCGAAGAGCTCCATCGGCACGCCCATGTCCGTTGCCGATGTCGCGAGGAGGGCACCGTGCCCGGCCGAGCATTGGTTGCCCGCGAGAAACCCGGAGACGCGGCCATCCTCGAGCTGGATCACCTTCACGTCGGTGCCGCCCACGTCCACCACCAGCTCGGCGTCAGGCATCACCGCGAGCGCCGCGGTGGTGTGGGCGAGCGTCTCCACCGGGCAGATGTCCGCGCCCAGGGCGGGACCGACGAGCGCCGCGCCATATCCAGTGACGCCGCAGGAACGAACGTCGAGCTGCGCGCCGGCCTCGACGGCAAGACCGTGCAGCTCCTCGAGGCGACGCGCAGCATCCGCGACCGGATCGCCGCACGACGTGTCGTAGGCGGCCACGACAGGCACACCGCGTTCATCGATGGCGATTGCCTTGGATGTGGTCGAGCCCGCGTCCACGCCGAGGTGCACGGCGATGGGACCGGGCCCGAGCCGGAACGGATCCGGAGCCGCGCATAGCGCGGCGAGTCGATCCCTATCGCTCGCGTCCCGCAGGAGCGGTCCCATCGTGCGCTCACCCTCGAGCGTGCCCACGATGGTCGCGAGCGGTCTGGCATCGCGGAGCGCGTGCAGGGCGGCCCCGATGGCACCGAAGGTCTCGGCTCCCTCCGGAACGATGACGGGTCCGGGCGTCACCTCCCGCGCTGCCCAGAGCTCCGCGAGCTCGGCACGCCACGCTACGGCCAGTCCGGGTACGTGTGCGTGCGGGCCGCCGAGTAGAAGCACAGGAGGTCGCACCAGCCGACCTCGTGCCAACACCGCGAGGTTCTGGATCACGATGGCGCGCAGGACGGCAGCGAAAGCCCCCTGCCGAGAGGCCCCACGCTTCACCAAGTTGACCACGTCGGTCTCGGCGAAGACGCCGCACTTGGCTGCCACGCGCAGGCTCCCCGACGGGACGACGCATGCCAAGTCGCGTGGGGACAGGCCCAGACGAAGTGCGATGCGATCGATGGTCGCACCGGTACCGGCCGCGCACCGGTCGTTCATCTCCGCGTGATCGTCGGCGGTGCGATTCCCGAGGAAGAGGAGCTTCGCGTCCTGGCCGCCGAGGTCGATGATGGTCCTGGTTGCGGGCTGGAGCTCGCGGACAGCGATCGCGACGGCATGCACTTCGTGCACGGGCACGGCACCGAATTCCTCCGCGAATGCCACGCCGAGCGATCCGGTGATGCCGACCGGCGCATGGGCCGCCTGCACCGACTCGAACAACTCGCGAGCGACCGCCTGCGGTCGGCCGCGATGACGCTCGCTCCGGCTCGTCACCGGACGACCACTAGCGTCGACCGCCACGACCTTCGCCGTCGTGGAGCCCACGTCGATGCCGATTGCGCCGACCATCGCCGAATTCAAGCAGAGAAGCGGCGCAGCGCCAGGTGAGATCTGTCACAAGTCACACCTTCGGGGGCAATTCGGGCGCGACCCCAAGGAGTCCTGATTGCGCTATTGTGGGCGCTTCGTCGGCGTCGCAGTCGATGGGGAGGTGGGCGTGCGGGTATTGATAACGGGAGCAAACGGACATGAGAGTGCGGGGTTCGCGTCCATCCCCGCTCGAGACTGCGCCCCGGCCGCCGCACAAGACAGCATTGTCCCGGTGGATCCCGAGCCCGGTGGCGGGCCGACCCCGGAGCGGGCGTGGCGAGTGCCGGGCGGTCCCGAGAGAAGCCTTCCGCCCGGGCTCGAGCCCGCGAGCGAGCGTTGCCCGGCCCTGCGCCAGCGCGCCGACCGGGCCGGATCTGCAGCGCGAGCGGCCCGCGCGGGGTCGGCCCGCCGCCGGGCGCACAACCCGAGCGGCCCGCATCGAGATGTGATCAATCCTCAGGAGGACCCGTGTCCCCTGTATGCTGGGCGCGACATGCAGGATCGGCTTGCATCGCTTACCGCTGAGGCGCGCGCGCTGGCGCAGGAGCTTCTGCCGCGCCTCGAGCCGCCCGGAAGGGGCCCGCGGGAGGCACGCCGACGCGCCCGCGCGTACGGCACGGCCGCGCGCAACTACCTGCACAACCTTTCGCTCGCCCGGCGGGGACGCGAAGATCTCCGACCGCTCTACTTCATCTGGACGACGCAGCGCGCATGCAACTTCGCGTGCGTGTACTGCGATGATCACCGCGGCCGGCGCTATCCGGATCTTCCGGACGACGGTGTCCTCGACACGAATGCGGGCCTGCGCCTGCTCCGCATCATGCGCACCGGCACGCCGTCGGTCTACTTCGCCGGGGGTGAGCCGACGCTCCGGCCGGACCTCCCGCGGCTCACGCGCGAAGCGCGCGATCTCGACTACTTCCCGATCCTGATCAACACCAACGGGAGCGCGGTGGACAGGCTCCTGCGCCTCGAGGCATGGCGCACGTGGCTCGCGGACACGGACGTGGTCATCGTCAGCCTCGACGCGCTCGACATCGCCGTGCTCGAGACGATGTGGGGCTATCGCAGGCCCGACCAGGTCGTCCGCAACATCCTGCTGCTGCGGGAGCTCGCAGGCCCCATGCGGTTCAAGCTCATGGTCAACACGGTCATCCAGCCCGGCATGGCCAGGCACGCGCGCGCGGTGCTCGACTTCGCCGAAGCTCACCGGCTCTGGTTTTGCCCGGTCCCCCTGAACGTGGGGCCGCGTGTCGACCGTTCCTTGCTCGATGACCCGGAGTACCGAGGGCTCGCTCGCCACATTCTCGAGCGCAAGCGCGCCGGTGCGCTCATCAGCGGGACCGCTCGGCTCAACCGACGACTCCTCTTCGGCGAGCCTCTCACCTGCCGGAACACGCTCAAGCCGCACGTGGACTTTGACGGTCGCCTGTACTGGCCGTGCAAGGCGTCGGTCCATGTCGAGCCAGAGCGCATCGACGTGCTCCGCTTCCAGTCGGTTGAGGAGCTCTACCGGCACGCCGTGGGCCGCATCGACCCGACGTGTTTTCATGGCCCGGCGGACAATCAGTGCGGCGCCAGCTGCAACTGGGCTCAGAACTACACGACTGACGCCTATGCGCACGGCCTGACCCACCCGACGACCTTGCTCGGCGAGGTGTGGGGGCTTCTCCGGAGGGCGGCGTGAAGGGCGATCGCGCCGTCGCCATCGACGCGGCGGCGGTGGCGACGATCAGCATCGCGATCCTGGCGGCGAGCCGCGAGCTGATGGTCATGACAGCGTTCGTCCCCGGCGTGATGGCCCTCCGGACCGTGGTTTTCTGCCAGTTACCCCACGAGGAGAGGGAACTGACCGCGCTTCGCGAGACGGCATTCCTCATCGGCTGCGCCGTGCTCGGAGGCTTCAACGACTGGATGTCCGTCGCCCGGCACGGCGTCTATGACTACGACGTCCCGGTCTTCCTTCCCGAGCTCTCCCCAATCCCGATCTGGATGCTCCTCTACTGGGGCCTGATCCTCCGCTTCGTGGCGACGCTCGGCCGATGGGACCGCCTCGGTGAGGCGAAGGCCGGCGGCGGACTCGCGCGGCTTGGTGTGCGCTCTCCCGCCCTCAACATCGCCATCGAGCTCCTGCTCGTCGTGGCGACGCGACAACTCATCTACCGTTTCTACGAGGACCCGATTTGGTCCTGGGTGCCCTTCGCCGGAGCGTTGGCGCTCTTCGCGGTTCTCTTCGGCGTCGATGCGCGGGGGCGGTGGCTCGCCCTGCTCTTTGCGGTCGGGGGACCCGTGATCGAGGTGCTCTACATTCAGGTCGGCGGACTGCACCGCTACCACTTGGGCTGGCTGGGCGGGGTGCCGCTCTGGATCGCGCTCTGGTGGGTGCTCGCCGCTTTGATCTGGCGAGACCTTTCGGGACGCGTGATCTCCGCGTTGGCCGTCGGTCTGCCGGTCAGAAGCTGGCGCGCAGCGCGAACACGCCGCCGTGCCTGTCGGGCGTCGGGGCGAAGGCAGCCTGCAGTCCCAGCTGGACGCGCAGGTCCGCGTTGTAGCTCGAGGCGTTCATCCCAGCAGTGACGATGCCGAAGATGTAGGCGCCTGGGAACAGGAGGGCGCCGGTGGTCAGCATGGCGCCGCTGTCGTCCGCGATCCCGGCGGTCATCAGGTAGATGCCGCCGATGAGGCCGGCCCAGGTGACCACCGAGTACAAGAACGCGTCCGCGTAGATGTTGCCCACACCCGGAAGGACGAGATCGAGTATCACGGCGAGGGCCACGCTCTTGGACTCCGAATGGTAGCGCATTTCGCGCATCTGCATGTCATAGCCGTAGCCGTAGCCGGGCTGGGCGTAGCCGGGTTGGCCGTAGCCGGGCTGGCCGTAGCCGGGCTGGCCGTAGGCCGGCTGACCGTAGGCGGGCGGAGCTGTTCCCGGGGGCTGGGCATAGCTCGGCGGCGCCGTCCCCGGGGGTTGCGTGGTCGTGTTGCCAGGCGCGTAGGTCGGTGTCTGGTAGACCTGGTTCGGGTCGCCGGCCGGCTGTTCGACGACATCGGGCGGCGGCGGCTGGCCCGGCGGAATCGGATCCTCGGCGTGCGCCGTCCCAAGTCCCATCAAGCCCACGAGGCATATTAAGGTCGCCAACATGCCGCCATTGTACGGGGACACGCTGCCCGTCGCCAGGTGCTCCGGATCACCCGGGCAAGGGCGTGCAATTGGACTCTACCGACACGTGCGCCGTGACACTGCCGATGCCCTCGAGCTCGACGCGAATGTCTACCGGGATCAGCGCTGCCTCGGGCGTGCACAGATCGAAGGGGACCACGACCAGCAGCGGCAACGTCTCTCCGCATCGGAACACCGTCCGATCGCGAATCGTGGCTCCAGAGGTCAACGTGATGGCCGTCATGATGCACTCGGGCGCCTCTACGCCCGTCACGCGTATTCGAAGCGACATCATCGGCGCGCCCTGCCCGCCCCACACGAGCGGCAGCACCTCGCAGTCCGCGAAGGGGCGGAACGGTCCGCTCGACGGACCTATCTCGACGGTGGCGCCGGACAGCGTCCCGGTGAACACGGTCGTGCAACGCTCGCCCAGCGCCGGCACGCACCCGCCGAAGCTCGTGCACTCGACCAGCGTCTCCTGCCACTGGCCGCCGACGCACGTGTACTGCCACGTCGCCAGCGAGTCCATGTAGGGGCAGTCGAGGGCACCGGCGCAGGGTGCGCCCGCGTAGGGCGCCGTGGTCGGGCATGTCGTCGCGACCGGCCCGCACACGCCCGCGTCGCCCACGGGACCACCGTCGGTGGGACCGCCCGCGTCCGCGGGCACGCAAGCTGGCGCGCCGTCCATGCCCGGCCCGCCGTCCAGGCCCGGCCCACCATCCGGGTTCGGCCCGGCGTCGCCGCAGAAGGGCACCAGGCATGCGTCCGTGTAGTAGCAAGCCCAGGTCCCGCCGCTGCACGAGCACACGAGGCTCGGGTGCGTCTCGCCGCAGCAGGACTCGGTCCCGAACTCGCACGAGGCGGACCCCGTGCACGCTGCGCCGGGGCTCGGGGCGGCGGCGGGGCACATGGCCGGGGCGGGCCGGTCTGTGCGTTCGCAGCCGACGGTGACCAGGAGCAGGGCGACCAGGCCGAGATATTTCATGGCCGCCAGCATTGCACGTGTCATTCCGAGGCGAAATGGCGGGGAAAATGCCACCTCTGGGGCGCGCAGAGCCCGTGCGCTCCCGCCCGTGTGGCACACCTCCGCACACGGACGGCTCAGCCGGTGCGGATCACGCCTGCTGGAGGTTCAGCAGATCAAGAACGCATAGGGAACGCAGTCCTCTTCCGTCAGGCAGTGGCGGCAGTCGGGCACCTCCATGTCCGGCACGCAAGCGGAGAGCGAACGGGGCGAGCCACCGCAGTCGCAGGTGACCTCGGGGCAGTATATTTCGTAATCGCAGACCTCGAGACCGCAGGGCCCGACGCAGAGGCTCGCCCCCGCATCGCAGGTCCCGCTATGGCAGTCCGCGTCGACCGCGCACGGATCGTTGTCGGCTCCCGAGCCCACGAAGTTACAGCGGTAGACACGGTCCATGTCGCGGGCGCAGACCCTCGTGCTGCCCGACACGGGCGCGCAGCCCACCGCCGATTCGCACTCGCCGCTGCCCCAGCGACACCGCGACACTTCGACGTTGCAGCTCTCGGACACACATTGGGCGTCTGCGGTGCAGGACTCGCCGTCGAGTCGGGATCGCTCCGGATAGCAAGAAGGGATCGTCCGCCCGTCGAAGGCCGCGCAGAAGAGCCCGGCGCCGCACGCGTCGACGCCGTGGCCTGGACAGCAGGGCTCCGACAGCCCCTGCGTCGGGGGCTCGGTGCAGTCCTCTGGCCGATTCGCGTCCACGCCGACACCCCCGTCGGTGCGCACGCGATCACCGCCGCGTCGGCCCGTGCACGCGGGGGCCGACACCAGAAGAAGCAGCGCGAGCCACGTTGTCGCTCTGGGCATCGAGCGCCGTCTAGCATGGTCGATAACGCCAGGCAACGCCGGCCCCCCCCCGGCTCCCGGATCAGGCGCGCCGGATCGACTGGATCACGACCGGCTCGAGGGGCGCGTCCTTCTCGAATGGCCCGGCAGCTCCTGTGGGCACGTGGCGGATGACATCCACCACGTCCATCCCGTCGGTGACCCGCCCGAAGACCGCGTAGCCCCATCCTCGATCGGTCCGCTCCTTGTGGTCGAGGAACGCGTTGTCGACGACATTGACGAAGAACTGCGCCGTCGCCGAGTGCGGATCGCTGGTCCGAGCCATGGCGACCGTGCCCCGCGTGTTCTTCAGGCCGTTTTGGGCCTCGTTCTGTACGGGCGCGCGAGTTGGCTTCTTGACGTAGCTGGCATCGTAGCCACCCCCTTGCACCATGAACCCGGGGATGACTCGGTGGAAGATCGTTCCCGCGTAGTGGCCGCCGTCCACGTAGGCGAGGAAGCTCTCGACGGTCTTGGGCGCGAGCGCGCTGTCGAGCTCGATCTGGAAGGATCCCGACGAAGTTTCTACGATGACCGTGTCTGGCATGGCGCGAGGATAACGCTTTTCGGCCGTCACGCGAGCCGGCCGAAAACCGGGCTCTTCTCCAGGACCTCCCGGGTCGCCACGACCCGCGCAGTCAGAAGCGCCCGGGTCAGGGCGATGTGCACACGCACGTCGGATCGGTCCTGCACGAGCCGAAGGTCCGTCACGATCACTGCTGGCCGTTCGAGACCCTTGAAACGGAGGAACGTGTCAGCCACGACGTGGTGGTCGATGTCGGGATCGTCGGCGCGGACCAGCCGATGGCGGCCGAGCATGCGTTGACGGATCACCGCGTCGGGTGGGCTCTGGCCGCGCAAGGAGATGACCGCGATGTCGGAGGGGCGGAGCCCATCGCCGAGGAGCTTGTCGATCTCGATGGCCACCTTGTCGGCAACCGACGACTCGCTGGGGCAAGCGACGACCGCGAGCTGTCCGTGCTTCACTGCTTCCTCGAAGGCGACCTCGTCGAGCGGCCGGCCGGCGTAGGCCTCGGCCACCAGGGCGAGCGCGCGGGGACATCGGTAGCTCTTGGTGAGGCGAAACCGGGCCGAGAAGAGCTCGGTCGGCGTATCCCTGTCGGGCCAGAACGACTGCCCGCGGTCCTGGAAGACCCACAGCGGCAGCTTCCCGGCGCAGGCCTCCACGAGCGACCAGTCGCCGAGCGTGAAGTCCTGCCCTTCATCGACGACGACGGCCGTCGGAGATCGGGAGAGGAGGGGAACCGCTTTGCCGGCGGCGCGCCAAGGAAGCTCCTCCCAGAAATCAGTGGCCGTCTCGTCCACGGCGAGCTGCGCTTCGGTGAGTAGAGCGCGAGCGAGGCCCCGGATCGTCGAGACGCGCACGCGCGTCCCCGCCGTGTGGGCTTCGAGCCATCGCGCGAGGGCGTCGGTGAAACAGACGAGCAGCACGTCGCGATTGTCACTCGCCCAGCGACGCGCAACCTCGCAGGCGAGCAAGGTCTTGCCGGTGCCCGCGCCGCCGTCCACGAGCATCCGGTCGTTGTCGGCTATCTGCGCAAGAAGCCCGATCTGCTCTTCGTCGAGCGCGACGCGATCGGTCTCGTCGAGCCGCGCGCGCTGACCGAGCGCGAGCCGCGGCGTCCAGGTCTCGCCCCAGAGACCGTGGAGCGCGGGGATCCAGCGCCCGTCCCGGGGGCGACGGTCCGGATCGAAGAGACGGTCGCGTAGCGCCTCGAGTGCTTCGCGCAGGAAGGGCAAATCCTGCTGACCGATCACGACGCCCTCGAGATCGCCCTGCCCCGGAGGATTGCTGAAGGGCATGTCGGGGAAGGCCGTCGCCACGGCGAACCAGGGACGGTCCCTCAAGCCGCGCTCTTCGAGGGCCCCCGTCAGCGTGCGTGCAAAGGCGTGACCCTGCTCGCGGGGAGGCCGGTCGAGGCGCTTGCCATTCGACAGCCAGTGCCCATCGCGGACCTCGACCTGTCCGCCCTTCACTTCGAGCACGAGGATCCCCCGGTCGGGGATGGCGATGACGAAGTCGCCCTCGCCCTCGAGGCCCGTGCGGGTCCTGACCCGCAGCGAGTGCCAGGCGGTCCAGCCCTCGGGCAGCCCCTTCGAGAGCGCTGCGTGGAGCGCGCGCTCGGCGTGGCTCGTCGTAGGGCGCGGTGAGCCTCGCGGAAAGAGTCCCGTGGGAGCCATCGGCGGGAGCATAGCGCAGCTGCGCGCGTCCGGGTGACGGGCACGGCGGCTCGTCCGTCATCCTCGAAATCGAGTCAGCGGCGCCGGCGGCGCCACCAGGCGAGCGCGAAGACGCCCGCGAGGAACGCCCAGCCCGCGCGGTCACGTGTCGAGCCGGTCGTGCGGCAGCCGCAGCCGCCGTCGTCCTCGGGCACGCCGCCCGCGCCCGCGTCGACGCCGGGGCTGCAGTCGTTGGCCGGGTCGAACGTCCCCGAGACGCAGTCGTCGCACCCGTCCATGTCCGAGTCGCCGCAGCGGTTCGGATCGTCGGGGAAGGGATCGTCGGCGTCGGGGATGCCGTCACCGTCCCGATCGGGCACGACGCGCACGGTGTACGGCGCGCGGGTCTCCCGCGTCGTCGCGCCCACCCGGTAGCCGAGCACGGCGTCGAGATCGAACGAGCCCTCGGCCGTGAAGCGCAGGGTGAGCGAGCGCATATCGGCGGCGCCGGCGGCGATGGAGCCGACGTCCCACACGATCGTGCCTCCCATCGCGGTCGCGCCGGGATCCATCGCCGTTACCTCGAGCCCGGTGGGCACGGTCACGGTGAGCACGGCGTCGAGCGCCGGGGCCATGCCGGTATTGACGAACCGAACGGCGTAGCTCTCCTCCGCGGGCAGCGTATGTGAGGGGATGACCATACGCCCCGTCCAGCTCAAGCCGAGAACCGGTTGGCCCGCGCCCGTGACACAGTCGGCTTCGAAGAGGGCGTTGAGGAACAGGCGCGTGCCCTGCGAATCGGTGTTTCCGCTCAGTGGAACGTCGGTCGAATAACGGTGCCCGCCGAGGTAGCTGACCTTGCCAGACTGGCACTCGCCGGGTCGGGCGAACTCGTCGTACATCGTGATGTCGCACTCGCCGTCGACGAAGCCCGTCATCCATAGATCCTGGTCACCCGGACCCATGGGTCCGGTGATGAACGTCACGTCGAGGTCGTTGATGTATGCCGTGCCGAGATAGTCACTGAGATTGTAGGCGGGCTCGCTGCCGCCGACGGTGCCATAGGCTCCGTCGAGCTGGTTATAGGGGATCTGCGGGTTGAGGATCTGCAGCGTGTCCGAGTTGGGCTGGGGAGCGATCATGAAGCCGGCGCCCAATTCCTTGATGTCCCGCGGAAGGCAGCAGCTCCGAGCCCCGTCGTCGCAGCCGTCCGCGACGCACTCGAAATCCCCGTCGGTGCAGGGGCAATCGGGTGGGTTGCCGGTCGTCGTCAGGAAGTGACCCCTCCGGTTGGCGTCGTCGAGGTAGGGCCAGGCGGGGTTGGGGACCGTGTTCTCGTAGGCGTTGACAGCCTGGCACTCGGCGAAGAAGTGCGTCGGGAAGGACAGGAACTGGCGGACCTCCGCGACGACCTCGTGCCCATGATAGGTGAAGGCCTCGCCCGCGCATGCGGCCTGCGTCGCCGGGCATCCGCCGCCGTCGCACTCGACAGTCTCGCGGTCGTTGACGCCCCAGTGCATGCTCATGATCTGGCAGAAGGCTGGGCTGCCGTCCGCGGTGAAGAGCGCGCCGTTGCGATGGTCGACGTTGGGCGCGTCGCACGTGCCCATCTCGCCCATGATGCTCACGACCGTGAGCATGTCGGGGTTCATCGTGCCCGGACCGCAGTTCGTCATGCCGCAGCGGCCCGTCGGGAACTCCATGCCGTTCGACTGCGGGATGCCCGCCGCACGTATGTAGCTGGTGGCGATATCCTCGTTGCCGTCGGAGAAGACGGCGATGGTCGGGGCGGCGATCATCTCCTTGCGGACGTGGCCGGTGAAGGCACCGGTCGTCTCGTGGACCGTTACGACATTGAACACACTCCGCCGCGCCCAGGGGTTGGCGTCCCAGGTGCTCGAGTCGTTCCAGGCGTCGACGACGGCGCGGGCCTCGTCGGCCTGCGACGCGTCGACGACGAACGGGCCGCCCCGGTAGCCGTGCGAGGAGATCATCGAGCCCGGGCTCATCGCACCCTCGCTATCCCACAGGACCATGGCCCCGACGAAGAAGTCTGGGCTCGCGGTCGGGTAGCCGCACTTCACGCCCGAGCCCTCCTCGGCGCAGTCCCAAGCGCATTCGTCGCCCGGTGTGTCGCAGGCCGCGTGGTGCCAGGTCTTGTCGGAGTCGATGACCCAGTAGACGGTGATGCCCTGGCGCAAGAGCTGGAAGACCAGGCCATAGGCCTGGAACATCCCGCTGTCCTGGTAGGCCAGATCCATGGGGATGACGAGGCTGCCGGCTTCGAACGGGCGGTCGTAACCCGCGCGGGCTGGAGCCGCGAGGGCGACGATCGTCAGGGAGAGGGCTGCGCACGCGGCTCGGCAGAGGGGGCGTGTATGCATGCGACTAGATTACCAGATTCGGGCCAGAACCTCTGCGGTGCTCCCCCCCGACCCCGACGTCGTCAGTCGTTTGTCCGCCGACCCTCGCGCTCACCCGTCGCCCGTGCCTCGCGACCACTTCCGGTAGCGCTTCACGACAGCCGCGCGCTCTTTCTTGGGTGCCTCCGCGAGGAACCCAAAGTCCTGACCGGTCTCCAGCACGACCTCGCGGCCGGCCGTCGCGCGCATGGCCTCGTCGCCGGACTCGAGGCCCTCGACGAGCCAATCGATGCGTGGCACCCCCTTGTGACGCTTGTGCCACGCCAGCCACTTGCGCGAAGAGCGACCCGCCGAGTGACACGTGAGGCGAGTCAGCGCTGCCTCCGCAGCGGTCGCCAAGCTCGGCTCCTTCGCCTCGACGAGATCGATCAGCACGGGGACGAACTCGACGTCGCGTAGCTCCGCGACCGCATGGATGGCGCGGAGGCGATACTCCACGTGCGTCGTCGACCCCGTGGCGGCCTGCGTCAGCGCGGCGCGCACGAGTCCCATGTCCGCGTGACGGCGCAGAGGCACCATCGCACGCACGGCGATACGCGAGATCTGCGGATCCGGATCGAAGATCCGCTGCGCGAGGGGAAGAAGAAGGTCGGGATCTCTGATGTCTTCCGCCACCAGCACGGCGTAATAGCGGACGTCGGTATGGTCCGCTTCGAGCAGCACGGCCACGTGCGGTGTCGCCGCCCTACCAAAGGACACGAGCGCTTTGGCCATGCCGGAGACCTTCGACCCTCCCGGGGGATTCCCGTGCGCCGAGTGGCGGTCGAACCAGAGGGGACCGGGGAACACATGGGCCACGAAGCCGATGGCGCCGGGTCCCAGACCCGTCAGGTACTTGATGGTGGCGTCCTCCTCACCCGGACCACACCGGGCCAGCTCCCGAACCGCCGTCCGGGCGCGCGCCTCGATGCGGGTGTCCGCGGGCGGGGGGACCGTCAGCTTCTGACGAACGGCGTCACGGATGCCGATCGATTCGAGGAGCGCTGTGTCGACGACGATCTCGCGCAACTCGCCGTCCGCCGGCTTGGGCGCGGGCGTGGCGGGCTTCGACTTGGGACGAGCGGACTTGGACCGATTCTCGCCGAGCTTCGGTCTGGA